>Ga0206117_100037_pt1 | contig 341565 bp, 290 predicted proteins | sample 3A5Ametagenome_FD_177997 | JGI IMG/M metagenome (GOLD analysis project Ga0206117, IMG submission 177997) | Enriched microbial communities from leaf-cutter ant dump, University of Wisconsin, Madison, United States - 3A5A | ecosystem: Environmental > Terrestrial > Nest > Insects nest > Nest dump... | reverse complement strand
ACTCGAAACGGGCATCGCCTACGGGTTCGCCGACGACGCGACTGTGGGACCAAGCGGCCCGTCGCTAGACGATCTCCTGATCTATGCCGGCAAGACGGGCGACGTGATCGTCGCGCCGCGCGCCGAATCGCCGATCTGGCTGCGCCGCACCGCGATCTACGGACACCTGACCGAGGATTCGCTGCGCATCACCCACCGCTCGGGCAAGTACTACGAATGCACGCTGACGGTTGAGGAGGAAGGATGATCACCGTCGTCACTGTCGCGCAAGGCGGCACTTACGCAGTCACCGGGCAGCGCGTCATCGACGGCGCCGCCGGCGTGCCAGGCGTGGATTTCAACGTGCAGTCGCAGATCCGCACGGACCGCGATCCGGGTCGGCTGCTCGCCACGTGCGACGTCGCCTACGACGCCGACGCGCGCAGCTTCACGCTCGTGCTGCCGGCCGAGCGGACATTCACCCTGCCGACCGGCCGCCACCGCACGAACGTTCTCTACGTGTTGCCGGACGGAACAGTCGACGAGTCGCCCGTTTGGTACGTCGACGTGTTGCCCCTCACAACGGCTGCGCCGTGATGCAAGTCGTCACGCGCCTCACCATCACGACCGAGCTGCTCACGCGTGAGCACGCCCTGGTGCATACGCTGATTTTCCCCGGCGGCGGCACGCCCGGCAGCGGCATCACGCAGGCGCAGGCCGACGCGCGCTACTTGCGCATCACGCAACGCAATGCCGCCAACGGCGTCGCCGGCCTCGGCTCTACCACGCAACTCGACGAGCAGCAGCTGCCGCTGCCGGCCGTCGACCTCGACGTCTTGTTCGTAAACGCACTCACGTAGGACATGCCATGAGCCTCATCACGCAACTCAACACCCTGGTCACGCGCATCGGCACCGAGTTCAAAGCCGTGCGCGCCAAGCTCGGCAGCAATGACGATCTCGCCACGACAGCCAAGTCGACGCTGGTCGCCGCCATCAACGAAGTCGCCGGCGCGGTCGCCGGCGCTGGCGCGACCATCGACGACGACAACGTGTCCACGCTCACCGTCTATTCGTCCAGCAAGACGGTTGACGTGGTCAACGCAGCGATCGACGGTCTCGTCGACGGTGCGCCGGGCGCGCTCGACACGCTGAAAGAGATCGCCGACCAGCTCGCCGACGACGAGGACGCCGTCGCCGCGCTCACCACGGCCTTGGGCAACCGCGTGCGCTTCGATGCCGCGCAGTCGCTCAACGGCACGCAGCAAGCGCAGGCCGCGACCAACCTCGGCATGCTGCTCGCCACGGAAATTGGCGACCCGGCGACCGATTTCGTTGCGGTGTTCGAGGCCGCGCTGGCATGAGCCTGGTCGCGCAGATCGCTGCGGCGTTCGCCCGCGTCGGGGCGGAGCTGCGCGAGCGTCCACGCCGTGCTGTTGCCGTCGACGACCCTGCGTCATCCAGCGCGGCCGACGTGCACACGACGGTCGTTGCGCTGCTGGACGCGCTGCGCGACGCAGGCGTCATCGCCACGTCCGACCCGCCGGAGAACGAAGCGCCCACTGCGGCTTTCACGTACTCGGCGAGCGACCTGACGGCGACCTTCGCCGACACGTCCACCGACAGCGACGGCACCATCGAGGCGTGGTCCTGGGACTTCGGCGACGGCAACACGTCCACGGCGCAAAACCCGACGCACACATACGACGACGCCGGCACGTACAGCGTTTCGCTCACCGTGACCGACGACGACGGCGCGGCGGATGACGTGCAACACGACGTGACGGTCGCCGAATCCGACGACTCGTCGGTGATTGTCGTCGGGGGCTACACGCTCACTTCGACGTCCAGCGCGCAGCGGTGGCCGGACGGCGGGCCGTTTACCGATCACCCGACGATAGACATTCCCGGCACGCCGGTTGCGGGCGACAAGCTCGTCTTCGTGATCGGCTGCACTGGAAAGGGGCCAATCGACTACCTCGACACCGGACTCACCGAGATCGCAGCGATCGGCGGCGGCGGTTCCGACGGCATGTACGTCGCGGAGAAAACATGCGACGGCAGCGAGTCTGGAACGCTCACGGTACTGACGACAGTGGGCGCATCGGACTGGCTCGCGATCTGCGTGCTCGTGCACGCGCACGACGCGCTCGACATCGTCAGCCATGCGCAGAGCGGCCCCGGCTACGGCAACGCGAGCCCTGTGACGATCGCCGGTCCGGCGGACGTTGCGACCACGGGCGACAATCAACTCGTGCTGTGGCTCGGCAGCCTTTCCAGCACAGCGGAAACCGGCGCGCTGACGGGCCTTTCGCTGCCGGAGGGATTCGTCCAAGCCGTTCTTGTGCAGGACGAGGTGCGCGAATTCATCGCCGCATTCGGCAAGGCGTTCGCGTCGCCGACGACCGCGACGTACGACGCGACGGCGACGCTGACCGGTTCCGGCGATCTGAATACCTACGCGTGCTGCATCGTGATTGACGCATCGTCGTCGGAAGTGACGCCAACGACGTTCGATCCGGCGCGGCTGAAGAATTTCACGCTGTCGGGCGGCGACTTGGTCGCGAGCGCAACCGGCACGGAAGGTATTGCCGCTGTCGCGAATCCGCTCGACGCCGCGGCCGCCGCGTACTACTGGGAGATGCAGGTCACGGTGCGCGGCAACTATGCCTGTGCGGGCTTGGTCGCGGCATCTGTCGACATTCCATCGGCCTCATCCTATTTGGGCGTCGTCGCTGGCAGCTACGCAGCGTTTTCCGACGCATCGAGCAACCTGGATTTCTCCGGCGCTTCAGTATCGGGCGAGCCGCCAGTATTCGAGACGGGCGACGTGCTGCGTTTTTCGCTGGTCGGCGGCAAGCTCTATTTCGGCCGCGCAGGATCGGGTTGGTGGAACGCAGCCGCGCAGGATTGGACCGGCGATCCGGCGACCGGTGTAGGCGCGATGGTGACTGGGATCACGGGCGATGTGTCCCCTGCAGTCGGCGACTACGACGACCCCGCTACAGTTTGGACGGCAGCGCTCGCGCCCGGATCATGGGCCGCCGCGGCGCCCGCGGGCTGCACTGCGTGGCCGCGCGCGTGAAGGAGCTGCCGCTCCCGCGCTGGTGCCAGCCGCGAGCGGACCAAGCGTTCGTCGCGCGGCTGGCAACGTGGAAGTCGCCCGGAAGGAACCGGAGCGGCAGAAAGAAGATGAGCGACCAGGCTGACGCAGCAACACGCGCGTCGGGGCGGACAAGCCGAAGCGAGCGACCGAGCTGATCTATCGGACGTGGTGAAGCTGCTAGGATTTCGCGTCACGGCATTTTGTTGCGTGACGCGAAATTTTCCTACAACGCAGTTATCAACGACTTTCAGCCGCAGTTATCGCGGCGCGCATCAGTTGCCGCCATGGGGTGGCGGAAAAAAAACGGCCCCGTTTCCGGGGCCGTCTGAATCGCTTGCGTAACGCTTCGGACTAGAACTTCTGCGAGTAGCGCAGGTAGTAGAAGCGGCCGATGTCCCAACCGCCATAGGTGAAGAATTGCGAAGCGGGCGCCGAGTACATGACCGGCAGATGGCGATCGAACACGTTGTTCGCCCCTACCGAGACGGTCGCGTTCCATGGCGCGTTCCAGCGCAGCGAAACGTCATGCAAGGTCAGCGCGCCGATGCGGTTCTGCGGATTGAGGCCTTCACCCAGACTGGGCGCCGCGTAGTTCGGGATGCTGCACTCCGGACCGCCCTGCTTGTCGTATGCGCACGGCTCCTTCTGGCTGGAGAAGTAACGCGTCGTCCAGGTCGCGCCGAAGTCGCCCAGCGACCAGTCGAGCGATGCGTTCGACCGCACGCGGAAATAGCCTCCCGTGCTGACCAGCGGCGTCTCGAACTGCGCATCGTCGGTCTGCTTGAGATTGAGGCGCGACGTGTAGGTCGTGTTCCAGTGGATCGCGAAGCGGCCGAACGAGAACTCCGGCAGACGATAGTTGACGCCGAGATCCCAGCCTTCCGTATCGGTGTAGCCTTGGTTCACGTTGCTGGCGAAGTCATAGATCACGCCGCCATTGTTCGGATCGCGCTTGAAAATCGTCGCTGCACAACGGCTGGTGATGCTGCGGATGTAGCAATCGTTGAGCTGCTGGGTAAGCGAATCGGCGGTGATCGCGTTCTTGATGTGGATGCGATACCAGTCGAGGCTGAGATCAAGGCCCGACACCCAGCCCGGGCTGTAGACCACGCCGGCGGTCTTGCTCGTCGAGATTTCCGGTTGCAACGCCGGGTTGGAACCGGCGAAGAGATTCACGCCGCTCTGCGAACCGGGGCTGTCGCAGGGCACGCCACCCTGGCACGGCTGGTGGAACCCGGCCGGCGTGCCCGGCTGGCCGCCGAAGCCGCTCGTGCAGCGCGCAAGTACCGCGGAATTGTTCGCTGCTGCACCGAAGCTGGTGTCGCACGGATCGGTATAGAACGGGAACGTGCCGCTGATACCGCCGTAGAGGTCGGCGATCGTCGGCGCGCGGAAGCCCTGCGCGTAGTTGGCGCGGACGAGCAGGTCTTCGATCGGCTTCCAGGTCAGGCTGAACTTGCCGTTCGTGGTGTCACCGAAGGTGTCGTACTTCGAATAGCGGCCGGCGACGTTGAACGACAACTCGCGCGCAAGCGGCAGGTCCTTGAGCACCGGCACGTCGACTTCGAGGTAGTACTCGTCGACCTTGTACTTGCCGCTGGTCGGACCGCCGGGCAGGCTCGTGGTGAGATTGGCGATCTGCAGCGCATCCGGGACGAACGAGCCGGACTCGTTGCGGTGCTCGTAGCCCGCTGCGAAGGCGAGGTCGCCTGCCGGCAACGCGAAGACGCTGCCCGAGATGTTCGCCGAATAGTCGACTTCCTTGGTGCGGCCCGTCGCGTGGTAGTACGGGAACAGGAAGTTCCGAAGCGCATCGTTGCCCGTCAGCGCACCATTGCCTGTCGAGCCTGCCGGATACATCGGATTCCACGGAATGCAGTTGCCGGGCGCAGTGCCCCACTGAATCGGGTGATCGGGTGTGCCGCAGGTGACGTGGCCGGTTGCCGGGTCGAAGAAGGACGGGCCCAGCGCCTGCGAAACGGCGAACGTGTTCACGTCGCCGTGGCTGGTCTGCAGCAGGTCGTTGGTGTTGACGTAGCCGCCGATGTCCCAGTTCCAGGCATGGTCGCCGAGCTGGAAATCGCCCGACAACGTGCCCGACGCGCGATAGGTCTGCAGGTCAGCCTGCGTGACGCGCGGGACTTCCCAGGTGCGGCGGTAGAAGTACACCATGCCGCCGTCGGCGGTGGTGATCGTGCCGTCACCGTTGGTGACGTGGTGACCGGTCGGGTTGTAGTAGCTATCGCCCGACAGACCGATGTACGGCGTGGCCGCGCCCGGGATCTGGTTCGCCGGCTGGAACGGATAACCTGCGACCTGCTGCGTCGTCGAACGCTTGTTGTACAGCAGGTCGGTGCTGAACTTGATGTGGTCGGTGATGTTGTAGTCGCCGCTCACGAACAGCGAATGGCGTTCGACCGCCGTCTGCAGCATCATTTCCTCGTTCGCATTCGAACGGTCTGCCGTCGGACCGCCGGAACCGGAGACGTGGTAGGCGGCCGGATCGAACGGATCACCGCCCGGATTCAGCGAGCAGGTCTGGTTGGCCGTGTTGCCGCAGAAGCCCTCGGGCATGTAGAAGCGGCCCCACTGGGTGACCGCCGTCCAGCCCGTGGTCGGATGGTACGGACCTTGCGGATACTTGCTCCACTCGCGGTCCTTCGCCCACACCGGATCGGATTTGGAATACTCGGCGCTGAACGTGATCGAACCACGATCGCTGTGCGAGCCGAAGGTCATGCTGTAGGTCTGCGCGGCGCCGTCGTCCTCGTCGAACTGGCCGACGTAGGCGTCGAACTGCGCGCCGTCGTAGTTCTTGCGCGTGATGATGTTGACCACGCCGGCGATCGCGTCGGAACCGTAGATCGATGAAGCGCCGTCCTTGAGCACTTCGATGCGGTCGATTGCCGCAAGCGGGATCTGCGACAAATCCTGGACGCCGCTTGTCGTCGCGCCAAGGCGTTTGCCGTTGAGCAGCACGAGCGTGCGGTTCGGGCCGAGCGAACGCAGGTTCACGTAGTAGCCGCCGACGGCTTCGCCCGAAGCAAGCACGCTGGAACGGCTGATCGGCGGCGCGCCGACTTCCGACATGTTCTGCAGGATGTCGGCGACCGAGTTGAAGCCCTGCTTCTCGATCGCCGCGCGATCGAGCACGACGATCGGCTGCGCGGTTTCGACGTCCGCCTTGCGGATGCGAGAACCGGTCACCGTAATCGTTTCGAGTTTCTGGCTGTCCAGATCGGGGGCGGCGTCCTGCGCGAAAGCAGGCGTTGCGGTATAGGCAAGCGCGATCGCCGCGCCGACAGCGCCGCAAGGCCCCATCGCGCGCAGGATTGCTTCCCGGAGCAGATTTTTTTTCATGTGTGTTGACTCCCGTCGTGAATGCACGGCGCCGCCGCAAGACGCGGCGGCACGCAGAAGAACCTTAAGAAAGCGTGAAGCGATCGCGTTGCCTCAAACCGGCGCGAAGCGTTGCCGCAATTGCGCGTTGCCCGCGGACAGCGGCGCAGCGCGCAGCGCGCCTTCGCGGCGCAACTCGAGCGCGGTCCTGCCGAAGCGCTGGCGGAACAGGCGCGAGAACGCGCAGCGGTTCTCGAAGCCGCTCGCGGCGGCGACTTCGGCGATCGCCAGCGGACTCGTGCGCAAGAGGCGCTGCGCGCGTTCGAGCCGCTGCCGGATCAGGTATGCGTGCGGCGTCTCGCCATAGGCGTTGCGGAAAGCGCGGATGAAATGCCAGGGCGAGTAATTGGCCATGCGCGCCAGCGCATCGTTGTCGAGGTCGAGATGGCAGTTCGCGGCGAGGTAGTTGCGCACGCGCTGCATGCGCAAGAACACCTGCCGGCGCTGCGCGTACGAACGTCCCGGGCAACGCGCGATGGCCGCCGAGAACGGCTGCTGCAGCGTCAGCACCCGTTCCAGGAACCGCTCCACTGCAATCGAAGTTTCCTCCGCGCGCGTCGCCCGCGCGAGGGCGATGCCGCAACGGCGGAAACCGGCGTCCGCAGCATGCCGTGCCGGCAGCAGCAGCGGACCGGGTGTCGGCAGATCGCAGCGGGTTCCGAGCGCACGGCGCCACGCCGCCGGGGTGCCAAGGAGCGCGACCCAGATCGCGCTGCCGCGGCCGACGACGCGCACATGCTTTTCCGCTTCGCTGACGCTGGCTTCGCCGGCCGGCAGCAGGTGGTCTGCCGCGGCGCCGAATTGCAGGCGGCCGCGCAGCGGTAGCCACACTCCGGCGATCGCGGCATCGACGCGCAAGATGCCGCCGCGGCCCGCTCCCGTGACAACGACGAGCGCAGGCTCCCCGTCAGCGACGAATGAATTTTCATGCAGCTCCAGGCAACCACCCGGAGCGATGCGGTAATTGACGATTTTCATGCGATTTGCCTTCTTCGATGCGAACCGCTGCCGTGATAGGCGGACAGCCGCACGAAGGCAGGAAACCCCGGCGAATTCGCACCGAAAGTTTTCCGAAGGGCAAATGAACCCTTATGCGTCAACTACTTGCGCGCTTCCCAGCGGGTGCCTTGCGCCGCGCAGAGGCAAAAAAATGGCGGACGTCAGGTCCCGATCCCGATCGCCCGCCGAGGGTTTTACACATGGATGCTGTGACGCATCTGCCCCGTTGGAGGGCAGGTACAGGATGCCCGAGCACGCCGACACTCGGGTTGCGCACGCATGGCGATGGCGTGACGGAAATTGCGCGGGTGCACCGCCAGGTCGGCGGGATCGTGCACGCGAAAGGATTGGCCCTGCGGCCTGCGCTAGTCCGCGTATGCGCGGCGCTCGAGCTTGAGCATGCCGACGTCGGTGTCGTCGCGGTCGGATGGCGCGAGGATGACGCCCTTGCGATCGGGCAGGACGCTGAAGGCCGTGTCGAGGAGGATGGCATCGAGCGTGGCGACCTCGCGATCACGCCCGCTGGCGAGATCGAATGCGTTCAACTTCGCGGTTTTCTCCGTGAGGTCGGAGAAGTACCAGAGCTCGCCGGCGGCGATGCGCCAGCGCCCCTGGCGCATCGGCACCTCGCGCGGCACGAGGACCGCCTCGCCCTGGTCGAAGGCAGCGCGATATACGCCGCCGCCGACCACGCGCGGCGAGAAGTACAACGCTGCATCCGCATTGTCGAAATCGACGTTGCTCACCGAACGAGCAATGCTGTCGCGCTGCTCGTCGGCGCGCCTGGGATGGCGCACGCGCACGAGGCGATTGTCCTCGCCAGGCACGTCGACAACCCAGATGTAGGTGTCGTTCGCGGCGCCAGCGGCGACTTCGAGCACGTTTTCGTCTGCGCGCGAGAGTACGCGGCGCTGCCGGCTCGCGAGATCCATTTCGACGAGGCGGCGTCGGCCGGCCGTGTTCTCGATCATCACCAGGGTGCTGCCGTCGCGCGACCAGCGCGGGGAGACGGTCGTGACGTCTGCCGCGTCGGTGAGCGCAATGGCCGCGTCCGAGGCGATATCCTGCAGCCAGACCTGCGGCTGGCCGCTGCGGTCGGAGACGAAGGCGACGCGGTCGCCCGCCGGCGACAGCTGCGGATCGAAATCGCTGCCCGTGGAGCGGCTCAATGCCTGCGGCGCCGATGGCGTCGCGCCGTCCAGCGGAACCCGCGACAGCGTGCTGTGCGCGCGCGGGATCTCGTAGACCATGGCATCGGTCGCGCGCGCCGCATCCGGCCATTGCGCGGGCGACACACCGAGCGCATGGACGTCGCCTGAGGCCGCGTCGACGACGTACAGGGCCATCGATCCGGCATGGTCGGAGGCGAAGACGAGCGCGGTGCCGTCACGCGTCCACGCGAAACCATGGATGCTCGAAGCCAGATGCGTGAGCGCGTGCACGTCGCTGCCGTCGGCGCCCATCATGTACAGGTCGCTGTACGGCGCGATACCGCGGCGGAACGCGATATGGCGCCCGTCCGGCGAATAGCGACCTTCGAGGTCCTGGTCGCGCGCATCGCGCGCGTAGTCGAGATAGCGCCGCGCGCCGCTGTCGAGGTCGAGCACGAGGAGCTTGAGATTGGGTTTGTCCTCTGCCTCATGATCGGCAGTGAGCAGGCCACGGCCATCGGGCGTCCAGTCGTAATAGGTCGACGAATACACGCGGCAGCGGCCGACATCGCGTACGCCGCCGCCAAGGCTCACGGCGACGTGCAGCATGCAGTCGGACGCGTTCGTCATTGTCTGGTAGGCGATGCGCGTACCGTCGGGCGACCACACGGGTACCCATTCGTAGCCCGGGCCATCCGTGGTCAGGCGCACGAGCCTGGATTGTTCCAGCGTGCGGACGACGATGCGGCCAATGTTCGTATCCGGCTCGCTGACGCCGAAGGCGATGCGCGAGCCGTCCGGCGAAATATGCGGACGGCGCTCGGGCCCGGGATCGGACGTGAGCGCATGGATCTGCGTGGCCCGCCACGATGCCGAACCCTGCGACTTCGCCGTACCGCGCGCATGCCACGCGAGCATGGACAATCCGGCGAGCAGGACGGCCGCGCCGGCAAGCGCGAACGGCAGTCGCCACGAACGCGCCGGTGGCGTCGACGGAAGCCCGCGGTCCGGTGCAGCGCCTGCCGTCGTGTCGGCGCCGACCGTGGACGCAATGGATGCGGATGAGGATGCGCCCGGCACGGGCCGGTCTGCATCGATCACCTGCACGGGGGCGACGAGACGGTAGCCGACCTTCGGGATCGTCTCGATGCAGGTCGCCGCGCCGTCGGCATCGAGCGCGCGGCGCAGCTCCTTGATCGCCTGCGTGAGTACGTCGGGCGTGGTGACGCGATCCTTCCAGACCACGTCGAGGAAACGATCGCGCGTGACCGTGTCGCCAGCGTTGCGCACGAGTTCGATGAGTACGGCCACCGCCTTGCTCGACAGGCGCGCGGCGTCCGGATTGCTCACGACCCTGAGCGCACCGACGTCCACCACGTGCCCACCCACGCGCAAGCGCAGGTTCGGCTCGGCGAGGCGAGTGTCGACGGACGGGCTTTGGGCTTGCAGGGCATTCATGGTCTGGCCGTTCGGATCCCGTTTCGCGGCGCGCCGGGCGCGTCCGAAATTCCGGTCATTGAGTCTTCGTTTTCCGGGTGGATATACGTTGTTCGAAAGACAGCGGCAAGACCTATCATTCCGAGCCTGCGCCACGGCGCGCCGCGACGGAAGGCTGAATGGAATTCCGGGCGGCGCGCTGCGGTTTCTTTCTGTCGCGTGCGGCGGCTAGAATTTGCAGGCGCGATTCGTCGTAGATTGGCCCCGATGGATCCCCAGAGAGCCTCAACCTGCGATCGGATGTTGCAGTGGCGCTCGCGCCCACTCCCGATTCCGCATACGGAACGTCGGTCGGACCAGGAGTGGATTGGCACCCGGAGACCGCATTGAGCAGTACCCCTCGCATCCTGATTCCGTTCCTGGCCGCCTGCGCGCTGGCCTGGTGTTCCCTCCCCGAAGCACACGCCGCCACCGCGAAGCATTCCAAACCCGCGGCGAAAACCGCAGCGCGAGCGAAAGCATCCACGGCCAGGGGCGCGGCTTCGAAGAACTCGAGGAAGACGAAAGCGCGCGGCAAGGCCGCAACCCGTCACCTCGTCGAATTCGCGCCGGTCATCGTCCCCACGGTCGATGCGAGCAAGGTGTCGCGCGACGCGAACGCCATTGCGCGCGAGTTCAATCGCTGGCTCGACGACATCGAAGCCTCGCATTCGGTATCCGGCCTCGCCGCCGCGGTGATCAAGGACGAGCAGGTACTCGTCGAGCGCACCGTCGGCTATGCGGATACCTCGACCGGCGAACGCGTCGGCGGCGACACCGTATTCCGCCTCGCGTCGCTGTCGAAAGCGTTCGCGACGGCAATGACCGGCCTGCTCGTCGATGCCGGCCGCCTGCACTGGAACACGCGCATCTCCGGCATGTTGCCGACCTTCGCACTCAACGACGAGGCCGCGAGTGAGCGCCTGACCGTCGGCGACATCCTCAGCCATCGCGTCGGCCTGCCGCACAACACCTACGACAACCTGCTCGAGCAGGACGAACCCTACGAGGAACTCGTCGACCGTCTCAAGGAAGTCCCGCTCGCCTGCCCTGTCGGCGATTGCTATGGCTACCAGAACATCGCCTTCAGCCTGATCGGCGACGTCGTCTTCGCCACCACCGGCGATTTCTACTACCACCAGGTGGAAAAACGCATCTTCCATCCGCTCGGCATGACCACGGCCACCTACGGCCGCGACGCGCTGGAAAGTTCGAAGAGCTGGGCGCGCCCGCACCATCGCGCGGGCGAGGGCTGGTCGCCATTCGTTCCGGCCGAGGCGTACTACCGCGTCGCGCCTGCCGCGGGCGTCAACGCGAGCATCCGCGACATGGAGCAATGGTTGATGGCGCAGATGGGCGAGCGCCCGAATGTGCTTCCACCCGCGCTGCTCGACACACTACACAAGCCCGTCGTCGAAACCGCTCGCGAGATGCGCAGCACGCCATGGCGCCGCGGCCGCCTGCTCGACGCGCAGTACGCGCTCGGCTGGCGCATCTACGACTACGCCGGGGAAACGCTCGTTTTCCACGCGGGCGCCGTACAGGGTTATCGCGCGATGATCGCGTTCCTGCCGAAATACCGCTTCGGCGCGATCATGCTCTGGAACTGCGAGAGCGCCGTGCCGAGCGGACTGATGCCGATGCTGTTCGATCGCTACCTCGGCCTGCCCGACGTCAACTGGGCCGGCATCGAAAACGGCGACGCGAAGGACGACAAGGAAATCGGCAGCGCCGACTGAAGCAGCATTGCAGGCAGCGTGACGCCCCGTCACCGGGCTGGCGCAAGACGACAGAAAAAGAGTGGGGGCGCGGAGCGATTGCGCCGCGCCCCGCCACATCATTCGCCGAGATTGAACTCGATTCGACGCTTGAGCGTCGAGGCGACCGCTTCGCCGTTGACGAGTTTCGGGTCGAACTTCGCGCTCTCCACCGCCCTCACCGCTTCCCGATCGAATACGCGGGCGGGCTGCGAAGCGACAACATGCGCATTCTGCACCTCGCCGCTGGCGGCGACCGTGAATTCGACTTCCACCCAGCCGCTCTGCCGATTGCGTGCGGCTGCTGCCGGATACTTCGGGCGTGGCGGCGTCAGCACGCGCACATCGCGACTTTCGCCCTTTGGTGCAGCGGGCACCGGCGGCGGTGTCGCCTTGGCCACGTCGGCGGGTTTGGGCGCCTGCGTCGCAGGCGCCGCATGCTGGGTCGTCGGCGATGTGGCAGCCGAAGCCGTCGCCGCCGCATCGCCTGCCGGCGCGGCGCCGCCACGCGCGGCAGCCGCAGCGGAGGCCGCGGCAGCCGCGGCTGCGGCGTCCTGCTGCGCCTTGAGCGCCAATTCGCGATCGTTCTGTTTCTTCTTCGCGTCCATCTTGCTGCGCAGGATGGTCAACGTGTAGTTGCTCGGATCGGCCTTGGCGAGCAAGTCCATGATGCGCGTCGCTTCGTCGACATTGTTCTGGTTTATCTGGTCCTCGACGCCGGCCGTGGCGAACGGGAACAACTCGCGCAGCGCGTCCTTCGCGTTCGAATTGTCAGGTTGCTTGTCGAGGATGCGCAGGTAGAACTCGAGCGCGTTGTTGCCGGGCGGAGCAACCATGCGATTGTCGGCCATCGCCTTGCGCGCCTCGCCGTAAAGCTGGTCGACGGTGAGATCGGTCTGCACAGCCGGAGTACTCGCGGCTTCGGTCGCAGTCTGCGCGGGTGCATTCGCGCCCGGTGTCGGCGTCAGCGACAGGGTTCCGCCGCCACGGCCGTAGTACCACCACGCAGCAATCCCGGCAAGGATGACGATCGCCAGCGCGACCAGCACCTTCGCCGATGCTGCGCCGCGCATGCGCGGTCGCGGGAGCACGGAGCGCTGCCGGGCGCAGCGGACATTCAATTCGAAAACTTCGCGTTCGCCGATGACATTCGGCATGGTGAATCCCCCTGAAATACGTGAGCAGGCCCACGCGGACCTATAAAGTATCGCCATCCGCGTCCGAATTGAAACTTTTCGCCGCAACCCGCCTGGCTCGCCGGCAGCGTTCAGTTTCCGGCGTCTAAGCTGGATCTGTCGGCACGAAGCCGCCACAACGCGGGGAGTGGCTGTCATGCCGCAATTCCGGACAACCACAGGAGATCGCCATGGCACGACTGAGCGAAGTCAAACAATCGGCCGACGACATCGGCCAGGCCGCCGAAGAGACCCTCGAATCCACACGCGAGGAACTGCGCAAGCTGCGCGAGAAGTTGCGCCGCAACGGCGCCCAGCTCGAAGACGAGTTGCGCGACGCTGGTGAACGCTTCGCCGAAGGTGCCCGTACCTTCGGCAACGCAACCGCGGAGCAGGTGCGGGCGCATCCACTGGCAGCGTTCGGAATCGCATTCGCTGCCGGTTACGTCCTTTCACGCGCAATGCGCCGCGGATGAGCGAGGAAGAATCCGTCGTCAGGACGGATTCCCGCAACGACGGTTCCGTCGCCGCGGACTTCACTGCCGCGCGTATTGCCCTCGGACATGCGATCGCGGCGATCGAGGCAGCATGGGCGCTGTTGCGCGCGGAGCTTCGGCTGGCACGCAGCAGCGCCATTGCGCTCGCTGGCCTTGCATTGCTGCTCGTCTTCCTCGGGGTTGGCGCGTGGCTGGCGACAAGTGCTGCGATTGCCATTGGCATCTACGAGCTCACCGGCAACGCGTTCTGCGGCATCGGCGCCGTTGCGCTCGGCAACATCGTCGGCGCGGCCTGTGTGTTATGGGCAATGCGCCGCTGCTGGCGCGACATGAGCCTGCCACGCACACGTCGGGCTCTCGGCGAAATCACGAGGTCCGGATCATGAACCTCTCCGCGCGACGTCGCGACGCTGATCTCGCCGAGATGCGCGCACACTCCAAGGCAGTTGCCTACCGGACTTCGGCGCAACGTCTTCGGCAGCATCTGCGTCGTGACTGGAAGCTGCCGCTTGCTGTCGGAATGAGCAGCGGCATCGCTTCCGGCCTGCTTCCGGTCGTTGCCATCCTGCGCACCGGCAGTGGCCTTTTGCGACTGGCGGCGTACGCCTCGCAAGTCTCCCACCAGGCACTCGTCTATCTCGCGCGCAACGCGCGCTGATCCGCTTCAATCAGCGACGCTGCGCAAGCGCTTGAACGGGCGACACCCGGCTCACAGCGCATCCGGTCGGATGCGCCTCGGCGGCACAGGTTGCGGGAACAAAAAGGCATTGCGGAGGGAGAAAACCTCTCCCCGCGCTGGGCGAACCGCGGGGAGAGGCGAATCACTTTTCCGATGACGCTTTTTCTGCAACAGACACTACGTTTTTGAAACCGGCAAGCCCTGCGGCTGAACTCCAGACGCGCACCTGCCTTCGATCAATGCAGCAAGACCCGACGGATCGGGTCGGGGAAAGGTTACGCCTTCTTCTTCGCGGCAGCCTTCTTGACCGTCTTCTTGGCAGCCTTCTTCGCTACCTTCTTGACAGCCTTCTTGGCAGCGCCCGTCTTGCGGGCCGTAGCCGTCTTCGCCTTGGCCGTCGTCTTCTTGGCGGCTTTCTTGGCGACCTTCTTGACAGCCTTCTTCGCGGGTTTCTTTGCAGTTGCTTTCTTCATAGCCATATCGCGTCTTAGCTCCTCGTCAGTTGGCAGTGATTGCCCAGTAAAAGCATGAAGGAACGCTTCGCATAGCAAGTCGCTGTTCGTGGCGTGACGAAGATTGGCGACTTGGCGGCGAGTGCGTTCGTCAGACAAAAGTCTCAAGACATGAAACGGAATCGACACCGTGATTTTTTTCACCGCCCCGGCCTTGGTGCCGTGATCGATATAAGGGTCGATGAAACGATTCGCGGTCATGATTCCTTTTCTGTCCGTCACGCCGCGGCAGAAATTATTACTGTCACGCGCACGTGTCAACAAATTTGTAAGAGGAAACAAGGGGTTCCGAAAGGCATTTCGCGAGGTCGAAAAACGCCATGAAGCCGTGCCTTGGCGCCGGACAAATACATGCTAATGGACGTATGGACGTCTATACGTCTTTGCGTACAAAAAAGCATTTTGCGCAAAAACACCTTGAAATAGCGCTCCGCCGCGGCCTTTCCCTGTTTCTCCATCGGCACATCGTCATTCGACCGCCTTTTCCGCCACCCATTGGAATGGCACGACAGCGCACGCGTCGGACGCCGCCCAGACGGGCAAACGCGACGTGAACGGATTTCGGTCGTCGGACGCCGCCGCGACCATAAAGGTGGTCGGCCGACCACTCGAAGCGACACGTCGAAGCGGCGCGCAACACACTCGGGAAGCGACGCGCGTCGAGCACTTCACTCCGGAAAAATCACGAACACGCACGCAAAAGAAAAGGCGCTCGAGGCGCCTTTTCTTTTTCGCGACGAGTGCGGAAACGTCATTCGTCTTCGTTCTCGATGAGTTCCGCGTAGGCGTCCGGATCGAGCAGTTCTTCGAGTTCTTCGGCAAGGTTGTCCGGCTTGACGACGAACAGCCAGCCATCGCCGTATGCGTCCTCGTTGATCGTCTCGGGCTTGTCGGGCAGCGCCTCGTTGATCGCGACGATCTCGCCCGACACCGGCGAATAGACGTCCGAAGCCGCCTTCACCGATTCGACGACGGCGCAGGCATTGCCGCCCTTCACCGTGTCGCCGACGCTCGGCAGTTCGACATAGACGAGGTCGCCGAGCAGACCCTGCGCGTGGTCGGAAATGCCGACCGTCACCGTGCCCTTGTCTTCCACGCGCGCCCACTCGTGGGACTTCATGAACTTCAGATCGCCGGGAATCTCTTGCATGGCACGGTCCTGCGGTTTGGATGGATGGGGTTCGACGGCGCGGATTCTACAACGCCTCGACGAAACGCGAAGCCGACGCGATCAGGCGCCGATCTGGCTTTGCCCGTCGCGCACGAAAGGATATTTCACGATCCGCACCGGCACGAGCTTGCCGCGGATGTCGACCTGCAAGCCCTCGCCCGCCCCCGCGGGCACGCGCGCGAAGGCAATCGACTTGCCGAGCGTCGGCGAAAAGCTGCCGGAGAGGATTTCGCCGTCGCCAAGCGGCGTGACGACGCGCTGGCCGTGGCGCAACACGCCCTTCTCGTCCATGACGAGACCGACCATGACGCGCTTCACGCCGTCGGCCTTCTGCTTCTCGAGCGCGGCGCGGCCGATGAAGTCGCGGCCTTCGTCGAGGGCGACGGTCCAGCCGAGGTTGGCTTCCCACGGCGACACGGTTTCGTCCATGTCCTGGCCGTAGAGGTTCATGCCCGCTTCCAGGCGCAACGTGTCGCGCGCGCCGAGCCCGGCAGGCGCGACGCCGGCGTCCTTCAACTTGTTCCACAACGCGACAGCGTCCTTTTCCGGCACGACGATCTCGAAACCATCCTCGCCGGTGTAGCCGGTGCGCGCGATGAACAAACCGTCGCCTTCGGCGGCGACAAACTTGCCGATCTTCGCGGCCTTTGCGCGGGTGTCGTCGGACAGCAGTCCGAGTACCTTGTCGCGCGCGTTCGGCCCCTGCACGGCGATCATCGCGAAATCGGGACGCTCGGTGACCTTCACCTCGAACGCGCCGGCCTGCTTGTTGATCCACGCGAGGTCCTTGTCGCGCGTCGACGCATTGACGACGACGCGGAAGAAATCGTCGGCGAGGTAGTAGACGATGAGGTCGTCGATGACGCCGCCCTGCTCGTTGAGCATGCACGAATACAGCGCCTTGCCCTTCGCCTTGAGCTTGTCGACGCTGTTGGCGAGCAGCTGGCGCAGGAACTCGCGCGTGCGCGCGCCGTGCAGGTCGACGACGGTCATGTGCGAGACGTCGAACATGCCCGCGTCGCGGCGCACCGAGTGGTGCTCCTCGATCTGCGAGCCGTAGTTGATCGGCATGTCCCAGCCGCCGAAGTCGACCATCTTCGCGCCGAGTGCGCGGTGGGTGTCGTTGAGGATGGTCTTCTGCGTCATGGTCGGTCCGGGAGCGAAAGCGGATTCCCATTATCGCGGGAAGTCCACGACTTGTCGCTCGCGGCTATCGCAAAGGCGCATCGCTCGTGCCGACTTCGGGCACGCCGTCGCGCTGCGTGAAACGAAACGCATAGTCGAGATGGAACGGCAATGCAGTCGGCCGCCCCTCGTAAGTCACCGTCGCCTGCTCTTCCCTCACGGTGAACGGACCCGTGGAAAGATCGAGGCGAAGCAGCGGCGAGTAGCGCCAGCCAAGGCACGCCTTGCGTATCGCGTCGAAAAAACGCGCGTGTTCGGCGCCAGCGCCTGCCCCGTCGAGCGCGACGACCTCGGCGACATGCCCGTCCGCATCGACGATGACGCGCGCACGCACCCGCGTTTCCGGCAATCGCAGCGCGAGCAAATCGCGCGGGTAGTCCGGCATCGCGTTTTCCGGATAACCGAGCGCCTGCACGTATTTGACGGTCGCCGATGCCGCGTAGCGTTGCGTGTCGTCGGCACCCATGTCCTGCACGTCGACGCTGCCGTGCACGCCACGTGAAGCCGCCGCGACCGGCGGCCGAGACGGCGCCGACGCGCAAGCCGCAGCAGCTGCACAAAGGAGAACGACGACGAAACCCTTGCGTTTCATGCGCACTCCGTGGGCTTTCGCATCAGACGCCCGCAACGCGCAACGTCGTACCGTCGACTGCAACGACTTCCACCTCGCTGCCAGCCGGCAGGTCCGGCCCGCTCGCTAGCCACTCGCCGTCGCCGACGCGGATCCTGCCACGGCCATTGACGATCGCCTCGCTGACGACGAAACGCTGGCCGACGAGCTGCGCGCCGCGTCGGTTGAGCAGCGGCTGATCGTCGCGGCGCTCGGCAACCGGACGCAGGAATTTCCAGTAGAGCAGGCACGAGGCGATCGCGAACAAGGCGAACAGGATCGCCTGCACGAGCGCCGGCGCCGCAGGCACGGCCCAGACGACCACGCCGACCGCAGCCGCGGCGATGCCGATCCAGAGCAGGAAATAGCCGGGCGCGATCATTTCCGCGCCAATGAGCACGAGCGCGAGCAGCCACCAGCCGTAGTGCGTGATGAAATCGTTCATGCGATGACTCCCGGAATGCCCTGTTCGATCCGTCGCGATTCCTGCGAGGCGTTTTTCGAGCGGATGGCGGGTCGCGCCCGCTCAGCGCCGGGCGCGCGAACACGCCCCCGATTTCAACTTCAGCGCGGCGGCAACGGCGGCGCCTGCGGATTGCGCGGCGGCGCGGCGCGCTTGTCACCCTGCTCGGACAACGCGTTCTTGGCCAGTTCCGCGATGCCCGCGAGCGAACCCAGCACCCCGGTCGCTTCGATCGGCAGGAGCAGCATTTTCTGGTTCGGCGAATCAGCCATCGCCTTGAGCGCTTCGACGTACTTGTTGGCGACGAAATAGTTGAGGGCGTTGACGTCACCGCCCGCGATCGCGGCGGAGACAACTTCGGTCGCCTTCGCTTCGGCCGCGGCGAGGCGTTCACGCGCTTCGGCTTCGCGGAACGCGGCTTCCTTCTGGCCTTCGGCGGCGAGGATCGTCGACTGCTTTTCACCGTCGGCCTTGAGGATCGCGGCCTGGCGGAAGCCTTCCGCCTCGAGGATGTTGGCGCGCTTCTCGCGCTCGGCCTTCATCTGGCGCGCCATCGAATCGACGAGGTCGCGCGGCGGCTGGATGTCCTTGAGTTCGATGCGCGTGACCTTGAGGCCCCACGGATGCGTCGCCTCGTCGACGACCTTGAGCAATTTCGCATTGATCTCGTCGCGCTTGGACAGCGATTCGTCGAGATCGAGTCCGCCGAGCACGGTGCGGATGTTGGTCATGATGAGGTTGATGATCGCCATCTCGAGGTTGGCAACCTCGTAGGCGGCCTTGGCCGCGTCGAGCACCTGGTAGAAGACGACGCCGTCGACGCGCACGACCGCATTGTCCTTGGTGATGACGTCCTGCGACGGCACGTCGAGAACCTGCTCCATCATGTTCATCTTGCGGCCAACGTTCTGCATGACCGGAATCAGCAGGTGAAAGCCCGGTTCGAGCGTATGCGTGTACTTGCCCCAGCGCTCGACTGTCCATTCCCAGCCCTGCGGCACGATGCGCACGAGCTTGGACAGCACGATGATGGCGACGATGAAGACGACAACGGCAACCATTCCACCCATGACGCACTCCCCAGTCGATCGTGTATGCGGCGAGTATAAGGCGCGACCGTGACGGCCGTGCGTGCCGGTCGACAGGACGTCAGGTCGCCGTGGGCAACAGCAGCGCGACGCGCAGGCCGCCGCCGCGGCGGTTGACGAGCTGCACGCGGCCATCGTGCGCTTCGGCGATCTCGCGCACGAGCGCGAGGCCGAGGCCGGAACCGGAACGTTTGGTCGAATAGAACGGCAGCAGCGCATTGGCGAGCACGGTCTCGCTCATGCCACTGCCGCGGTCGGCGACTTCGATGCGCACTTCGCGCTGGCCCTGGCTCACCGCAAGCTCGACACCATCCGCCGTTCCGCCGGCTTCGTGCGCGTTCTTGAGCAGGTTGATCAGCGCCTGCTCGACCTGCGCGCGGTCGAAGCATGCATCCTGCACGGGCGGCGGCTCGCGCAGGGTGAACGCGTAGTGCCGCGCGAGCGCATCGAGGAATGGCGCCCATGCGACCGTTTCGCGCCGCGGTGTCGGCAGTTTCGCGAAACGCGCATAGCCCTGGATGAAACCCTCCAGGTGCCGCGTGCGTTCTTCGACGGTGTCGAACACCGTCGTCAGCCGCGCGATGTCGCCGCGCTGCGCGAGCAGGCGTCCGGTATGCGACAGCGAACGGATCGGCCCGAGCGAATTGTTGAGCTCGTGGCTGATCACGCGGATCACCTTCTTCCACGTCGCCACTTCCTGCCGCGCGAGTTCGCGCGTCATGCGGCGGACCTGGAACAGGCGATGCGCGCGTCCCTGCAACTTGAACTCGCGCTGCGAGAGATGGAACGTCTCGTCCTCGTCGTCGAGCGCGACGTTGAACAGGCCGTCGCCGCCGTCCGCGATCGCCTGTGCCAGCGGCGCCGGCGCGGCCGCGACGACCGCATCGAAAGGCTCGCCGTTGAGCGCGCGGCCGGCGTTGAGCAGGTGCCGCGCGGCGAGGTTGGCGTAGACGACGTGGCCACCCGGCTCGACGAGCACGAGTGCGGTCGGCGTGTTCTGCACGACGGTGTCGAGCAGCAGCTCGCGCTGGAACAGGTGCTGACGCTGCTCGCGCAGGACGCGGCCGAGTTCGTTGTGGGCGTCGACGAGTTCGCCGATTTCATCGCCGCGCCGCGTCGCGATCGAGAAACTGAAATCGCCGTCGCGAAACGCGGTGACGCTACCCGACAGCGCGCGGATCAGCGCCGCGACCGGCCGCGCGAGCGAACGCGCGAACACGATCGCCGGCAGCGCGAGCGCGAGCACGGCGACACCGGCGCCCAGCCACGCGGAGCCGAGCCATCGCGTCGCCGCCGCGGCCAGCGTGGCAGTCGCGACGACGGTGACGGCAAGCGCCGCGATGAGTTTTCCTTCCAGCGAGAACAGGCGCATGTTTAATCGGAACCGTGCAAACCGATGCGAGCTTGCCACGTCGCGCCGCGGCGCGCGTCAGGCCTCGTTGGCAATGCCCATCTTTTCCATGCGCCGGTACAGCGCCTGCCGCGACAAGCCGAGTTCGCTCGCGGCCTGGCTGATCACCCCGCGCGCGTTGCGCAACGCGCCCTCGATCATGTCTCGATCAGGCTCGATGTCGGCGTTTGAGCGCGCGCCGCCCGTGCGCGCGGGCGCGAGGCCGAGGTCACGCGCGGTAATGACACCGTCGGTGCACAGCAGCGCCGCGCGCTGGATCGCGTTCTTGAGCTCGCGCACGTTGCCCGGCCACGCATGCGCGGCGAGCGCGGCACGCGCGCCCTCGTCGAGCCGTGCGGCACCGTCGAGGAAATGCTCGGCCAGCGGCAGGATGTCGTCGACGCGCTCGGCGAGCGGCGGCAGGCGCAGCTCGATCACGTTGAGGCGGTAGTACAGGTCCTCGCGGAAACGGCCCTCGCGGATCATCGCCGGCAGGTCGGCATTCGTCGCACTGACCACGCGCACCTTGACCTTGCGCGTGCGGCTCGAACCGAGGCGCTCGAACTCGCCGCTTTCGAGCACGCGCAGCAGCTTGGCCTGTCCCGCGAGCGGAAGGTTGCCGATCTCGTCGAGGAACAGCGTGCCGCCATCGGCGATCTCGAAGCGGCCTTCGCGCGCCTTGTTCGAGGCGCCCGTGTAGGCGCCGGCATCGGCGCCGAACAGTTCCGCTTCGATCAACTCGGACGGAAGCGCGCCGCAGTTGACGGTGACGAACGGCCCCGCCTTCGCTTGCGAGTTGGCCTGCACGATCGCGGCGATGCGCTCCTTGCCGGCGCCGTTCGGGCCGGTGATGAGTACGGGAATGTCGGCGCGCGCGACCTGGCAGGCGAGTTCGACGACGCGCTCGGTCGCGGCGGCGGCGAACACGAGGCCGCACAGGTCGTACTTGTCCTCGAGCGCCTTGCGGCGGCGGCGGCGCTCGTCGCGAAAGCGCGCGACTTCGCGTGTGGCTTCGGACAGTTCGAGCAGGTTCTCGACGGTGGCGACGAGCTTGTTGTCGTCCCACGGCTTGCCGAGGTAGTCGGCGGCGCCCGCCTTGACCAGTTCGACTGCGGTTTCCAGGTGCGTCCACGCGGTGAGCAGCACGATCGGCAGGTCGTGGTGGCGCGCGCGCATCGCGCGGAACAGCTCGACGCCTTCCTCGCCGGAGGTGGTGTCGGCAGCGAAGTTCATGTCCTGCACGACGAGGTCGACCTGCTCGCGCGCGAGCACGGCGAGGCCGTCGTCGGGCGTGGCCGCGTGCAGCGTGCGGATCTCGCGCAGGCCGAACAACAGGTCGAGCGCGGTACCCACGGCCGGGTTGTCGTCGATTACGAGAACCGTGCGCATGGGCTGGTTTTGGCGTCTTGGAATGCGCATGTGCCGCTTGGATGCGGCTGCGCGGAGAAAGGTTGCAACGGATCGGCGGTCTGCACGCGCGTCATGGTCGGTCTTGGCACGAGGTTGGCGGTGCCGCGGTTGCGGCGGAGCTGTCACGGAAATGCCGCTTCGTCGCAATCGACGGCTTGCCCGGCATGAGGTCAAGCATAGCCGGTGAGCCGAGGGCATGGCGGCCGCGGCGCGCACGGCGCCGCGGCCCTTGCTTCAGACATTGCGCGTAGCCACGGCCGGCGGCACGCGCGAGGCACGCAGCGCGGGGCCAAGCACGGCGAGCTGGCCGAGAATCCACAGCGCAATGAAGCCGACCGGCACGTAGTACCACGGCAGGCGCGGCGACTGGTATTGGCGCATGAGCCACAGGCTCAGCCCGTAGGCAAGCACGCCACCGGCGATGAGGCCGAGTGTGGTGATGATGAAATTCTCGGTCTGGAAGTAGCGCAGGATGTCGAATTTCGTCGCACCCAGCGCGCGGCGCGTGCCGATCTGCTTCGTGCGCTGCGCGACCCAGAAACTCGCCATGCCGACGATGCCGAGCGCCGTGATCGCAAGCAGCGCGATGATCACCACGCCGAGGATGATCGCCATCGCGCGATCTTCGGCATAGGCGTCGCGGCGCACGTCGGCGATGCTCTTGACCTTGCCGATGATGCGGCTCGGATTGGCCTCGATCATCTTCTGCTCGACGGCCTTCATGACCTCGTCGCGCCGGCCCGGTTCGGCATGCACGAGATAGCGCGTGGAATTGCCGTAAGGCATGTACATCGGCAGCAGCGTGCTGTATTCGATCGAATCGCTGTCCATCCAGGGTTGCTGCGCGCGTTCGATGACGCCGACGATCGTGGTCGGCTTGTCTTCGCTGTAGACCTGCTTGCCGATCGCGCTCGAATCGGGGAACAGTTTGTCGGCGAGCGCCTTGGACACGATCACCGACTGCGGGTGCGGCTGGTCGCCGAACTTGATGGCGGTGAATTCCTCGGGGCGGAAGTCACGGCCGGCGATGAGCTTGAAGCCGTAAGCTTCCAGCGCCTGGGGGCCAACGATGTAGAACGTGGTCTGTGCCGTGGAAGTCTTCTGGCCCGGCTGCAGGCTCAGGCCTTCGCCCCAACCGCCGCCGCTCATGGGCACGGAGTTCGTCGAGGTCGCCGCGGTGACGCCCGGCATCGAGCGCAGCACGGCGAGGTCGGCCTGCTGCGTCGCGATCGCGTCGAAGTTGGCGCCGAAGCCGTTGCTGCCGAACCAGAACGTGTCAGCCTCGTTCATGCCGCTGGGCCGATGCATGCGGTCGAGACGCTCGCCGATGATGAACAGCGCGTTGCAGACGATGGCCAGCGTCAGCGCGACCTGCAGGCCGATCAGGATCATCGACACCTTGCTGCGCATCAGCGCGGAAAGAATCGGACGGATTTCCATGGCGATCTCCTCAAACCTTGAGCTGGGCGGCAGGCTGCACGCGGCAGGCGCGCCAGGTCGGATACAGGCCGGCGAGCAGCGCGGCGGCAATGGCGAGCGCAATCGTCGTCGCGACCATCGTCCAATCCAGATGCGCGACGGTCTTGTACTGCGCGTACAGCGCCCGTACCGCGACGAGGCCCAATCCGGTCAGCACCAGGCCGATCACGCCGCCGGTGAGGCCGACCACGCCCGATTCGACGAGGAACTGCGTGAACACCTCGCGACGGCTCGCGCCGAGCGCGCGGCGCAGGCCGATCTCGCCGGACTTGCGCGTGAACTTGGCGAGCAGCAGGCCGATCGTGTTGACGAGGCAGACGGCGAGGAACGCGAACGCGAGGCCGGTCTGCACCTCCATGTCGCGCGTGACCACCTTCTGGTCCCTCATCCATTCGTTGACGTCGAGCAGCCGGTTGTTGAGCGGACGCGGGAAGCGGCCCAGCTTCTTCTGTTCGTTGACGTAGTTGTCGAGGAATTCCCTGTACGCCGCCAGCTTCTGCGGCGAATCGAGCTGCACCCACATCTGCATCCAGACGCAATCGGACGTGAGATAGGCATCCCAGCCATTGGCGGAAGATTTCCAGCAGCTGTTGTTGCCGCTCGAGCGCGTCTTGAGGTCGATCGCGGTCGTGAACGGCATGAACATCTCGTCGGGATCGGCGAACGCGCCATTGGTCAGGTCGTAGTAGCGCGAACGCAGGTTCCATTTGTCGAGCACGCCGACGATGCGGTAGTCGATGCCGTTGAGGCGCACGCTGCGGCCGGTGCTGTCCTGGCCGCCGAACAGCTTCTCGTTGATCTCGTCGCCGAGCACGACGACACGTGCGTGGCTGTCGTCCTGGTCGTGGTTCCAGGCGGCGCCGTACTTGAACTTCGGTTCGAACATGCCGAAGAAGTCCGAACCCGTCGCGCGAATGAGCGACGAGAACGGCTTGAGCTCCTTGTTCTCGGGCTGCACCGGCTGCACGATCTTGAACATCGCGGCCTGCTTGTCGGCCCTGGCCGCCTTCATCAGCGCGACGGCGTCCTGATAGGTGACCTGGTCGGGCGGGCGGCCGTCCTCGGAATACGGCTGGTCCGGGCTCCAGTTGTCGAGCTGCACGTAATGCAGTTTGTCGCTCTTCCACGGGATCGGATCCGCGCCCATGAGGTGCAGCACGGTCAGCGTGGTCATGCTCGCGGCGATGCCGAGCGCGATGCCGGCGACCATGAGCGCGGTGAGGATCGGGTTGCGCTTGAGGCTGCGCAGGCCCAGTTGCAGGTAGTAGGCGAACATCGCACGCTCCTCAGGCGATCGCCGCGACGGCCGCGTCGCCGGAATTGGCGGAACGCAGCGACGGCTCCGCATCGAAATCGGTGACTTGGCCGTCAATCACGTGCACGTTGCGCTGCGCGCGCGCGGCGAGTTCCGGATCGTGCGTGACCATGACGATCGTCGTGCCCTGGCGGTTGATTTCCTCGAGCAGCTCCATGACGCCGCGCGCCATCAGCGAGTCGAGGTTGCCGGTCGGCTCGTCGGCGAGCAGCAGGCGCGGACTGCCCGCGAGCGCGCGAGCGATCGCGACGCGCTGCTGCTGGCCGCCCGACAGTTCCGACGGATAGTGCTTCATGCGCGAGGCGAGGCCCACGCGCGCCAGCGCTTCCTCGATGCGCTGCTTGCGCTCGGGGGCGCCGAAACCACGATAGCGCAGCGGCACGTCGACGTTGTCGAACAGGTTGAGGTCGGGAATCAGGTTGAAGCTCTGGAAGATGAAACCGATCTTCTCGTTGCGCAGGCGCGAGCGCGCGTTGTCGTCGAGGCCGCGCACGTTGACGCCGTCGAGCTGGTATTCGCCGCCGGTGAATTCCTCGAGCAGGCCGCAGATGTTGAGGAAGGTCGTCTTGCCCGAGCCCGACGGCCCGGTCACGGCGACGAATTCGCCGTCGTTGACGCGGATCGAGAAATCGCGCAGCGCGTAGGTCTCGATCAGGTGCGTGCGGTAGACCTTCTGCAGGTGGGTCATCGTCAACATCGGTTTGGCCTCTTCTGGAATTCGGGAACTGTTTCGGTTTCGGGAATGGATCGTGCGATGGATGCGCGCGTCAGTTCAGCGCCACGCGCTGCGCACCCTTGAACTCGTCGGTGCTGGAGATGACGATGCGATCGCCTTCCTTGACGCCGCTGACGATCTCGACGGCATTGAGGCTCGTCGCGCCGATCTGGATCGGCGTGCGTTCGGCAGTGCCGTTGCGCACGACGTAGGCGACGCGTCCGGCGCCGCTGTCGACGAACGGGCCGCGCTCGACAATGAGCACGTTCGGGTGTTCGTCCATGAGGATGCGCGTGGTCAGCTGCTGGCTCTGGCGCAGGCCGGCAGGCTTGTCGTCGCCGAAGCGCACGCGGCCGGTGACCTGGCCGTCGACGACTTCCGGCGAGATCGACTTGACCTCGCCCTTGAACTTGCGCCCGCCATCGTCGATCTCCGCGGCCATGCCGGGGCCGAGGTCGTGCGCGAATACTTCCGGCACCTTCACCTCGATTTCGAGCGCGGTGAGATCGACGACGCTGAGGATCGGCGCGTTCTCGATCACGCTCGCGCGCTGCTGCGCGATGAGCTGGCCGACTTGGCCGTCGACCGGCGAACGCAGCTTGAGTTCATCGACCTGGCGCGACAGGTCCTCGACGAGGAGCTGCTGCCGATCGTAGGCGACGCGCTTGGTCTTGAGTTCGAAGGCGAGGCTGTCGCGATCGAGCTGGACGTTGCGCTGCGCCGCAACCTCCGACAGCTTCGCCTTGGACAAGGCATCCTTCGCGCGCAGCACGGTCATCTCGGCCTGCGCGCCCATCTCGAATGCCTTCTGGTTGCGCTCGACCTCGCGCGCGGCCGTCTCGCGGTCGATCACGGCCTGCTCGTAGGCGACCTGCGAGGCGGCTTCGGCCTTGCGGTTGTCGATCGTCGCGCGCTCGACGTCGAGGCGCAGGCTGTCGAGCGTGGCCTGCTCCTGGCGCAGCTTGCTGGCCAGTTCCGGCGAATCGATCTCGGCGAGCACCTGGTCCTTGGTCACCTTGTCGCCCGCATTCACGTCGAGCGTCACCGTGCCCGCGCTGCGTGCGTACAGCGTCGGGCTGACCGCGGCGACGACCTTGCCCTGCACCGACACGTCGCGCACGAGATCGCCACGCTTGACCTCGGCGATGCGCAGTCGCGCCGTGCTCGCCGACGAGTCCGCCGAAATCAGGCGACTGACCGTTGGCGCCAGAAACGCGAGGCCGATCAGCACGACCGCCGCGGCGCCAATGCCGACGACGAGGCGCTTGCGGTTCTTCTCGGGGGCGAGCCGGCGGTCCTGGGCGGAAGTGTCGCGAATCATCGGTGACGGAACCTTGTTTGAGGATTGGCACTTCTTCAGCAAACCTCGTGCCAACTTTTATTTCTTTGTTTTTACTTGAAAAATGCAGAGAACACGGTCCGCCGGACAGTGTCCGGCCGGGCTGCGGACAAGGCCCGGACAAGGCGCTGGCGCCGCGTCGGCGGACGGTGCATCGTCAGCCGCTGCGACCTTTGCGCGCCGCGCCGCATCCTTCCAACGCGTGACTGCCTCGAACTTCCAGATCGACGTTCCCGACCTCGTCCTCGCCCGCGCGCGCCGCGGCGAGGCGCGCGCGCTCGAGCAGATCTATCGGCTGTTCGAGCGGCCCGCCTACACGCTCGCGCTGCGCATGCTCGGCAACGCCGACAGCGCGCGCGAGGCGATGCACGACGCGATGCTGCGCCTGCTCGAACGCGTCGGCCAGTTCCGGGGCGACGCACCGTTCTGGTCGTGGCTGCGCCAGATCGTCGTCAACGAAGCGTTGATGAAGCTGCGCCGCGAACGCGGCGTCGCCTTCGACGAATTGCCCGACGACGATGACACGCCGAGCGCGGAACCGGCGCCGTGGATGCTCGCCGACGCACGCCACCTCGAGCGCGCGCTCGGACGCCTGCCCGCGCTCACGCGCAGCGTGCTCTGGCTCTACCACGTCGAGGAATACACGCACCAGGAGATTGCCGCGATGACCGGCAAGTCGGTGAGTTTTTCGAAGTCGCAGGTCGCGCGCGGCAGCGTGCGCCTGCGCGACCTGCTCGATCCTTCCCTGTCCGACACCACGGAGACCACGCCATGCCTGACTGCAACGGCATGATTCCGCAGCGCACGCTGGGCGACGCATTGCGCGCCCTGCCCGACGCCGCGCCGCAGCCGGACCTGTGGCCCCAGCTCGCGCAATCGCTTGCGCGGCAACGCCGCGTACGCCGGTGGCGCATCGCGCTGCCGGCCGCGCTCGCCGCGGGCGTTGCGCTCGCATTGCTGCTGCCGCGCGTCGTCGAACGCGATGCGCCTGTTCAGATGCCCGTGGCCACGGTCACGCCTGCACCAAACCCGTCGGTCGCGACGGCTAACACGCCATCCATGCCAACCAACGCGACGGCGACCGCAGACCAGGTCGACGCGCTGCGCCATCGCTCGCACTCGCTCGAAACCTGGATCGCCGCCGTCTCCGCGCAGGCGCCGCAGAACGGCCGCGATCTCATGGCCGCAGTCGAAGTCGAAGACCTCATCGGCGTCGTCGACGTGCAACTCGACGCCACGCGCAACGAAGCCGAAGCGCTGCCGCTGTGGAAGCGCCGCGTCGCCCTGCTCGAAGACCTCGCCACCATCCGCGGCGCCGCCGCGCTTTCCGTCAAGGGCGACGCACGCGTCGCCGCATTGCAGACCATCTGAGGACGCTCCATGAAACGCATTCCACTCATTCATGCCTTGGCCATCGCTCTCGCGAGCGCCGTGCCGACGCTTGCGTCCGCGGCCGATGCCGTTGCGCCAAAGGCGGCCACGCCGGAGGCCAAGCCGGTCGATGCGCAGGCCGCGCGCGCCGAACTCGCCGAACTGCGTGCGCAGATGCAGGAACTGTCGCGCCGGATGGGCAAGCTCTCGGGCCAGCTCGGCGACGCCGGCCCGCGCGCCTACGCGATGCGTTATCTCGGCGATCCCGATCGCGGCATGATCGGCGTCGTCGTCAGTCGTTCCGGCAAGTCCGGCAAGGAATTGCAGGTGTCTGCCGTGACGCCCGGCAGCCCGGCCGCGCGCGCGGGCATCCGCGTGGGTGATGTCATCACCGGCTTGTCGACACGCAACTCGGTTCGCTCGCACTCGGATCAGGACGAGAGCGAGGACGATGGCCTCAACGCCGTCCTGCGCAACCTCAAGGTCGACCAGGACCTGACCGTCGAAGTGCGCCGCGACGGCAAGACGCTGAAATTTCCGCTCAAGGCCGAGCGCCGCGAACCGTACGTCATCGCCGATGCGATCGGCGACGCGTCGATCGACTCGCCGCAGATGCGCGCCGACATCGAGCGCGCGCAACACGAGGCCGAACGCGCGATGCACGATGCGCAGCGCGCCAATGCCGAGCGGATCCGCGCGGGCGCCGAGCAATCCCGCGCAAACGCCGAGGACATGCGCAGGAGCGCCCAGGAACTGCGCCGCAACGCAGGGCGCATGCGCGTCGAAATGCTCCGCGACATGCCGTGGTGGGGACTCAACATGGCGCCGCTCAATACCGAGCTCGGCCACTACTTCGGCGCGGACAAGGGCGCGCTCGTGCTCGCCGCGAACGCGCAGGCACTGCCCGGCCTGCGCGGCGGCGACGTCATCACGCGCGTCGCCGACCAGGACATCGCGCGACCCGAGGACGTGCTGCGCACGCTGCGCGACCAGCCCGCCGGCAAGAACGTGCCGATCCGCGTGCTGCGCGAACGCAAGACGATCGCGCTCGACGTGAAGGCGCCCGAGTTCAATTCGATCTTCGAGGTCGCGCCGCCATTGCCGCCAACGCCACCGCTGCCGCCCGCCGAAGCGCCGCCCGCGCCGCCCGCACCGCCGACACCGCTGGCGAAACCGCCGCATGCGCCGGCGGCGCCCTCGGCACCGACCGCGCCGCAAGCGCCCGAAGGACCGGACTCCGAAATGTCTGATCAGCCGTCGAGCTCGGTCCAGCGCGCGTACGCTGCGTCGAGCTCGCGCTGCAGGCCGGCGAGTTCGTCGTTCGCCGCGACAATCGCCGTCGCCGCCTGCTGGTAGAACGCCGGATCCTGCATCGCCTCGCCGAGCGCGCCGATGCGCGTTTCGAGCGACTCGATGCGCGCCGGCAACTGCTCGAGTTCGCGCGTCTCGTTGAAGCCGAGCTTGCGTCTGGCCGGAACGGCGGCCGTCCCGGCCTGCGCTTCGCTTTCGGAAGGCTGAGCCGTCTTTTTCGACGCGTCCGCGGGCGCGCCCGCACGCCGCGCGGGCGTGTTCGTCGCCGGTCGCTGCCGCACCCAGTCCGAATACCCGCCGACGTATTCGCCGATGCGGCCGTTGCCTTCGAGGGCCAGCGTGCCGGTGACGACGTTGTCGAGGAACTCGCGATCGTGCGAGACGAGCAGCAGCGTGCCCTTGTAGTCGGCGAGCAGTTCCTCGAGCAGTTCGAGCGTTTCCACGTCGAGGTCGTTGGTCGGTTCGTCCATGACGAGCAGGTTGGATGGTTTGGCGAACAATTTCGCCAGCAGCAGGCGGTTGCGCTCGCCGCCCGACAACGCCGTGATAGGCGCGCGTGCGCGTTCCGGCGAGAACAGGAAATCCTGCAGATAGCCGAGTGCATGCTTGCGCGCGCCGTCGATTTCGATGTACTCGCGGCCTTCGGAGACGTTGTCGAGCGCGCTGAGGTCGTCGCGCAACGACGCGCGATGCTGGTCGAAATACGCGATCTGCAGATTCGTGCCGAGCGAGACTTCGCCCGACTGCGGCGCGAGTTCGCCAAGCAGCAAGCGCAACAGCGTCGTCTTGCCCGATCCGTTCGGCCCGATCAGGCCGACGCGGTCGCCGCGCTGGATCGTCGTCGAGAACTCCTTCGCGATGACGCGCTCGCCGTGCGCGAACGACACCTTTTCGGCTTCGGCGACGCGCCGACCCGAGGCCGCCGCCGTGCCGACCTGCAACTTCGCGTTGCCGCCGAGCTCGCGCCGCTGCGCTCGCTCGCGGCGCATCGTCTGCAAGGCGCGCACGCGACCTTCGTTGCGCGTGCGCCGCGCCTTGATGCCCTGGCGGATCCAGACTTCTTCCTGCGCGAGCTTCTTGTCGAACAGCGCGTTCGCCTGCGCTTCCGCATGCAGGCGTTCCTCGCGGCGGCGCAGATAGTTGTCGTAGTCGCCGGGCCAGCTTGTGACGCGGCCGCGGTCGATCTCGACGATGCGCGTGGCGAGCGCGCGCAGGAAGCGGCGATCGTGCGTGACGAAGACAACGCTGCCGGGAAAATCAAGCAGCAACTTCTCGAGCCAGTCGATCGCCTCGATGTCGAGATGGTTGGTCGGCTCGTCGAGCAGCAGCACGTCGGGATCGAGCACCAGCGCGCGCGCCAGCAACACGCGGCGCTTCATGCCACCGGACTGCGCCGCGAATGCGGCCTCTTCGGGCAGGTCGAGCCGCGTGAGCACGCTGGCAACGCGGCGTTCGACGTCCCAGCCGTTCTCGGCCTCGATGCGCGCCTGCACGCGCGCGAGCGCATCGGCGTTGCCGGGCACGTCGAGCGCGTGGCTCAGGTGATGGAACTGCGCGAGCAATTCGCCGATGTGCCCGAGCGCAGCGGCGACGACGTCGAAGATGCTGCCGTCGACGCCGTGCGGCACTTCCTGCGCGAGCTTGGCGACGCGCACGCCGCCCTGCACGCGCACTTCGCCGTCGTCGGGCCGGATCTCGCCCGCGATGAGTTTCAGCAGCGTCGACTTGCCCGCGCCGTTGCGGCCGACGATGCAGACGCGCTCGTTCGCCTCGATCGCCAGATCGACTTTTTCGAGCAACAGCGGACCGCCGACCGAGTAGTCGACGTTGACGAGATTGACCAGGGACATGCGAGGGAATGGCGCGAAAAACGCGATTCTATCGCGCCGCGGCGCCGCGCTACGCCGCCCGCGCGTGCGGCACCGCTTCGCGGCGCGCAGCCATCGCACGTTCGACGATCGACCAGCCCGCATCGGCGCGATGCGCCTGCTCGCTGAGCACGCGGCGGAACGCGCGCGCGCCGGGCAGGCCCTGGTACAAGCCGAGGATGTGGCGCGTGACATGCTGCAGGCGGTCGCCGCGCGCCAGATGGTCTTCCACGTACGGATGCAGGCGCGCGAGCAGCTCGTCGCGATCGGGCAGCGGCGTGCCGAACAGGTCGTGCTCGATTTCGGCGAGACGATAAGGCTCGTGGTACGCGGTGCGGCCGAGCATGACGCCATCGACGTGGCGCAGGTGATCGCGCACGTCGGCGACGCTCGAGATGCCGCCATTGATGACGATCGTGAGCTGCGGATGTTCGCGCTTGAGGCGATGCACGCGCGCGTAGTTGAGCGGCGGCACGTCGCGGTTTTCCTTCGGCGACAGGCCCTGCAACCACGCCTTGCGCGCATGCACGATGAAGGTGTCGCAGCCGTTTGCGGCGACACGCTCGACGAACTCGGCGAGCGCGGCGTCCTCGTCCTGCTCGTCGACGCCGATGCGGCATTTCACGGTGATCTCGACGTGCGTTCCTGCCGCCGCACGCATTGCCGCCACGCAATCGGCGACGAGCGCCGGCTCGCGCATGAGGCAGGCGCCGAAACGCCCCGACTGCACACGATCGGAAGGGCAACCGACGTTGAGGTTGATTTCGTCGTAGCCGAAGTCGACGCCGATGCGCGCCGCCTGCGCGAGCTCGTCGGGGTCACTGCCGCCCAGTTGCAGCGCCACCGGGTGCTCGCTCGCATCGAAACCGAGCAGCCGCTCGCGATCGCCATGAACCACCGCGGGCGCGGTGACCATTTCGGTGTAGAGCAGCGCGCGCGGCGCGAGCAGGCGATGGAAGTACCGGCAGTGCCGGTCACTCCAGTCCATCATCGGTGCGACACAAATCCGGCGCATGTCGTTTTTGTCCATTCCGGCATTTTATCCGACGTCGTCGGACTGGTCGTACGGACTCGCCACGACGACATCCGCAATATGCTTCGTCGTCCGCAACGAAGCGCGCCCCTGTATTGGACGCTTGTCACTTCATTGCAGATCAAGCCGGAAAGCGTGACTGCGGCGCCCAGCACGTCGCGCGATCCGTCAATTCCCGACCGCGCTTGAATCACGCCGCTCCAACGGCTAGTGTCGAGTCATTCCGTGAGGTCACACAGGCGGCGCCCCGTGCGCCGCATTTTGCATTGGAGCGCAGCATGTCGCAGTCACCGTCGATCACCCTGAGCAGCCGCGATTTCGATCGGCTCGAAGCCCTGCTCGAAGCGCCGCAATGGCAGAACCATCCGACCGCGCAAGCGTTGCGCGACGAGATGAGCCGCGCGCAGGTGCTGCCGCCCGACCAGGTGCCGGCCGATCTGGTGACGATGAATTCGACGGTTACCTGCGTCGAGGAAATCGGCGGCAAGGAACGCGTGCTGACCTTGTCGTATCCTGCCGAAGCCGACGCTGCGCAAGGCCGCGTCTCCGTGTTCGCGCCGGTCGGCGCCGCGCTGCTAGGACTCACGATTGGCCAGTCCATTGAATGGACCACACCCGAAGGTCATCCGTTGCGCCTGCGCGTCACCGCCATTTCGTACCAGCCCGAGGCCGCCGGCGACTATCACCGCTGATGCGGTGCTCATGTCTGGAGGGATATGGGCCGTGATGGGATCGAACCATCGACCAATGGATTAAAAGTCCACTGCTCTACCGCTGAGCTAACGGCCCACGACTTGGAACACACAACGATGAGGCGCGCGAAATGCGCAGCTGCGTGCCGAGGGTCGCGCAGTTTACCTGTGCGCGGCGCTCAGCGGTAGCGCGTCGGATCGGCCACGCCGGCTGCGCGGAAACCGTCGGCGCGCAGGCGGCAGGCATCGCAGTGGCTGCAAGCGCGGCCGTCGTCGTCGGCTTGGTAGCACGACACCGTCATCGAGAAGTCGACGCCCAGGCGCACGCCTTCGCGCACGATGTCGGCCTTGCTCATCGCCATCAGCGGCGCCTGCACGGAAAGCCGCGCGCCTTCGACGCCGGCCTTGGTGGCGACGTTGGCGAGCGCGTCGAACGCGGCGATGAACGCGGGCCGGCAGTCGGGATAGCCCGAGTAGTCGACCGCGTTGACGCCACAGAAGATCTCGCGCGCGCCGAGCACTTCGGCCCAGCCGAGCGCGATCGACAGCATGATCGTGTTGCGCGCCGGCACATAGGTGACGGGAATGCCCTCGCCGCCTTCGTCGGGCACGTCGATGTCGTCGGTGAGCGCGGAGCCGCCGATGCTGCGCAGGTCGACGCGCACGAGCTTGTGCTCGACCGCGCCGAGCGCGGCGGCGACGCGGCGCGCGGCCGCGAGTTCGGAATGGTGGCGCTGGCCGTAGTCGACGCCGAGCGCGTGGCAGGCGAGGCCGCGCTCGCGCGCGAGCGCGAGCGTGACGGCGGAATCCATGCCGCCCGAAACGAGGACGACGGCGTGTGCGTTGGGTGATGAAGTCATGTCAGTGTCCGGGCGCGTCGCCCCACAGCAGCTTGTGCAATTGCAGTTGCATGCGCACGGGCAGGCGGTCGTCGAGAATCCATTGCGCGAGTTCGCGCGGCGCGAGCGCGCCATGCACGGGCGAGAACAACACCTGGCAGCGACGCTCGAGCGCATGTTCGCGCAGGCGTGCGACGGCCCAGTCGTAGTCGGCGCGATCGGCGAGGACGAGCTTGACCTGGTCGTGCGGCAGCAAATGTTCGATGTTGCTCCACAGGTTGCGCGCGACCTCGCCCGAACCGGGCGCCTTGAGATCGACGACCTTGCGCACGCGTGCGTCGACCGCGGACACGTCGAGCGCGCCGGAGGTTTCCAGCGACACTTCCAAGCCTTCGTCGCACAGCCTTTCGAGCAGGGTCAGGCAGCGCTTCTGCGACAGCGGCTCGCCTCCGGTGACGCAGACGTGGCGCGCGCGATATGCGACCACTTCGTCGACGATCGAGTCGAGCGTGCGCCATGCGCCGCCATGGAACGAATACGTCGTGTCGCACCACGTGCAGCGCAGCGGACAGCCAGTCAGGCGCACGAACACGGTCGGCCAGCCAACGGCGTCGGCTTCGCCCTGGAGCGAGTGGAAGATTTCGGTGATGCGCAGCCGCGGCGCTGCGATTGCGCCTGCGGCTTCGTCGGACTCGCCGTCCGCAACGGCGCGGACGGCGGCGTCGACCACGACGGCGCCGCTCAGCGCGCCGAACCGGCCGGCAACGCGCGCAAGCGACCTTGCGCGAGGCGGGCGACGGTGGTGTCGGGATATTTCTGCGTCACCTGCGTCAGCGTGTCGCGCGCGGCATCGTACTGCTTGAGCTCGTACTGGCTGTAGCCAACCTTGAGCAAGGCATCGGGCGCTTTCTGGCTTTGCGGATAGCGCGTGAGCAAGGTCTGGAACGAATCCTGCGCGATCTTGTAGTTCTGCGTCGCGTAGTACGACTCGCCGAGCCAGTAGTAGGCGTTGCCGGTGAGTTCGCCGTTCGGGTACTGGTCGATGAAGCCCTGGAAACGGCGCGCCGATTCCGCGTAGCGGCCGTCCTTGAGCGCGGCGAACGCTTCGTTGTAGGTGCTCGATTCGGCGGCAGGGTCGCCGGGCGGCGGCTGCGGGGCGGCGATCGCGGCATCGGCGCTGCCGGCGGCGCGATCGGCATCGGTCAGCGTGTCGTTGCCGGCCCGTGCAGGCGGCACCGCCATCGAGGCTGGACCGCCGAGATCGACGTCGGGCGGCTGTTCGATTCCCGGCTTCGACGGCGCGGCCGCGGTGCCGTTGGCAGCGCCCGAGGGATTGCCTTCCAGGCGGCCGACGCGCGAATCGATGTCGAGGTATTGCTGCTTGTTGCGCTGGCTCGCTTCGTCAAGTGCGTGCTGCAGTTCCTCGACGCGGCCTTGCAGCGTCTGCACCTGCGACTGCAGGGCCTGGATCTGGTTGACGAGATCGACCGATCCGCCCTGCGCCGGATTGGCCTGCTGCTGTTCGAGGCGCGCGACGCGCTCGGCCAGCGAAAGGCGATCCTGCGCGTGGGCCGGCGCGACGGAAACGGCAACGGCAGCCGCGAGGGCTGCCGTTGCGAACACGTTTTGGAACTTGAGCGTCATGCCGGCTTACTTGGCGGTGTAGACGATCTCGACGCGGCGGTTCTTCGACCAGCACGATTCGTCATGCTGGCGGCAGACCGGGCGCTCTTCGCCGTAGCTCGTCACGTTGAGCTGCGAGGATGACGCACCGGCCGCGCCGAGCGCGCCCTGCACCGCGTTGCCACGGCGCTCGCCGAGGCCGAGGTTGTACTCGCGCGAGCCGCGCTCGTCGGTGTTGCCTTCGAGCGTCACGCGCGCATCGGGGAACTGGCGCAGGTATTCGGCGTGGCAGGCGATCTGGGCCTGGAATTCCGGCCTGATCTCGCTCCTGTCGAGGTCGAAGTAGACCACGCGCTGGCGCAGGCAGGAGTCGGTATCGAGGCTGTCACGCGTGTAACGGCCGCCATTGTCCATCGGGTGCGTGTCGGTGACGGCGGGCGTGTTGTCAACCGGCGGAGCCGGCTTGACGTTCTTCTTCGCACACGCCGCGACGCCCGCGACGAGCAGAACCGAGAACGCGATACGAACCGTGTTGTTCATGGAGTGAAGCCCCTAAGCGAATGAGTTGATTGGTTGGAATGCCCAAAACGAACGATCAAACCGCGACGGATGTTGCATTGCCGCGCACAACGGAAATTTCACGCCGCATTATGTTCATCGTGGCCTGAACGGACCCCAAGCCGGCTCGCGCACATCACCTTCGGCGTAGCCCAACCGCTGCCGCACGCGGCCATCGGCGGAGGCTGCGTACAACACGCCGCGCGGCCCTTCGCTGGCTGCATACAAAAGCATGCTGCCGTTGGGCGCAAAACTCGGAGCTTCGTCCTGGCTGCCTGGCGAAACCAGAGTATTTTGGTTCGTGGCCCGGTCGAGAACGGCAATACGATACACGTTCCCGCTGCCCTGCACCATTGCGATCTTGATGCCTTTCGCGTCGACGACGCTCGGGCTCGCGTTGTACTGGCCGGCAAATGTCACGCGCGTCGCCTCGCCACCGCTCGGCGCGACCTGGTAGATCTGCGGCTTGCCCGAACGGTCGGAGGTGAAATAGATCGACTGGCCGTCCGGCGCCCACTGCGGCTCGGTGTCGATCGCGAAGTGCTTGGTGATCTGCGTCAGCGCACGGCTGCCGAGATCGAGCACGTAGATGTCGGGATTGCCGCCCTTGGACAGGCTCAGCGCGAGGCGATTGCCGTCCGGCGAGAACGAGGGCGCGCTGTTGATGCCGCGGCTGTTGGAAACGACCTGGCGCGAACCGGTGGACAGGTCCTGGATGTAGACGGCCGAATTGCCGCTTTCGAAAGAGACGTAGGCGATGCGGCGGCCATCCGGCGACCAGTGCGGCGACAGCAACGCCTCGCGCGAACGCACCACGACCTGCGGGTTGTAGCCGTCCGAATCGGCGACCATGAGTGCGTATTGCGCATTCGGCGGCATGCCCGTCGCGGTGATGTAGGCGATGCGCGTCCAGAACGCGCCGCGCACGTGCAGGATTGCCTCGTAGACGGCGTCGGCGACCTGGTGCGAGATGTCGCGCAGTCCGCTGCGCTGACCACTGATCGCGCTGCCAGCCATTTTCTGCTGGCGTGCGACGTCGAACAACTCCCACTCCACGCGCACGCCGTCACCGGAATCGCTGACGCGGCCGACGACGAGGTAATCCTGCTTGAGCAGGTTCCAAGTCGCGAACTTGACCTCGCCCTGGCGCGTCGGGAATTCGACGATGTCGTTCTTGGGCAGCGTGCGGAACTGGCCGGAACGCGCGAGGTCGGCGCGCACGATCTCGCCGGGATTGGCGTCGGGCGGCAGCGTCGAGCCGTCGAAGCCGAACGGCACGACCGCGATCGGCGTCGCCGTCGCGTTGCCGTTGACGATGTCGATGTTGAGCCCTTGCGCATGCGCGCCGCCCGCGAACAGCAGCGCCGCGAGCATCCACGCGAAGCGGACGATGGTCTTGTTGAGCATCTTCGATCCTATCCGTCGTATCTGAAGTTGAACGTGATGTTGCGCTGGAACACTTTCTCGTAACCTTGGTACGGCAACGGCGCGCGCTTGACCGCCTGTTCGAGCGAATTGCGCGTTACATCATCGGCGTTGCAAGGTGAACCGATGGAAACGCTGATGACGTCGCCACCCGGGATCTGTGTCACGTTGATGCGGCAATGCAGCCCCGCGGACGCGCTGTCGGGCCGGTTCCAGTTGTTCGTCACCGAGGCCTGGATGGCCGCTGCGTAGCGCGCGGCGAGGTCGTTGTCCGCACCGTTCGCACCGGTCTGCGCCTGCGGCGCCTCATGCTCGGCCTGCGGCTGCGCAGGTGCGGCCTCGCGCGCGTTGCGATCCTCGATCTGGGCGAGACGCTGCTTTTCGAGATTGAGTTTCTTCTCCGCCGCCTCGCGCTGCTTCTTGATGTCGGCGAGCTGCTTCTGCTGTTCCTCGCGCAGCTTGCGTTCCTTTTCTTCCTGCAGTTCGACCTGATGCTGGCGGACTTTTTCTTCCTGCTCCTTGCGCTGCTCCTCGGCCTTCTGCTCGGCGAGCGCGGCGATCTTTTCCTGGTCGACGCGATCCTGCTTGACGACGTCGGTCGGCTTTTGCGGTTCGGGCTTGGGCGGCTCGGGCTGCGGTTGCGGTTTCTGCACTTCGGGTTGTGGCGGCTGCGGCTCCGGCTTGGGTGGCGTCGGCGCAGGCTGCGGCTTGGGCGCAGACGGCGGCGCGGCATTCGGGCGTTTCGGCGCGGCAGTCGGGCCGACCAGCGTCGCCTCGATCACCGGGCCGGGCATGACCACGGGTTTGCTTTCGCTCGTCCACCACAGCCCGACCAGCGCGACGAGCACGCACAGCACATGCACGGCGATCGCCAGCGCGAACGCGCGCAGCTTGTCGCCGAAGCTTTCCTGCTCGTTGCGCAGCGCTCTCGCCATTCGCTCAACGCGTCCTGGTCGCCTGCAGCGGCTGGCTCATGAGGCCGACCTTGGGCACGCCGGCCTGCTGCAGCAGCACCATCGCCTGGTAGATCTTGCCGTAGTCGGCCGAGGTGTCACCGGCGACGTAGACGGGAATCTGCGGATTCTGGCGCACGAACGCGGCGATCTTGGTCTTGAGCGCCTCTGCGTCGATTTCCTCGCGCGGCGCGGACGACATCGTGAGGTAAAGCTTGCCGTCGCGGTCGACGCTGACCACGGCCGGCTCCTTGTCGTTCTGGATCGACTTCGCCGCCGACTGCGGCAGTTCGATGTCGACGCCAAGGTTCATCAGTGGCGCCGTCACCATGAAGATGATGAGCAGCACGAGCATGACGTCGATGTACGGCACGACGTTGATCTCGGCCTTGAGCTTGCGGCGCTTGCGGGATCTGAGGTTCTGCATGCGGAAACGCTCCAACGCGGACGCGGGCGACGCGGGGTCGCGTCAGTCTTCGACGTGCGCCTGGCGCGCGAGGATCGAGGAAAACTCCTCGACGAAGGTGTCGTAGCGCAGGCCGATGCGCTCGAGCTTGGTCGAGAAGCGGTTGTACGCCCAAACCGCGGGAATCGCCGCGAACAGGCCCATCGCGGTTGCGATCAGCGCTTCGGAAATGCCCGGCGCGACCATCGCGATGGTCGCCTCCTTGACGTTGGCCAGGCCCTGGAACGCGATCATGATGCCCCACACCGTGCCGAACAGGCCGACGTACGGACTGATCGAGCCGACGTTGGCGAGGAATTCGAGGTTCTGTTCGAGTCGGTCGACCTCGCGCGTGGCGGACACGCGCATCGCGCGCTGCGCACCTTCGAGCAGCGCGCGCGGATCGGCGCCGCGACGCTGGCGCAGGCGCGCGAATTCGCGGAAGCCCGCTTCGAAGATCGCCGCCGAACTGCTCAGGCGCTCGCCCCGCGCGGTGATGTCGCGGAACAGGCCGGCAAGGTCGGCGCCGGACCAGAAGCGTTCCTCGAATTCGTCGGCGCTCGCATTGGCGCGATCGAGCATCGCCTTCTTGCGGAAGATGATGAACCACGACGCGATCGAGAAGCCGATCAGCAGCGCCAGCACGCACTTGACCGGCCAGCTCGCGTTGAGCGCGAGAGCGAGGATGTTGAGGTCGTTGGTCATGTTTTCGTGATCCCTTCGATCAGGTGTTCCGGAATCGGCCGCGGCCGGAACCGCGCCGCGTCGAGGCAGGCGATGCGCACGCGCGCATCGAGCAGGATTCTTTCGTCGCCCTCGCGGCGCAGCGTCTGCCGCACGATGAAGCTCGCGCTGCGCGATTCGACCACCTCGACGCTGGCGACGAGGCTGTCGTCGAGGCGCGCCGGCGCGTTGAAATCGAGTTCCATGCGATGCACGACGAAGACGATGCCGTCTTCCTCGCGCAGCTGCTGCTGGCCGTGGCCGCGCGCGCGCAGCCATTCGGTGCGCGCGCGTTCGAGGAAATGCAGGTAGCGCGCATGATAGACGACGCCACCCGCGTCGGTGTCTTCCCAGTAGACGCGGCACGGCCAGACGAAGGGCTGGCGGTGCGTTTCCGGAGCGGGCGATCGCGCATCGGCCGTTGCTGCGGGAGCGGGCATCAGGCCTTGCCCTCGCCCGCGTCGAACAAGTCCTCGACCGCCGCGCGCCGCGGCACGGGCAGGCCGAAGTGTTGCCAGCAGCGCGTCGTGACCATGCGCCCGCGCGCGGTGCGCACGAGGAAACCCTGCTGGATCAGGAACGGTTCGAGCACGTCCTCGATCGTGCCGCGCTCCTCGCCGATCGCGGCGGCGAGCGATTCGACGCCGACCGGGCCGCCGTCGAAGTGTTCGATGATGACGGTCAGCAAACGGCGGTCGAGCGCATCGAAGCCTTCGCCGTCGACCTTGAGCATGCCCAGCGCCGCGTCGGCGACTTCGCGCGTGATCGCGCCGTTCGCGCGCACCTGCGCGTAGTCGCGCACGCGGCGCAGCAGGCGGTTGGCGATGCGCGGCGTACCGCGCGCGCGACGCGCGATCTCGGCGGCGCCGTCGGCGTCGCAGGCGATGTCGAGGATGCGCGCGGCTCGGCGCACGATCGCGGAGAGTTCGAGCGCACTGTAGAACTCCAGGCGCTGCACGATGCCGAAGCGGTCGCGCAGCGGCGCGGTGAGCAGGCCCGCGCGCGTGGTGGCGCCGACCAGCGTGAACGGCGGCAGGTCGAGCTTGATCGAGCGCGCGGCCGGACCTTCGCCGATCATGATGTCGATCTGGAAATCCTCGAGTGCCGGATAGAGCACTTCCTCGACGATCGGCGACAGGCGGTGGATCTCGTCGACGAAGAGCACGTCGCGCGGCTGCAGGTTGGTGAGCAGCGCGGCGAGGTCGCCGGGGCGTTCGAGTACCGGGCCGGACGTCGCGCGCAGGTTGACGCCGAGTTCGTTGGCAATGACGTGCGAGAGCGTGGTCTTGCCCAGCCCGGGCGGCCCGAAGATGAGCACGTGGTCGAGCGCATCGCCGCGCGCGCGCGAGGCCTCTATGGCGATGCCAAGCTGTTCGCGCACCGTGGTCTGGCCGAGGTATTCGCCCAGCCGCTGGGGACGGATCGACGCCTCGACGAGGTCGTCTTCGCGCGTCGCGCTGGCGGAGGTGAGGCGGTCGGTCACGAGTCGGGAGCGGCGGAATGGGGGCGATGCGCGATTATGAAGGTTTCCGCACGCGCGAAGGCGCGCGAAGCCATACAGCGAATGAACAAGCCGCCGCGCGCCACCGCTCCGTAGCGGCAACTCGTCGCGACTTCGCCCTCAGATTTCCACCTGCGTCCCGAGTTCGATGAGCCGGTTGCCGGGGATGCGGAAGAACGCGGTCGCCGGCAAGGCATTGCGCTGCAGGAACGCGAACAGGCGGTCACGCCACAGCGCCATGCCGGGTCGATCGGTGGCGACGATGCTTTCGCGGCTGAGGAAGAACGTCGTGTCCATCATGTCGATCGGCGCGCCGCAGCTCTTGATCGCGGCGAGCGCCTGCGGCACGTCCATGTCCTCGGCGAAGCCGAAGCGCAGCGTCACGGCGTAGAAATCGTCGCCGAGCGGTTTCACTTCCACGCACTCGTCGGGCTCGGCCGTCGGCGTGTCGACCGTCTCCACGGTGAGCACGAGGTTGCGCTCGTGCAGCACCTTGTTGTGCTTGAGGTTGTGCAGCAACGCGTGCGGCACGCCGTCCTGGTTCGCGGTGAGAAAGATCGCCGTACCCGGCACGCGCAGCGGCGGATGCGCAACGATCGAGGCGATGAACGGTTCCAACGCGAGCCCGCCCTGCTTGATCTCGTGCATGACCAGCTCCTTGCCACGGCGCCACGTCGACATGACGACGAAGATCACGCCGCCGAGCACGAGCGGGAACCAGCCGCCGTGCTCGACCTTGTCCGCATTCGCGGTGAGGAAGGCGAGGTCGACGAACAGGAACAGCATCCCGACCGCGAGCACACGCTTTCGGCTCCAGTTCCACAGGCGGCGGAACACGATCATGACCAGCACCGAGTCGATCGTCATCGTGCCGACCACGGCGATGCCATAGGCCGCGCCGAGGTTGTCCGACGAACGGAAGCCGAGCACCACCGCGAGCGTCATCACCATGAGCATCCGGTTGATCCACGGCAGGTAGACCTGGCCGATCTGCTCGTCCGAGGTGTGGCGCACCTGCATGCGCGGCAGGAAGCCGAGCTGGATCGCCTCGCGCGTCACCGAGAACGCGCCGGAAATCACTGCCTGCGAGGCGATCACCGCCGCCGCCGTGGCGAGGATCAGCATCGGCACCAGCAGCGACTGCGGCACCATCAGGTAGAGCGGATTTTCCGCGGCTTTCGGGTCGGCGATCAGCAGCGCGCCCTGGCCGAAATAGTTGAGTACGAGCGCGGGCAGCACGAAGCCGAACCACGACCGTCGGATCGGCTTCTTGCCGAAATGGCCCATGTCCGCGTACAGCGCTTCCGCGCCGGTGATGGCGAGGATGACCGAACCCAGCGCGAAGAACGCCGACCACTTCGCATGCACGAAGAACTCGATCGCATAGTGCGGCGACAGCGCGCGCAACACGCCGGGATTGTGCGCGACATGCCAGATGCCGAGCGCGGCGAGCGCGGCGAACCACAGGATCATGACCGGCGCGAAGACGAGCCCGACGCGCCCGGTGCCGCGGTTCTGCACTGCGAACAGCCCGACGATGATGATCGCCGAGATCGGCACGACCCAATGATCGAGCCGCGGCGCGAGCACCTCGAGGCCCTCGACCGCGCCGAGCACGGAAATCGCCGGCGTGATCACGCCGTCGCCGAAAAACAGCGAAGCGCCGAACAGGCCGAGCATGACGATCCACCAGCGACCGTACCGGCTCGAACGCACGCTGCGCTGCGCGAGCGCGGTCAGCGCCATGATGCCGCCCTCGCCCTTGTTGTCGGCGCGCATGATGAAGCCGGCGTACTTGACCGACACGACGAGGATCAGCGACCAGAACACCAGTGACAGCACGCCGAGCACGTTGCCCGGCGTCGCCGCGACGCCGTGCTCGCCGAAGGTCTGCCGGATCGTGTACAGCGGGCTCGTGCCGATGTCGCCGTAGACGACGCCGATCGCGCCGAACACGAGCGTGCGCAGGCGCGCAGCGGTATCGCCATCGGCGGCTTGGGTTTGGGTGCTCATCGAGGATTCCCGGACGGGTTCAGCGCAGCGCCGCCTTGAGCGCCTTGCGGATGATGTCTTCGGCGCGGTCGCCCGGCGCGGCCGCGTCGCGCACGAGGCGCGTCACTTCCGCCGGCTTGTAGCCGAGCGCCTGCAATGCGATGCCGGCCTCGGCGACCGGGTCGTTGGCAATGGCGCCATTGGCGACCGCCGCGCCGCCGCCGATGCCGTCGACACGGTCGCGCAATTCGACGACGAGGCGTTCGGCGGTCTTCTTGCCGATGCCGGGAATACGCGTCAGCGCGGCGATGTCGGAGGTCTGCACGAGCCGCGAGAATTCCTCGACGCTCACGCCCGAGAGCACCGCGAGCGCGATCTTCGCGCCGACGCCGCTGACCTTCTGCAGCGCGCGGAACAACGCGCGCTCGCTTTCGCGCAGGAAGGCGTACAGCGCGACCGTGTCTTCCTTGACCGCGTAGTGCGTGCACAGCGTCACGTCGCGGCCGGTTTCGGGCAGGTCGTAGAACGTCGACATCGGCGCTTCGAGCTCGTAGCCGACGCCGCCGACGTCGACGACGATCCACGGCGGCTGCTTGGCGACGAGCACGCCCTTGAGACGGCCTATCATTTCGCTCGGCCCGTCATCGGCGCCGCCTCCATGCTTCACGTGCGACGCCCAGGCGCGCGACGCTGGCGCGCGTGTGCGCATGCGCGAGCGCGATGGCGAGCGCGTCGGCCGCATCGGCCTGCAGCCGTCCGGGGATTTCCAGCAGCAAGCCGACCATGTGCTGCACCTGCGCCTTGTCGCCCGCGCCGGTGCCGACCACGGCCTGCTTGACCTCGCGCGCCGCGTATTCGCTGATGCCCAGGCCATGCTGCGCGAGCGCGCAGATCGCCGCGCCGCGCGCCTGGCCGAGCTTGAGCGCCGAGTCGGGATTCCTCGCCATGAACACGCGCTCGATTGCCGCTTCCTGCGGCGCGTATTCGGCGAGGATCGCGCCGAGCTCGTCGAAGAGTTGCTTGAGCCGGCCGGCGAAGTTCTCTTGCCCAAGCAGGTTCAGCGCGGTGTGGAACACGTGGCGCGAACGCCCCGCCTGGTCGACGTCGATGATGCCGACACCAGTGCGCTGCGAGCCAGGGTCCACGCCGAGGATGCGCGTCATTGCGGGATCCGGCGGCCGGCCGCACCGCGCAGCACGCCAAGCGGTGCCGCTGCGGCGATTGCCGCGCTTGCAACCCGTGTCGTCAAATCGCCCATCGTCTCGCGCCGGAACATCCAGTGCGGAAGTCTAACAAGAGCCTCGCTGCAACGCAGCGAAGCATCGATTGCCGTCGCTCGCCGGGACGTGGGAGCATCGCCGCCCGAAGTCCCGCCCACGCCGGTGCCGACATGTCGACGAAATCCCGCGCGCAGCCCGACTCCCGCCCCGCTGCCTTGCTCCGCTTCCTGCGCGACGCCGAACGCTGCCTCGCCGCCGGCGGCGTCGCCGAAGCCGAACGCGCCGCTTTCTGCGCGCTCGCAATGGCCCCCGACGACGCCGCCGCACTGGCCTGCTTCGCGCGCACGCAGGTACCGCGCGGCCGCTTCGGCGATGCGATCGCGGCGTTCGAACAGGCGCTGTCCAGCCAGCCCGACGACGCGGTCCTGCTCGGTGAACTCGCGCAGGCGCACGCATCGACCGGCGCACTCGACGCGGCGATCGCGACACTGCACCGCCGCGTCGCCGCGAAGCCGGACGCCGCCGCCTGGTTCGACCTTGGCGTGATGCTCGACCGCAACGCCGATTGCGCTCAGGCCCTCGAGGCTGCGCGCCAAGCCAGCGCATTGGCGCCGCGGCACCATGCGTCGCGCTTTCTTGTCGCCCGGACCCTGACCGGCCTCGGCCGCATCGAGGAGGCGGCCGCCGAGTACCGTGCGCTGACGACCATCGCCAGCGAGTCCGCCCGTGCGTGGTTTGGCCTCGCCGACCTCAAGACCGGAACCTTCCGTGACGAGGATGTCGCCGCCATGAGCAAGCTGAGCGGCGATCAACGCGTGGGCGAGGAGCAGCGCATGCTCGCCGGCTTTGCCGCCGGTTTCGCCTGCGAGGCGCTCGGGCGTCCAGACGAGGCGATGAACCATTTCCGGCAAGCCAACCGCCTGCGGCGACGCACGCTGCGCTGGGATGCCGACGCCCATCGACGCTATTGCGAGGCGGTGCGCGAAGCGTTCACCGCCACGTCGGTCGCCGCACCCGGCGATCTTGGCGAGCAGGTGATCTTCATCGTCGGCATGCCGCGCTCGGGTACCACACTGGTCGAGCAGATCCTCGCCGCGCATCCCGACGTCGTCGGCGCCAGCGAATTGCCGCATCTGGAGACCGTGATCGGCGAGGAATCCGCACGCCGCGGCCAGCCGTTTCCGCTGTGGGTAGGCGCAACTGACGCGGCGGACTGGGAACGCCTAGGCCGCCGCTACCTGGAATTGGCCGAACACTGGCGCGGCGGCCGGCGCTTCACCGACAAGCTGCCGGAAAACTGGCCTTACGTCGGTGCTGCACTGGCGATGCTGCCAGGTGCGCGCGTGATCGGCTGCGAGCGCGACCTGCTCGAAACCTGCTGGTCCTGCTACAAGCAACTCTTCGCCGCGCATCGCGTGGCCTGGAGTTACGACCTCGACGAACTGGCCGGCTATGCGCACGACAGCCGCAGGCTGTGGTCATGGTGGCAACAGCGCGACCCGCGGCGTTGTCGTACGCTCGTCCACGAAAACCTGCTGGCGCAGCCGGAAACGGAAATCCGAGGACTGCTCGCGTTCTGCGGCCTCGACTTCGACCCCGCCTGTCTCACCCCGCAAGCCGTGGCGCGCGTCACACGGACCGCCAGCGCCGCGCAGATCCGTCAGCCCATGCAACGCGACACCTCGCGCCGCGCTCGCTACGGCGACCTGCTCGCTCCGCTCGAGGCAGCGCTGGCGCGGGCGGAAAGATAGCCGCGCGGCGAAATTGTCGGCGCCGAGGCCAATCGCGGCGTCGAAGGCACGACGCGACTGCCCCTCCGCATCGACATCGATGATGCCGACGCCCATGCGCCGGCTACGCGATCGATGCCGACGATGCGGAGGTGGGAGAAGTCAGGCGTCGCCACCCGGATTCACGCTGGAATGCCTCAAGGAAAATGCGCATCGCGAAGGAAGGCGACGGTGAGGTCGGCGACTTCGCCGGAAAACAGCAAGCCGGTGTGCGAGGCATCGACGGTGACGTGGTCGGCGATGCCGGGCAGCCGGGTTTCGCTGACCGACACGGTGCCGTCGTGCGGCGCGCTGAGCGCGCCGATGCTGACGCCAAGGCCGAATGGCAGGCGACCGGCGATGACGCCGACCGGTCGCGCGCTTTTCCAGGCGCCCAGGCCGTCAAGCAGCGGCTCGGCGCTGTGGCCGAGCAGCAACCGTCCACCCGGAACGCTGGCCAAGCCGCGCGCGACCGCGCTGCCACGCAGTGGCGAGCCGAGGCTGACGATGCGGCCTTTCGGCAGGCCGCGCACGCCGCGCGTGGCTTGAAGCGCGACGAGTCCGCCAAGGCTGTGGCCGACGAGGTGCACGGCGCCGGCATCGGCCGCGCGCATGCGCTCGCGCAAGGTTTCGACGGCAGGCTCGACGCCGCGGAACACGCTCGCATAGTCGATCGTTTCCACCGAGTAGCCGGCGCCGCGCAGGCGTCGCGCGAGCGGCAACAGGGTAATGCCGCGCATCCAGATGCCATGCAGCAGGATGACGTGCTCGCGCTGCGCTGGCGCTGGCACAGGCGCCGCGCGTCGCGATGGACGCGGCGCACGGCGCGGCGTCGCGGCGTTTTCAGCCAACGACGTGCTCCCGCACGCGGATGTGCACCTCGGCGAGCTGCGCGTCGGGCACCGGCGATGGCGCACCGGTCATCAGGCATTGCGCGCCGGTCGTTTTCGGGAACGCGATGACGTCGCGGATCGATTCGGTGCCGGCCATGAGCGCGGCGATGCGGTCGATGCCGAAGGCGATGCCGCCGTGCGGCGGCGCGCCGAACCTGAGCGCGTCGAGCAGGAAGCCGAACTTCGCCTGCGCCTCTTCCGCGCCGATGCCGAGCAGGTCGAACACCGCGCTCTGCATCGACGAGCGATGGATGCGAATCGAGCCGCCGCCGATCTCGTTGCCGTTGAGCACCATGTCGTAGCCGCGGGAAACCGCGTTCGCCGCGTTCGCGCGCAGGTCGGCCTCGTCGTCGACCGCGGGCGCGGTGAACGGATGGTGCAGCGCGACGTAGCGCTTGGCCTCGTCGTCCCATTCGAACATCGGGAAGTCGGTGACCCACAGCGGCTTCCATGCGTTTTCGACGAGGCCGAATTCCTTGCCGGCCTTGAGGCGCAGCGCGCCCATGAAGTCGCTGACGGTCTTGAACGCGCCGGCGCCGAAGAAGGCGATGTCGCCGTTCTTCAAACCGATGGTTTCGAGCAGCGCCTTGAACGCATCCTCGGCGAAGAACTTGGCGATCGGCGAATTGACCGCGCCGGTTTCATCGAGCTTGACGTAGGCCAGACCCTTGGCACCGTACTTGGCCGCGTGCGCGGCGTATTCGTCGATCTGCTTGCGCGAAAGCGTGGCGCCGCCCGGAATGCGCAGCGCGACGACGCGGCCGTTCGCATCGTTTGCGGCGTCGCTGAACACCTTGAATTCGCTGCCCTTCACCAGCGCGGCGACATCGACGAATTCGAGCGCGATGCGCAGGTCGGGCTTGTCCGAACCGTAACGGCGCATCGCTTCCGCCCAGGTCATGCGCGGGAACGGGTTGGCCAGTTCCACATCCATCACTTCCTTGAACGCGACGCGGATCATGTCCTCGACGGTGTCCTGCACGATCTTCTCGTCGACCCAGGCGAACTCCATGTCGAGCTGCGTGAATTCGAGCTGGCGGTCGGCGCGCAGCGCCTCGTCGCGGAAGCAGCGCGCGATCTGGTAGTAGCGGTCGAAGCCCGCCATCATCAGGATCTGCTTGAACAGCTGCGGCGACTGCGGCAGCGCGTAGAACTCGCCCTCGTGCATTCGCGCGGGCACGAGGAAGTCGCGCGCGCCTTCGGGCGTGGCCTTGGTCAGGATCGGCGTTTCAATGTCCTGGAAACCGCGCGCGTCGAGCCAGCGGCGCAGCGCCTGCACGAGCTTGATGCGCGTGCGCATCATCTTCTGCATCTCGGGGCGGCGCAGGTCGAGATAGCGGTACTTGAGGCGGATGTCCTCGCCCGGATTCTCGTGCGCGTGGAACGGCAGCGGCTCGGCCTTGTTGAGCACTTCGATTCGCGTCGCGACGACTTCGACCTGGCCGGTGCGCATCTTCGCGTTGACGCTCTCGCGCTTGCGCACGATGCCGGTCACGCGCAGGCAGTCCTCGTAGCCGACATCGGCGGCGGTGGCGATGACCTGCGCGTTGCCTTCCGCCGACGACGGCTCGGCGACGACCTGGACGATGCCTTCGTGGTCGCGCAAATCGATGAAGCACAGGCCACCGAGGTTGCGGGCTACATCCGCCCAGCCGCACAGCACGACGGTCTGGCCGATCAATGCCTCGTCGACGAGGCCGCAGTATTGGGTTCGCATGGAATTCCGCTGGCGCCGGTCGGCGCGAAAACAAGGCGCGGAATGCTACGGAGGATCGTGCTGCGCTGCAAACAGAAGTGCAGCGATTCCCCGGAAGACGAACGCCGGCATCGCGCCGGCGTTCGTCCTGCATTGCCGGCGCCGAACGACGCCAGCCTCCGCACCGTCAGCGTCAGCGCCAGCGGCGGTTGACGGTGAACTCTGCCTCGCAACCCTCGTTGACCCAGATGCCGGCGCGGTTCCATCCCCAGTTGCGACCTTCGACGCAGCGCGTCTTGGAGATCTGCCGGCTGATGCGCACGTCGCTGCCGCGGCCGGTATCGACCTGGCACATGCGATAGTTGTAGTCCACGCTGCCGCAGCGCACGCGGATCGCCTGGTCCCAACCCGGACCCGGACGCCAATCACCGTTCCCGTGGCCTGGCCCGCCCGTCCACCGGCGACTGACGCGGAACACGCCTTCGCAACCCTCGTTGACCCAGACGCCCGCGCGATTCCAGCCCCAGTTGCGTCCTTCCACGCAACGCGTCTTGGAAACCTGCTGGACGAGGCGTACGCCACCGCCGCGACCGGTATCGACCTGGCACATGTTGTAGTTGTAGTTGAGGCTGCCGCAGCGCACATCGATGTCGCGGTTCCAGTCAGGCCCCGGTTGCCACTGCGCCGGCGCCGCACCGGCCAATGTCGTCCCGATCTGCCACGCGCCTTGCGCACTGGCGCCGGCGGCGCCGCAGGCAAGGACGATGGCGACCGCAGCAATGGAAGTCTTCAGCATGTCGTTCTCCCCATGAAGTCGAGCGTGAACCTTCACGCCCGATCCAGTGTAGGGACTGCGCATGAACGAATCGCAAAAGAGCGTCAGCCGGCCTCGTCCGCCTTCGGCGTCGTCGATTTGGCGAGCTCGGGTTTCGCCTCGCTGGCCGGCGTTGACCTGGGCGACTCGTCCTTGCCGGCGAGATTGCGCTTGGCGTCGCCGTCCTTCTTGAAGTCGGTTTCGTACCAGCCGCTGCCGGCGAGGCGGAACGCGGGCGCGGTCAGTCGACGCTTGACCGTCGGCTTGCCGCATTGCGGGCAATCGGTCGGGTCGGCATCGGACAACTTCTGCAGGCGGTCGAACACCGCGCCGCAAGACGTGCATTCGAATTCGTAGATGGGCATGGGGCTCCGCAAGTCATGGCAGCGCGCAGCGCGGCCGGGCAATGCCGCAGCATGCGATCGCGGCTGGAAAAAACAAGCCCCGGCAGCGGTTTCGCGCCCGTCGAGGCGAGCGGAAGCACCGCGAAAACGGAACGGAAACGTTCCGGCAATGCCACGCAAGCCCATGTTCCACCTGCAAATGGGCGTCGATGGAATACTGCGGGTGCGTCTGCCGGGCCGAGCTTGCCGAAGCAGCAGCAGCGGATATCCCGCCGATTTCCTTTCAGCCAGAGGATCCATCGCCATGAGACTTGCCTTGCCGATCAATGTCCTGTCGCTCGCCGTAGCCTGCCTCTCCTGCGCAACCGGCCATGCCCGCAGCGCGCGCCTCCACGACACGGCCGGACTCGTGATCAATCATTCGATCGACGGCATGGTGCGTGCGCGGCCCGTTCCCGGCCTGCCCACGCCGCCGCTCCTGTCGAGGACGTCGGCGCCGCCGGTGCCAACCGCGGTTTGCAGCGCCCAGCCCGTCGACTGGCACGGTCAGACCCTGCCGGATGGCGAAGCCGGCACCCTGAATCCGCAATCCTTCTTCCGCTCCGCGACGATGAATGGCCATGGAAGGATTGCCTTCGTCTCCAAGGTGGACGATGCCGAACGCAACCAGGGCGTCTTCACCGCCGACGCCGACGGCCTGCGCGTGGTGGCGATGGGGTGCGGCGGCGAAGGCGGCAGCGGGAAGCCCGATGACTGCGGCGACCCGGCGCCGATCGGCGGCACGTTCAGCGGTTTCTTCGGCGGCACCCTCGGCACGCCCGACATCAACGACAACGGCGACGTGCTGTTCCTCGCCGACCTGGATGGCGCCCCTGCCCCACGCGGGCTGTTTCTGTATCGCGCGGCCGACCATCACTTCGACAAGGTCGCCGCGGTCGGCGATCCTTCGCCGCTCGGCGGCACCTTCACGGCGCTCGGCCCCGGCAGCATGAACAGCAGCGGCACCGTGGTCTTTCTCGCCATCACCGACGATGCCGAAACCTCGGACATCTTCCGTTGGCAGGACGGCGTCCTCGCCAAGTACGTCGCCACGGGCGATCCGGCCCCGGGCGGCGGCACCTTCAGGGTGCTCGGCGGCGAGACCTGGGGTTATGCCGATGGCACCGTCATCGCCGGCGGCCCCGTGCCCGGCATCAACGAGGACGGCATGATCGCCTTCCGCGGTTACGTCGACGACGGCGAATCGCCCGGCGGCCTGTTCCTCAGCATTGCCGGCCTCCACGCCTGGATGGTCAAGGCCGGCGATACGGATCCGGACGGCGGCACCTACCTCGACTTCGCCGCTCCGTTGCTCAACGACAACGGCGAGATCGCGTTCTACGCGGATCGCAGTTTCGACTCGCAGCAGCAAGGCGTCTGGGTCGCCGGCAGCCCGGCGTCCTGGCGCACCGTCGTCGCCCCGGACGAGGAAATCGACGGCGGCCACATCTGGGGCATGGCCTATTCGCGCAATCCGATGCGCGCGCTCAATGCCAACGGCGACGTCGTGCTCTGGACTTCGCGCATCATGCCGGACCAGAGCGAACTCGGGACGATCCTGCTCAATCATGCCGACGGCGCCGTCGACGTCCTCGCCGTGCAGGGCGAGGAAGCGCCGTTCGGCGGCTACTGGGGCGGCTCGTTCGACGGCTGGCCGGTCATCAATGCATCCGGCCAGGTACGCATCGGCGCAGCGACGCCGGGCTTCGCGTTGAGTTCCGACGTCATCGTGACGGCCTGCACCGATTCGGACTCGATCTTCACTGACGGTTTCGAATCGGCAGGCGCCAGCAGGGCTAGCGACCGGTAACCCGCGCGGCGCGTTGCGGATCGGTCAGCTCGACAGGCAACGCGCGCTCGCCGGCCAGCGCGCGAGCCTGCGCCAGCGCGGCCTGCCAGGCCGCCTGCTGGCCGAGCGACCGATACAGCTTCACCTGCAGCAAGGCGCACGCATAGTCCGTGGACGCCCAGCGCGCGAGGCGACCGGCAACGGGAACGGCTTTCTCGACTTCGCCATCGGCCAGCAAGGTGGCTGCCCACGAGATTCCGACCCGGGCCATCCCGGCCGGTTCGGGCCGCGCCTCGACCTGCGCCCATGCCGCGGCGTAAGCCGAGGCCGCGGCGGCGAGTCGACGCTCGCTCCATGCCTGCTCGGCCTGCGCCAGATGCACGAGCGCGTCGACGGCCGGATCGGAAACCGTCGACGCCCACGCAGCGAAGCGCTCCAGTTCCAGAGCAGCCCCGGCAGGACCGCCGGCACCGCGCAAGGCGCGGATCAAGGTCAGCCATGCTTCCCTTCGCACTTGCGCGCCCGAGCCGGCAGCTCCGTCGAGCGCGGCCCGTGCGAATTTCGCTGCATCGTTCATCGCGCCCGCGGCAAAGGCCAAGGAAGCCTGCCGCGAGCGCGCCATCGCGAGCATCACGGAATCTGATGTCGCGTCCGCGGCCTGAATCAAGAGATCGAGACGATCCCCGGCTTCGGCGAGACGGCCATTGGCCGCAAGGGCACTGGCCCGCCAATACATGAGCAGGCGCTCGGCCGACGGATCGGCCAGCCGGTTCACCAGATCCTGCGCGCGATCGCTGGTCTCGAGCGCGCGCTTCGGATCGAGCAGCGCCAGATATGCCTCGATCCGGTTGGCCAGTGCGCTCGCCAGTTCGGTTCTCGAATCGAAACGCGCGAAATGCCCTTCCGCGGCGCGGAAGCTGGCGAGCGCTTCGGCGGGCTGGCCGCGCTGGCCTTTCAACGCGCCTTCATTCATGTCCACGCCCGCCAGAGCCAGGGTATCGCCTGCCAGCTGCAGCGCGATCCGCGCGCGTGCGAAGTCGGCCATGGCCGCTTCGTCGTTACCGCCACGCAGCGCCCGCGCCACCCCGCGGCCGCTGTAGATCTGGCCTTCCAGAGCCGGATCGGGCCGGTCGCGGAGCAGATCGAGCGCCGCCGCGTAGTCGTGTTCGGCGGCGTCCAGTTCGGAAAGGCGTATCTCGCCGGCGGCGCGCCCCTTCAGCGCTCGCGCCCGCAGCAACGGCGCGAGTTGCTCCTCGGGCATGCCCAACAGTTGCGTGAACTGATCGCGCGATACCTCGAAGCGGCCGAGACCGAACGCAGCCTGTCCTTGCAAGAGCCGGATTTCGGGCGTCGTGCGCTGCTCCTGCGAGGCGGTATCGAGCAGCCGCTGCGCAGCCACGAAATCGTTGCCGAGCAACGCTGCGCGGACGCGCGAAACGAGCAGCGGCGCGACTTCGCCGGCGGAGGCATCCTCCTTGCCGAGAATCGGCAGGAGACCGCCGACTGCCCGACGGGCCGCAGCGACCGGATCGGCGTCCGAAGCCTCGACCATGCGCGGCTGCAGGTCGCCGTCGTGCAATTCGATGGCCACCACCCAGCCCGATGCCGTGCGACGCACCTGCGGCACGACCGTCCAGCGTGGCGCGACGGCGCGACGCACTGCCTGCTCCGCCGCCTGCGGATCGGGCTCCTCGCGCAGCAAGGACACCACGTTGTCGCTCGGAACGACCGAGAGGCCCGCCTCGCGCAATCGGCCCGCAACCAGGTCCATCACGCCCAGTCGCAACCAGCCCCATTCGCGATCCTCGACGCTGGCGGGCAATACCACGGCCGTCGCGTGCCCGTCTGCGCGCATCGCAGCGCCGGCTGGCTCGATTCGATGCCGGCCGAACGATGCCCAGCCGATGCCGCAGGCGAGCGCGACCAGGGCGAAGGCGCCGATCAGCATCCGTGTTCGACGTAGATGCAGCGAATCTGAAGATGCTCGAGCCGCCTCGACCGGCGAAGCCGTCGTTGCACTCTGCAACGGCGACCCGGCATCCGTCCCGCAGTCGACGGGCGCGATCCAGCGATAGCCGAACCGCGGAATCGTGCGGATCGCACGTTGTTCCTCGCCCGTGTCGCCGATTGCGCGTCGCGCCTTGAGGACGGCCTGCACGACTTGCGTGTCGGCGACGTCGGCCTTGCCCCATACGGCAGCGGAGAGTTCGTCCCGGCCGACCGCGCGTTCGCGGTGCTCGATCAGCCACGCGATGCAATCGAACACCCGGGGAGAGAGCGTCACGAGTTCGCCGTCGCGATGCAATTCGCGCGCGGCCAGATCGATGCTGCAGGTTTCGAAACGAAGGACGCGACTGCTCACCTCACGAGCGTATCTCGCGGGCACGAACATTGCCACGCGGGATGCCGACCGAATGCCGGGCCGATCGTCGACGCGGGCGAATGCGGCAACGCACGCGATGGATTGCGTGCGGCAATTCCTCAGGCGTCGGCGACGAAACCGACCTTGCGATGACTGCCATCGCAGAACGGCTTGTTCCGCGAATGGCCGCAGCGGCACAGCCAGGTTTCGGTGACGCGGTCGACCGTGTGGCCGGTGCCGCTGACGACTTCGAGGTTGCCGACGACCTTGAGCGGACCATCCTTCTGCGGCTCGATGCGCAGCGGGCCGTCGCGCGCTTCGAGCGGCTTCGACTCGGAGATCGGCGGCTCGCCGGTCGCGCTGAAGCCGGCCGATGCGTGGCTGCCGTCGCACCACGGCTTGTTCTTCGAGGCGCCGCAGCGGCACAGCGTTGCGCGCAGGCCGTCCGCGCGATCGCGGATCGACAGTGGCGCGCTGAACGCGAGCGGGCCGTTTTCGCGCACGCGCACCGTGTTGACGACCGGCGGCGCTTCCTGCTCGCCGCCGTCGTGGCGCTCGCACTGGATCGCGCCGGACGGGCAGTTCTTCGCGATGCGCATGACTTCGTCCGCGCTCGCCGCATCCGGATGGATCCACTCGCCCTCGACGTTCGGCACGAACACGTCGGGATGATCGAGCACACAGTTGCGCGAATGCACGCAGCGCTTTGCGTCGAAGTGGATCGTGACGGCCTTGCCCTTGACGGTTTCGGTGCTCATCGCGGATTCCCTGGCGGCAGCTGGGGTGGCAAGCGTCGTATTTTGCCGCGCCGCGCGCAACGCAGGCGCGCGCGATGCGGCAGGCGTGTTCAGCCGCGCTTGAACGCGAGATGCCCGCCCTCGGCATCCACGCGCACGGTGTCGCCCGACTGGAAGCGGCCTTCGAGGATTTCCTTCGCCAGCGGATTCTCCAGCTGCTGCTGGATCGCACGCTTGAGCGGACGCGCGCCGTAGACCGGATCGAAACCGACGTTGCCGAGCAGGTCGAAAGCCTTGTCCGACACGTCGATGCGCAACCCGCGCTCGGCCAGCCGCTTCTCCAGGCCGCGGAGCTGGATGCGCGCGATCTGCTTGATCTGCTGCTTGTCGAGCGGATGGAACACGACGATGTCGTCGAGACGATTGATGAATTCCGGACGGAAATGCGCCTGCACGACACCCATAACCGCGGCCTTCATCTGCACGTAGGCTTCCGGCGAATCGTCGCCGGCCAGTTCCTGGATCTGGTGCGAGCCGAGGTTGGATGTCATCACGATCACGGTGTTGCGAAAATCGACCGTGCGGCCCTGGCCGTCGGTGAGGCGACCGTCGTCGAGCACCTGCAAGAGGATGTTGAACACGTCCGGATGCGCCTTCTCGACCTCGTCGAGCAGGATCACGCTGTAGGGCCGGCGCCGCACCGCTTCGGTGAGATAACCGCCTTCCTCGTAGCCGACGTAGCCCGGCGGCGCGCCGATCAGCCGGCTCACGGCGTGCTTCTCCATGAACTCGCTCATGTCGATGCGCACCATCGCGTCCGCGCTGTCGAACAGGAACTCGGCGAGCGCCTTGCACAGTTCGGTCTTGCCTACGCCGGTCGGACCGAGGAACAGGAACGATCCGCTCGGGCGGTTCGGATCGGACAGGCCCGCGCGCGAGCGGCGCACCGCATCGGAGACGACCTTGATCGCCTCTTCCTGGCCGACGACGTGCGTATGCAGCGCGTCTTCCATCTTGAGCAGCTTCTCGCGCTCGCCTTCGAGCATCTTGCTGACCGGAATGCCGGTCCAGCGCGAGACGACTTCGGCGATTTCTTCCGCGGTGACCTTGTCCTGCAGCAGCGTGAAGCCTTTCTTCTCGGCTTCCTGCGCGACCTTGAGCTGCTTTTCCAGCTCCGGGATTTTCCCGTACTGGATCTCGCTCATCTTGGCGTAGTCCTGGCGGCGCTGCGCGGCCTCGAGGTCGAGCCTTGCCTGCTCGATCTGCTCCTTGATCTTCGTCGCGCCCTGCAGCGTCGCCTTTTCGGATTTCCAGACCTCCTCTAGGTCGGAATACTCACGTTCGAGCGAGCCGATTTCGGCTTCCAGATCGGCAAGGCGCTGTTTCGATTCCTTGTCCTTCTCCTTCTTCAGCGCCTCGCGCTGGATCTTGAGCTGGATCAGGCGGCGTTCCTTGCGGTCGAGCTCCTCCGGCTTGGAGTCGATCTCCATGCGGATGCGCGAAGCAGCCTCGTCCATGAGGTCGATCGCCTTGTCGGGCAGCTGGCGGTCGGGGATGTAGCGGTTACTCAGCGTCGCCGCGGCGACGATCGCCGGATCGGTGATCTCGACGCCGTGGTGGACCGCGTACTTTTCCTTGAGCCCGCGCAGGATCGCGATCGTGTCCTCGACCGTCGGTTCGCCGACGTAAACCTTCTGGAAGCGGCGTTCGAGCGCGGCGTCCTTCTCGATGTACTTGCGGTATTCGTCGAGCGTGGTCGCGCCGATGCAATGCAGCTCGCCGCGCGCGAGCGCCGGCTTGAGCATGTTGCCGGCGTCCATCGCACCGTCGGCCTTGCCCGCGCCGACCATCGTGTGCAGTTCGTCGATGAACAGGATGACCTGGCCTTCCTGCTTGGCGAGATCGTTGAGCACACCCTTGAGGCGTTCCTCGAATTCGCCGCGGAATTTCGCGCCGGCGATCAGCGCGCCCATGTCGAGCGACAGCACGCGCTTGCCGCGCAGCCCTTCGGGCACCTCGTCGTTGATGATGCGCTGCGCGAGGCCCTCGACGATCGCCGTCTTGCCCACACCGGGCTCGCCGATGAGCACGGGATTGTTCTTGGTGCGCCGTTGCAGCACCTGGATCACGCGGCGAATCTCCTCGTCGCGGCCGACCACCGGATCGAGCTTGCCCTTCTCCGAGCGCGCGGTCAGGTCGATCGTGTACTTCTCCAGCGCCTGGCGCTGCTCTTCCGCATTTTCCGATTGCACCTTTTCGCCTCCGCGGATCTTCTCGATCGCCGCCTCGATGTTCGCCTTGTTCGCGCCGGCCGCCTTCAGCGCATCGCCGAGTTCGCCGCGGTCGTCGAGCGCCGCGAGCACGAACAGCTCGGATGCGATGAACTGGTCGCCGCGCTGCTGCGCGAGCTTGTCGGTGAGATTGAGCAGGCGGTTGAGATCATTGGAAACGTTGAGGTTGCCTTCCTGTCCGGCGACTTTCGGCAGGCGCTCGAGCATCTGTCCGACGCGCGTGCGCAAGGCGGGCACGTTGACGCCGGCCTGGGCCAGCAACGGCACCGTCGAGCCGCCCTGCTGGTCGAGCAGCGCCGCCATCAGGTGCAGCGGCTCGAGCATGTTGTTGTCGCGCCCGACGGCGAGCGATTGCGCGTCGGCCAGCGCCTGCTGGAAGCGCGAAGTGAGCTTGTCCATACGCATGCTGCGGATGTCCTCTGCGGATTCGTGGAATGGCCGCGGGACGCGGCGCGAATGCGTCCGAAATGGAGCTGCAGAAGCCACGATTCAAGCAAATCGCACGATATCGCCACTCCACGCCAAGCGCCATCGCGGCGCGCGTCCGGCGCGGGCCTGCGTCACTCGATGAAGCGCGCGCGTTGTTCCGGCGTCGGCAGGAAACAGGCCTCGTTGCGGCCGAACCAGCGATAGCGGTTGCGCGCGACGAGGCGGTAGATGCGGTCGCGCAGCCCGCGCGGCAACAGCACGAGCGCGTGGCCGATGCGCCAGACGCCGCCGAGTCCGCCGACGACGCGGCGGATCGCGTCGGTGTCCTTCCACGCCTGTCCGCCTTCGACGAGCAGGAACGAACTCGGGTCGTCGGGATCGAGGCCATGCGCGACGAGCAACGCACGACCGGCCGGCGACTGCATCGCGGCAAAGCGATGGCGCGCCTCGCGGTCGTGGCGCAGCAGGAAGCGTACCCAGCCGCTGCACAGCACGCAGGCGCCGTCGAAGACGATGATCGGCCCCGCGTCGCGCCCGTCAGTCGACATCGAGCCAGCCCCGATAGCGCACGAGCGGACCGGCCAGCGGCAACGCGGCCTGCACGTCGAAGCGGTAGCGGCCGTCCGCCTCGAATTCGCGCGCGGCGACCGCGCCGAACCAGCGCGCCGGCAGCGGCACGCCGAGTGCGCGCACGCGCACCACGCGCCACTCGATCGCGCCATCGCGCGCCGACAAGGCGAAGCCGAACGTGACCAGACCGAGCCGCTCGCAGAGCAAGCCGTCCGCCTCCCACAGTTGCGAGCGCATTGCGTGGCCGCCGACATGCCGCGTCCAGCGCTCGTCCTTTTCGCCGGCAACGATCTCGACCTCGATCGGCCCGCGTCCCGGTGGCGGCAGCCGCGTCGCGCGGATGCACAATGCCGCAAGCGAGCCGCGGCCGCGTTCGACCTCGACTTCACCGCGCCAGCGCGTCGCGCCTTCGCGCAGGTGCAGCGCGCGCACGCGCGGCGAGAGCGTGCCGAACGCGCTGCCGAGCAGGCGCGCGAACAGCATCGTCACGGTTCGATCCAGGCCAGCGTCGCGAAACGGCCGGTCTCGCGATCGCGGCGGAACGAGTAGAAACGCGCGTCGGCGAACGTGTCGAAGCCGCCGCCATGCACGCGCGCGACGCCCGTGTGCGCGAGCCGGCGCCGCGCGAGCGCGGGCAGGTCGCAGAGCCAATGCCCCGGACGCGTCGATGCGAACGCAGCCGCCGCGCCGGCGTCTGCGTCGACGAACGCGGCGCGGACCTCTTCGCCGACTTCGTACGAAGCCGCGCCGATTGCCGGACCGATCCATGCGACGAGCTGTTGCGGCGGCGCGCGCAATGCGGCGACGGTCGCTTCGAGCACGCCGGCCGCGAGGCCGCGCCAGCCTGCGTGCGCGACGCCGATCGCGTCGCCATCGTCGGCGCGGAACACCACGGGCAGGCAATCAGCGGTGAGCACGGCGAGCACGATGCCGGCGCGATGCGTGACCGCCGCGTCGGCCTCGGGTTCGTCGCTCGATGCTTCGCCATCCGCGTCGAAGACGTCGATCCCGTGGACCTGGCGCAGCCAGCGCGGCCGCGCGGGCAACGCCAGCGCATCGACCAGCGCCGCGCGGTTCGCCTCGACCGCGGCCGGCTCGTCGCCGCATCGCGAACCGAGGTTGAACGCGTCGAACGGAGGCTTCGATGCGCCGGGCATGTTGCGCGTCGTTGCGACGGTTCGCACGGATGGCGGCGCGGGCCAATCGGGAATGATGCAGGCGGGATCGTAAAGTGAAGGCATGCGGCCGATGGTGTCTGCGAACGCGGGAAAGATCAAAAGCCGCCCCCTTCCGCCTTCGGCACCTTCCCCCGCTGCGCAGGGGAAGGAACTGCGAATGCGTTCGTCTGCATGACGCTGCGAGCTTTCCCTTCCCCTGCGCAGCGGGGGAAGGTGCCCCGGCAGGGGCGGAAGGGGGCGCTTTGTGCTCTTCCGCTCTTCCGCTTATCCCGCGTGCTCGCGCACGTCCTCGCGCAGCGCGGCAAGCACGCCTTGCATGTCTGCCGGTGGCGCCGCTTCGAACGACACCGGCTTGCCCGTTTTCGGATGCGCGAACTCCAGCTGTTCGGCGTGCAGCGCCTGGCGCTTGAAGCCGCGCAATGCCTCGACGAGCGGCGCGCCCGCGCCCTTGGGAAGTTTCAGCAGGCCGCCGTATTGCGGATCGCCGACGAGCGGATGCTTGATGTGCGCCATGTGCACGCGGATCTGGTGCGTGCGGCCGGTTTCGAGGCGGCATTCGACCAGCGTCATCGTGCGAAAACGCTCGCGAACGCGGTAATGCGTGATCGCGTCGCGGCCGTCCTCGCGCACGGCCTGCTTGAGGCGGTCACGCGGATGACGGCCGAGCGGCGCGTCGACGCGGCCGCCGGCGACCATCGCGCCGTAGACGATGGCGAGGTACTGGCGATGCACATCGCGCTCGGAGAGCTGTTCGACGAGCGACGTATGCGCGCGCATCGAACGCGCGACGACCATCAGGCCCGAGGTGTCCTTGTCGAGGCGGTGGACGATGCCGCCGCGCGGGATTTCGGCGAGCTTCGGATCGAAATGCAGCAGCGCGTTCTGCAGCGTGCCGGCCGGGTTGCCCGCGCCCGGATGCACGACGAGGCCGGCGGGCTTGTTGACGACGATGACGTCGGCATCGGCGTGCACGATGTCGAGCTCGATGGCTTCAGGCTGCGCGCCGATCTCGCGCTCGGCGACGACGTCCACCTCGACCTGCTCGCCGCCGTAGACGATCTGCCGCGGCGCGACGGATTCGCCGTCGAGCCGCACCGCGCCGGACTTGATCCACGCCGTGAGGCGCGAGCGCGAGTAGTCGGGGAACAGTTCGGCGATCGCCTGGTCGAAGCGGCGCCCGGCCAGTTCGGCGGGGATGGTCGCGTTCAGCGTGGATTCGGATTCGGTCATCGGGCGCGGTCCGGGCGCGGCACCGCTTCCAGCGCCGGCAAAGTTTCGGGTTATGATCGCTCTTTCGCGCGGCGCGCCTGTGCGCCGCGTGCGGCTCCGGCAGGCTTCTGCCGCGCCGCAAGTCTCCCGTCCATCATCGCAGAGCCCGCCATCCGCATGCGAGTCCCGTTCCGTTCCGCCTCCCTCCTGCGCTTCGCGCTCGTCGTCCTGCTGGCGCTGCTCGCGGGCTGTTCGCTGTTCCACCGCGGCGCCAAGAAGGGCGACCCGATGGACACCAAGACCGTCGAGGAACTCTACGCGCAAGGCGTCGACGCCATCGACAAGAACAGCTTCGACTTCGCCGTGCGCACATTCCAGCGCCTGATCTCGCGCTTTCCGTTCGGCGCCTACACCGAACAGTCGCAGCTCAACCTCGCCTATTCGCAGTACAAGGACGGCAAGCCGGACGACGCGTACTCGACGGTCAACCGCTTCATCAAGACCTACCCGACGCATCGCCACATCGATTACGCCTACTACCTGCGCGGCCTGATCAACTTCAACCGTTCGGGCGGCTTCCTCGAGCGCTACATCGGCCAGGACATGACCAAGCGCGACCAGGCCAACCTGCGCCAGTCGTTCGACGATTTCGGCGCGCTGATCACGCGCTATCCGAACAGCAACTACGCAGGCGACGCGCGCCAGCGCATGGTCGCACTGCGCAACACGATGGCCCAGGCCGACCTCAACATTGCGCTGTACTACTACAAGCGCGAGGCCTACGTCGCCTCGTCCAACCGCGCCAAGGACATCGTCGAGACCTACCCGCAGACGCCGCAGGTCGCCGATGCGCTGGCGATCATGTACAAGAGCTACGAGGCGGCCGGCCAGCAGAAGCTCGCCGACGATGCCAAGCGCGTGCTCGAGCTCAACTACCCCGACCATCCGGTATTGCATGGCAAGTGGCCGCGCTACCGCTCGAACTGGTGGAAGCTGATTCCGCTGTCGAACCGCGGGTAAGTCGTCGAACTGCGTTTGCTGCCGTCATTCCGCCCGCGCGGGAATGACGCAATCCTCACTGCCAGCCCGACGTGATCGGATAGCGCCGCTCGCGCCCGAACGCGCGGCGCGACACCTTCGGACCCGGCGCGGCCTGCTGGCGCTTCCACTCCGAGATGCGCACAAGGCGCACGACACGGTCGACGACGACTGCGTCGAAGCCGGCGCGCGCGATTTCGGCGGCGGATTGCTCGTCGTCGATATGCCGCGCGAGGATCGCGTCGAGCACGTCGTAGGGCGGCAATGAATCCTGGTCGGTCTGATTGTCGCGCAGCTCGGCCGACGGCGGCCGCTCGATGACCGCGGTCGGGATCACCGGCGCGCCCGCGATCGCGTTGCGCCAGCGCGCGAGCGCGAAGACTTCGGTCTTGTACAGGTCCTTGAGCGGCGCATAGCCGCCGCACATGTCGCCGTAGATCGTCGCGTAGCCGACCGCGTACTCGCTCTTGTTGCCGGTCGTGAGCAAGAGGCCGCCGAACTTGTTGGCAAGCGCCATGAGGATCGCGCCGCGGCAGCGCGATTGCAGGTTTTCCTCGGTGACGTCGGGCGCGGTGCCTTCGAACGCGGGCGCGAGCGCGTCGAGGAAGCCGCGGAACGGCGCCTCGATCGGCACGGTGATGATTTTCACGCCGAGCGCGCGCGCCTGTTCGTCGGCGAGGTCGTTGGACAGGTTCGACGTGTAGCGCGACGGCAGGCGCACGCCGGTGACGTTGTCCGCGCCGAGCGCATCGACGGCGACCGCGAGCACGAGCGCCGAGTCGATGCCGCCGGACAGCCCGATCCAGACCTTGTCGAAACCGTTCTTCGCGCAGTAGTCGCGCGTGCCGCGCACGATCGCGCGCCAGGCCAGCGATTCGCGGCTCTCGTCGGTTTCCGCGGGCCATTGCACCTCGCTGAACTCGCGTGTCTGCGCGTCGTAGTCCGCGACGAGCCAGTGGTCTTCGAACGCAAGTGCGGCGGCGTGGATCGCGCCATCGCCGTCGGCGAGCACCGAAGCGCCATCGAAGACGACCGAATCCTGTCCGCCGACGACATTGAGATAGGCGATGCCGACGCCCGTCTCTGCGACGCGCGCGGCGAGCAGCGCGTCGCGCTGCGCGTGCTTGCCGCGCTCGAACGGCGAGGCGTTCGGCACCAGCACGAGCTGCGCGCCCAGTTTGACCGTGTCGGCGATCGGCTCGGCGAACCAGCAGTCTTCGCAGACGACGACGCCGACCGGCGTGCCCTTCACCTCGAACACGCAGGCGCCACCGTCGGGATCGACCTCGAAATAACGACGCTCGTCGAACACCGCGTAGTTGGGCAGTTCGCGCTTGCGGTACGTCGCCGCGACGCGGCCGTCGCGCAGCACGCTGGCCGCGTTGTAGACGACGGCGCCGGCCGCTTCCGGCCACGGCACGACGGCGACGATGCCACGCACGTTCGCGGCGATGCGCGTAATCGCCGCGCTGCATTCGGCGAGGAAAGTCGGACGCAGCAGCAGGTCTTCCGGCGGATAGCCGCTCAATGCGAGTTCGGGGAACAGCACGAGGTCGGCGTGGAATTCATCGCGCGCCTGGGCGATCAGCGCGGCGATGCGCTCGGCGTTGCGCGCGACCGCGCCGACCGGGAAATCGAACTGGGCAAGGGCGATGCGGAGCTGGGACATGCGCGGCGCGACCGGTCTGCAGGGAAACCGATTGTAAGGCGGCGCCGCGTGTTCCCGGCGCCGCCCGCTAGGGAATCGCCGTCACCACATCGACCGTCGCCGTTGCCGTGCCGCCGCGGCCGTCGCTGATCGTATAGGTGAAGGTCGCCGCGCCGAGATAGCCGCCCGGCGACCACGTCACCGTACTGCCGGTGATGGCGACGGTGCCGGGATTGCCGTTCGCGCTGACCGGCTGCGTGACGGCGATGATCGTCAGCGGATCGCCGTCGGGATCGGAATCGTTGGCGAGCACGTCGATCACGGTCTGGTTGATCGCGCCGGTGTCGTCGACGGCGACCGGCGGACGGTTCGGCGCGGTGCCGATCGTCACCGTGACGAGCGCCGTTGCCGTGCCGCCGCGGCCATCGGAAATCGTGTAGGTGAAGCGATCGGTGCCGACCACGCCGGCGGCGGGCGTGTAGAGGATCTGGTTGCCCGAGATCGTCGCACTGCCAAACCCCGGCGCGCCGACCGCCGTGATCGTGAGCGCATCGCCGTCGGGGTCGGAATCGTTGGCGAGCACGTCGATCGTCACCGAGGTGCCGGAGGCGACGCTCGCCGCATCGTCGACGGCGACCGGCGGCCGGTTCGGCGCGGGCGCGATCGTCACCGTGACCGTCGCCGTCGCCGTGCCGCCGCGGCCGTCGCTGATCGTGTAGCCGAACTGCACGACGGACACGCCCGTTGCTGCCGGGTCGGGCGTGTAGAGCAGATGATCGCCCGAGATCGCGACCGTGCCGAACGCCGGCGTGTCGACCGAAATGATCGTCAGCGCGTCGCCGTCCGGGTCGGAATCGTTGGCGAGCACATCTATCGTCGTCACGCTGCCCTGCGGCGCGGTGGCGGCATCGTTGACCGCCACCGGCGGCCGGTTCGGCGCGGGCGCGACGGTCACGGTGACCGTCGCCGTGGCGGTGCCGCCGCGACCGTCGGAAATCGTGTAGGTGAAGCGGTCGGTGCCAGCCACGCCGGTCAGCGCGGTGTAGACGATCGTGGCGCCCGAAATAGCGGCGCTGCCGAGGCCCGGAGCGCCGACCGCGGTAATCGTCAGTGTGTCGCCGTCGGGATCGGAATCGTTGGCGAGCACCGGGATCGTCACTGAAGCGCCAGGAATGACACTCGCGGTGTCGTCGACGGCGAGCGGCGGCTGGTTCGGCAACGGCGCGATCGTCACCGTGACGGTCGCGGTCGCGCTGCCGCCGTGGCCGTCAGAAATCGTGTAGGCGAAGCGGTCGCTGCCGCTGTAACCCGCCGCCGGCGTGTAGACGACGGCGCCGCCCGCGATCGCCGCGCTGCCGTGCAAGGGCACGGTGAGCGAGGTGATCGTCAGCGTGTCGCCATCGGGGTCGGAATCGTTGGCGAGCACGGCAATGGTGAGGGCCTGACCGACGATTGCCGACGCTGCATCGTCGACCGCCACCGGCGCGCGGTTCGGCACGGGCGCGACCGTCACGGTGATCGTCGCCGTCGCGGTCGCGCCATGGCCGTCGCCGATCGTGTAGGTGAAGCGATCGTTGCCGCTGTAGCCGGCGGCGGGCGTGTAGACGACCTTGCCGGCGGAAATCACGGCTGCGCCATGCGCGGGTGCGCCGACTTCGAGCAGGGTCAGCGTGTCGCCGTCGGGATCGGAATCGTTGGCGAGCGCATCGATGGTCACGGGCTGGCCGAACGGCGTCGTCGCGGCGTCGTTGCGCGCGATCGGCGCCTGGTTCGGACGCGCGCCGACGATGACGCCGACGTTCGCGCCGGCGCTGCCGCCACGGCCGTCGCTCACCGTGTAGGCGAACGCGTCGCTGCCGACGAAGCCCGGCGCGGGCGTGTACAGGATCGCGTTGCCGGCGATCACGGTCGTCCCGTGCGCGGGCTCGGTGACGGCCGTGACGGCGAGTGCGTCGCCGTCGGCATCGCTGTCGTTGGCGAGAACGGGAATCGAGGTGGCGACGCCTTCGGTGGTCGTCGCGCTGTCCGCCTGCGCCACCGGGAAATGGTTCGTGTACTGGCGCGGGCCGTGCGTCACCGAGACGGTCTGCGAGCGCACCTTGCGATAGCTTTCGACGGTGCGCGGATGCGCGTTCGACGGTCGCGCCAGCGAGCGCGAGATCCACGCCGGGTTGTCGAGCTGCGCGGTCGGCGCGAACGAGCCGTGACGGCCGAATTCGTAGCGCAGGAACACGGACATGCGATCGTCGTCGCCACCGCTCGCGGCGCCACTGCGCTGCACGTGTTCGGCGAGCGCGGACAAACCCCAGCCACGCGTTCCGAGCGGGGTGTCCATGCCCAGCGAGAACGTCGTCGCACGCGCGCCGACGCCGTCCTGCGTGCTCGCACCGCCATGCACGCGCATCGCCAGCGGCTCGAAGACGTGGCTGAACTGCACGCCGACTTCCATGCCGAAGGGCCTTTCCTCGAACAACGTGTCGGTCGTCGTGGTGTCGACCTGCGTCCAGGTGCCGACGGCGTCGCTGCCGTCGATTTGGGTCGGATCGTTGCGGATGACATGACCGGCGGCGCGGCCAGCGCTGACGCCGTGCGCGAGCCAGGCTTCGACCGAGAACGCGCGTCGCTCGATGCCGAAGCCGAACGTCAGCTTGCGATCGTGCGAGGCGTTCTGGTCGAGCGCGAAGCTCAGTCGGCTCACGGTCGCCTCGTCGGGATGTTCGCGCGCGGCGATCGCGTCGCCGCCCCAGAGCCAGTTGTAGTCGCCCTGCACGCCACCGGCGCCGGCGCGGTCCCACCACAGTTGCGCGACGACGGCGCGCGCGTCGTTGCGCGCGAACACGCCGAGCAGCTGGCCTTCGGTGCGGCCTTCGCTGTTGATGCCCAGCGACACGCTGCCGTCGTTGCCGACATAGGTGAGCGGAACCGACGGATCGGTAACGGACGGCGGCGCGTCCGGATCGCGCGGCGCGAACTGCGCGGACGCGACGGTAATCCAGCACGCGGCAAGCACGACGACGGCGCGACGATCCATGACTCCTCCCCAAGGCATGGCAACGCTATGGTCATGGTAACGTCGTTTCGGGCTGCCGGCGGACATGGGCGGCCGACGTTCCGTGCGGGCTGCTGCTACGTCACCTTGTCGGCCAACGCCGCCAGTACCGCCGCGAGCACGTCGTCGGTCCGCAGCAGAGCGTCATTGTTCCAGAAACGGAGCACGCGAAAGCCGTTTTCGCGCAGGCAGGCGTCCCTTGCTGCGTCATGGCAGGAATCCAGATGCTGGCTGCCGTCGAGTTCGACGACCAGTTTCTGCTCGACGCAAGCAAAGTCGACAACGTACGCGCCGATCGGATGTTGCTTGCGGAAACGGAAACCGCCGAGCTGACGGCGGCGCAGGCGGTACCAGAGGCAGATTTCGGCGTCGGTCAACGCCTTGCGGAGGTTACGGGCGAAGCGGGTTTTCGCACCTTCACGCATGATTGCCGCTTTGGAAAGCGCCCCCTTCAGCCCTGCCGGGCAGCTTCCCCCGCGAGCGGGGGAAGCGACAGCAAGCGTTTCGTACACGTGTACGTGAAGACACTTGCCTTCCCTTCCCCTGCGCAGCGGGGGAAGGTGGCCGGCAGGCCGGAAGGGGGCCTGCTTTTGCCTTCCGCCTACTTCATCTTCGCCGCGAGCGCCTTGCCGAGGTCGGCGGGCGACTTGACCGTGGTCACGCCGGCCTTCTCCAGCGCGGCGAACTTCGCCGCCGCCGTGCCCTTGCCGCCGGAGATGATCGCGCCAGCGTGGCCCATGCGCTTGCCGGCCGGGGCCGAGGCGCCGGCGATGAACGACACGACCGGCTTGGTCACGTACTCGCCGATGAACTCGGCCGCGTCTTCCTCGGCCGAACCGCCGATCTCGCCGACCATGATGATGCCCTCGGTCTGCGGATCGTCCTGGAACAGCTTGAGGCAGTCGATGAAGTTGAGGCCGTTGATCGGGTCGCCGCCGATGCCGATGCAGGTGGACTGGCCGAGGCCTTCGTTGGTGGTCTGGAACACCGCCTCGTACGTGAGCGTGCCCGAGCGCGAGACGATGCCGACCTTGCCCGGCTTGTGGATGTGGCCCGGCATGATGCCGATCTTGCATTCGCCCGGGGTGATGATGCCGGGGCAGTTCGGCCCGATCAGCACGGTTTCCGGATGCATCGCGAGCACGTTCTTGACGCGCAGCATGTCCAGCACCGGGATGCCCTCGGTGATCGCGACGATGACGCGGATGCCGGCGTCGACGGCTTCGAGGATGGAGTCGGCCGCGAACGGCGGCGGCACGAAGATGACCGAGGCGTCGGCGCCGGTTTCGTCGACCGCTTCGACGACGGAATTGAAGACCGGCAGGCCGATGTGCTCCGTGCCGCCCTTGCCCGGCGTGACGCCGCCGACGACCTTGGTGCCGTAGTCCAGCGCCTGCTGCGCGTGGAAGGTGCCCTGCTGGCCGGTGAAGCCCTGCACGATCACCTTGGTGTTCTTGTTGACCAGAACGCTCATTCTCGAATGCTCCTTACTTCGCGGCGGCGACGGCTTTCTGCGCCGCGTCGTTGAGATCGTCGGCCGGCGTGATCGCCAGGCCCGAATTGGCCAGCAGCGCGCGGCCCTGTTCGACGTTGGTGCCCTGCAGGCGCACGACGACCGGGATCTTCAGGCCGACTTCCTTGACCGCGGCGATGATGCCTTCGGCAATGAGGTCGCAGCGCACGATGCCGCCGAAGATGTTGACGAGGATCGCCTTCACCTTGTCGGAGGAGAGGATCAGCTTGAACGCCTCGGTGACACGTTCCTTGGTCGCGCCGCCGCCGACGTCGAGGAAGTTGGCCGGTTCGCCGCCGGCGAGCTTGATCACGTCCATCGTCGCCATGGCCAGGCCCGCGCCGTTGACCATGCAGCCGATCGTGCCGTCCATCGTCACGTAGTTGAGGTTGTTCTGCACCGCCGCGGCTTCGGCCGCGTCTTCCTGCGTGAGGTCGCGCATGGCGACGAGGTCGGCATGGCGGAACTCGGCGTTGTCGTCGGAATTGACCTTGCCGTCGAGCGCGAACAGGTTGCCGTCGGCGAGGATCGCGAGCGGGTTGAGCTCGACCAGCGACAGGTCCTTCTCGTTGAACAGCTTGTACAGGCCGAGCATGATCCTGGTCAGCTGGCCGACCTGCTTGGCATTCAAATCCATCGCGAAGCCGAGCTGGCGGCACTGGTAGGGCTGCAGCCCTTCGACGAAGTCGACGTTGATCGTGTGGATGTCTTCGGGCGTGTCCTTGGCGACCTGCTCGATGTCGACGCCGCCGTGCTTGGAGGCGATGAACGAGATCGTCTTGGTGTCGCGGTCGACGAGGATCGACAGGTACAGCTCTTTCGCAATGTCGGTCGCGTCGGTGACGAGGACGAGGTTCACCGGCAGCGCGCGGCCGGCGGACTGGTAGGTCGCCATGTTCGTGCCGAGCATGCCCTTGGCCGCGGCGCGGACGTCGTCGAGCGACTTGCAGAACTTGACGCCGCCGGCCTTGCCGCGGCCGCCCGCGTGGATCTGCGCCTTGACCATCCATTGCGTGCCGCCGAGCGCCTTGGCGGCATCGACGGCGGCGTCGGGCGAGTTGGCGACCTTGCCGGGCGGCACGGGAATGCCGTAGGCGGCGAACAGTTCCTTGGCTTGGTATTCGTGGAAATTCATGCAGGCACCTTGTGCTGGGAAGCGCGGGTCCGTGGCGCGCAGGCGCCGCGGACGCGGGAAGGGGACCGGCGGCAGGAAGCCGCGCGAATGCAGCCGCATATTGTCCGGCATGGGGGCGGCGAAATCAAAAGGCGACTGCGGTGCCGGCGTCGAACGCGACGGCTCGCTCGCCTATACTGCGCCAGTCAGCGAGGGGTGACGTGGCCGCACAACGCTATCAGGACCTGGACAGCGGCTCGACCGGGGACATCACCCGGCGTGAGCTGTATTTCTTCAACCTCTATCGCTGCCTCGAAGCGCTGGTCTACGTCAGCCTGTTCCTCGGGCCGTTCGGCGGCGAGTCGGTGCGCATCGCGCAGCCGCTGCTCGGACAGTCGGTCGCCCTGCTCTACCTCGCCGCGGCATTCATCCTGCTCTCGCTGACCGGGCAGCTGCGGCGCAGCCTGGCTTCGACGATCGCGGTATCGCTCGGCATCGACATCATTGCCGCCGCCGCCGTCCTGTTCGCGCTGGCCGGCTACGGCCTGGTGCCGATGATGTTGCTGGTCAACATCGGAATCGCGGCTTTGCTGATGCCGCGTCATGCCTATTTCTTCGCGCTCGGCGCGGCAATCGGCGTGGCCTCGCCCTACGTATACAGCGTGGTCGCCGGCGAGCGCGGAGCGGCGAACGGCCTGCTCGTGCTGACGATGGCGATCGCGTATTTCGTCGTCGCAACCTTGCTGCGCAACCTCGGCGGCCACCTGCGAGCGGCCGAGGATCTTGCCGAACAGCGCGGCGCCGACCTGCTCAACCTCGAACAGATCAACGACCTCATCATCCAGCGCATGCGCACCGGCGTGCTGCTCGTGGACCGCGCCAACGTCATCCTGCGCATCAACGAGTCGGCCTGGCACCTGATCGGCAACCCGTCGCCGGGCGAACGCGAACTCGGCGTGGTCGCACCGGAACTGTCGCGGCGGCTCTACCACTGGCGCCACAATGGCCGCGCCGAACAAACCGCGGTGTCGCTCGCCGCGGACATGCCCGAGGTGATCCCGCGCTTCACGCGGCTGTCGCCCAACGATGACGCCAACGTACTGATCTTCCTGGACGACACCTCGCTGGTGTCGCGGCGCGCGGAGGAACTCACGCTGAGTTCGCTCGGGCGGCTGTCGGCGTCGATCGCACACGAAATCCGCAATCCGCTTGCGGCGATCCGCTATTCGGCGCAGCTGCTCGCCGAATCGCCCGAGCTCAACGAAGACGACGCGCGCCTCGTCGAGATCATCAACAACCACTGCACGCGCGCCAACGACGTCGTCGAAAACATCCTGCAGCTGTCGCGGCGCGAACGTTCGCGGCCGGAGACGATCGACCTCAATGCCTGGGTGCTCGGCTTCGTGGACGACTACAAGCAATCCAATGACCTCGGCAACGACCAGCTGCGCGCGGTCACCAGCAACCGCCGGCTCGAGGCGGTGGTCGATCCGCAGCATTTGCAGCAAGTGGTATGGAACCTGGTGCAGAACGCGCTGCGCTACGGGCGCCAGCCGAGCCAGCCCGCGCGCGTGGCCGTGGTCGGGCGGATCGCCGTCGACAAGGGGCCGCCGCTGATCGAGGTCATCGACCGCGGCCCGGGCATTCCGCCCAAGGTCGCCGCGCAGATCTTCGAGCCGTTCTACACCACGCACGAGTACGGCACCGGCTTGGGCCTGTACCTCGCCAAGCAGATGAGCGAGGCCAGCCAGGCCACCCTCGAATACGTGCCGATTGCGGGCGGCGGCGCGTGTTTCCGAATCACGCTCCAGTCGGCGACCAGCACGCTCTCGAGTCAGCCCATGCACGCCTGAGCCAGGTCCACCTTCGCGGCAATTCGCGGCGCCACCTTGTGGCAAAAGTACAAAACGCGTCACACTCGCAAAAGCCATGAGCAAGCACTACGCCCTGATCATCGACGACGAGCGCGACATCCGCGAGCTGCTCACGCTCACGCTCGGCCGCATGGGCCTCGTCGTCGAAACCGCGGCAACCGTCGCCGAAGCGCGCGAGCGCCTCTCCGAGCGCAGCTACGCCTTGTGCTTCACCGACATGCGCCTGCCCGACGGCAGCGGCCAGGAGATCATCACCCTCGTCGCACAGCAGTATCCGGATACGCCGATCGCGATGATCACCGCCTACGGCAATGTCGACGCGGCGGTCGAGGCGCTCAAGGCCGGCGCGTTCGACTTCGTCTCCAAGCCCGTCGACATCAACGTGCTGCGCCGCCTCGTGCAGACCGCGCTGCGCCTGTCGGAAGAAAAGCGCACGGAACAAAGCGCGAGCGTCGGCAAGCTCATCGGCGACTCGACGACGATGAATGAATTGCGCGCGACGATCGCCAAGGTCGCGCGCAGCCAGGCGCCGGTCTACATCGCCGGCGAATCGGGCGTCGGCAAGGAACTCGTCGCGCGACTCATCCACGAGCTCGGCCCGCGCTCGAGCGCGCCATTCGTGCCGGTCAACTGCGGCGCGATCCCGTCCGAACTCATGGAAAGCGAATTCTTCGGCCACAAGCGCGGCAGCTTTACCGGCGCCCAGGCCGACAAGGACGGCCTGTTCCAGGCCGCGCACGGCGGCACGCTGTTCCTCGACGAAGTCGCCGAACTGCCGATGCACATGCAGGTGAAACTGCTGCGCGTGCTGCAGGAAAAGGCCGTGCGACCGATCGGCGCACGCGCCGAGGTCGGCGTCGACGTGCGCATCCTCTCGGCCACGCACAAGAACCTCGCGCGGCTCGTCGAACTCGGCTCGTTCCGGCAGGACCTGTTCTACCGCATCAATGTGATCGAGCTGAAGGTCGCACCGCTGCGCAACCGTCGCGAGGACATTCCGCAACTCGCCGCGCGCGTGCTCGAACGCCTCGCCAGGGACAGCGGCGCACAGCCCGCGCAGCTCCCGCCTGAGGCCCTGCACGCACTGGTCAACTACGACTTCCCCGGCAACGTGCGCGAACTGGAAAACGTGCTCGAACGCGCCGTCGCCCTGTGCGAGAACAACGTCATCGACGTCAACGACCTGCGCCTGGCGACGTCGTCCGAACGAGGCTCGATCGAGCCCGTCGTCTATCACACCCCGCCACCGCCACCGGCTGCGTCTGCGTCGCCGCACGAAGCGCCGCAAGCGATTGCCCCGGAGCCCCCCGAAGACGCCGGCTTCCCCAACGACCTCGCCGCCGCCGTCGCGGAAACCGAACGCGCCGCGATCATGAGGGCGCTAGAAGCCACTCGCTGGAACCGCACCGCGGCTGCGCGCAACTTGGGCCTCACGCTGCGGCAGCTGCGCTACCGGCTGGAAAAGCTCGGAATCGAGTAGCGAGCGATCGCCGTGAATGCCGTCCGTCCGCTGCCGAACCTCCCGCACTATGGCTTCGTCGAGCGCATCGCAGCACTACCCTTCGTCGAATCGATCATCCTGTACGGCTCGCGCGCACGCGGCGACGCGCGCGCGCGCTCGGACATCGACCTCGCCATTTCCGCACCGCGCGCCGAAGCGCAAGACTGGCAACGTTTGATCGACCTCATCGACGACGCAGACACGCTGCTCGGCATCGACTGCGTGCGCCTCGACGCACTCCCCGCAGACGACCGGCTGCGCAGAAACATCGAAACGGAAGGCGTGACGCTCTATCGCAAGGCCATGTCATGAACGCAGGCGAGCGCGCTGCCGAGTTTCAACGCGCCGTCGAGCGTCTCGGCGAGGCGCTGGTCCTCGCTGCCGGCAATCCTCTCGGCATCGACGCCAGCATCCAGCGGTTCGAGTTCTGCATCGAACTCGCCTGGAAGACCCTGCGCGACATCCTGCTGCGCGATCACGGCATCGAGGTTGCGTCGCCCAAGCCTGCGCTGCAGGAGGCTTTCCGAGTCGAACTCATTGACGACGAGACGCTCTGGCTGTCGATGCTGCGCGATCGCAACCTGAGTTCGCACACCTACCGCGAAGCGCTGGCCCAAGAAATCTTTGCGCGGCTGCCGGACTACTTGCAGGTGCTCAAGGCATTTGCGGATGCTACGACGAGCCGCTGACAGCGAGCGCCGAGACGAGCCGGTTCGATTTTTGCGACCGGCGCGCATTGCCTTATCGACAAGCACCGATTCCAGCTAACCCGTTCGACCGTCTGGACTCGCCCGCGCGCTTGGCTATATTTGCACGCGTTCCGGTTCGATCGCGAGTTGCCATGTCCCGCTGGAAAGCCGCAGGTATCCATCTGTCCATCAACGCCGTCGTCGCTGCGCTGGCCGCCGCGTTGATCTACGGTGTCTGGTATCCGCGCCCGTACAGCCAGGCCGCCGGCGCGGGCACACTGGTGTTGCTGCTGCTTGGCGTCGACCTCGTGCTCGGCCCACTGCTCACGCTGGTCGTGTTCAAGGCGGGGAAGAAGGGGCTCAAGTTCGACTTGGCGGCGATTGCCTTTTTGCAGGCTTGCGCGTTCGTCTACGGATTGCATGTGGTCGCCGCAGCGCGGCCGGCGTTCATCGTGGGCGTGATCGATCGCTTTTCGCTTGTCATCGCCAATGATCTCGACAGCGCCGACTTGGCGAAAGCGACCGCGCCCGAATTTCGCAGCGCACCATGGACCGGGCCTCGTATCGTCGGTGCGCAGATGCCCAAGGATTGGCAATCGCGCAATCAGGTTCTTTTTTCCGGTACCGCAGGAAAGGACCTTGACGAATTCCCGCAATACTACGTGCCCTACTCGCAGGTCGCGCACGCGCTTACTTCACGCGCCGTTTCGCTGGATACCCTAAAGCAAAAGCATCCCGAATCCACGCCGGTCATCAATGCTTGGCTTCAAGCCCATCCCGACTATCTCGCAAGCAATGTGGTCGCCTTGCCGCTGGCCGCGCACAAGCAGTCACTCACCATGTTGCTCGATCGCACCAAAGGCACCGTGCTTGATGCACTGCCGATCAATCCTTGGTGACTTGTGCCGCAAAGCCCCGGCATGTCGCTGCGATGCGCAATGGACGAAATTTGTCATGTCGTGACAAATCGCGCCCGCCTTGTCCACATCGTTGAGAACGCCGTCGCAACTCGAAACTTTTGTTCGCAACTCAATGCCTCGAAAGGGCTTCGCAAAGCTGGCATGAAAGCTGCAGAATTCATCCCGCGAGCCGTCGATCGTCGGACGAAAAAGCGATCGCGGAAGCGGGCCCGCCTGGCAAGGTTGGCGGCTCTAGGGGCAAACCGTCATACAACTGAGGAACCACCATGAAGAAGATCCAGAAGGGCTTCACGCTCATCGAACTGATGATCGTCGTCGCGATCATCGCCATCCTGGCCGCCATCGCGCTGCCGGCTTACCAGAACTACATCAAGCGCTCGAAGGTGACGGAAGGCATTGTCGCCGCCGACGCGTGCAAGTCGTCGGTCGTGGAATACGTGGCAAGCCAGAACGCTGTGCCGCCGAGCCAGACGGCCGCAGGTTGCGGCAACTTCAAGGCCAGCCAGTACGTGGCCAGTCTGACCTATAGTCCCTCTGACGCCGGCATTACCGTGGTGTATCACAATGTCGGCACGGGCGTCGATACCAAGAACTACAAGCTCATGCCGAACAGCACCACTGCCGCTGCCTCGGGTCAGCTTACGGGCTGGAAGTGCACCACAAGCACGGTCAACCCGGAATTGCTGCCGGCTTCTTGCCGCGGCTGATTTTTTGGAGTTCAGTCTCCCGAAAGGCCCCTCTCAGAGGGGCCTTTTTGTTTGCATCACCAAAATCTCCTGACCGAGCAGGCTGCCTGACTGGGCTACGATGCGGCCTTCCGCGTTCCTTTAAAAAAACTTCTCCATGACCAGATCGTCCCTGACAAGTTTTTCAAGACGAAATGTCGTCATGCTGGTGGTGGTCGCCTTCTTTCTGGCCTCGGCCATCGTCTATTTTCCAGGCCTGTATGGCGGCTTTGTCTACGATGACTGGGGCTCCATTACCGGCAATACAAACATCCAGCTCCATGAAGGCACGTTGGCGCAATGGTGGGCCGCCGCGCTTTCCTTCCCGTCCGGAACCCCGCCGTTCCGCTCGCTGACAATGCTGAGCTTTGCGGCAAATCACTACTTGAGCGGGCTCGACCCGTTCGCGTTCAAGCTGACCAATCTCGCCATTCATCTGCTCAATGGCGTGTTGCTGTTTCTGCTGCTGCGCGCATTGTTCGATGTACGCAGCGCATGCCTACGCGCGCCATCGAACTTCAATGAGGGTCTCGCGGCAGCGACGATAGCGGGGCTGTGGCTGCTGCTGCCGATCAATCTCACGGCCGTGCTGTATATCGTGCAGCGGCTGGAATCGCTGGCATGCACCTTCGTGTTCCTTGGCCTGTGGTGGTACCTGCGGGCAAGGCTGCGCCTGTGGCAAGGTCGCGGCGGAGCATTCAGCCTGTGGCTGGCGATCGGTGTCTGCGCAGGTTTTGGCATTCTTGCGAAAGAAACGGCCGCGATGCTGCCGCTCTATGCAGCTATTTCCGAATTCTGCCTGTGCAAGGGCCGCGATGCGAACGGTCGACCGAGTCGCCCCGTCATCGGCCTGTATGTCATCACACTGCTGCTGCCACTGCTGGTCGGCATTGCGTGGCTGTGGGGCCGCTACATTAACCTGGACCTGCTGTCCGGGCGCAATGTCGCCATGATCGATCGCCTGTTGACTGAGGCACGGATCATGTTCGATTACATGGCCTGGACACTACTGCCGAGCCTTGACTCGCTGACGCTATACCACGACGACATTGCTCGGTCGCATGGTTTGCTGTCACCACCAACGACATTGGCTGCTGTCGTCGGCATCGCACTGCTGCTAGGCGTCGCGATATGGCAACGCAAACAACGGCCTTTGCTTGCACTGGGTATTTTCTGGTTCTTCGCCGGCCATTTGCTGACCGGTACCGTGATTCCGCTGATCCTCGCCTTCGAGCATCGCAATTATTTCTCGTCGGCGGGACTGCTGCTGGCAGCAGCGAGCCTCGTGCGTCTCGAGGGGCCGTTACGGCAGCCACGCATCGTCTTGACGATTGCCATCGCTGGCGCGGCGTTCTACACCGTCACGACAGGCTTGCGCGCGCTGGAATGGGCGGACCCGCTGCGACTGGCCACCAGCGACGCGATCAAACGCCCGAACTCGCCGAATGCGCAATACGACTACGCACAGGCTCTGTTGCTCCATTCAATGAAGACAAAGGACGAGGCTGCTGCGCAGGCTGCCCTGAAAGTTCTCGACCATGGACGTCGCCTACCCGGTGCTGGAATCCATTTCGAGCAAAGCATGATCACTTTGCTCGCGGAATCAGGCTACCCGGCCCCAGCCAACATCTGGGATACCTTGATCGCAAAGCTTGAACGCGCCGCGCCTGATACCAATGGAATCCATGCACTGGCCCGGCTCAACCATTGCTTCACGAAGAAGCAATGCAAGGAGTCAGACCTTTCTCATTTGCGCTCCGCCTGGGCTGCCGCCATGTCGCGTCAAGCATCGATCGGACTTTTGTCGGTTCATGCTGAGTACGCGTGGCACGTCGCGAATGACCGCGTGGCAGCTGAGCGCGACTTTCGCGAAGCGCTGCGCCGCGCGCCGAACGACATCGAAGCGCAGAAAAACCTGATCGTGGTACTCATCTACGAAGGCAAGCGCGCAGAGGCGGAAACCATGATCGAGACGATGGAGCGGCGCAATCGCTTTGGAATGTTGGATGGCTTTATCAAACCGTTGCGATATACGCTGCAGACGGTAGTTCCGCACCAGCCCACTCCCGGGAAGGAATAGCCCGTAGTGGCCGCATGATCCAGGATCTTGGGAAAATCTGGACTTTGTTCACGCCCGCCGAGCGGAGCAAGGCCTCGTGGATGCTGATGCTTGTGACACTGATGGCCGCCGCGGAAATGCTCGGCGTGCTGTCGATCATGCCTTTCCTCTCGGTACTCAGTAGGCCCGCGGCGATCCACGAGAATCGATTCCTGCAGGCGGTGTACGCCCATCGGCGGTTCCACGACGAGCGGAGCTTCATCGTCGCGCTGGGGCTCGCGTCTATCGCAATAGTCATCGCGTCCTCGTTGTTCAAGACCGTCACCCTGCATGCATTGAACCGCTTCGTGCACCTGGAACGGCATTCCATCAGCGCGCGCCTGCTGTCGCGCTACCTGCACCAGCCCTACGAATTCTTCCTGACCCGCAATTCCTCGATCCTCGGCAAGAACCTGCTGTCCGAGGTCGACCAGCTGCTGTTCGAACTGATCCAGCCGCTGTCGCAACTGTTCGCGCAGGGCGCCATCGTGCTGGCGATGGCGCTGCTGATCTTCCTCTACGATCCGACGACCGCGATCGCCATCGTGCTGGTCCTGGGCGCGTTATACGGCGCGATCTACGGACTGGTGCGCAAGCGGCTGGCCCGGATCGGCCGCGAACGCCAGGCGGCGAACGGCAAGCGCTACCAAGCGGCTGGCGAGGCGCTGTCCGGGATCAAGGACGTGAAGATCACGCATTCGGCCGCGGCCTACCAGGCGCAGTTCGACAAGGCTTCGCGGCTGTTTTCGCGGCACATGGCCACCAACGATACGCTCAGCCAGTCGCCGCTGTACCTGGTGGAGGCCACCGGCTACAGCATGCTGATCGTGGTCGCGCTGGTGTTGCTGCTGCGTGCGAACGACATCGCCCACGTACTGCCGGCGCTGGGGCTGTACGGTTTCGCCGCGTACCGGATGCTGCCGGCGGCGCAGGTGATGTACCGCGGCTTCGCCAAGCTGCGCGTGTCGTCGGCGGCGCTGGAATCCATCTACCGCGACCTCGCGCTGCCTGACGAACCGGCGGCGACGGGCACGGCGATCCTCGCGCCGCAACGCGAGATCCGCCTGCAGGGCGTGCGCTATGCGTATCCGTCGGCGCCGGAGAAGGCGGTGTTCGATGGTCTCGATCTCGTCGTCCCGGCGAACGCGAGCATCGGCATCGCCGGCCGAAGTGGCGCGGGCAAGAGCACGCTGATGGATCTGTTGCTGGGCCTGCTGCGGCCGGAATCGGGAACCTTGAGCGTGGACGGCGTGGCGGTCGACGCGGGCAACGTGGCGGCGTGGCAGCGCGCGATCGGTTACGTGCCGCAGCACATCTTCCTGGCCGATGCGAGCGTGGCGGAGAACATCGCCTTCGGCCTGCCGCGCGAGAGGATCGACATGCAGGCGGTGGAACGCGCGGCGCGCGCGGCGCAGATCCACGATTTCGTGGTCAACGAACTGCCGCGCGGTTACGACACCGCCGTGGGCGACCGCGGCATCCGCCTGTCGGGCGGGCAGCGCCAGCGGGTCGGCATCGCGCGCGCGCTGTACCGCGATCCGCCGGTGTTGTTCCTGGACGAAGCGACCAGCGCGCTGGACGCGCAGACCGAAGAGGCGCTGAACGAGGCGATCCGCGAGCTGTCCGGCAGCAAGACGATCGTGGTGATCGCGCACAAGGAGGCGTCGTTGCGAGGATGCGACAGGACGATCCAGATCAATCCCGGAAGCGTGCATGCTTCCGGACCTGAAGACGCCAACCGACGCAGCCCGGCGGAATACGAATGAGCGGCCATAGAAACATCGCGATCATCCTTGCATCCGGGTCTGGCGTTCGCTTCGGCGCCCCGATGCCCAAGCAATTCCTCAAGCTCGCAGGCAAGACCGTGCTCGAACACACGCTCGACGTGTTCGAACGCCATCCGGCCATCGACGAGATCGTGATCGTCGGGAATGCCGACAATTTGCTGCTGACCAACGAAATCATCAACCGTGCCGGCTACAGGAAGGTCACGAAGGTAGTGTCCGGCGGCGTGACGCGGCAGCAAAGCTCCGCGGCCGGGATCGCATCGGTCGTCGGCGACCGGCACAAGGTGCTGGTCCACGACGCGGTCAGGCCGCTGCTCGATCACACGACGATCGACCGTTGCCTCGACGCACTGGAACGCTGCGACGCGGTGGACACCGCCATTCCCGCCAGCGACACGGTAATCCGGGTGACGACCGATTCGCATATCGCCGACATTCCGGATCGCTCCGTGCTCAGGCTCGGCCAGACGCCGCAGGCATTCCGTTCCGGCGTATTGCGCAAGGCGCACGACCTGGCGAAGAACGAGTCGGAGCTGAAGGTCACCGATGATTGCGGCCTGATCCTGCATTACGGGTTGGGTGACGTGGAAGTCGTGGCCGGCGACATCAACAACATCAAGATCACCTACCCGTCCGACATCTATCTAGCGGATCGCATCTTCCAGCTGCGCGCGCGACGGATCGGGACTGGCGAAGGCAAGCCGGACCTGTCCGGCAGGACCATCGTGGTGTTTGGCGCGAGCCGCGGCATCGGCAAGAGCATCTGCGATATCGCCGCGGCGGGCGAAGCCAACGTAATCGCGGTTTCGCGCGCGAACGGTGTCGATATCTGCGACGAAAAGGCGGTGCGGGCGACCCTGCGCGAAACGATCGAATCCCACGGCCGGATCGATGCGGTGATCGCGACCGCCGGCGTCCTGCGCACCGGGCTGATCGCGGGGCAGGACTACGCAACCATCGACGAACAGCTTTCGACCAACCTGCGCGGAAGCATCGTGGTCGCTCGTGAGGCGTTCGAGGCGATGCGCGACACCGGCGGGAGCATTGCCCTGTTCACATCGAGTTCCTACACGCGCGGCAGAGCGCGCTATAGCGTTTATTCGGCGACGAAGGCAGCCATCGTCAATCTGGCACAGGCACTGAGCGAGGAATTCCTGCCGTTCCACGTGCGGATCAACGCGATCAACCCTGAGCGCACGGCGACGCCGATGCGCACGGAGAATTTCGGTGCCGAACCCACCGAAGCGTTGCTCGACGCGTCTGTGGTTGCGCGCGCAACGCTTTCGGCATGCCTTTCTCCCGCCACCGGCGAAGTCGTCGACATTCGCCTTTGAGACCCATGAGCGAACATTCTTCCGTCCACTGCGAGGCCTGTGATTCCCCGAATACGAGGAAATCGAAGTTCACCTGCGAAACGGTCAACGATCAATTCGGGAAGACACTCGACTTCATCATCTGCGAAGACTGCAACTTCCACTTCGCCCCCGGGAACACTCACTCCTATTCTTCGAAGGACGCGTTCGACGCGGATCCGTACAGCGCTTTTGGGCGCGTTGGCACCGACAGCAAGCCCGGGCGCGAGTACAGCATGGCCCGGATGGGAAAGGAGATCCTCGACCTAGCCGGCAAGAAGGTCGGCAGCATCCTGCTTTTCGGAGCCGGGCTCTCCAAGGACCACGCCTGGCTTCGCAAGGAGCTCTCCTCGGTCCGCGTCTCAGTGTGCGACCTGGAGAATTTCCAGAACATCGACAACTTCGTACCCATCGATTCGGACGAAAGGTTCGATGTCCTTGTTGCTTGCGAATGCATCGAACACTTCACCGAACTCGAATCGAACTTCACGAATTTGCTGTCGAAACTGTCGAAGAACGGCATCGCGATCTTCAGTACCAATATCAACGACGGAGCCAGCGTGTCGAGACACGGCTATCCGTTCATAGTCGGCCACACCTCCTACTACTCCGGCCGCGCCTTGCAGAAGATCGCGAAGCGGATCGATGCATCGCTTGAAGTGGATTTCCGCGCGCCGCTGGCCTGCCCCGGCCAACTTGGCAGTAAGAAACGGCATGTGCTCATGCATTCCGATCCCGCGATCCGCGAAGCGATATCGGAATACTTCGCCGGTCGCTTGATGGCGGACTCGGAACCCATTGTCCATCCCACGTTAGCCTTCCGCGTACGGCGGCTCTTGAACAGGAAGATCAGGAATAATCCCGTGATCAAATCTGTCGCGAGAGCGATTCATCGACGGCGATTGCCATGAACCTACACAAGCGGATCGACGGCTGGCTCCACAATTTCCTCGACGAGCACGGCTACCTGCTCATGCGCAAGGCCAATCCCAATTACTACCTTGGACGCCGCATGAAGCTGATGCGCTGCTATGGGATCGATCTGGTGCTGGATGTTGGCGCCAACGCCGGACAATACGCCATGCGCCTGCGCGAGATGGGCTACGCGGGGGAAATCGTGTCCTTCGAGCCCATGCGGTCCGCCTACGGACAACTGACAGACAACTCGCGCCACGATCGCTTCTGGAGTTGCCGCGATTTCGCGCTCGGCGATTCCGAATCCGACGTGGAAATCCACGTCTCAGGGAACTCGGTGTCGAGCTCGATCCTACCCATGCTTCCAGAGCACGAAAAGCACGCTCCTGCTTCCCAAGTCGTCAGCGAGGAAACCATCCGTGTCAAGCGCATGGACGCCCTACCCGACTGGAGCCAGTGGAAGGCGAAGAAGGCGACCTGGCTGAAGATCGATGTGCAAGGCTACGAAAACGAGGTGCTCGATGGTACCAGTGGTTGCATCGCCGAAATCGCCGCCATCCAGCTGGAACTTTCGCTGCGCCCGTTATATGCGCAGCAACTCACCATCATCCCGATGATGGCGCGGCTCGCCGAACTCGGGTTCGACCCCGTCGCCTTCGAACCCGGGTTCTCCGACAAGAACAATGGCGAGTTCCTTCAGGTCGACGGGATTTTCCGCAATCGCCGGATGCGCTGATGCCTGCACCAAATCTCTGGCACGACGTACGCACCAATCTCGTCGAAATCTTCGTCAGCGCCATCGGCTGGTTGCTGTTGGCACCGCTCGCCGCCCTTCCCCCGAAACGGCGCGACTGGATCGCCGTCATCGGCCGCGAGTCAGGCGCGTTCGTCGACAACACCAAGTATTTCTACATCGATGCGGTCACGGACGAGACCAACGGCTTGCGCGTCGTGCACATCACCGAAAGCCGGGAAGTGGCGAAAGCCATTGCCGGCGAAGGCGGCGAGGCTCAGGTCTACCCTTCGCTGCGCACCGCGTGGTTCCTGATGCGCTGCGGAACCGCGGTCGTGGATTCCGTCGAGTGGTACAAGAGGGCCCGCCGTTTCCTGCTCGTGCGTGCACGGCTTGTCCAGCTCTGGCACGGCGTCGGTTTCAAGCGCATTGAGCTCGACAAGTGGCGCAACGAGGCCGATGGAAAAAAATTCCTTTCAGGCAAATGGATTCTCCGGCTACGCATGATCCGTCGTTATCTGTATGGCCGATCACCCATGTACGACGCAGTCGCGACCACCTCCGCTTTCTATCGAGACAACGTGTTTTCGACCGCGTTCCGCAGCCGTCATTTCCCGGTGACCGGCTATTCGCGCAACGCCTTCGCCAACAAGCACCCGCTGGCATGGATCAACGTCGATGCCGGCATTCGCGACAAGCTGGTCACGTGGGCGGGATCGGGCCGCAAGCCGATCTTCCTAGCGCCGACCTTCCGCGACTCCCGAGCGACGCCGCTCGGCCTGGACGACGGGAAGCTCGCGACGCTCGATGAATTCTGCGATGAACACGGCTTCGAGTTCGTCTTCAAGTTCCACCCCTACGAGCGTGGCGCATCGAGGATCGACGGACGGCATTTGCACGTCGCGGACCCGCGCAGCGACGCATATCCGCTGCTGCCGTCGATGCACGCACTGGTCACCGACTACTCGTCGATCTACATGGACTTCCTGCTGCTCGACCGACCAGTCATGTTCCTGACCCCGGATCTGGAGCAATACGTTTCCAGCGATCGCGGCATCCAATTCGATTTCGAATCGATGACGCCAGGCCCAAAGTTCAGGACTTGGGACGAACTCCTCGCGGGTTTGCTGCAACCCGAGCCCCGGGAATGGCGGAATCGCCGTCATCAACTCGCCAGCTTGGCGTTCGACGACCTGCCGCAGGACGAGGCAACCGATCGGCTGCTTCGCTTCTTCGCAGAACAAGGGTGGATCGAATCCCCCATACACGAGCAAGATTCCAAGGCACGAACTTCCTGACCGACAAGCCCATGGCCACAGTCCTCACCTTCGGCACCTTCGACGTCCTCCACGTCGGCCACCTGCGCATCCTCGAACGCGCCTCGGCCTTGGGCGACCGCCTCGTCGTCGGCGTGTCCTCGGACGCACTGAACATCGCCAAGAAAGGCCGCGCGCCAGTGTTCCCGCAGGACGAACGCGTGCGCATCGTTTCCGCCCTGCGCTGCGTGAACGAGGTGTTCCTGGAGGAATCGCTGGAACGCAAGCGCGACTACCTGCTGCGCCACAAGGCCGATGTGCTGGCGATGGGCGACGATTGGAAGGGACGCTTCGACGAATTCTCCGACATCTGTCGGGTCGTCTATTTCGAACGTACGCCGGCTATCTCCACCACCGCCGTCATCGAGAAGATCCGACTCTAGGCGCCCGCTTCGCCGAGTTTCGCCCGCAAGCGCGCAATGCAGCGCGCGGCCGAATACCCGTCGGCCTTGTCGCCATAGACCTGGTGCCAGATCGACTGGTGCGTACCGGCATGCACGCGCCAGTACGCCTCAGGCTGCAGCGCGCAGGTTTCGAGCTGCCGCATCAATCCAGGCAGGTCGCGCACGATGGCGCCGAAACGGTATTCGGGCCCGAGCGAGAATCCCTTGCGGAACGGCGGCGGCACGTCAAGGAACACCGTCGGCCGTCGCAGCAGCAGGAAATCGAACGCGATCGACGACCAGTCGCAGACCAGCATGTCGCTCGCGAGCAGGATGGCCTCGGCATCCGGATAACGCGAGCCGGGCAAGGCGACGACGCCGGGATATTCGCCCGCCGACGCATCGCCGGTGTTGAGGTGGCTGCGCAACAGGATGGTCGCGCCATGCACCGCGGCGAACGCCGACAACGCGCCCATGAAGCCGGCTTCGTCGCAACTGAAGGGGAAGATACTGCGCCCACGGTCGTCCTGCGCCCAAGTCGGGGCAAACAGGATCGTCTTGCGGTCGTGCGGGATGCCGAGCGATTTGCGCAACGCGGCCCGGTCCTCCTGCTGCAGCACCAACCGATCCGTGCGCGCATAGCCGGTCGCGTGCACGCGGGCCGGATCGAAGCCGAAGCGTTCGACCCAGAGGTCGTGGCACAGGTCGGACGCCACCCAAGTCTCGTCGTAGCGGTGCTGCAGGCGGAAATCGTCCGGGTCGAAACCCTTGAACGGGATGCCGTGCCACACGTCGAAGAAATGCAGCCCGAGCTTCTGATACGTGGCGCGCCACGGCCCGAGCGAATGCAGCCCGTGGTCGCTGACCAACGCTTCCGCGCGCGCGAGCAAGCTGGCACAAGCGGGGCCGCTGGCCCAGCAAGCATCGATGCCCTGTACGCGCAGCTGATCCAGATATTCGCGATCCATCGACAGGAACACCGGACGCAGGCCGGCATCGGGATTCGCCAGCAGGTAACGCTGCAACGCCAGCAGGTTGCCGTTGAGCTTGTGCCCGTAGAACACGACGATTCCGCTGCGCGAACGCAGGAACAGGCGCAGCGCGAGGCCTAGTACCGCCTGCAGGCCGAAACCGGCCAGCAACAACCAATGCACGGGATCGCGCTTGTCGATCTTCACAGCGAACCGCCCGCACCTGCAAGCAACTCGCGCAGTCGCGCCTCGAATGCATCCCAACCGAATCGTGCGGCGGTACCACGAATAGCTTGGCGCGCGCTGTTATCGCCGCGCGTCGCCAGCCTGTCCACCACTGCTTGTGCGAAAGCGGAATAGTCGCCGGCCGCAACCAGGTCACCGGTCGCCGGTTCGATGACGGCATCGGGGACGCCGCCGACCGCGAACGCGACGGTAGGCAAGCCGTTCGCCGCCGCCTCAATGGCCACCATTCCGAAACCTTCGACGTCGCCTGGGACCTTGCGCACGGGAAACACATGGACATCCGCGGATTGGTACGCGGCGGCAAGCTCATTGTCGTCGCAATGCGGCATGAACCGGATTGCCGGGGCAACCCCGGCCACTTCCGCGGCTTCGCGCACGCGCCGCAATTCGGAACCAAGCGTGGCTTTTGCGGCATGAACCGCGTCTTCGCCGATCACCAACAGATGCGCATCCGGATGCACGCGCAGGATCGCGGGCAAGGCTTCGCGAACGAAATCGGCAAGTCCCTTGCGCGGGGTCAGCCGACCGACCGAAAGCATCAGTGGCCGTGCGCCGAGATCGTGCCGCGCGCGGAACGCTTGGGCGATATCGGGACGGAACGGTGGAAAATCCGTGCCCGGGTGCAGGATCTCGACCCGAGCGACGCCAACGCGACAGGCGAGCATCGCGGTATTGTGGCTGTTCGCCAGCGCGAGGTCGGCGCGGCGGACGAATGGAAGCCATGCCAAGCGATACGGCAGGCTGTCCGCGACGATGTCGAGTCCGTGCAGGTAAACAATGTATCGGGCACGGCACAGGCGCGCGCACGCCCACGCGAACGGCGCCGACAATCCGCTGCCCGCGATCACCGTCACTGGCTTGCGTCGCCGCGCCAGCGACAGGGCGCGAGGCAATGCACCGATGACGAATCGCCACAGTCGCTCAGCGGGAACCTCGGCCACCGCAGCGCCGGCAGGCAACGCCGCCGCGCAACCACGCGGGCCGCAGACGGCCAATGGCCCCATGCTGGCAAGCGCATGCGCGAGATGCAGATTAAGTCGCTCCATTCCACCGCGCAGCGGCGGCAGATTACGGGTCACCAGCAGGCTCCCGCGGCCGTCAGACATCGCGCCGGTACGTCAACGCCGTGATCTGCTCCGAGATCAGTCCAATCAGGAATACGATCACCGAGGCGCTGAGTAGCAGTACGCTCATGTTCGTGAAACGGTGCTGGGTAATAAACGTGTAGAGGTAATGCCCCATGCCGAGCAAAAAGAAAAGAGCAGCGGTCGGTGCGAACAACTTCAATGGCGAATAGAGCGTGGCAATCTTGAAGATGATGAGCAGAAAGCGGATGCCATCCTTGATTGGCCTGATGTGACTTTTGCCAACGCGCTGCGCAACTGGAATCGGCTCGTAAGCAACCGCATAGGCGCTGCGGAAAAACGCCATCGTCGAGGTCGTCGGGTAGGAAAACCCGTTCGGCAGCAGGTGCAGGAATTCGCGGAATTTGTCCGCGCGGACGGCACGGAAGCCCGAGGTCAGATCCTTGACCGCGAAGCCGGTCATGCGGCTTGCCAGCCAGTTGTAGAGCGTATTCGCGATGCCGCGGCTGACGCCGGCCTGGCCGGACCAGTCTCGCGCGCCGACGACCATGTCGTAACCTTCGTCCAGCCGGGTCAGCAGCCGTGCGATGAGGGCCGGATCGTGTTGGCCGTCGGCATCCATGAAGACGAGTACGTCGCCGCAGGCTTCGCGCGTTCCGCGCTTGATCGCGGCGCCGTTGCCGATTGAATAGGTCTGGCGCGCGACTTTCACCCCATGGGCGGCGCAGAGGCTTGCGGTCTCGTCGGTGGAGCCGTCATCGACGACGATGATTTCCGCATCGGGCTGGGCTTGACGCAGCCGTGGCAACAACGCCGCCAAGGCAGCGGCCTCGTTCTTGGCGGGCAGGATGATGCTGAGCATGGGTCCCCTGAGCTTGCCTTGTCGGACAATGGTGCCTTGCGGGTATACATTCGGCAACGGACTTGGAGTAAATTCCGTCCAGATTGTGGGGAGTTACGCAACATTCCTATGGCGACGCAGATCAATACGCCCCCATTGGCGGGGCTGTCGGGCATTGCGCGGAGGCTCGTCGGCGAGAGTCTTCTCGAGGAAAACGACGCTCGCAAGGCCGTCGAGGATGCCGCGCGGCAGAAGATTCCGATCGGCGCCTACCTCATCGAACACGGGCTGGCCTCCAGCGCCAACGTGGCGATGGCGCTTGCCACAGAGTTCGGCCTGCCGTTGATCGACGTCAATGCGCTCGATCTGTCGCAGGTGCCGATCAAGCTGGTTCGCGAGGACCTCATCACCAAGCACAAGGCGCTGCCGCTGTTCAAGCGCGGCATGCGCCTGTTCGTTGGCATCTCCGACCCGACCAACCTGCGCGCGCTCGACGAGATCAAGTTCCAGTCCAATCACATTGTCGAGCCGATCATTGTCGACGATTCGCAGCTGGAGCGCGCGATCGAGCAAGCCCTTACGACGGCCGGACAGGCCATCTCCGATCTGGGCGAGGATGCCGAGGGCCTCGAAGGGCTCGAGGCCAGTGGCGTCGACGAAGATGGCGAAAGCACGGGCGTCGATGCCAACTCGGCCGACGATGCGCCAGTCGTCAAGTTCGTCAACAAGGTACTCGTCGACGCGATCAAGCGCGGCGCCTCGGACATCCATTTCGAACCCTACGAAACCGACTACCGCGTGCGCTTTCGCATGGACGGCATGCTGCGCGCGGTGGCCGCGCCGCCGGCCAAACTGAGCCCGCGCATTTCCTCGCGCCTCAAGGTCATGAGTGGCCTGGATATCGCGGAGAAGCGCGTGCCGCAGGACGGACGCATCAAGCTCAACCTCTCCAAGACCAAGTCGATCGACTTCCGCGTCAGCACCTGCCCGACCTTGTTCGGCGAGAAGATCGTGCTGCGCATCCTCGATGCCTCGGCGGCGAAGATGGGCATCGAGAAGCTCGGCTACGAGGACGACCAGAAGCAGCTGTTCCTCGACGCGATCGCCAAGCCCTACGGCATGGTGCTCGTGACCGGCCCGACCGGTTCGGGCAAGACGGTGTCGCTGTACACGGCGCTCAACATCCTCAACACCGAAGGCCGCAACATTTCCACGGTCGAGGATCCCGTCGAAATCCGCCTGCGCGGCGTCAACCAAGTGCAGCAGAACACCAAGCGCGGCATGACCTTCGCCGCGGCGCTGCGCTCGTTCCTGCGTCAGGATCCGGACGTGATCATGGTCGGCGAAATCCGCGATCTGGAAACCGCCGAGATCGCGATCAAGGCCGCGCAGACCGGCCACATGGTGCTGTCCACGCTGCACACCAACGACGCCGCGCAGACGATTTCGCGCCTCATGAACATGGGCATCGCGCCGTACAACATCACCTCGTCGGTAAGCTTGGTCATCGCGCAGCGCCTCGCACGCCGCCTTCATGACTGCAAGAAGCCGATCGACCTGCCGCCCGCGGCACTGCTCGCCGAAGGCTTCACGCAGGCGGAAATCGATGCAGGCCTCACGATTTACGACGCCGTCGGTTGTTCCGGCTGCAACGAAGGGTATAAAGGCCGCACGGGTATCTACCAGGTCATGCCGATGACCGAGGACATCCAGAAGATCGTCCTCGCCGGCGGCAGTGCGCTGCAGATTGCCGAAGAAGCACGCCGCGTCGGCATCCGCGACTTGCGCGGGTCCGCCCTGCTCAAGGTCAAGCAAGGCATCCTGAGCCTTGCCGAAATCAACCGCGTCACCAAGGACTGAACATGGCTACCGCTACCGCCGCCGTCAAAGCCCGCGCCGCCGCCGATCGCGGCAAGGCACGTGCGCAAATCAGCGAGATGCAGGTGTTCACCTGGGTCGGCATCGACAAGCGCGGCATCAAGATCAAGGGCGAGCAGCTCAGCAAGAACGCGAGCTTGGTCAAGGCCGATTTGCGCAAGCAGGGCATCAATCCGCAGGTGGTCAAGGCCAAGCCCAAGCCGCTGTTCGGCAAGGCCGGCAAGGCGATCAAGGGCCGCGACATCGCCATCTTCGCGCGCCAGCTGGCGACGATGATGGCCGCGGGCGTGCCGATGGTGCAGGGCTTCGAGATCGTGGCGGGCGGCCAGAGCAATCCGCGCATGAAGGACATGCTCACCAACATCAAGCAGGACATCGAGGGCGGCTCGGCGCTCAACGAGGCGCTGGGCAAGTATCCAGTGCAGTTCGACGAGCTGTTCACCAACCTCGTCAAGGCGGGCGAATCGGCCGGCGTGCTCGACACCGTGCTCGACACGATTGCGACGTACAAAGAGAACATCGAGAACATCAAGGGCAAGATCAAGAAGGCGATGTTCTACCCAGCAGCCGTCCTGGCTGTAGCCGTCATCGTGTCGTGCATTCTCTTGATCTTCGTGATTCCACAATTCGAGGACGTATTCAAGAGCGCGCACGCAGAGCTTCCAGCGTTCACCCAGATGCTTCTGAACCTTTCCAAATTCATGGTTTCGTCTTGGTGGCTGATGCTGCTGATCCTCATCGGCGTCGTCGCTGGTTTGATCATGCTGTATAAGCGATCCAATAAATTTCAGCACTTGGTCGGACGCATGATGCTGAAGATTCCTGTTGTCGGCGAAATCCTTCGCCAATCGGCAATCGCGCGCTTTGCACGCACGCTCGGCGTCACTTTCAAAGCAGGCGTCCCGCTCGTCGAAGCGTTGGACTCAGTTGGCAATGCGACTGGCAGCATCGTGTACAACGAAGGCGTCAAGCGCATCCGCGAGGACGTCGCAGTCGGTCATCAGCTCCAGCTTGCGATGAAGCAGACCAACCTGTTCCCGAACATGGTCACGCAGATGGTTGCGATCGGCGAAGAAGCCGGCGCGCTCGATGCGATGCTCTTCAAGATCGCCGAGTTTTACGAAACCGAGGTCAACAACGCGGTCGACGCGCTATCGAGCCTGCTCGAACCGATGATCATGGTCGTCATTGGCGTTGTCGTGGGCAGCATGGTCGTCGGCATGTACCTGCCGATCTTCAAGCTCGGCTCTGTGGTCGGCTGACAGCGCCCAAATCGCGCCCTTCCCTCTCCCACCGGGAGAGGGTCATGGGGCAGGAGCAGCGAGCACCGGCGGGCGGGTATCCACGCAGCAATGAGCGTTCACCTACGCTCAACTTTGTGCCGCCGCGCGCCGCGCGTCATCTCCTCCGCGGCACGGCGAGCTCAGGCTTTCGCTGTCCGCATCAGAAAGGCGAACATGTCCGCCACGTCCCCGCTCGAAGGCAATCCCCGTCCATGACCGACCTCGACTGGCTGCACGCACCCGCCGCGCTGATTCCACTCACGGCGATCCTTGGCCTGCTCGTCGGCAGTTTCGTCAACGTCGTGATCCTGCGCCTGCCGCGACGGCTCGAACACGAATGGAAGCAACAGGCGCGTGAAATCCTCACGCCGGACGCAGGTGATGCGCAGAGCACGGACGCTGCGCCGCCCGACCTCGTGTTCACTGGCTCGCACTGCCCGCACTGCAAACACAAGCTCTCGGCGTTCGACAACATCCCCGTATTGAGTTGGCTCGCATTGCGCGGCCGATGCCGCTACTGCAAGACGCCCATTTCCTGGCAATACCCACTCGTGGAACTGCTCACTGCGCTCGCCTCGGCCGTGGTCGCCTGGAAATTCGGCTTCGGTTGGCCGCTCGCTGCCGCATTGCTGTTCACATGGACGCTCATCGCCGCGTCCGGCATCGATGTGCGCACGCAGTTGCTGCCCGACCAGCTGACGCTGCCGCTGCTCTGGCTTGGCCTGCTGATTTCGCTCGTGCCTCTGTTCGTGGCACCTTCGACCGCGATCGTCGGCGCCGCGATCGGTTATCTCAGCCTGTGGTGCGTCTTCTGGCTGTTCAAGCTCATGACCGGCAAGGAAGGCATGGGCTACGGCGACTTCAAGCTGCTCGGCGCTCTCGGCGCGTGGATGGGCGCGACGAGCCTGCTGCCGATCGTCCTGCTGTCGTCCCTGATCGGCGCAATCGTCGGCGGCATCGCCTTGGCCGTGCAGGGCCGCGACCGCAGCACGCCGATCCCGTTCGGCCCGTTCATCGCCGCCGCAGGCTGGACCTGGTTCGTGTTCGGCGACCGCCTCGGCGGTTTCTACGCGAGCCTGTTCGGACTCACCTGAGGCCCTTCATCCCCTGAAAGCGTTGTCCTCCCCTTCCCCTGCGCAACTGGGGAAGGGAAGCAAAAACCGATACGCCGACGCAAACCTGTCCGGCTTGTTTGCCAAGGCCCATGCGCGCAAGCGCGTCTTTCCTTCCCCTGCGCAGCGGGGGAAGGTGCCGAAGGCGGAAGGGGGCGCTTTTTGGCGAGGCGGAAAGCCAACAAGTACACGACTACACCGTGCTGCCCCCTTCCGCCCCTGCCGGGGCACCTTCCCCCGCGGAGCGGGGGAAGAAAAATAAGACCGGCACATCGACTCAAATCTGCTTGGCTTGTTTGGCAAGGCCCATGCGCTCTCAAGCGCGCCTTTCCTTCCCCTGCGCAGCGGGGGAAGGTGCCGAAGGCGGAAGGGGGCGCTTTTTGGCGACGCGGAAAGCCAACAAATACACGCCTACGCCGTGCTGCCCCCTTCCGCCCCTGCCGGGGCACCTTCCCCCGCGGAGCGGGGGAAGAAAAATAAGACCGGTACGCCGAGTCAAATCCGCTCGGCTTGTTTGGCAAGGCCCGTGCGCTCGCAAGCGCGCCTTTCCTTCCCCTGCGCAGCGGGGGAAGGTGCCGAAGGCGGAAGGGGGCGCTTTTTGGCGACGCGGTAAGCCAACAAGTACACGCCTACGCCGTGCTGCCCCCTTCCGCCCCTGCCGGGGCACCTTCCCCCGCGGAGCGGGGGAAGGAATGATGTGAGCTTGCCCTTCCTCCACACCACACGACGGGGAGCGGCATGGGCTTCACTCTGCCCCGCCGCGCGGACATCTGGTAATACCCTTGCACACATGAACGCCGCGAACGCCTTTCCCTTCACCGTCGCCCTGACCGGCGGCATCGCCAGCGGCAAGTCGGCCGTGTCCGACCGCTTCGCCGCACTCGGCGCGAATGTCGTCGATGCCGACATCGTTGCGCGCGAACTCGTTGCGCCCGGTTCGGCTGCGCTCGCTGAAATCGCCACATCGTTCGGCAACGGCGTACTCGCTGCCGACGGATCGCTCGATCGCCGCGCATTGCGCGAGCGCGTCTTCGACGATGACGCGGCGCGCATGCGTCTCAACGCGATCCTGCATCCACGCATCCGCATCGCGCTGCGCGAGCGCGCGCAGGCGACGCGCAAGGGAAGCTATGCGCTACTGGTGATTCCGCTGCTCGCCGAGAACCGCGGTCAGTATGCTTGGGTCGATCGCGTGCTCGTCGTCGACGTGCCGCGTGAGGCGCAACGCACGCGCCTGATCGCACGCGACGGCATCACGCCGGCGCTCGCCGATGCGATGCTCGACGCGCAGGCAACGCGCGCCGAGCGTCTCGCGATTGCCGATGACGTGATGGAGAACAATCGCGGCCTGGACGACCTGGATCGGCTCGTCGCGCTGTTGCACGAGGGCTATCTCGCTCTCGCCGCGCGAAAGGCAGCAGACGGTTGATTCACGCTGATTGCGCGTTCACACCTGGACGCCTCGCGCGCTGCTGAAAACCAGGAATCCGCAATCCCGGCGAGGATGGCGTCGGCGGCGACGTAACGAGGCGGCGAGCGGGCGACCGTCGACCCCGCCTACCTCGTCGATGACGGATACGAGGCAGCATGCCGCGAAAGACAAAGCGTCAGCCACGATCACGGGCAAATCGAGAGAACCAGCGACCAGCCTGCGGCGGGTCGTCGGAGAAATGTCACCAAAGCCCGCGGATGCCGGCAATGCCCTGCGCGCCGGCCATCTGCGCGGCGTCGATGTCGTCGGCTTCGAGTCCGCCGAGCGCATAGACGGGGATCGCCGCGTCGGCGACGAGTGCTTCGAAACCTTCCCAGCCGAGCGGCTGCGCATCGGCGTGGCCGGGCGTTTCGAACACGGGCGAAAGCGTCGCGAAGTCGGCGCCGATCGCGGCCGCGTGCGCGAGTTCGCGCGCATCGTGGCAGGACACGCCGACCCGGCGCTCGCGCGGCAACGGGCGCTGCGTGAGCGAGGCGGCGACGCGCGCGGGCAGATGCACGCCGTCGAACCCGAGGATCGCGGCGAGGCGCACGTCGGCGTTGAGCAGCAACTGCGTGCCGTGCGCGCGACAGGTCGCGAGCGCGCTTCGCGCAGCCGCAGCGAGTGCATCGAGCGGCCAGTGCGGCTGGCGCAACTGGATCAGGCGGATGCCGCGCACACATGCGCGTTCGATGCCGGCGAGGAGCGCATCGGCTTGCGCCGGTTCGAACGCAGGCGTGATGAGACAACGCGAGGGTAGCCGCAGCGCGGTGACGGCAGGACGATCGGCGTCGGGCATCGGCACGCGATCGAGCGAATCGATGTCCGCCCACGCAAGGCGCTGGCCTTCGCACGGCTCCGCCGTGCCCGACCATGCAGCCACGCGCCAGACATCGAGCACGATGCGCTTTTCCGCATACTCATGCGGCACGCGGATGAGCGGGCGCGCCGACTCGATGACGATGCCGAGTTCCTCGCGCAATTCGCGCGCAAGCGCATCGACGGGCGCCTCGCCGGGATCGCTCTTGCCGCCGGGAAATTCCCATGAGCCGGCAAGGTGCTTGCCGGCAGGCCGTTGCGCGAGCAGGACGCGGCCTTGCGCGTCCTGCAGGACGCCGGCCACGACGTGGATGCGTGGGATCAAAGCTGCCCCCTTCCGCCTTCGGCACCTTCCCCCGCTACGCAGGGGAAGGAACAGCTTGAAACTGTAACCTCATCCTCCGCTGCGCGGGGCAAGGGATTGCGCGCGGAAACTTCGGCATCAGGCGAGCTTGCCGTGGCATTGCTTGTATTTCTTGCCGGAGCCACACGGACACGGGTCGTTGCGGCCGATCTTCGGCTCGTCGCGCTGCACGGTCGCTTGCGCGATCGCACCCACGTCGGCGGCCTCGTCGGAGCCGTCGGCGCTGATTGCCGCCGCGTCGGCATGCTGGAACTGCATCGACCGCGCTTGCGCTTCTGCCTGCGCGCGTTGCTGCGCTTCCATTGCCTCGACCTCGTCCTCGCTGCGGATGCGCACGCGCGCGAGCAGCTGGACGACTTCGTACTTGATCCGGCCGAGCATGCTCTCGAACAGCTCGAACGCCTCGCGCTGGAATTCCTGCTTGGGCTGCTTCTGCGCATAGCCGCGCAGGTAGATGCCCTGGCGCAGGTAATCCATGCTCGACAGGTGTTCCTTCCAGACGTTGTCGAGCACGGAGAGCATGACGTGCTTCTCCAGGCCGCGCATGGTTTCCGAGCCGAGCATCGCTTCCTTCTCGCGGAACACGCGCTCGACGAGTCCCTGCACGTGCTCGAGCACGCCGTCGGCGTCGATCTCGTTCTGTTCCTCGATCCAGCGCTGCAGGTCGGTTTGCAGGCCGAATTCGGAGGCGAGTTCGGCTTCGAGCGCGGCGATCGTCCAGCGCTCGTCGATCGACTCGGCCGGCACGTGGCGGCGCACGAGATCGGTGACGACGTCCTCGCGCACGCTCGCGATCGTCTCGGCGACGTTGTCGCTGTCGAGCAGTTCGTTGCGCTGCTGGTAGATGACCTTGCGCTGGTCGTTGGCGGTGTCGTCGAACTCGAGCAGGTGCTTGCGGATGTCGAAGTTGTGCGCCTCGACCTTGCGCTGCGCCTTCTCGATCTGGCGGCTGACCATGCGATCCTGGATCGCGTCGTCTTCCTTCATGCCGAACATGCGCATCATGCGCGCGACGCCCTCGCCCATGAAGATGCGGATGAGGTTGTCTTCGAGCGAGAGGTAGAAGCGGCTCGAGCCCGGATCGCCCTGGCGACCGGAGCGGCCGCGCAGCTGGTTGTCGATGCGGCGCGACTCGTGGCGTTCGGTGCCGACGATGCGCAGGCCGCCGAGCGCGACGACTTCGTCGTGGCGCTTCTGCCATTCGGCCTTGATGCGCTCGCGCTCGGCGTCGGAGGTGTCTTCCGGCAACGCGTGCAGTTCGGCTTCGAGGCTGCCGCCGAGCACGATGTCCGTGCCGCGGCCGGCCATGTTGGTGGCGATCGTGATCGACTTCGGCCGACCCGCCTGCGCGACGATGTGCGCTTCGCGCTCATGCTGCTTGGCGTTGAGCACTTCGTGCTTGATGCCCTTCTTGCGCAGCAGGTCGGAAACCAGTTCCGACATTTCGATCGATGCGGTGCCGACGAGCACGGGTTGGCCGCGCTCGTGGCTTTCCTTGATGTCCTCGGCGATCGCCTCGTATTTCGGCGTGGCCTTGAGGAAGATGACGTCGGCTTCGTCCTTGCGCACCATCGGCCGGTGCGTGGGGATGACAACGACTTCGAGGCCGTAGATCGACTGGAATTCGTAAGCTTCCGTGTCCGCCGTACCGGTCATGCCGGCCAGCTTCTTGTACATGCGGAACAGGTTCTGGAAGGTGATCGAGGCGAGCGTCTGGTTCTCGCGCTGGATCGGCACGCCTTCCTTCGCCTCGACGGCCTGATGCAGACCTTCGGACCAGCGGCGGCCGGCGAGCGTGCGGCCGGTGAACTCGTCGACGATGATGACTTCGCCGTCGCGCACGATGTAGTCGACGTCGCGCTGGTAGATCGCATGCGCGCGCAGCGCCGCGTTGAGGTGATGCACGACCGCAATGTGCTGCGAATCGTAGAGGCCTTCTTCCGCGCCGAGCACGCCTTCGGCGCGCAGTTCCTGCTCGGCGTGCTCCATGCCCTCTTCGGACAGGTGCACCTGTTTCTGCTTCTCGTCGACGTAGTAGTCGCCGGGAGGTGCCGGTTCGCCCATCTTCGGCTCGCTTTCCTGGCGCGTCAGGCGCGGCACGATGCGATTGACCTTGACGTAGAGCTGCGGCGATTCGTCCGACGGGCCGGAAATGATCAGCGGCGTGCGCGCCTCGTCGATGAGGATCGAGTCGACTTCGTCGACGATCGCGAAGTTGAGGCCGCGCTGATAGCGCTGTTCCTTCGACTGCGCCATGTTGTCGCGCAGGTAGTCGAAGCCGAATTCGTTGTTGGTGCCGTAGGTGATGTCGGCCGCATAGGCGCCGCGCTTGTCGCCGTGTTCCATGCCCGGCCAGACCACGCCGACCGTGAGGCCGAGGAAGGTGTAGACGCGGCCCATGCTCGCGGCGTCGCGCTTGGCAAGGTAGTCGTTGACGGTGACGACGTGGACGCCCTTGCCCTCGAGCGCGTTGAGGTAGACCGGAAGCGTGGCGACGAGCGTCTTGCCTTCGCCGGTGCGCATCTCGGCAATGCGGCCCATGTGCAGCACCATGCCGCCGATCAGCTGCACGTCGTAGGGACGCAGGCCGAGCACGCGGCGCGCGGCCTCGCGCACGGTCGCGAAGGCTTCCGGCAGCAGGCTGTCGAGCGTGGCGCCGTCGGCGAGGCGCTTCTTGAATTCGTCGGTCTTGCCGCGCAGTTCTTCGTCGGAGAACGCCTGGAATTGCGGTTCGAGCGCGTTGATCCTGGCAACCGACTTGCCGAGCTGGCGCAGCACGCGTTCGTTGCGGCTGCCGAAAATGCGCGTCAGGACACTGTTGAACATGGACGATCTTCGACTCGAAAGGCTGGGAATGCGCCGCTGCGGCGCTTTCCGGTGGGAAGTCCGGCCCGCGACGGGCCGGGCATGCGCGACGACCGCCGCCGCAAAGGCGGGCGGAGAGGTCGCGAAAGACCAAACCGCCGATGATACGGCGGCCGGGCCCGAATACAAACAGATGGGTGAGCGCGGTGCGGTTTCAAGCGGCGGCACGCGCCCGCCGACACCGTCAGATCCGCGCCGTGCGCACGTTCTTTACGTAGGCCATCGGATTGACCGCGCGGCCATTGTGCCAGACCTCGAAATGGCAGTGCGGCCCGGTCGAGCGGCCTGTCGAGCCGACATTGGCGATCGTTTCGCCCGCGCGCACGCGATGGCCTGGCGCCACATCGAGCACCGAATTGTGCGCATAGCGCGTCATGTAGCCGTTGCCGTGGTCGATCTCGACGACGTTGCCGTAGCCGCTGCGCTCGCCGGCGAAGGTAACCACCCCGTCTGCAACAGCCATCACCGCCGCGCCGGCTGGCGCGGCGAAATCCACGCCCATGTGCCTGGCCTGGTGGCCATCGAACGGATCGGAACGGCCGCCGAAACCGGATGAAACATAACCCTGCGCGACCGGCATGCCGGTCGGCAGCAATGCATTGTCGATCTTCTGGTCGCGCAGCAGGCGCTCGAGCATGTCCAGCTGCGTCTGCTGGGCGTCGAACGCGGCGCGCAGACCGTCGATGCCGTCCTGGAGCGGCAACGGCGCGGCACCCGCGACGGCTTCTTCCGGGCCGCCCATGGCCGGCTCGCCGGAGAAGTCGAACTCGCCGTCGTCGAGCTTGCCGATCTGGGTGAGACGCTCGCCGAGCGCGTTCAGGCGCGTGGCTTGCGCCTGCAGCTGGCCGAGCTGCAGCGACAGCGCGTCGAGGTTGCGGCGCGAATCAGCACCGAGTGCCTCGAGTTCGCGGCGCTGCGTGTCGAGCGCGCTACGCATCGCGGCGACTGCGTGCAGTTCGTGCGCGCGCGAAGCGCCCGACCAGACGCCGATGCCGGCGCCGATCGCGACCAACAGGCCGGCACACGCGAAAGCGGCACCCAGCAGCAGTCCGCGACCGCGCCGCACGGTCAGGTCGATGCGCCATGGCGGCGTGGAGGTGTTGCGGACGATAATGATGTTCATTGGCCGTGCCGGTTCGTGTTCGTCGTGTCGCCAAATCGCAATCGCCCATCCTCCTCCACCCCGGCCGGACTGCGGCCTGCGAAAGAGTGCGTCACCCTTGGCACGCTCGCTCAGCGAGCGCGCGCCCTGGATGCGCTGGATCAACGATTGCGCCGTTTTCTGCCCGAGGCGACCGCTCGCGAGACTCGACTCGCGGACGTGCGCAACGGGCGACTCGTCTTTCTGGCGTCCAGTCCGATCTGGGCGAGCCGGCTGCGCCTCCATCAGGCGGCACTGCTGGCCGAAGCCCGCCTCGCCATCGGCGAGACGATCGAACGATTTGCCGTGAAAGTGGCGCCTTTGCCGACTGTTCCCCCGAACCCGACAAAGCCGGTACCGCTTTCCGCCGCCACCGCGCGCCACCTGCGCGCGACGGCAACAGTCCTTTCCGACCCGCAATTGCAGGCCTTGTTGCTCGACATGGCATCCATCGCCGAAAAGGAATCCCGCTAGGCGCGATGTTCCGTTGCGCCGCCGGCGATGCCTCGATGTCCCCCGACGGCGCTGACGCACCGCCTTGCCGCTGCCGGCCCGCTGCGCGGGCCGGTATTCGACGCCGTCAGATCGCCTGCGCCGGATGGGCGTAGGAAATCGGCGCGGACGCCTCGTCCTCGAAACTTACTTCCTCCCACGCCGTCGCATCCGCGAGCAGCGTGCGCAACAGCTTGTTGTTCAATTCGTGGCCCGACTTGTAGCCGTAGAACGCACCGATCAGGCTGTGGCCGAGCAGGTACAGGTCGCCGATCGCGTCGAGGATCTTGTGCTTGACGAATTCGTCCTCGTAGCGGAGCCCGTCCTCGTTGAGCACTCGATAGTCGTCGAGCACGATCGCGTTGTCCATCGAGCCGCCGAGCGCGAGGTTGCGCTCACGCAGGTACTCGATGTCGCGCATGAAGCCGAACGTGCGCGCGCGGCTGACTTCCTTGACGAACGAGGTCGTCGAGAAATCGATCTCGCTGGTCGACGTGCGCTTTGTGAACATCGGGTGGTTGAAGTCGATCGAGAAACCGACCTTGAACCCGTCGAACGGCTCGAAGCGCGCCCACTTGTCGCCGTCGCGCACGGTGACCGGCTTCTTGATGCGGATGAAGCGCTTGGCCTTGGCCTGCTCCTCGATGCCCGCCGACTGCAGCAGGAACACGAAGGGGCCGGCGCTGCCGTCCATGATCGGCACTTCCGGCGCGGAAAGATCCACGTAGGCGTTGTCGATGCCGAGCCCGGCCATCGCCGAGAGCAGGTGCTCGATCGTCGCGATGCGGACGTCGCCCTTGACGAGCGTGGTCGAGAGACGGGTGTCGCCGACGTTGTCGGGACAGGAACGGATATCCACCGGATTGGGCAAGTCGACGCGGCGGAAAACGATGCCGGTATCGACCGCTGCAGGACGCAAGGTCATGTAGACCTTGTCGCCCGTGTGAAGACCCACGCCCGTCGCTCTGATGGTGTTCTTGAGCGTACGTTGCCTGATCATTTTTCTTGTGTAACCCCGGGGCAGGAGCTGACAAAACGCCGCGAGGGTAGCACAGGGTCCGGAGGCAGAAAAGTAAAGCGACGTATGGAACCGACACGACTGTTGCGGATTCGCCACAACCCGGACGGCCGTCGGGGACACTGAAACTTGCCGCCCCGACGCCACGGGGCGGCATTCGAATTTCGCGGCGACAGCGCCGCGCCCGCCATCCGGGCGGGAAGGAGGATGGACTGCCTTCGGCGACAGCGGCGCATTCCGCCCGCCCCGCAACGGGGCAAGGCGGATCACGCCGCGCGTCGGGCGTCAGTCCGCCTGGCGGCGCAGGAACGCCGGGATGTCGAGGTAGTCGCCCGCCTTTTCCGGCTGCGCGGCCGCCTGATCCAGCGTCTGCCGCACCGCCTGGCCGGGAATGCCGAGATAGTCCTCGACGACCTGGCCGGTCGTGCCGTCGCGCTTGACCACGCGCATCGGCGGGCGGGCGGTTTCGCGCTCGCGCGTCTCGCGCAGGATCGGCTGGCGCGCGGCGGCGCGGTTGAGGCCGGTGGCGACCACGGTGACGCGCACGTCGTCCTTGAGCTCCGGATCGAGCGCGGTACCGATGACGACCGTCGCGTCCTCGCTGGCGAACTCGTGCACGACTTGGCCGATGTCGTCGAACTCGCGCATCGTGAGGTTGGTGCCGGCGGTGACGTTGACGAGGATGCCGCAGGCGCCGGCGAGGTTGACGTCGTCGAGCAGCGGGTTGTTGATCGCCGCCTCGGCCGCCGCGACCGCGCGGTCGTCGCCGTGCGCGGTGCCGGTGCCCATCATCGCCATGCCCATCTCGGACATGACCGTGCGCACGTCGGCAAAGTCGACGTTGATGAGGCCCGGGCGCGTGATCAGGTCGGCGATGCCCTGCACCGCGCCGAGCAGCACGTCGTTGGCCTGCTTGAACGCGCTGAGCAGGGTCACGTCGCGACCGAGCACGGTGAGCAGTTTTTCGTTGGGCACCGTGATCAGCGAATCGCAATACTGGCCGAGATCCTCGATGCCCTTGAGCGCGACCTGCATGCGGCGGCGGCCCTCGAACGGGAACGGCTTGGTCACCACCGCGACGGTAAGGATGCCGAGTTCCTTGGCGAGCTGCGCCACGACCGGCGCCGCGCCGGTGCCGGTGCCGCCGCCCATGCCGCAGGTGATGAACGCCATGTCGGCGCCCTGCAAAAGTTCCACGAGGCGCTCGCGATCCTCGAGCGCGGCCTGGCGGCCGACTTCGGGATTGGCGCCCGCGCCCAGACCCTTGGTCACGTTCGCGCCGAGCTGCAGCGTGAACTTCGCGCCGCTGGACTTGAGCGCCTGCGCGTCGGTGTTGGCGCAGACGAAGTCCACGCCGTCGACGCCCGCATGCACCATGTGGCTGACCGCGTTGCCGCCGCCACCGCCGACGCCGACGACCTTGATCACCGCGTTCGGCGCCATCTTTTCAACGAATTCAAAAGCCATGTCCCATCCTCCGAAATGTAGTTATGTATTTCTCTTTCCCGGCTACGTGACCTTCCCGGTCCGCTCCGTCGTGCGGCGGCTGGCGTGCCGCCGGTTCGCGACCGTTTCGGTCGCCTCGCGGCGCGCCCTGCGCCGCGGTGTTGCGCGCGCCTCCCTGCGGATACCCGGGCCACGGAGGGCCCGGCGGCGAGGAACGTCCTGTTCCGAGCCGGAGCACGTGGCGCAGCTCCGCTGCGACCGTGCGATTCCGCGATCGGGCCGGAGCCCGATTCGCGAACACAGCTAGAACTCGCCCTTGAACCAGGTCGAGACCCGGCCCCACAAACCACGCACCGCCGTGCCCGGCGCGCTCGACGGCCCGCGCGTCGCGCCGCCGCGGCTGCCGTAGATGAGCAAGCCCACGCCGGTCGCCTGCATCGGATTGGCGACGACGTCGGCAAGTCCGGTCACGTGCTGCGGCGTGCCCAGGCGCACGGGCATGTGGAACAGCTCCTCGGCGAGTTCGAGCGCGCCTTCCATGCGCGCGGCGCCACCGGTGAGCACGATGCCGGCGCGCACGAGTTCCTCGCGCCCGCTGCGACGCAGGTCGGCCTGCACCATCTCGAAGATTTCCTCGTAGCGCGGCTGCACCGCCTCGGCGAGGTTCTGGCGTGCAAGACGCCGCGGCGGACGATCGCCCACGCTTGGCACCTGGATCGATTCCTCGGCGTGCGCGAGCTGCGCCAGCGCGCAGGCATAGCGGACTTTGAGTTCCTCGGCGTGCGCTGTCGGCGTGCGCATCAGGTGCGCGATGTCGCTCGTCACCTGGTCGCCGCCGATTGCCAGCGAGGTCGTGTGGCGCAGCGCGCCGCCGGTGTAGATCGCGATGTCGGTGGTGCCGGCGCCGATGTCGACCATGCATACGCCGAGTTCGCGCTCATCGTCGGTGAGCACCGCACGCGCGGAGGCAACCGCGGCCGGCAGCAGTTCGTCGACCTGCAAACCGCAGCGGTTGATGCACTTGGTGATGTTCTGGATCGCGCTCGCCGCGCCGGTGACGAGGTGCACGTTCGCCTCGAGGCGCACGCCCGACATGCCGACCGGATGGCGGATGCCTTCCTGGCCGTCGATGAGGTATTCCTGCGGCTCGCGATAGAGCACGCTGCGATCGGCGGGAATCGCGATCGCGCAGGCGGAATTGAGCACCGCGTCGAGATCCGCTGCGCTCACTTCCTTGTCGCGGATCGGCGCCGTGCCGTGCGAGTTCTCGTCCTTGATGTGGCTGCCGGCGATGGACGCGTACACGGAACGGATCTGGCAGCCGGCCATGAGCTCGGCTTCCTCGACCGCGCGCTGGATCGAGTGCACGGTCGAGTCGATGTCGACGACGACGCCGCGCTTGAGTCCGTGCGCGGGATGCGAGCCGATGCCGATGATCTCGACCGATTCGCCCGGCGCGTGTTCGCCGACTATGGCGACGATCTTCGACGTTCCGACATCGAGGCCGACGATCAGGTTTTTTTCGTTCTTGGGTTTCATGATGTCGGGCATCGCAGGTCTTGAATCGGAAGGGACGCGAACCGGCCGCCGGCGGGCGCCGCGACACGTGCGGCGCCGACGCGGCCATCGGCATTGGGCGTCGCCGGCTTGCCGCCGGTTGCCGGCGCGGGATCGGCGGGCCAGCTCGCCGCGAAACCGTTCGCATAGCGCAGGTCGATTGCGCTCGGCGGCTGCGCATGCGAGCCGGCCAGTCGCGGCCAGACGTCGAGGAAGCGGCGCAGGCGTTCGTCGCGTTGTTCGCGGCCGAGTTCGATCACCGTTCCGGAGGCGAGGCCGATGCGCCAGCCGTCACGTGGCGAGACGCTGATCGCGGTAACGACGAGGCCGCTGCCGGAAAACTCGTGCTGGCAGTCGGCGTAGAAGCGCAGCAAGTCGTCGATGCGATCGTCGGGGCCCGACAGCCGCGGCAGGCCCTGCAGGTCCGCTGCGTCGGCGACTGCGAACAGCTTGCCGTGGCGATTCACCAGGCGGTCCGCACCCCAGCGCGCGTATGGCTGCTGTTCGTAAACGACGAGGTCGACCGTGTCCGGCCAGCGCTTGCGCGCCTCGACGCGCTCGACCCACGGCAGCTTCGCGATCGCGTCGCGCAGCGGGCCGAGATGGATCGCGAAGAAACCCTGTCCGAGATGCGGCTGCGCGGCGGCGCGGATCTGCTCGGCACTGACGTGGTCGAATTCGGCCTGTACCGACAGCCGCGTCACCGGCCAGCGGTCGGCGGCGAACCAGCCGTTGAGCACGCCGACGATCGGCAGCGCGACCAGCGCCAGCGCGATCGTCCATGCGAAGAGTTTCAGCGCACCGTTCATGCGTCCGCGCCCTGCATCTCGCGTTCGCGCTCGATGCTCGTTTCGAGGATGCGCCAGCACAGCGTCTCGAAGTCGATGCCCGTCGTGCGCGCGGCCTTGGGCACGAGCGAATGGCTGGTCATGCCCGGCGCGGTGTTCACTTCGAGCAGGGTGTTGCGGCCTTCGCGGTCGCGCATCACGTCGACGCGCCCCCAGCCGAAACAGCCGGCGGCGTCGAAGGCTTTCAGCGCGAGCGCGCGGATGTCCTCTTCGGCCGTGCCGTCGAGCCCGGGACACAGGTATTGCGTGTCTTCGGCGACGTACTTGGCGTGGTAGTCGTAGAACTCGCCCTTGGGCACGATGCGGATCGACGGCAACGCCTCGCGGCCGAGAATCGCGACGGTGAGTTCCTGGCCGACGATCATTTCCTCGACGAGCAGGTCGCCCGGATAGCGTGCGGCGAGCTCGGCCGCCGCATCGAGATCGCTTTCGCGCAGCACACGGGAAACGCCGACGCTCGAACCTTCGCAAGCCGGCTTGACGATCACCGGAAGGCCGAGCCGCTTCGTCGCCGCATGCACGTCGCCCTTGCCGTCGCGCTTGCGCAACGCGACGAAGCGCGGCGTCGGCAGGCCTTCGGCGATCCACACCTGCTTGGTGCGCACCTTGTCCATCGACAGCGCCGAACCCAGTACGCCCGAACCCGTGTACGGCACGCGCAGTGATTCGAGCGCGCCCTGCAACACACCGTCCTCGCCGCCGCCGTGCTGACCGTGCAGGATGTTGAAGACGCGTGCGTAGTGGCCCGCACGGAGCGCATCGAGCAGCGCCGGAATGCCATCGACCGGATGCGCGTCGACGCCCTTCGCGCGCAGCGCGTCGAGTACGTTGCGGCCGGAGTCGAGCGACACCTCGCGCTCCGCGGACTGCCCGCCCATGACGACGGCGACGCGGCCGAACTGGCGCGGATCGGTGATCTTCATGCACTTCCCCGTGTCTTGAGCTGGCCAAGCGCAGCGAGTTCGCTGGCGGCCGCGCCGATGTCGCCGGCGCCGAGCAGCAGCAGCAGGTCGCCGTCGTGCAGCAGCGGCGGCAGCGCATCGGCGAGGTCGCGCGGATGCTCGACGAGCACCGGATCGACCTTGCCGCGCGCACGCACGGCACGCGCCAGCGCGCGGCCGTCCGCGTTCGCGATCGGCGCTTCGCCGGCGGGATAGACCTCGGTCAACACGAGCACGTCGGCCTCGGCGAGCACGTTGGCGAAATCGTCGAGCAGGTCGCGCGTGCGCGAGTATCGATGCGGCTGGAACGCGACGACGAGGCGACGCTGCGGCCAGCCTTCGCGCGCCGCGCCGAACACCGCGGCGAGTTCGCGCGGATGGTGGCCGTAGTCGTCGACGAGCAGCGCGTTGCCGTTGTCGAGTGCGATCTCGCCGCGCAGCTGGAAGCGCCGGCCGACGCCCTGGAAATGCGCGAGCGCGCGCTGCATCGCCGCCGGTTCGACGCCGAGCTGCCAGCCGATCGCGCAGGCGGCGAGCGCGTTGAGCACGTTGTGCCGGCCTGGCAGGTTCAGCGTGATCGCCACCGATTCCGCGCCGTCGGGCAGATGCAGCGTGAACTGCGTGGCGCGGCCGTCCTGGCGCAGGTCGCTGGCGCGCACGTCGGCGTCAGCATCGATCGCATAGGTGAGCGTGCGGCGATTGGTTTCGCGCGCGAGTTCGGCGACGTTGTCGTCGTCGACGCAGAGCACGGCGACGCCGTAGAACGGCAGTCGGTGCAGGAAGTCGGCGAAGGCCTTCTTCACGCGCTCGAAGTCGCCGTCGTAGTTCTCGAGATGGTCGGCGTCGATGTTGGTGACGATCGCGATGACCGGCGACAGCAGCAGGAACGAGCCGTCCGACTCGTCGGCTTCGGCGACGAGGTATTCACCGGTGCCGAGTCGCGCGTTCGCGCCGGCAGCGATGAGCTGACCGCCGATGACGAAGGTCGGGTCGAGCCCGGCTTCGGCGAGCACGCTCGCGGTCAGGCTCGTCGTCGTCGTCTTGCCATGCGTGCCGGCGACGGCGATGCCGCGGCGAAAACGCATGAGTTCGCCGAGCATCTCCGCGCGCGGCACGACCGGAATGCGCCGTTCGCGCGCGGCGAGGAGTTCGGGATTGTCGGGTGAGATTGCACTCGACACGACGAGCACGTCGGCGTCGGCGACGTTCGCCGCGTCGTGACCGCGGTCGATACGCGCGCCGAGCGCGGACAGGCGCCGCGTGGTCGCGTTGTCGGCCTTGTCCGAACCCGACACCGAGTAACCGAGGTTGCACAGCACTTCGGCGATGCCGCTCATGCCGACGCCGCCGATGCCGACAAAATGCACGCGACGGAAGTCCTGCATGATGTCGCCATGTTGCTGGAGCCGGACCGGCGTCATGCGACGGCCTCCGCGCAGACTTCGGCGATGCGCCGCGCGGCGTCGGGTTTCGCGAGCGTGCGTGCGGCCTGCGCCATCGCAACGAGCTTCGCGCGATCGCCAAGTGCCTCGAACGCATTGCCGAGGCGCTTGACGAAATCCTCGCCTTCCGCGACGAGCACGGCGCCGCCGGCGGCGACCATTGCCTGCGCGTTCTTCGTCTGATGGTCGTCGACCGCGTGCGGGTATGGCACGAGGATCGACGGCACGCCCGCATCGGCGAGTTCGGCGAGCGTCAATGCGCCGGAACGGCAGATGACGAGGTCGGCGCGCGCGTACGCGGCGGCCATGTCGTCCTCGAACGGCACGACGTCGGCGTCGATGCCGGCGGCGAGATAGGCGGCCTTGGCCTTGTCGAAATGCTTCTCCCCGCACTGGTGGCGCACGACCACGGGCAGGCGCGCGCCGCGACGGCGCAGTACTTCCGGCAACGCGCTGTTGAGGCTTTGCGCGCCCTGGCTGCCACCGAGCACGAGCAGGCGCAGCGCGCCTTCGCGACCGGCATAGCGCTGCGCGGGCTGCGCGACCGCGGAGATCGACGCGCGCACCGGATTGCCGACCCACTCGCCGTTCGCGAAGACGTGGTCGAAACCCGTCAGCACGCGTCGCGCGTGGCGCGCGAGCATGCGATTGGTCACGCCGGGGATGCTGTTCTGCTCGTGCACGACGAGCGGCACCTTGGCGAAGCGCGCGGCGAGGCCGCCCGGCGCAGCCGCGTAGCCGCCCATCGACAGCACGCAGCGCGGCGCGTGCTTCCCGAGAAGTCTCCGCGCGGCGAGCGTCGCGCGCGCGAGGCGCAGCGGCATCATCAATTTCGTCACAAGGCCCTTGCCGCGCAGGCCGCCGATCGAAAGCATCTCGATCTGGAAGCCGTGCTTCGGCACGAGGCGCGTTTCGAGCCCGCCGTGCGCACCAAGCCAGATCACGGGCACCTTGCGTGCATGCAACTCGTCGGCGACGGCAAGGCCCGGGAAAATGTGTCCGCCGGTGCCGCCGGCCATGATCATGACCGGTCCGTTCGCGCTGGCGGCGGCGCGCGTCATGGGCGCACTCCCGCAAGCTGGCGCTGCGCGACGAGCGCCATCATCGCGTTGTCCGCGCGGCTGACTTCGTAGCTCACGCGCACGAGCAGGCCGATCGCGGCGCAGGTCATCATCACGCTCGAACCGCCGGAGCTGATCAGCGGCAGCGTCAGGCCCTTGGTCGGCAGCACGCCGAGGTTGACGCCGATCGACACCAGCGCCTGCAGGCCGAGCATGAGCGATACACCGAACGCGCAGTACGCGGCGAAGTGGCGGTTCTGCTCGATCGCACGCATGCCGACGAAGAAGCCGCGGCCGACCAGCCAGGCGAACAGCGCGAGCACGAGCACGATGCCGGCGAAGCCAAGTTCCTCGGCGAGCACGGCGAGGATGAAATCGGTATGCGCCTCGGGCAGGTAGAACAGCTTCTGCACCGAGCCGCCGAGGCCGACGCCGAACCATTCGCCGCGGCCGATCGCGATCAGCGCCTGGGTGAGCTGGAAGCCGTCCTTGAACGGGTCGGCCCACGGATCGAGGAACGAAGTCAGGCGCTTGACGCGATAGTCCTGGCTGAAGGCGAGCCAGATCACCGCCGGCAGCGCGAGCGCGCCGAGGATCGACAGGTCGCGCAGGCGCGCGCCGCCGAGCCAGACCATGCCGAGCACGACCGCGGCGAGCAGCGTCGCCGAGCCGAAGTCCGGCTGCGCGAGCAGCAGTGCCGCGAACAGGCCGGCGATGCCGAGCGGCTTGAGTACGCCGAGGAACTTCGTCTGCACATTGTCGCGATGGCGCACGAGATAGCTCGACATGTAGACCACGAGCAGGATCTTCACCGCCTCGACCGACTGGAAGCCGATCGGCCCGAAACGCACCCAGCGCCGTGCGCCGTTGATGCGCACGCCGATCATCGGCACGAACACGAGCAGCAGCAGTCCCGCGCCGAGCAGCAGCAGCGGCAGCGCGTTGCGCTCGAGCCAGCTCAGTTCGATGCGCGACATCACGAGCGCGGCGGCGAGTCCGATGCCGAGGAAGAACAGGTGCCGGTACAGGAAATAGAACGGCCCCACGTGCTGGCCTTCGGCGACCGCGATCGAACTCGACGCGACCATGACCACGCCCAGGCTCGCCAGCGCGAACGCGGCAAGGATCAGGCCGAGGTCGTAGCGGCCCGTCGCGCCGTCGAAGCGTTGCGCCTGCGATTCGCTGGTTGGCGTGAAGAGCAGCATCAGCGCACCTTCAACGTGGCCAGGCCAATCAGCATCAGCACCACGCTGATGATCCAGAAGCGCACGATCACGCGCGGTTCGGGCCAGCCCTTGAGTTCGAAGTGATGGTGGATCGGCGCCATGCGGAAGATGCGCTTGCCGCGCAGCTTGAAGCTGCCGACCTGGAGCATCACCGACACCGTCTCCATGACGAACACGCCGCCCATGATCAGCAGCACGATCTCCTGGCGCACGATCACCGCGACGCAGCCGAGCGCGGCGCCAAGCGCGAGCGCGCCGATGTCGCCCATGAACACCTGCGCGGGATAGGTGTTGAACCAGAGGAAGCCGAGCCCGGCGCCCGCCATCGCGCTGCAGAAGATCGCGAGCTCTCCCGAGCCGGGTACCGCGGGGATGCCGAGGTATTCCGAAAACACCTTGTTGCCGGCGACGTAGGCGAACACGCCGAGCGCGGTCGACACGAGCACGCAGGGCATGATCGCGAGGCCGTCGAGGCCATCGGTGAGGTTCACCGCGTTGGAGAAGCCGACGACGATGAGATAGGCGAGCGCGACGAACGCGAACGCACCGAGGTACGGCCACACCGAGCCGCCGTGCACGAGGTCGGCGAGGTTGCCGAGCGGCACCTGCGCCTGCTTGATGATCGGAAAATAGAACGTCGTCGCCGCCGGCGATTCGGCGGTGAAGTAGAGGAACAATGCGACGCCGAGCCCGAACAGCGACTGCCAGAAATACTTCCAGCGCGCGGCCAGCCCGCGGCTGTCCTTGAGCACGAGCTTCTTGTAGTCGTCGTAGAAGCCGATCGCGCCGAACGCGAACAGCACGAACAAGGTAAGCCAGACGTAGCGGTTGCGCAGGTCGGCCCAGAGCAGCGTCGACACGGCGATCGAGGCGATGATCAGCGCGCCGCCCATCGTCGGCGTGCCCGCCTTCGACAGGTGCGACTGCGGACCATCGTTGCGCACGACCTGTCCGGCCTTGACCGCGGTGAGCTTGCGGATGATCGCCGGCCCGGCGAGCAGCGACACCGCGAGTGCGGTCAGCGCGCCCATGATCGCGCGGAACGTGAGGTACTGGAAAAGATGGAAGCTGCTGATGTGTCCACGCAACAGGTCGGCGAGCTCAAGCAGCATGGCGCTTTCCCCCGTTGCCATTGGCTTCGCCCGCGAGCGCGCGCACGACGCGATCCATCGCCGACGAACGCGAACCCTTGACGAGCAGCGTGACGCCGTCGCGCAATTCGCCGCGCAGCGCTTCGATGAGTGCGGCCTGGTCGGCGAAGTGCTGAGCCTTGGCGCCGAACGCTTCGCTCGCCGCCTGCGCGTGGCGGCCGACCGCGTAGAACCGGTCGATGCCGCTGCGCCTGGCCAACGCGCCGACATCCGCATGCAGGCGCTGCGTGTCGACGCCCAGTTCCGCCATGTCGCCCATGACGAGCACGCGTTCGCCCGGCTCGCCCGCGAGCAATGCGATCGCCGCGGCGAACGAACCCGGATTGGCGTTGTAGCTGTCGTCGATCACCATCGCGCCCGAGGCGTGCGCGAGGCGCGCAAGGCGACCCGCCACCGCCGGCGCGTTTTCGAGCCCGGCCTTGACCGTCGCGAGCGGCACGCCGAGCCCGATCGCGAGCGCGCTCGCGGCGAGCGCGTTGGCGATGTTGTGGCGGCCGCGCAGCGGCAGTTCGATCTCGGCGCCGCTGGTCGGCGTGAGCAGGCGGAAGCGTCCGCTGTTTTCCCCACCCGCTTCGACCGTCGCGCCGATCTGCGCGTTGCGCAGCAGGCCGTAGCGCAACACGCGGCGGCCGCGCGCGAGCACGGCGAAGTATTCGGCGAACGCGTCGTCGCCATTGATCACGGCGAGGCCGTCGACGGGCAGCGCACGGTAGATCGCGCCCTTGGTTTCCGCCACGCCCTGCAGGCTGCCCATGCGCTCGAGGTGCGCGGCGGCGACGTTGTTGACGAGCGCCGCGTCAGGTTGTGCGATGCGCGCGAGATAGGCGATGTCGCCCGGCTTGCCCGCGCCCATCTCGAGCACGGCGTATTCGGTGTCGGCCGGCATCGCGAGCAGGGTCAGCGGCAGACCGATCTCGTTGTTGAAGTTGCCGGCGTTGACGTGCGTGCGGCCGTGGCGCGACAGGATCGACGCGAGCAGCGTCTTCACCGTGGTCTTGCCGTTCGAGCCGGTGATGCCGATCACGCGCGCGCCGCTGCGCGCACGCACCGCGCGCGCGAGTTCGCCGAGCGCGTACTGCGTGTCGTCGACGACGACCTGCGGCAGGTCGATGGCGAGTTCGCGATCGACGAGCAGCGCGGCGGCGCCGTTGTTCTTTGCGTCGGCGACGAAATCATGCGCGTCGTGGCGTTCGCCCCTGAGCGCGACGAACAGCGCGCCCGGCATCGCCTTGCGGCTGTCGATGGCAACACCTTCGACGTGCACGTCGGCGCCGTGCAGGCGGCCATTCGTCCAGCGCGCAACGTCGGCGAGCGTGCAGCTCAGCATGGCCGCGCCTCCAGCGCCGCACGCGCCACGGCGAGATCGTCGAACGGCCGGCGCACGCCAGCGACTTCCTGGTACGGCTCGTGGCCCTTGCCGGCAATGAGCACGACGTCGTCGGCTTGCGCCTGCGACACCGCAAGCGAAATCGCCACGGCACGGTCGCGCTCGATGCGCGCGCACCCGGGATGCGCGAAGCCCTTGACGATCTGCGCGACGATCGCGTCGCCGTCCTCGCCGCGCGGGTTGTCGTCGGTGACGATCACGCGATCGGCCAGCGCTTCGGCGATCGCGCCCATCTGCGGGCGCTTGCCCGCGTCGCGCTCGCCGCCGCAGCCGAACACGCAGACCAGCGTGCCGGCGCAATGCGCGCGCAGCGTGGCCAGCGCCTGTTCGAGCGCGTCGGGCGTGTGTGCGTAGTCGACGACGACGAGCGGCTGCGCATCGTTTCCGCCGAGTCGGCTCATGCGTCCCGCGACCGGTTGCAGGTGGCCGAGCGCGTCGACGATCGCGGCGAATTCGAAACCGAGCGCGCCGAGCGAGGCTGCCACCGCGAGCAGGTTGGAAACGTTGAAGCGGCCGAGCAGAGAAGTCGCGACGTCGCCCTCGCCCCACGGCGTGGCGAGACGAAACGACAGGCCACTCGCGCCCGCGCGAACGTCGCGCGCGACGACGTCAGCGGCATCGTTTTCGATGCCGTAGCACAGGAGCGCGACATCGCCGCGCATCGACGCGGCGAGTTCGCGCCCGAACGCATCGTCGACGTTGACGATCGCCGCGCGCAGGCCCGGCCACGCGAACAGGCGCGCCTTGGCGGCGCCGTAGGCGTCCATCGTGCCGTGGTAGTCCAAGTGGTCGCGCGTGAGGTTGGTGAACACCGCGACATCGAACCCGACCGCATTGACGCGGCCCTGGTCGAGCGCGTGCGAAGAAACCTCCATGGCGACGTGCGTCGCGCCCTCGTCGCGGAATTGCGCGAACAAGCCCTGCACTTCGATCGCATCCGGCGTGGTGCGCTCGCCCGCGCGCAATGCGCCGACGCGGCCGGCGCCCAGCGTACCGATCGTTGCCGAAGGATGCCCGGCGTGCTGCAGCGCCTGCGCAATGAGCTGCACGGTCGAGGTCTTGCCGTTGGTGCCGGTGACGCCGACCACGGTCAGCGCGCGCGTGGGTTCGCCGAAGAATCGCGCGGCGAGCGCGCCGAGCTTCCCGCGCAGATCGTCGATCCACAACGTCGGCGTGGACGCGTGCACCGGGCGCGGCGTGGCGGCACCTGCCGTATCGGACAAGATGGCCACTGCGCCGCGCGCCGATGCCGCGGGGGCAAACGTTATGCCGTGCGCGTGTGCGCCGGCGAGCGCGACAAAAGCGTCGCCCGCTTCGACGCGGCGCGAATCGAGCGCGAGACCGCGCACGACGATGTCGCCGGCCGATCCGGCGTCGGCGTGGCCGTCGAGCAGTTCGCGCAAGGTCATCGAACGCGGCTGCGTCATGGCGTCGCGACCTCGGCCATGTTGCCGAGCGTCTCCGCGTCGGGCTCGATCTTCTGCGGCGGCGCGGGCACGCTCGGCGGTGGTGTCGGACCGCCGACGTACCAGCTCTTGACGTTGTCGGGTGGCACGTCGAGCAGGCGCAGCGCGCCGTCCATGACCTTGGCGAACACTGGCGCGGAAACGAAACCGCCGGCATACGTGATGAGCCCGGCTTCGTTGCTGCCCGCGCCATGGATGACGACCGTGGCAACGAGCTCGGGATCGCTGACCGGCACGATGCCGGTGAACAGCGAGACGTAGCGGTTGGAATAGCCGCCGCCCGATGCCTGGTGCGACGTGCCGGTCTTGCCGCCGACGATGTAGTTGGCGACGGCCGCGGTCGGTGCGGTGCCTTCCTTCGACACCACCGTCTGCAGCATGGCCAGCACCTGCGCGGCGACTTTCGGATCGACCACGCGCGTGCCGGCGTCGCCGCCGCCCTTGACGAAGGTCGGCGTGTGCAGCACGCCGCCGTCGGCGATCGCGCCGTACGCGCGCACGATCTGCAGCGGCGTCACCGACAGGCCGTAGCCGAACGAGATCGTCGCCTGCTCGACCGGGCCCCAGTCCTTCGGGATCGGCAGGTAACCCGCCGATTCGCCGGGAAAGCCGCTGCCGCTGACTTCGCCGAAACCCATCGCGTGGAACATGTCGTACATGTCCGCGCGCGGCAGCGAGCCGCCGATCTTCGCCGCGCCGATGTTGCTCGACAGCGTGATCACGTGCGTGACGTCGATGACGCCGTGGTTGTGCGTGTCGTGGAAGGTGTGGCCGTAGAAGCTCCACGCGCCGGGCGAGGTGTCGACCTTCGATTCGGGCTTCCACTTGCCGCTGGCGAGCGCGGCGGAAATCGTCACCGCCTTCATCGTCGAGCCGGGCTCGACGACGTCGGTGACGGCGCGGTTGCGGCGGTATTCGGCGGGCGCGCTGCCGCGCGAATTCGGGTTGTACGACGGCAGGTTGACCATCGCGATGATCTCGCCCGTCTTCGCGTTCATCACGACCATCGAGCCGGATTTCGCGTTGTGCTTGCGCAGGCCGGCCATGAGCTCGCGGTAGGCGAGGTACTGGATGCGGCGGTCGATCGACAGCGTGAGGTCGCGACCCGGTTGCGCCTCGCGCAGCAGTTCGACGTTCTCGACCTCGTGGCCGAGTCGGTCGCGCAGCACGCGCTTGAGGCCGGGCTTGCCCGAGAGCCAGTCGTTGAAGGCGAGTTCGGCGCCTTCCTGGCCCTGGTCGTCGATGTTGGTGTAGCCGAGCACGTGGGCCATGACCTCGCCGCTCGGGTAGTAGCGCTTGAACTCGCGCTGGCTGAAGACGCCGGGGATGCCGAGCTTGAGCACGGCCTGCGCGTCGTCGGGGTTGATCTGGCGCTTGATGCGGAAAAATTCCTTGCCGGCCTCGGCGCTCTTGCCGAGGCGCTCGCGCAGCGAGTCCTCGTCCAGGCCGGTGGCACTGGCCAGTTCGGCGATGCGGTCGTCGGGCACTTCCTGCGGGTTGGCGCAGATCGAAGCCATCGGCGTCGACACCGCGAGCGGCTCGCCGTTGCGGTCGAAGATCGTGCCGCGCGAGACGGGAATCTCGATGTCGCGCAGGTAGCGCGCGTCGCCCTGCTCCTGGTAGAAATCCTTGCGCACGACCTGCAGGTCGACCGCGCGCACGACGAGCGCGCTGCTGGCGAGCCCGAGCACGCCGGCGACCGCGTACAGGCGCGTGCGCGTATGCGCGGGCTTGACGCGCACGTTCATCGGCGGATCACCACGGTGCCCGCCGGCGACTGCGCGATCATGCCGAGCTTGTCGCGCGCGATCTGGTCGACGCGGTTGTTGTCGGCCCAGGTCGCCTGCTCGAGCTGCAGGCGTCCGAATTCGAAGTTGAGATCGTCGCGCTCGGCGCCTAGGCGCGAGAGCTCGACGAACTGCAGGCGGCTCTGCTGGCGCGCGTAGACGACGCCGATCGCGCTGGCCATGACGGCGAGCAGCAGGATAGAGAGCGCGAGCGCGGCGGCGAGCTTCATGCCACCTCCGCGCGTTTTTCGGCGATGCGCAGCACGGCGCTGCGCGCGCGCGGGTTGCGCGCGAGCTCGGCCTCGCCCGCCTGCTGCGCGCGGCCGATCGCGACGAACGGCGGCGGCGCGGCCTCCGGCAGCGGCAGGCCGCGGCGCACGGGGCGCGCGATCTCGCCGCGAATGAAGTTCTTGGCGATGCGGTCTTCGAGCGAGTGGAAGCTGATCACCGCGAGCCGGCCGCCGGGCTTGAGGCAGCGCTGCGCGGCGGCGAGCCCCGCTTCGAGCGAGCCGATTTCGTCGTTGACGTGGATGCGCAGCGCCTGGAACGTGCGCGTCGCCGGATGCTTGTGGTGTTCGCGGCGGCCGATCGTGCGGGTGATGAGGTCGGCCAGTTCGCGCGTCGTCGCCAGCGGCTTTTCCGCGCGCCGTTCGACGATGGCCCTGGCGATGCGTCGACTCATCCTCTCCTCACCGTGACGCCACAACACGTCGCTGATCTCCGTTTCGCCGGCTTGCGCCAGCCATTGCGCCGCGCCGATCCCGCGCGTCGGGTCCATGCGCATGTCGAGCGGTCCGTCGCCCTGAAAGCTGAATCCGCGGGCGGCATCGTCGAGCTGCGGCGACGAAACGCCGAGATCGAGCAGCACGCCGTCGAGCCCCGCCAACGCTTCCGGCCAGTCCGCCATTTCCGCGAAATTGCCGTGTCTCACTCTCACCCGCGCATCGCTCGCGAACTCGCGTTGCGCGCTTGCGATCGCCTCCGGATCGCGGTCCATCAACAGCAGCCGGCCGTCCGGCCCGAGCCTTGCGAGCACTTCGCGCGCGTGTCCGCCGCGTCCGAAGGTGCCGTCGAGATAGGTTCCGTCCGCCTTCACGCGAAGGCCTTCCAGGACCTCCGCCAACATCACCGGCTCGTGCGTGAACGCGCCTGCGCTCATGTGTGCGCGTCCGTCACAGCTTCAGATCGAGCATGTCCTCGGTGATCTCGTCCTCCCCGATCGTCTGCCGGATGTTTGCCTGGTGCGCCTGCTCGCTCCACAGCTCGAACTTCTCGCCCATGCCGAGCAGGACCGCGCGCTTCTCGATGCCGCTGGTATTGCGATGGCTCGCCGGCAGCTGGATGCGGCCGTTGGCGTCGGGCTCGACGTGCATCGCCGCGCCGACCAGCTTCCGCTGCAGGTTGCGGTGCATCGCCTTCATGCCGGACAGCCCGATCACGCTGTCGCGCACGCGCTCCCATTCGCCTTCCGGGAAGATCCACAGGCAGCCGTGCTCGAACGGGTTGTAGGTGACGACGAGGCGGTTGCCCGCCGCGGACACGGCCTCGCGATGGGCCGCGGGAATGGCTACCCGGCCCTTGTCGTCGAGCGTTACCGCTGTCTCACCTTGGAACATGGCCCACGATCCACCACGAAAAACCACCGTGAACCACATTAGGTCGCAAGTATTGGGCTGTCAAGGAAAAATCGTGGCGAAACGCAGGCAAAGCGTGAGCTTTTGTGCCGACGCCCGCGGCGCAACTTCAGGCAATTTGGAAGAGTGATCGGCAAGGCTTTGAACAAGCTGAAAATGACGTGGCCATCTCGCGACTTCCGCGACAGCGGACGAACGAGCTATTGCGACGAGGCCGGCGCGCAAGGCGGTGCATGCCGCGGCGCGACAGCACCACTCGCCTGCATACGGCTGCCGGCGCCCCGGCATTTGGCTTTGAGTCGACTCGTGAACCCGCCGGGAGCGCATTGCCAAAGGAAGGGTGCGCCGCAAAACAGGCTTTTTCGCGGCAAACAGACGCCGCATCGAAGCGTGCTTCACGTCAAAAGTGCGGCCATGGATGGCCGCTTCTGGACCAGATCGAAAACGCAAGACTTCATTCCGCCGCACCCGATCAAAGGTGCGGCGGAACAGGAAGTTCCGCACAAATAAGGTGGAGTCGGCCGATAAGCCGGGTTCTGTCGTGGACAACCATTCCTCTAGGCCACGCGTCGCCGCGCGGCTCGAGCAACCAACCCGGGGACGACGCGGGCCACGTCATGGTCCCCCTATTCGGTCTTGCTCCAGGTGGGGTTTGCCGTGCCGGTCCGTTGCCGGACTCGCGGTGCGCTCTTGCCGCACCGTTTCACCCTTGCCTGATCCATCCGCATCACGAGGACACGAACGGCCATCGGCGGTCTGCTCTCTGTTGCACTTTCCGTCGGCTCGCGCCGCCCAGGCGTTACCTGGCACCTTGCCCTGTGGAGCCCGGACTTTCCTCGGCGTCCTTGCGGACGACGCGGTTGCCTGGCCGACTCCGCCGACGAGTCTACCAGTTCAGCGCGGCAGCCAGACCCGGCGCGCCGCCTGCGCGCCGGCGCCGAGCGCGAGGATCGCCGCGACGAAATGACCAATGCGCGCCCACACCAGCGCCTGTTCGGGCGCGGGGAAGCGCGCCGCGGCGAAGCGGCCGAAGGCGTAGTCGATCACGGCGAAGACGATCGCGCAGACGACGATGCCGAGCGCGATCGCGGACAGCTTGCGCGCGGGCGAGGCGTCGCGTGGACGCGGCGAGGTGGAAGTGTGCTGGATCATGCGGATTCGTTCTCCGGTTCGTGATTCTTGCCGCGCGCTCAACCTTCGTAAAGCTGCTTGCGCGGCGCGCCGGTGATCGCGGCCGCGAGTTTCGCCGCGCGTGCGGGCGGCAGTTCCTCGCGCAGCAACGCGAACACGCGCCGGCCTTCGGCGAGCATCGCCACATCATCGCCTGCCTCGGCGCCGGCGACGACGAGCACGAATTCGCCGCGCTGCTGGTCCGCATCGGCGACGACACGCGCATGGATCCCGCCGAGCGTCGCCGCGATGGTCGTCTCGAACCGCTTGGTCAGTTCGCGCGCGAGTGCGGCGTCGCGCGCGTCGCCGAACACCGCGCGGAAATCGGCCAGCGACTCGACGATGCGATGGCTCGACTCGTAGAAGATCAGCGTGCGCGTTTCCGCGACGAGCGCCTGCAAGCGCTCGCGCCGCGCCGCCGCCTTCGCCGGCAGGAAGCCTTCGAAGACGAAACGGTCGCTGGCGATGCCGGCCACCGACAACGCCGCGATCGCCGCACACGGGCCGGGCACGGGCAGGACCTCGCAACCGGCCTCGCGCGCCGCGCGCACGAGGCGAAATCCCGGATCGCTGACCAGCGGCGTGCCCGCGTCGGAAATGAGCGCGACGTCTTCGCCATCGAGAAGGCGCGCGACGATGCGCTGCGCGTGCTCGCGTTCGTTGTGTTCGTGCAGCGCGACGAGCGACGCGCTGCCGCCGCATTGCGCGATCAGCGGCGCGCTGTGGCGCGTGTCCTCGGCGGCGACGAGCGCGACCTGCGCCAGCGTCTCTCTCGCACGCGGAGAAAAATCGCCGAGGTTGCCGATCGGCGTCGCCACGATCCACAACCGGCCCTTGTCTGCATTCATGTCCGCGCCCGTGCTCCGGGCCACTGCCCGCGATCGGCTATGATCGCAGCGATCACGCCTCGCGCGCGAACGGACGCGAACGGAAGACCCCACATGACCGACTGCCAGCGCACGGATCCGCATCGCACGAATCCATTTCGATCGACGACACGCATCGCCCGCATCTGGCTGCGTCGCGCGACGCCCTTCGCCCTCGCCGCCGCGCTTGCGGCGTGCGTCCCGATGTCGGACGACAACGTGCGTCAGGACGCTGCCCGGCAATCCGACGCGATTCAGGCCGAGCAACTCTATTCGCAAGGCCGCCTCGAAGACGCCGCGCGCGCCTTCGAACAGCTCGCCGACAGCGAGCGTGGCGAACGCGCCGCGCATTACCGTCTGCGCGCCGCCGAAGCCCTGCGCGACAACGGCGACCTAGACGGCGCGGCGCGCGCGCTCGAAGGCATGCGTCGCCGCCGCCTGCAAGGCGAGGAAGCGCTGCGCGTCGACCTGCTCGAAGCGGAAATCGCCCTGCACCGGAACGATCCCGCGCACGCCGACGCGCTGCTCGCCGGCATCGGCGACGACGCGCCCCAGGCCTTGCGCGTGCGCACGCTCGAGCTGCGGGCGCGCAGCGAACTCGCGCGCGGCGATGCGTTCGCCGCCGCGCAGACGCGCGCGCAACTCGATCGCGACCTGCAGGGCGGCGACCGCGACCACAACCGCGACGAACTGCTGGCCGCACTCGGCACGCTCGACGCGCAGGCATTGCGCACGCGCGTCGACATGCTCGGCGCCGACGATCCGCTGCGGCCATGGCTCGAACAGGCGCTGCGCAAGCAAGGACAGGTGCTGCCGCGCACGCTGCCGCAACCGAGCCGGCAGATCGGCACCATCGCGCCGGGCGAAGGCGGTGGCCTCAGTCCGGAAGGCTATCGTCCGCCGCAACGCGTCGCGCTGCTGCTGCCGCAGAGCGCGCAGTTCGCGGCCGTCGCGCAATCGGTCCGCGATGGCTTCATGACGGCATGGGCTGCCGATCGCACCGAACGTCGCCCGGAAGTACGCGTCTACGACTCGGGCAAGACGCCGCAGGACGCGATCGTCGCGTACCGCCAGGCCATCGCGGACGGTGCCGACCGTGTCGTCGGACCGCTCCTGCGCGAAGCGGTCGGCTCGCTGTTCCACGAAACGCTCGCTGCGCCCGTGCTCGCACTCAACCATCCCGACACCGGCGAAGTGCCGCCGCCGGGCAGCGCCGAATACGGCCTGCTCCCCGACTCGGAAGGCGCGCAGGTCGCCGAACGCATGCTCCAGCGCGGCATCACGCGCGCGGCCATGATCGGCGCGGCCGCGGACTGGTCGGATCGCGCCGCGAAGGCATTCCGCGCGCAATTCGAGTCGGGCGGCGGCGCCGTCGTCGGCCAGTCGCAGCTCGGCGACAAGGACATCAACTACGCGAGCGCGATCAAGCAGGCGACCGCCTCGCTCGGCCAAGGCGATGACGCCGGCGTGTTCATGAGCGTGCGTCCGCAACAGGCGCGCCTGCTCGTGCCGCAGCTGCGCGCGGCGCGCATCGGCGCAGCGCTGTTAGCCACATCCCATCTCTACGCCGGCGACACCAATGCCGCGCTCGACCGCGACCTCGACGGCGTCGAGTTCTGCGACGCGCCGTGGCTGTTCGGCCCGATCGCCGGACGCACCGACCGCAACCTCGTCGCCACGCAGATCGACAGCGCCAACGGCGCGGGGGGTCGCCTGTTCGCGTTCGGCATGGACGCTTACGCGCTGCTGCCCTACATCGACTGGCTCACCGCGCATCCCGACGCCTACGTCAACGGAGCGACCGGGCAACTCACCGCCGACCACTTCGGCCGCGTGCACCGGCTCGTCGGCTGGGCGCGTTTCAACAACGGCATCGCCGTGCCGGTGACCGGCGCCCTCGACGCGACGCCGGTGCCAGCGCAGTGACCGCCGTGCGCGCCAGCGCGCGCGAAACCGGAACGCTCAGCGAGGACCTCGCCTGCGCGCACCTGCGCGACGCCGGCTTGTCGCTGCTCGCGCGCAACGTGCAATGCCGCCATGGCGAGATCGACCTCATCATGCTCGACGGCGACACCGTCGTCTTCGTCGAGGTGCGCTACCGCCGCGGCGGACGTTTCGGCGACGGCATCGACTCGGTCGGCGCGCACAAGCGCGCGCGCCTGGAAAAGGCCGCGAGCGTCTATCTCGCGCGCGAACCGCGGCTCGCGCAACGCGCCTGCCGCTTCGACGTGATCGCCGTGTCCGGCACGCCCGCGCAACCCGCGTTCGACTGGCTGCGCAATGCCTTCGATGTTTGCTGAGGAACCGTCCATGCGTTTTCGTCATCTCGCCATCGCCTTCGCGCTCGCCCTGACCGTGCCGCTGCTCGGCGGCTGTTTCGTCGCCGTCGTCGGCGCCGCCGCAGTCGGTGGCAGCGCGGCGCACGACCGCCGCGGCGTCGGCACCTGGGCGGACGACAAGCGCATCTACCTCGGCGCCTACAACGCGATCAACAAGGACAAGGAACTCGCGTTGCAGAACGACATCGTCATCACCGTCTACGACGGCGTCCTGCTGCTCGCCGGCAACGTGCGCACGCCCGAGCTCAAGGCGCGCGCCGAACACATCGTCACCGGCTTCGAAGGCACGCGACGCGTCGTCAACGACCTGCAGATCGGCGAGCCGCAGGGCTTCTGGTCGCGCCGCCGCGACGGCACGATCACGGCGCACGCCAAGACCGCGCTGCTCGACCTGACCAGCCTGCCCGGCTTCGACCCGACGCGCGTCAACATCACCACCATCAACCGCATTGCCTATCTCATGGGCCGCGTCTCGCACGAGGAAGACGACGCGGTGACGACGATCGTGCGCGACGTGAACGGCGTCGAGAAGGTCGTCAAGGTCTTCGAGTACACCGACTGAGAGCGGCGCGCGCCGAAAGTCCTACACTGGCGATGACGTTTCCCGCGCCGGACACGACCGCATGTCGAACCCTCCGCTGACCGCCGCCGCGCTCGCCGACCTGCGCGCGATATTCGCCGACGCGCTGACCACTGATGCCGGCGAGCGCCTCGCCTACGGCTACGACAACTCGCGCCGCCAGGCGTTGCCGGACGCGGTGGTGTTCCCGATTGCGCACGAACAGGTCGTGGCACTTGTGCGCGCGTGCCGCGCGCATCGCCTGCCGCTCGTCGCGCGCGGCCGCGGCACCAACACGACCGGCGCGAGCGTGCCGACGAGCGGCGGCATCGTCGCCAGCTTCGAGCGCATGAACCGCATCGTGCGCGTCGACGCGGACAATCGCATCGCCATCGTCGAGCCCGGTGTCGTCAACGGCGAGCTGCAAACCGCGCTCGCATCGCAACGCCTGTTCTGGCCTCCCGATCCGACCTCGGCGCCGTTCTGCAGCGTCGGCGGCAACATCGCCTGCAACGCGGGCGGCCCGCGCGCGGTGAAGTACGGCGCGACGCGCGACAACGTGCTCGCGCTGCGCGCCGTCGCCGGCACCGGCGAAGACTTCCGCTGCGGCACGCCGACGACGAAGGGCGCGACCGGCTACGACCTCACGCGCCTGCTCGTCGGCAGCGAAGGCACGCTCGCGATCGTCACCGAGGCGACACTCAAGCTCGTGCCGTCGCCGGACGCGAAGCGCACGCTGCGCGCGACCTACGTCGACGTCGCCGCCGCGGCGCGCGCCGTCGCGCGCATCATGGCGCAGCCGGTCACGCCCTGCGCACTCGAATTCCTCGACGACGAATGCCTGCGGCTCGCACGCGCACACGGCGGCGAGGCGATCCCGCTCGCCGGCGCGATGCTCGTCGTCGAAGTCGATGGCGAGGCGGACACGCTCGACGCCGCGGTGGAAGCCGTTTCGCGCGCCGCGCGCGGCGACGGGCTCGTCGAACTTCTCGCTGCGCGCAACAACGCCGAAGTCGCCGCGCTGTGGGCCGCGCGCAAGGCGCTGTCGCCCGCGCTGCGCACGCTGTCGCCGAACAAGATCAACGAGGACGTGGTGGTGCCCGTCTCGCGCGTGCCCGAACTCGTCGCCGCGACGCGCGCGATCGCGCGCAGGCACGACTTCCCGATCGTCTGCTTCGGCCACGCCGGCAACGGCAACCTGCACGTCAACCTGCTGCCGCGCGACGAGGCCGAACGCGCGCGCGCGCAGGCCGCGCTCGACGAACTGTTCGATGTCGTCATCCGCCTCGACGGCACGCTCTCCGGCGAACACGGCATTGGCTTGGCCAAGCGCGATTTCATGCCGCGCGCGCTCGATGCGAATGCGCTCGGCTTCATGCGCGCGATCAAGGCGCAGTTCGATCCGGACGGCATCCTCAATCCGGGCAAGCTGTTGCCCTGAAGCACACCTCAGGCGAGGTCGTCGTGCACGACCTCGTCGAGCGGCAGCAACAGATTGGCCTTCAGGTGCACGGCGCAAACCACTTCGCGCACCGGCAGGTCGGCGACCGGCGCGAGAGGAACATCATGCGCATATGGCCGCCGGCTTCGCCCTTGCAGGTGATCGGAATGACCTGCCCGGCCTCGGTGTCGTCGCCGAAGCCGGTGGAATCGGGCATGCGGATGAATTCGTATTCGACCAGCGGCTCGCCGACTTCCAGCGGCGCGGGCACGATGCGCCTCGGCGCGTCCTGATCGGTGCGGTAGGTGATGATGAGGCATTCGCGATCGCCGAACAGGTGCGGACACGGTGGATGGGCCGGATTGTCGATCGGCATCGCGAACGCGTTCTTGCGGATTTCGATGAAAAATCAGGCGACGACGCGCAGCGCGATCGCCAACACGATTGCCGCGTAGGCGCCAGCCGCGACATCGTCGAGCATCACGCCGGAACCCCCTTTCACGTGCCGGTCCAGCCACGACACGGGCCACGGTTTCCAGACGTCGAAGACGCGGAACAGCACGAAGCCGACGACGATCCACGGCCACGCTTTCGGCGCGATGAGGAGCGGCAACAGCGCAATCCACTGCCCGACGAACTCGTCGACGACGACCGCGCCGGGGTCGGCGATGCGCAGGCGCTCGATGGCCACGTTCGACGCCCAGATACCGACCGCGAACACGAGCGCGACGACGCCGAGATAGAGCGGCCACGGCAGTTCGCGCAGCGCCAGCCACGGAATCAGCGCCGTCAGCGAACCCGCCGTGCCCGGCGCGAAAGGACTCAGGCCGGAGCCGAAACCACAGGCGATCCAGCCGGCCGGATGAGCGAGCAGCGCGCGTCGCTGCGCGGCATCCAGGCTCATGAGAAATGCTCCCAGCCCGCGCGCGGCAACCCGATGTCGCGGCCTTCACCATCGAGCAGTCGCACGCCGCCGCCTTCGACGACGCGGCCGATGCGCGTCGCGCCGCAACCGATGCGCGCGAGATCGCGCTGCATGTCGCCGGCGCGATCCGGCGCGACGGTGAAGGCGAGTTCGTAGTCGTCGCCGCCGGTTGCCTGCAGCGCGATGCGCGCGCTTTCGTCGAACGCGGCGAGCAGTGCGGGCGATGCGGGCAATGCGCGCGCGTCGAGTTCGATGCCGACGCCGCTGCGACGCGCGACGTGACCGAGGTCGGCGACGAGCCCGTCGGAAACGTCGATGCAGGCCGATGCGGTTTCACGCAGCGCGAGGCCCGCGGCGATGCGTGGCATGGGACGGTCGAGCCGTTCGATCAACGCCACGCGCGCGTCGTGCGCGAGTTCCGCGTCGCGCGCATCGAGGCAGCGCAGTCCGGCCGCGGCGTCGCCGAGCGTGCCGGTCGCGAACACGAGATCGCCGACGCGCGCGCCATCGCGACGCAACGCGCGTCCCGCCGGCACGAAACCGTGCACGGTCACACCGATCGCGAGCGGCCCGCGTGTGGTGTCGCCGCCGACGAGCGCGACGCGATGCGTGGCGGAAAGTTCGGCAAAACCTTCGGCGAATGCATCGACGAAGGCGCCATCCGCTTGCGGCAAGACCAGCGTGAGCAGCGCCCACGCCGGGGTCGCACCCATCGCGGCAAGGTCGGACAGGTTCACTGCGAGTGCCTTCCAGCCGAGGTCGCGCGGCGCCGCGCCGCGCGGGAAATGCACGCCCTCGACGAGCGCGTCGGTACTGACGGCCAGTTCATGGCCCGGCGGCGGCGCGAGCAGCGCCGCATCGTCGCCGATGCCGAGCACGACGTCCGCGCGCGCGAGGTCGCAGCGCGCGCGGATGCGGTCGATGAGGTCGAATTCCATCGCGGACCGCGCTCAGCGCCGCGTCGAATACTCGGGCGCGCGCCAGGTGCCGGCGAGCTTGTCGAGCACACCGTTGACGTAGGTATGGCCGTGTTCCGCACCGAAGCGCTTGGTCGCCTCGACGGCTTCGTTGATGACGACGCGGTACGGCACGTCGATGCGCTCGCGCAATTCCCACGCGGCGATGCGCAGCGCGGCGCGTTCGATCGGGTCGACGCGTTCGACTTCGCGGTCGAGGAACGGCGCGATCGCCGCGTCGAGTTCCTCGTGCAGGCGCACGACGCCGCGCACGGCCTGCTCGAAGTAGTCGAGGTCGGCGATCTGCATGTCCTGCTCGTGGCGGAACTGCTCGATGACATTGTCGACCCGGTTGCCCGACATCTGCCAGGCATAGATCGCCTGCAATGCGCGGCGGCGCGCGCGCGAGCGGGCTGCGGGGTCGATGCCGGTGGTGTTGGTCGCGTGGTTCATGGCGGTGTGCCCTTGCGTTCTTCCGTGGCCGCGGAATTCGGGAGCCGGCGATGCAAGTCGATCATCTCCAGCGCAGCGAGCGCGACTTCCTCGCCCTTGTTGCCGTGCGCGCCGCCGGCGCGCGCGAGCGCGTCCTCGTGGCGTTCGACGGCGAGCACGCCGTTGAGCACGATGATGCGCCGATCGAGCGCGACGCGCATCAGCGCCTGCGCGCAGTTGTCGGCGACGTGCTCGTAATGGCGCGTGTCGCCGCGGATCACGCAGCCGAGCGCGAGGATCGCCGCGTGGCCGCGGCCGGCAATCTGATGGGCCGCTTGCGGGATTTCCCAGGCGCCGGGCACGCGAATCACGTCGATGGCGTCTTCGACCACGCCGTGCCCGCGCAGGCAGGCCAGCGCGCCCTCGACAAGAGCGTCGACGATGCGCGGGTTCCAGCGGCTGGCGATGAGGGCGATGCGCGCATCCGGTGTCGGGCGCACGTCGCCGATGAAGGTCGGCATGGATCAGGTCCGTTGATGGCGCGACGGCGCGCTCTGGCATTCGCAGCCTGCGCGATACCGCACAAGCAAACGGGCGGCCGCTGCCGCCCGTTCGCTTATTGTCGCGCGTTTTCGCATCGCCGCGCCAAGTCGGTCGCGGCGTGCGCGGTTCAACGCCGGTGCGAGCCGCTGTCGTGGCCGCCGTCGCCACGCGACGAAGACCCGCCGCCGCGCGGCGCCGAGGCATGGAACGAGCCGCCGCCCGAGCCGCGCGAGAACGACCGCGCACTGCCCGTGCGGGCCGGCGCCGCATAGCCGCGCGAACCGCCCGCGTTGAAGCCCGAGCCTTGGTACGAACGCGGCGCGGCGTAGGAGCGCGACGGCGCGGAAACCGTGCCGCGCTCGGCGTAGCCGCCACGCGCATACGGGTGCGACGCGCGTGCCTGGATCCGCGCCGACGCATTGCTGCTGCCGGCATAGCCGCGCGCATGAGCCGGCGCGCTGCGCGCGTAGGCAGGCGCCGTGCGCACGCCGCTCGCTGCAGGGTCCGAGCGCGGCGCTGCGCCAACGCGCGTCGAGGCAAAGCCGTTGCCCGCACGCTCGAGGCCGGCGCGCGGTGCGTAGCGACTCGACGGCATCGTCGAACGCGACGCGGCATTCAGCGGGCGGGCGAAGCTTCGGCTCATGCCGGCTGCGTTGCGCGCGCCCGGCTGCGCCATCGATCGGTCGAAGCGCGGCGCGGCGAGATGCGCGTACTGGCTCGGCGCAGTGTGCGGCCCGCGGAACGCATTCGCGCGGCCACCAGCGAACGCGCCGTGCGGCGACGATGCATTGCCGCGTCCACCGAAGTGGCGACGATCCCAGCCGCCGCGCTGGGCGAAGTGGTTGACGATGTGCGACGAGTGGCCGAAGTACGGGCGATGGTTGTAGACCACGCGCGGACCATGCCAGCCGCCATGGCCGTGCCAGCGGTGACCCCACCAGCGCGTGTTCCACGCATGCCAGCCCCACGGATAACCAAACCCGAAGTCGAGCGCAATCGCCGCGCCGAAGCCGAACACGCCGAACGACGGGCCGTAGTACGCCGGTGCCGGCCACGCCCATGCGTAGCCTGGCCACGGCGCGATCGAGGCACCATAGAACGCCCACGGGTCGTAGTAGGGCACGTAAACATAGTCCGGCTGCGCCGGCTCGATCTCTACGATCTCGTCGGGCGCATCGACAATCGGCGGGCCGTCGTAGACCGGCGGCGGCGCATCGGCATCGTCGTCGTAGGCTTCATCGTCGCTCGGCGGCGGCGTTGTGTCCTGGCGCGGCTGCGTGCGCACCGTGAGGTACTGGTTCGACTTCAGCTTGCCGCTCGCGACCGCCTTGCCGCGCAGCGACTGCACGGCATTGAGCACGTCGGTCGGATCGTTGACGTAGGCCTCGCCGAGCGCGCGCGTCCACGGCAGGTTGCTCGCCATCTGCTGCAACACGTCGGGGAAGCCGGCAACCGCCTTGACGCCCGGATCCCAGTCCTTCTGCGCGAGCGCGCGTTCGAGATCCGCGTCCTTGAGCGTGGCATTGCGCGAGCGCCATTCGGCGGCCTCGGACACCTGCTCGGGATGGCTCGCCGCGGCGAGCACCTGCGCGACAAGTGAATCGGGGAATACCGCGACCGGCGCGAGCAGCTGGTCGAGCTGCTCGGCGGTCGGCGGCGTCCAGGCGTCCTGCCCGTCGGGCGATGCCGACATTTCAGTGCCGCTCGTCACCGTGCCGAACGAACCAATGTCGTCTTCGGCGAATGCCACGGCCGAGGTCAACGCCAGCGACGCGGCAAGCGCCGCAACGAGGGTCCGGTTTGCCAAGCCTTTCATCTTCGTGCCACCCAGTGCGACGGAATGTCGCGTACACGCAAGCATCGTACGCCGGCGTGGATTGGCTGCATGACACCGCACTGAATGCGACCCGGATTTTACATTGCCATACGAATCGCGCCAGACAGCGTGGCCGGAGATCAGCTGCGCGCGACATCTTCGTGGGCGACGACCTCGATGCCGAAACCGCCGAGGCCGACCAGCTTGCGCGGCGTGCCGAGCACGCGCAGGCGGCGCACGCCGAGGTCGGACAGGATCTGCGCGCCCAGGCCGAGGCGGCGCCATTGCGCGCCCGCTTCTGCACGCGCGGGCGCGCCGCGCAGGCGGTCGAGCAAGTCGTCGGCGCCGTCGTCGCCGGCAAGCACGACGACCACGCCGCGATCTTCCTGCGCGACGCGGCGCAGTGCGGCGGTCACGGTCAGGCCGAGGTCGTCGCGCACGAGATGCAGCGCGTCGGACAACGTGTTGCGCACGTGCACGCGCGTGAGCACGGGCGCGTCGCCCGCGACATCGCCGCGCACGAGCGCGAAATGCAGTTCGCGCGCGAGCAGGTCGCGGTACGCGACCATGCGGAAGCGGCCGAATTCGGTGTCGACCTCGCCTTCGTGCACGCGCTCGACGGTTTTCTCGGTTTCGAGGCGGTAGCGGATGAGATCGGCGATCGTGCCGATCTTCAGGCCGTGCCTGGCGGCGAACGCTTCCAGCTCGGGGCGGCGCGCCATCGTGCCGTCGTCGCTGAGCACCTCGACGATGACGCCCGCGGGTTCGAGCCCGGCGAGTGCGGCGAGATCGCAGGAGGCTTCGGTGTGGCCCGCGCGAGCGAGCACGCCGCCCGGCTGCGCGGCGAGCGGGAAGATGTGGCCGGGCTGCACGATGTCCTGCGGCGCGGCGTTCGCGCGCACCGCGGCCAGGATCGTGTGCGCGCGGTCGTAGGCCGAGATGCCGGTGGTGACGCCTTCGGCGGCCTCGATCGATACCGTGAAGTTCGTGTGATGCGGCGAGGTGTTCGTCTCGACCATCGGCCGCAACCCGAGCTGGCGGCAGCGCGCGCGCGTCATCGACAGGCAGATCAGGCCACGGCCTTCGCGCGCCATGAAGTTGATGTCTTCGGGTCGTACCTTTTCCGCGGCCATGACGAGGTCGCCTTCATTCTCGCGGTCCTCGTCGTCGACGATGACGACCATGCGGCCGGCGCGGATGTCGGCGAGCAATTCGGGAATCGTCGCGAAACTCATGCCGGTTCTCCCGCGAACAGGCGTTCCGCATAGCGCGCCATCAGGTCGACTTCGATGTTCACGGCGTCGCCGGCCTTGCGCGCACCGAACGTCGTCACCGCGAGCGTGTGCGGGATCAGCGTCACGGCGAAGGTATCGGCATCGACCGCGTTCACGGTGAGACTGGTCCCGTCGACACAGATCGAGCCCTTGACCGCGATGTAGCGCGCGAGCGTCGCCGGCACGCGAAACGTCCAGCGCTGCGAGCCGCCATCGTCGTCGACGCGCACGACGTGGCCGACGCCGTCGACGTGTCCCGAGACGAGATGCCCGCCGAGTCGGTCGGCAAGGCGCAGCGCCTTTTCGAGATTCACCACATCGCCCGCGGCGAGCGAACCGAGCGTGGTCAGGCGCAGCGTTTCGGCCGACACGTCGGCGCTCCAGCACGTGCCGTCGACGGCGACGACGGTGAGGCACGTGCCCGCGACCGCGATGCTGTCGCCGAGCGCGACGTCGGCGAGGCCGAGCGCGCCGGCGTCGATGAGGATGCGCGCGTCATTGCCGCGGTCTTCGCGCGCGGCGACGTGGCCGACGGCCTGGACGATTCCGGTGAACATCGATGACTCCGCAAGAAGATCAGGTTCGCAGCAGAAGGCGCAGTTCGTCACCGACCTGACGCTGTTCGACGACGCGCAAGCGCCAGCGCGCGGCCATGTCGGCGAGCGTCGGCAATGCGAGCAGCGGCCGTGCCGCATCGCCGAGGAACAGCGGCGCGACGTACAGCAACAATTCGTCGACAAGGCCCGCCACGAATAACGCCCCGCACAGCGTGGGCCCGGCTTCGACCTGCAATTCGTTGACGCCGCGCCGGCCGAGTTCGGCGAGCACCTGCGACAGATCGAGGCCATTGCCGCGCGTTTCAACCGCTACGAGTTCCGCACGTCCGAAACCGGCGTGCGGCGGATGTGCGCCCGGAGCGTGAAACACGAGCGTCGGCGCGCTGCCGTCGAGCACGTGCGCGCCGGCCGGCGTGTGCAGGCCGCGGTCGAGGATGACGCGCAGCGGCGGCACGAAACTGCTGTCGTCCCTACTCGATGGCACCGCCTGCACCTCGTCCGGCCGGAGGCAAGCCAACACGAAAGGCGCGCGAACGGTCAGCCGCGGATCGTCCGCAAGCACCGTGCCGCTGCCGGTGAGGATTGCCGAGCTGCGCGCGCGCCAGCGCTGCACGTCGGCGCGCGCGGCCTCGCCCGTGATCCACTTCGATTCGCCGTTGGTGAGCGCGGTGCGGCCATCGAGGCTCATCGCGAGTTTCAGGCGAAGCCACGGCCGACCGCGCTCGACGCGTGAAAAGAAGCCGCGATCGAGGTCGCGCGCGGCATCGCGCATCAAGCCCGTTTCCACGACGATGCCGGCGGCTCGCATGCGCGCGAGCGCGCCGCCTTCGCGCTGGAACGCGTCTTCGCTGGCGATCACGACGCGCGAAACACCGGCGGCGATCAGCGCATCCGCGCACGGCGGCGTGCGGCCGTGCAGCCCGCAGGGTTCGAGCGTCACGTACGCGGTCGCGCCTCGCGCGCGTGCGCCCGCCGCGCGCAACGCGAAGACTTCCGCATGTGGCCCGCCGGCCCGCTCGTGCCAGCCTTCGCCGACGACTTCATCCCCATGCGCGACCACACAGCCGACGCGCGGGTTGGGTTGCGTCGTGAACAGGCCGCGTTCGGCCAGCCGCAGCGCGCGGGCCATGTGCGCGTGGTCGGTCGCGGAAAACGGGGCCGCGCCACGCGCGGCCGCAGGCGCGCTGGTCATCCGCGCTTCTTCGCGGCGACCGCCTCGCCGAGCAGCGGCAGCTGCAGGCCCTCGATGACGGGCAGGTCGCGCTCGAGCCGTTCGATTTCCTCGCGGAACGCCTGCACGTCCTCGAAGCTGCGGTAGACCGAGGCGAAACGCACGAAGGCGACCTGGTCGAGTTTCTTGAGCGCGCGCATGACGAGCTCGCCAACCTGGCGCGACGGCATTTCGCGCTCGCCGCTCTTGCGCAGGTCGTCGACGACGGCGCGCATCGCCGCGTCGATCGCGTCGCTGGCGACGGGCCGCTTGTGCAGGGCGAGCTCGAAGCTCGTGCGCAGCTTGCGCTCGTCGAACGCTTCGCGGCGACCGTCGTTCTTGACGATGCTCGGCAGCTTGATTTCCGCGGTTTCGAACGTGTTGAAGCGCTCGCCGCACGCGGCGCACTCGCGGCGGCGGCGGATCGACGCGCCGTCGTCGGACACGCGTGAGTCGATCACGCGGGTGTCGTCGTGCTGGCAGAACGGACAGTGCATTTCGTCTCGATGCGTCAGCCGTAGACCGGATACTTCCCGCACTGCGCGGTGACTTTTTCGCGCACGGCGGCGATCACGTTCGCGTCGTTCGGCGCGTCGAGCACGTCGGCGATCCAGTTGGCGAGGTCGACACAATCCTGCTCGCCGTAGCCGCGCGTGGTGACCGCCGGCGTGCCGATGCGCAGGCCCGAGGTGACGAACGGCTTGGCCGGGTCGTTCGGCACGGCGTTCTTGTTGACCGTGATGTGCGCGTTGCCGAGGGCGGCTTCCGCGTCCTTGCCGGTGACGCCCTTGCCGATCAGGTCGATGAGCATGAGGTGGTTCTGCGTGCCGCCGGAGACGATCTTGTAGCCGCGCGAGACCAGCGTCTTCGCCATCGCCTGCGCGTTCTTCACGACTTGCGCCTGGTAGGTCTTGAACGAAGGTTCGAGCGCTTCCTTGAACGCGACCGCCTTGGCCGCGATCACGTGCATGAGCGGGCCGCCCTGCAATGCGGGGAACACGATCGACTGCAATTTCTTGACGAGATCCTCGGATGGATTCTTCGCCAGCACGATGCCGCCGCGCGGGCCGCGCAGCGTCTTGTGCGTGGTCGAGGTGACAACATGCGCATGCGGCAGCGGATTCGGATATACGCCCGCGGCGATGAGGCCGGCGACGTGCGCCATGTCGACGAACAGGATCGCGCCGACCGAATCGGCGATCGCGCGCATGCGCGCCCAGTCGACGACCTGCGAATACGCGCTGAAGCCGGCGACGACCATCTTCGGCTTGTGTTCGGTCGCGAGGCGCTGCACTTCGTCGTAGTCGATGAGGCCATCGTCGTTAACGCCGTACTGCACGGCGTTGAACAGCTTGCCGGAAAGATTCACCTTGGCGCCGTGCGTGAGATGGCCGCCGTGCGCGAGGCTCATGCCGAGGATCGTGTCGCCGGGTTGCAGCAGCGCGAAATAGACGGCCTGGTTCGCCTGCGAGCCCGAATGCGGCTGCACGTTCGCGTAGTCCGCGCCGAACAACTGCTTGACGCGCTCGATGGCGAGGTTCTCGGCGATGTCCACGTACTCGCAGCCGCCGTAGTAGCGCTTGCCCGGATAGCCTTCGGCGTACTTGTTGGTGAGCACGCTGCCCTGAGCCTCGAGCACGCGCGGACTGGCGTAGTTTTCCGAAGCGATCAGCTCGACGTGGTCCTCCTGGCGGCGGCGCTCGCTCGCGATCGCCTGGGCGAGTTCGGGGTCGAAGCCTTCGATCTGCTGATCCTTCGGGAACATCGCCGGCACCTGTGGAAGCGGAAAGAAGCGAATGTTACCGCGTCGCGCCCACGACTTGAGGCCTTGAAAGCACCGTGGAAGCGCCCATTCTCGCCAGGCACCGGCGTCGTGCCGCGAGTCGGCGGCGCTCCGCTGGTCAACCGACAATCCGTCCCGCGCCCGCGGAGCCCCGACATCATGAAGTGGTTCCTCATTGCCGCGTTCCTCGCCTGCACGCTCTACGTGCACTTCCGCGGTCGTGTGCGCCATCGTTTCGGCCGGCAGCTGCTCGACCACTCCACGTTCATGGCGCCGGTCAACGTGCTCATGTATGCGTGTTCGCGTGTGTCGACGAGCGCATTCCTCGACCCAGACCGCGACTTCCCCGAACTGGCGCCGTTGCGCGCACATTGGCGCGACCTGCGCGAGGAAGCCCTGCACCTGCGCGAAATGGCGCAGATCAAGGCCGCGGATGGCTACAACGATGCCGGCTTCAATTCGTTCTTTCGGCGCGGCTGGAAGCGCTTTTACCTGAAATGGTACGACGAGGCGCATCCGTCGGCCGCGCAGCTGTGTCCGAAATCGACGGTGCTGCTGCGCCAATTCCCTTCGATCAAGGCCGCAATGTTCGCCGAACTGCCTCCCGGCGGCGAGTTGCGCAAGCACCGCGATCCTTTCGCGGGCTCGCTGCGCCTGCACCTGGGCCTGGACACGCCCAACGACGACGGCTGCTTCATCGACGTCGATGGCACGCGCTACAGTTGGCGCGACGGGCAGTGGACGATGTTCGACGAGACCTACATCCACTGGGCGCGCAACGACACCGACAAGAACCGAATCATCCTGTTCTGCGATGTCGAGCGGCCGATGCGCTGGCGCTGGGCGCAGGCGGTCAACCGCTTCGTCTCGCGCCATCTGCTCGCCGCCGCAGCCTCGCCGAACGACGAAGGCGACCGCACGGGCGGCATCAACCGCGCCTTCAGGCGCTTCTACGCGCTGCGCCTGCGCGCCAAGGCGCTGCGCGATCGCAACCGGACGCTTTACTACGCGCTCAAGTACGCGGCCGTGATCGCCCTCTGCGTGCTCGTCATCTGGCTGTGATTGGCGCGCGGCCGCCGGCTGCGGGATAATTGGCGGAATCTCTTTGTTTTTCGCCTTCGACCCGCCCTTCGGCGGGTCGAGGCGCGCCCGCATCCGGAGCCTCAGCAATGTCTCAGTACATCTACACCATGATCGGCGTCAGCAAGGTCGTGCCGCCGAAACGCCAGATCATCAAGGACATCTCGCTGTCGTTCTTCCCCGGCGCAAAGATCGGCCTGCTTGGCCTCAACGGCGCGGGCAAGTCGACCGTGCTCAAGATCATGGCCGGCGTCGACACCGACTACCAGGGCGAGGCGCGTCCACAGCCGGGCATCAAGGTCGGCTATCTCGCGCAGGAGCCGCAGATCGATCCGGAAAAGACCGTGCGCGAAGCGGTCGAGGAAGGCGTCTCCGAAGTACTCGACGCGCAGAAGCGCCTCGACGAAATCTACGCCGCCTATGGCGAGGAAGGCGCCGACTTCGACAAGCTCGCCGCCGAACAGCAGCGCCTGGAGAACCTCCTCGCCACGTCCGACGCGCATGCGCTCGAGCGCCAGCTCGAAGTCGCCGCCGACGCGCTGCGCCTGCCGCCGTGGGACGCCGTCGTCGGCAAGCTCTCCGGCGGCGAGAAGCGCCGCGTCGCGCTGTGCCGCCTGCTGCTGTCCAAGCCGGACATGCTGCTGCTCGACGAACCGACCAACCACCTCGATGCCGAGTCGGTCGAATGGCTGGAAAACTTCCTGCATGACTTCCCCGGCACCGTCGTCGCGGTCACGCACGATCGCTACTTCCTCGACAACGCCGCCGAATGGATCCTCGAACTCGACCGCGGCCGCGGCATTCCGTGGAAGGGCAACTACACCGACTGGCTGACGCAGAAGGACGAGCGCCTCAAGCAGGAAGAAAACCAGGAAAAGGCGCGCCAGAAAGCGATCCAGAAGGAACTCGAATGGGCGCGCCAGAACGCCAAGGGCGGCCGCTCCAAGGGCAAGGCGCGCCTCGCGCGACTGGAAGAACTGCAGTCGGTCGACTACCAGAGGCGCAACGAAACCAACGAAATCTTCATCCCGCCGGGCGAGCGCCTCGGCAACTCGGTCATCGAGTTCAAGAACGTGAGCAAGTCGTTCGGCGACCGCCTGCTCATCGACGATCTCAGCTTCCTCGTGCCGGCCGGCGCGATCGTCGGCATCATTGGCCCGAACGGCGCCGGCAAGTCGACGTTTTTCAAGATGATCACGGGCCAGGAAACGCCGGACAAGGGCGAGATCGTCAAGGGTCCGACGGTCAACATCGCCTACGTCGACCAGAGCCGCGACAAGCTCGAGGGCAACCACAACGTCTTCCAGGAAGTCTCCGGCGGCGCCGACATCCTCACCATCAACGGCATCGAGATCCAGTCGCGCGCCTACATCGGCCGCTTCAACTTCAAGGGCCAGGACCAGCAGAAGATGGTCGGCTCGCTCTCGGGCGGCGAACGCGGCCGCCTGCATCTGGCCAAGACGCTGCTGCAGGGCGGCAACGTGCTGCTGCTCGACGAACCGTCCAACGACCTCGACATCGAAACGCTGCGCGCGCTCGAAGACGCGCTGCTCGAGTTCCCCGGCAATACGTTCGTGATCTCGCACGACCGCTGGTTCCTCGACCGCATCGCCACGCACATTCTCGCCTTCGAGGGCGACTCGCACGTCGAGTTCTTCCAGGGCAACTACCGGGAATACGAGGAAGACAAGAAGCGCCGCCTCGGCGACGAAGCGGCCAAGCCGCATCGCCTGCGCTACAAGAAGCTCGCCTGATTCGCCCGCCATGTCCGCGCAGTCGCCGGCAACGACTTCACCGAGCAACGCGGGACTCGTTTCGGTGCTGGTGCGCAGCATGGAACGGCCTACGCTTGAACGCGCGCTCGATTCGGCCGCGGCACAGACGTGGCCAAACCTCGAGATCGTCGTCGTTGCGGCTTGCGGCCATTCGCATCGCGGGCTGCCGAGCGAACACCGCGGCCGTCCGCTGCGGCTCGTCTTCGGCAAAGAGGATCGCCGCCTGCCGCGGCCGGAGGCGGCAAACGTAGCGCTCGACGCGGCGTGCGGCGCGTGGCTCAACTTCCTCGACGACGACGACGAGTTTCTGCCGCACCACCTGGAAACCCTGATGACGGCGACGCGCCCACACGGCGAGCGCGTCGTCTATTCGCGCACGCGCGTCGTCGACGACGCCGGCAGCACGCTCGGCCATTGCGGCTTCGAGGGCTTTCACGGCACGTTCCACTACCAGTCGCGCACGATTCCGGTCGGCACGCTGTTCCGGCGGGATCTCATCGACGAAGGCGCGCGCTTCGACCCGGCCTTCGACCTGCTCGAAGACCACGACTTCTTCGTCAATCTCGCCGCACGCACGCCGTTTCGCTTCGTCGACGAAGTCACCAATGTCTGGCACGCCGACGCCGGCGAGTCCGGTTCCGGTTTCGGCCACAACCAGCGACCGGAGATCCTCGAACCGTATCTGCAGCGGTTGCGCACGAAATGGCGCGACGTGTTCGCCGGCTGGACGAACACGCCACAGACGCTGCTGTTTCTCGGCCAGCACAACCTGCGCGCGGGCGACGTTGCCCATGCCTTGCCCTATCTCGAGCAGGCGCTGCAACTGCTGCCAAACGACGTCAACGCGCTCAACCTGTGCGGCATGGCGCATCTGCAGGCCGGCAACGCGACACGCGCCGAAGCGTTGATCGAGCGTGCGCTCGTCTGCGTTCCCGGCCACGCGGGACTGGCCGCCAACCTCGCGCTCGCACGCAAGGCGAAAACGCGAAAGAACTGAAAACGACGCGATTTGCGCAGGCAGAAACCACGATGACTTTCATGCAATCCCTCGCCGAGGCATGGCGGCAAAACGACTCTCTGGTCTGCGTCGGCCTCGATCCCGAGCCGACGAAATTCCCGGCGCACCTGCGCGGCGATCCCGACGCGATCTTCTCGTTCTGCCGCACGATCGTCGACGCGACCGCGGACCTCGTCTGCGCGTTCAAGCCGCAGATCGCGCACTTTGCCGCGCAACGTGCGGAAGACGCGCTCGAGCGTCTCGTCGCGCACATCCACTCGGCGCATCCGGGTGTGCCGGTGATCCTCGATGCCAAGCGCGGCGACATCGGCTCGACCGCGCAGCACTACGCCAGCGAAGCATTCGATCGCTACGGCGCCGACGCGGTCACGGTGAATCCGTACCTCGGCCGCGATTCTGCGCAGCCGTTCCTCGACCGTGCCGACAGGGGCGTCATCCTGCTCTGCCGCACCTCCAATACTGGCGCGCGCGATCTGCAGGAACTCGGCGTGTCCGACGGGCATGGCGGCAGTCGCAAGCTCTACCAGCACGTTGCCGAACTCGTCGCGCACGAATGGAACGACAACGGCAATTGCGCGCTCGTCGTCGGCGCGACGTGGCCGGAAGAACTCGCCGACGTGCGCGCACGCGTCGGCGACGTGCCGCTGCTCGTGCCCGGTGTCGGCGCGCAGGGTGGCGACGTCGAAGCGGTCGTGAAGAACGGCCGCACGGCGGACGGCAGCGGACTCATGATCAGTTCGTCGCGCGCGATCCTCTACGCGGGCAACGGCGAGGATTTCGCGACCGCCGCGCGCGATGCGGCGCAGGCGCTGCGCGACGACATCAATCGGTACCGGGCGCCGTAAGCGGCCACCCGCGCACCATCGGGGCGACCGCGGACGCGCCGATCACGGGAATACGCCCGCCGCCACGGGATGTCGAACCGCCCTTTCCGGCGTCGCGCGACGTGACGCTCGGCGACGCTTGTGCTTTGATTGCGCGATGCGCCGGTTTCGGACGCATTCCTTCCCTCGATCAAAGGGCAAAGCATGAGTTCGACTTCTTCCACGGCGGCGGCGCCGGCGCAGCTCACCGTCCGCGCGGTGATCCTCTCGATCGTGCTGGCGATGATCCTCGCCGCGGCGAACGCGTATCTCGGCCTGTTCGCAGGCCTGACCATTGCCACGGCGATTCCGGCGGCCGTCGTCTCGATGGGCGTGCTGCGCCTGCTCGGCGGCGGCACGATCCTCGAAAACAACATCGTGCAGACCGGCGCATCGGCCGGTTCGTCGATCGCGGCGGGCGTGATCTTCACGCTGCCGGCGCTGGTCATGCTCGGCGCGTGGCAGGACTTCCGCTATTCGTGGGTGCTCGCGATCGCCGGTCTCGGCGGCCTGCTCGGCGTACTGTTCTCGGTGCCGCTGCGCCGTTCGATGATCGTCGAGGAACCGCTGCCATTCCCGGAAGGCAAGGCCGCGGCCGAAGTGCTGCGCGCGGGAGAAAATCCCGGCCCGGGACTGAAGATCCTCGCGCTCGCCGGCACGATCGGCGCCGCGGTCAAACTCGCCGCCGAAAGCGGCCTGCGCGTGATTCCCGACAATGCGGCCTGGTCGGGTTTCATCGGCAAGTACCTCGGCTACATGGGCACGAACCTGTCGCCCGCGCTGCTCGGCGTCGGTTACATCATCGGGCTCAACGTCAGCATCGTCGTCGTCTCCGGCAGCATCCTGTCGTACAACATCGCGATCCCGCTCTACCACGCTTTCTTCGCCAATCACGATCCGGCGATCGCGGCGCAGCTCGCGACCGCGAGCGCAGCCGACGCAGCCAACCTCATCCGTGCGGCGCAGGTGCGCTACCTCGGTGTCGGCGCGATGCTCATTGGCGGCGTGTGGACGCTGTTCTCGTTGCGCAAGTCGCTCGTTTCCGGCATCAAGAGCGGCATTGCCGCGACGCGCCAGGGCACGTCGCAGGTCGTCTCCGAAACCGAGCGCGACCTGCCGATGAAGTGGATGCTCGTCGCGCTCGTCGCGTTCACGCTGCCGCTGCTCGCGCTGTACCAGGCCATCGTCGGCATGTGGAGCGTGAGCGTGCCGATGACGATCATCATGATCGTCGCCGGCTTCCTCTTCGTCTCGGTATCGGCGTATCTCGCCGGCCTTGTCGGTTCATCGAACAACCCGGTGTCGGGCATCACGATCGCGACGATCCTGTTCGCCTCCGTCGTGCTCATGCTGCTGCTCGGCCACGACTCGAAGATCGGGCCGGTCGCGGCGATCATGATCGGCGCGGTCGTGTGCTGCGCCGCTGCGGTCGGCGGCGACAACCTGCAGGACTTGAAGGCCGGCTATCTCGTCGGCGCAACGCCGTGGAAGCAGCAGCTCATGCTCATGATTGGCTCGCTCTCGTGCGCGCTGGTGATGGCGCCCGTGCTCAACCTGCTCGCCGCCGCGTACGGCATCGGCCCGAAGGACGCGGCGCATCCGAACTCGCTCGAGGCGCCGCAGGCGACGCTCATGAAGTCGGTCGCCGAAGGCCTGTTCGGCGGCCACCTGCCCTGGGACATGATCGGCATCGGCGCACTCATCGGTGCGGCGATCATCGCGCTCGACGAATGGCTCAAGAAGCGCGGTTCGCATTTCCGCGTGCCCGTGCTCGGCGCCGCGATCGGCATCTACCTGCCGCTCGAACTCATGGTGCCGATCTTCCTTGGCGGTCTCATCTCGTACTTCGTCGAACGCGCGCGCGGCATCGATCCACACGACGAAGCCGAGCGCGATCGCGTGCATCGCCCCGGCACGCTGTTCTCGGCGGGCCTGATCACCGGCGAAGCGCTGACCGGCATTCTCATCGCGATCCCGATTGTCGTCTCGCAGCGCGCAGACGTGCTCGCTCTGCCGGCGAGCCTGCAATTCGGCCAGTTCGTCGGCCTGATTGTGCTCGCGGTGGTCGGCTGGCTGCTCTATCGCAGCGCGACGCGCGCGAACGCGTGATCAGCGTGGTTGGCGGCGCCCGCGCAGGGCGCCGCGCAACGCGAGCAGCGGCGCCTGTGCGGCAAAGTGCGCCCACAGTCCGCACCACACGATGGCACGCAACAGCGGGTTGCGCGCGGCCGGGTCGAACTTGTTGAAGTAACGCCACATGCCGCGATGCTTGGCGCGCGCGACGAAGACGGGCCGCGACCGGCTAGAAGAGCCCTGCGCGTGCGTGACGTGCAACCGCGATGCATGGGCGACGCGCAGGCCTGCATCGCGCATGCGGCGGCACAGGTCGAGATCCTCGACGTGCAGGAAATAGGCTTCGTCGAAACCGCCGACGCGCTCGAACGCCGCGCGCGGCAGCATCATGCACGCGCCCGAAACGGCTTCGACGAACTCGACGTCACCGCTCGCGCTTGCCGGCGGCATCTCCACGCCAGCCAGCACGGGCCAACGCGATGCCAGCCGTGACAGTCCGCTCAACGTCAGCAGCGCGCGACGCAACGTCGGATCGCGGCGCCGGTTGCCGCGCGCGGGCATGCCGTCGGGGTCGGTGACCGCGATGCCGAGCAGGCCGATGCGCGGATCGCGATCGAGCACGCCGCGCATCGCCGAGAGCGTCCCGGCGCGCCACTCGCAATCCGGATTGAGAAACAGCAGCACGTCGCCGCGAGACAGCGCCGCGCCGCGATTGCACGCCGGACCGAAACCGAGGTTGGCGTCGTTGCGCACGATGCGCAGGCGCGCGTCGTCCACATGCAGCGCGGCGAGCTGTTCGATTTCGCCATCGTTCGACGCATTGTCGACGACGACGATTTCGAGCGGTGCGCTTTCGGCGAGCACCGATGCCACACACGCACGCAGCAGCGGGCCGCTGTCGGCTGCGACGATGACGATGCCGGTCTGCTCCTCGCCGACGGCTTCAGGCATAAACGGTGTGTCAGACCGCGTCGAGCAGGCGTTCGCCCTGCCCGTTCGCGTACGCCCAAAGCGCGGGCCAGGCTTCATAGGCTTGCGCGAGTTGCGTCGCCTCGTCGCGCAGGCGCTGCGCGCAGGCAGCGTCGTCAATGCCTTCCGGCCAGTCGCCGAGGCGCGGCGCGGCGTTTGCGATCAGCGCCTTGCCATTCGCCTCGATGATCGAACGCGCGTCGGCTTGCCAGTAGATCGGCGCGTCGCTTGCGCCGTCGATCTGATTCTGCAGGCGCTCGATGAGGTCGGCGCGCACGAAGGCAAGGTATTCCTTGAGCTGCTGCACGGCGACACGCGGCGCCGCACCGGCGATGTCGCGCAAATGTGCAGCGAGCAGCGACAAGCGCTGCGCCGGATCGCTGGCGCTGACTTCCGGCAGCTGGCGGCGCACGTAGTCGACGACGAAATAGTTGAACTTGGGTGTGTGCGCGGCCAGCGTGAGCGGCGAACGCTTGCGCTGGCCTTCCTGCACGTGGCCGATGGCGACGGGCAGTTCGAGTGCGAGCGCGCCGGACTGGCAGAGCGAAGTCACGCAGGAAAATAATGCGTCCTCGCCGCGTCCGAACGGATTCGTGCAGGGCAACAGCGCGCTGTTGTCGATCGCAAACGGCGAGAACGTGACCGAATCATGCACGCGTGCCTGGCGCTGGCCGTACCAGATGCTGCCCGCTTCGATGTTGCGCAGGTAGCTGTCGCGGTCGCGCACGAACTCGGCGCGCGATTCGGCTGGCAGCTGGTACAGCCACAGGCCCGAATCGGTTCGCGAACTGCCATAGGCACCGTGCTGCGTCGCGAGCACCGGCGCGTTACTGCGCAGGTGATCGAGCCGGTTCATCGCCAGGCCACGCAGCGCGCCCGGGTCGATTGCGTAGCGCGAATCGCCGACCAGCGCGCCGAGTGGACGACCGAGCGCCGCGAGATGCAGTTCGAACGGGTCTTCGTCGACCTCCTCACCTGCGGCGAGCGCGTTGTCGAGATTGCGGTAAAAGCGCGTCACGGCGGCGCTGGCCGGATCGGGATCGAGTCCGGCGCGCGCGTCATCGGGGCGGCGCAGCGGCAGGCGATGGTCATCGTCGAGCAGGATGAAGCGGGCGCCGGCGCTGAGCAGCAATGCGAGGTTCCAGGCACGTCCACCGCCGAAGCGCGAGCGATCGCCCTCGCCGAGCACGAGGCGCGACAGCAACGGCGCCGCCGCCGGGACCGCGCGTGCGAGCTTGTCGAGCAGTCGTTTGCTTTCCGTGGCACCGACGTAAGTGACCTTGCAGCCGGTCGCGCGCGCGAACTCGCGCAGCAGGTCGCGATGACGATTGGTCGCGTCGCTCGAAACCGAATCGTCAATGATGATGTAGTTTCGATTGGCGCGGTGCCGGCGCTCGTAGTCGGCAAGGGAGGTCAGCAGATGCGCGAGCTGATCGGGGCGGTCGCAGGCGCGGATGAAGACGCCGCGCAGCGGTGCGACGGCGCGCGCCGACACATCCGCGAGCCGATCGAGAAAAGTCTGACCGGATACGAGCACGCCGCGCCGGATAAGTCCTTCGAATACGCGGCCGACCGCCTCGCGCTGCGCAGCGAGTCCGCCGACCGAAGCCATGACACGCTCGGCATGTTCGTCGAGCGTGCGGAACTGCCGCGTCTGGTCGAGCGCCTGCAGGACCTGGTAGGTCATCACGTGCGTCTCGCCACTGCGTTTGGCCTGAAAGACGCATTCGTTATTCGATAGCGAAGCCACGACGCCGTCTTCGGAAGCGTACAACGGCGCATTCGGATCGACGCGCGGCGTCGCCGGCGTTTTCGCGGCGAAATTGAACTGATAGTCGAACTGCGTGCTCATTGCGATGGTTTACGCGCGCTCAACGCGCGCCGCCCGTTTCCCTGTCCTGTTGTGTCGCAGCGACTGCGCGCAAGCGCTCGACCTCGGCCTCGAGTTCGGCGATACGCGTGCCAGCAGCCATGTTCTTGCGGATTTCGTGATTGTAGTGCGCGTAGACCGATTCTTCGCGATCGCCAAACAATGACAGCGCGGGCGGATCGACCGGCAGCGGCGCGCGGCTGCACACGGCGATGAAGTAGAGCGGCTCGTATCCGGGCACGCATGCCGGAGCAATGGCATCGTCGCCTGCCGTGAACGACTCGCAGGTCGAAACGTCACGGTCCAGCGCCCAGATCGCGGACTGGAACAGCAGTTTCTGCCCGAACAGGCGGATCGCAGGAAAGTGGGGCGCGAGCAATGCGAGCAGTTCGTCTCGATACAGCTCACGCACATGGAATTCGTTCCTGAAACCGGCGAGATCGCTGTAGGTGCGCTTGTCCGGCGAAGACAGCACGAGCACACCATCGTCCACGAGGACGCGCGAAAATTCGCGCAGCAGTTGTTCCTGCGCGGCCAGGTGTTCGAGCGTCTCGAAGGAAACGACGATGTCGAACGAGCGATCGTCGAACGGCAGTTTCGTCACATCTGCCTGCCGATATTCGAGGTTCGCGCGCTGCGCATAACGCGCACGTGCATGCTCGACCGACGCCGCGTCGATGTCGACGCCGACCACCTGCGCTGCAACGCCTGCGAGCATTGCCGTGCCGTAGCCTTCACCGCAAGCCGCATCGAGCACACGCTTGCCCGCGGCGAAGCGCTGCGCGAACGCGTAGCGATGCCAGTGCTCGTACCAGATTTCGCGCACGCATTCCGGCGTGAAACGCTCGCCGGTAAAGGCCATTGCTGTGGAATCGCTCATGACGTGGTCTCCACGCATGCCGACCATCGATGCGGCAATCGAACCATGCCAAATTCCCTGCTGGTGCCGCGCACGGTGATGGTGCGGTCCACGGTGTCGAATATTCGCATGCCTTCCGGGTCCATCGGATGGACGCGAATCGAGTAGCTGCCGGGCAACAGGCCGTGCCGTTCGAAGACGAGTTCGCAATCGAAAATGCCTTCAGCGGTGCGCGTCGGCTCGAAACCGTCCATGTCGCTGCTGACGCCATAGACCGGCGTGCCGTCGGCGCGCACGATGCCGACGACGATCGCTGGTTTGCGTCCGTCACGCGAGCGCAGACGCACGCCGACACGCACCGTTTCTCCGTCGTCCACGGCAACCGGCACCTCGCCTTCATGGCCGTTGATGCGCACGTCGAGCACCGAGAATTCCACGTCGTGGGCGTGCGGATGTTCCGTCTTCGCATCCACAGCCGTCTTGCGCTCCTGGAAAGCAAGATAAGCCTGCGTCACGTCGAACACGTCGCCGGTCATTTCCACGCGTCCCTCGCGCAGCCAGCATGCACGCCGACAGAGTTTCTGGATGTGGTACATGCTATGCGAGACGAGGATCAGCGTGCCGCCGTCGTCGAGATATTCCTGCATCCAGGCAATGCATTTTTTCTGGAATGCCTCGTCACCGACGGCAAGGACCTCGTCAGTGATGAGCAGATCCGGCTTGAGCACGGCGACAACCGCGAAGCCGAGGCGCACGACCATGCCGGAGGAATAGTGCTTGACCGGCTCGTCGATGTAGCGACCGATGTCCGCGAATTCGATGATCCGGGGCAACTGCGCCCGCAGTTGCGCACCGGTCAGCCCGTGCAATGCGGCGGACATGACGATGTTCTCGCGACCGGTGTGCTCGGGATGGAAACCCGCGCCGAGCTCGAGCAGGGCGCCGAGCTCGCCGTGCACGGCGACCGTGCCCGTTGTCGGCGTGAGCACGCCGGTGATGAGCTTGAGCAGTGTCGACTTGCCGGCGCCGTTGGCGCCGATCAAGCCCAGCGATTCGCCGCGGCGGACTTCGAGGCTGACGTCGTCGAGGACCGTGATGCTGTCGGCTGCTTGCTGCGTGAACAGCAAGCGCCAAAGCGCGCGCAGGCGGTCGCTGCTGCGAAAAGCTTTCGGATACGACTTGCCCAGGCACTCGACGCGGACCAGTACCCTACTCACAGGAAGTCCTCGAAGTGGCGGTCCAGACGCCTGAACAACGCAAGGCCAGCGAGGAGCGCAACGAGCGAGACCGCGACCGCCGCTATGACGCCCATCCAAGTGATCGAGCCATGACCGAGAACGAGGGCGCGGAAGCCTTCGGCGTAAAACGTGAATGGATTGAGCGACAACCATGGCTGGAAGCTGACCGGCAGGATCGAGCGATCGAAGAACACCGGCGCGCAATACATGAGTAGCGGCAAGGACTGCCCGAGCAGCTGGATCAGGTCGCGTACGAACACCTGGAGCGCGGCGAAAGCGAACGAAAAACCCAAAGTCAGCGCGAACAGCGGCAGATACAGCAGCAGTGCCGGCAGCAAGCCAGTCGTCAGTCGGATATGCGCGTCCCAGAAAGACAGAACGATGACGATGACGATGAAGCCGAGCATCTGGATGAAAAAGCTCGCGCACACACGCGCAAATACGAGCAACGCCCGCGGCACCGCAACTTTTCCTATCAGCGCAGCATTGTCCTGCAACGTCCTCGTCGCCTGCAGCGTCGCATCCGAAAACGCGTTCCAAGGCCACAGTGCAACAGCGAGGAACGACAGGTAGCCAGGCGAATCCGCGCCCGGAACCTTCGCATGGAACACCTTCACGAAGACGAAGGCATAGATGCCCAATTGCAACGCCGGCTGGAATACCGCCCAGAAAATGCCGGCGAAGCTCCCCGAGAAACGCTCGCGCAAATCGCGGCGAACGAACTCGGACGTCAAGGCGATGCGGGTCACGGCGCGCTCATCCGCAGCCAAACGCCGTCGTCAGAAGTCGACCGTTCCCGATTGATCTGCTTAGTGTTTGGCGGCCGGTACAGCCGCTTTGGGTGCAGGTGATGCGGGAGGAATTGCAGGAACGCTGCCGTAACGCGTGCGCAATGCCTCGATCCGGCCGGAATCGGCATCGATGGGCTTGTTGCGCAATTGATCGACATAATTCGATACGGCCTTCTTCACGTACTCGCTCTTGAGCGAGGTGATGATCTGATCCCGGGCTTCTTCGAAACTCAACTGCCGCTGCGGTGTTCGCGCGAGCAGCTTGAGGACATAGTAGCCACCCGTCGCGTCGACAGGTGAAGAGAACGTGCCTGGAATGACGAGTTCGCCGATGGCCTTGGCGAGCTCGGGACTCACGGCGCGCTTGTCGGCACTTTTCACGATGCCAAGGGTTTGCGCCTTGTTCGTCTCGTCCGAATATTTCGCGACGAGAGCGTCGAAATCCGTGCCTGACTTGGCTTCCGCCAAGACCCTTTCGGCGATGGCCTTGGCCTCCGGATTCGATCGGGCGCTGACAGAAATGAAGACCTGCTGCACTTCGACATTTTCCGCGGCAACGTATTTTTCCGGTTGCGCAATGTATTTTTCCCGCGCGAGCTCCGACAAGTCCGGAATAACCAGACTTTCCCGGAAATGGGCGAGTTGTGCCTCGGCGAGGAGCTTGGTCTTTTTCGCTCCCGTTGCCGCTTTCATTTCGGGCGTGCCATCGAGACCCGACTTGACGGCATCCGCGGCGAGCTGCTTTTGCAGCAATAGATTCAAGATCAGTGACTGGATGCGTTTCGGGCTGTCGATGAAATGTGCGCGGTCGCCTTCAGGAACCTTCTGCACCGCCATGTCTATGTCGAGATAGGTGAGGTTCTGGCCTCCCTGCGACGCGATCACCGTCATGTCGTCTGGCGCAGCCGTCGCAACACTCGCGGAAAAGATGAAAGTTGCCGCCAATGCAAACCCAAGCTTTCCGCTCATTGCGCAGAAACTCCGCTAAATCAGGGACACGACTGCGTGTCGACAAGAGGTGCCCACCAGCCATTGGCTAGCCCCGCCGAAAGGAGAGGTCCACTGAGAGACAGTGGACCTCGTCGACTTCGACTCGATTGATGCCGCCAGGTTCAATCGTCGATACGTATCGTGCACCAAGTAGCCGTACAACCGTTCGGACGAACATTCAGGTAATAAGTCTGTCCGGGCTCAAGGCGGCATTTGAAGGCTTCATCCTCGCCCAAGATCCAGCGAATCGCAGGGGCATCGTTGGCAGCGTTGGTGACCTTGCATGTGGATGGGATGCTCGCGCTATCGAAATCGCCACAGGCCGTACTGATTGACATGTCTGCGTTTGTTTGGACCCAGCCGGAGCCTTGGATATTTCCCGCCGACTTTGTAAACGTACCCTTTTTTCCGACCGGCAGGTTCAGCGGCACGGTGAATCTGGCGCTCACATACTGACCGGCCTTGATCTGGAATGAGGGACCGGAGCCGCTGGCGCCCGGAAAATCCAGGTAGGGAGGCGCTGCAGGCGTAATTCTCGCAACTCCATTCTCGGTTCCCCGGAAGCGACCAATCCAGATCGGGAAAGTCGTCAGATTGTCCTGCCCTCCGTCCGTGGTACATAGATTGGCAGGACTTTGGTAGCACAAGCCATAGGAGCCCGCATATACGCTCGGCGCTTTCGTAACACGTCCGGCCGGGCAGTTGTCCGCAGGGGCAGTCGGGTTAATTGTGATCGGCAATGCGCTGCTCGTGATCGAACCATCGGCGTTGCTGCAGGTCATGGCAAGCGTGAAACTGACGCCGACGGTGCCGTTGCCAATATCCGCCGCCGTGGGGGTGATGGTGCGCGTATTCGTACCGATATTTGCAGACGCCGATTGCACCCAGCCCGACAGCGCAGCACTCGCCGGAGCGCCGCTGAACGAACCGGCGCACGTAATGGGGGTCTTTCCGCCTGTAAGCGTCCAACTTACTGTAAACGGTAGACCCACTGTCGCGACCAGTGGGTTTGGGTTGGGCGTCAGGATGAATGGCGTCGTCGGCGGATTCTTTGGCCCTGTTGATCCGGTTCCACATCCTTCGCCCGAGAGCGTGGCCGGGCTGGCCGTTAAATTCGTTCCTCCCTGGCCCAGATGCAGGCCCAGGGGGTCGGTGGTCGTGATGGTGCAAGGCTTACCTTGATCAGTAGTGAGATCAATGGTTGCCGTGACAGGACCTGCGGCTGTCGCAACGTGCGCGAAGGCAAACGAAACCGCTGTGGCGACAAGAGCGGGGAGGATACGTGGGAACATGAGTGCTTCCAAAAGCGAGCTATTGCCAAAGTCGGATTCTAGACGATCCGGAATGCAGATGCGGCAATTTTCTCCGCCAGTCGGGTTGCATTCATGGACGGCGCGCACAAAAAAAGGGAGGGCCTAGGCCCTCCCTTCTCTTGTTGCACCAGCTCGAAGCTGCCGAATTACGAGCAGGCCGTGCCAGTAGCGCAGGACTTGCTAGCGCGATGGCGGAACAGGCCCGAGTAGTTCGCCAGGACACCGCCACTAACGTCGGCGTTGATGAGGTTGAACACCTCGAAGCCCGTGGCCGGCAGACCGCGGAGCTGCGTGCCGTTGGCAGCAGGACGCAAGACATGCGAACCGCCGTCACCCGTTGCCATGTCCATGCGAATCCAACCGGCCGAGGCGAACGGAGGAATGTTGAACACCAGCTTCGATCCGAGCACGCCCGAGGTTTCGCCGGCGCCGTCAGCGTCAGCGTCGAGCAGGCTGATCACGTTGACTTCGTACGGCAGCGACGACGGACGAACGTTGATCGGCGGGCTCGGCGACCAGTCACAATCGCTGCCCGGGGTCGGGTTGGACGGATCGCAATCCTGCGGAACGATCGTACCTTCTTCACGGTCGTACTGCGTCACCTTCACTTCGACGTTGGACGCGCTGTCGAACACTTCGTTGAACGGCTGGATGGCGGGACCGGCGGTACCGACATACGCAGGATCGACATAGAAGCGCTTGGTCGGGAACGTGACGACCCAGTCGGTCGTGGCGCCGATGTTCGAATCCGTGACGTACTCGTTGTAGATCGTATCGGACTGGTACACCGCGCTGACCGCATCCGCACCATCCACGTACGCGCCGTAGTCGAGCGAAAGCAGGGCGCCGTTGTTGAACACATAAGCAACGGTGTTGTCGTACTGCTGCAGCGACGGACGGGTATCGCCCGAACCGGTGACGTGCGGTTCCGTGAAGAAACCATCGATCGCATCGGCGTTGTAGCCGAAGAACGTACCCTGATGCACGTTGACGATGCCGCCCGAACCGAACAGTGTTCCGGTCGGCGCAACAACTTCAGTGGAGCCCGTGATCGAGTTGCCGATGAGATCAGTATCGCACTCCGGCACACCGGCGTGGTGCAGAGTCGTGGCGAACAGATCGGTATTCGGCGGCACATCGGCCATCTGGATCATTTCCAGGTAGCCTTCGCGCGTACGCGTCAAATCGGTCGGACCGCCGTCCTTGACGTTGATCGTGCCGTCAAAGGTATAGGTGAGGAATCCCTTGTACGTACCCTGAGTGAACTTCGGGAACGTGCAGCTGCGGTCGTCGGTCTTGACGCCGCCGCCGTTGCCCACTTCGCTGACGGTGCCGGTCCAGACGTCATTCGGCGAAAGGAACAGGTTGAAGTCGAGCACTTCGCGGCTGTCGTAGCCCTCGAGGAAGCGAACCTTGACAACCTTGCCGTTGACCGCGTCCGTGTTGACCACGGAAACCAGCGTGTCTTGACCCTTGTTGACCGTGAAATACGGGTAGATGAGGACCTGACCGAGACCATCGGGATTGAGTTCGATGGCGTTCGCCAGACTCGCGAAGCCGGCGACGCCAGCGATACCGGCGACGACAGCCATCGTCAAGCTGTTCTTTTTCATCGCAACACTCCTAAATTTTTGACCACAGGGCTTTTGCTTTTACCGCCCCCTTGCAACTGCGGCGCGCCGGCGGAGATGCCGACACTCGAGGCAAGGACAGGCAACAGCGCCACCATGTTAAGGCAAAGGAAACCCGTTCCGCAATCCCCTGCATCAAAGATGGCTGGTACCTTCAAATTCAATCAGTTGGGCAGAATATACCATTCGCCGTTGACGCGAATCCACGTTTCGGACTGGACGCTCTCGTTGTTCACCGTCTTCCCGGCCATGCCGGGCATCGCGATCGAGTAGCGAACATTCATCTGGACCTTGCACCGGTCGCCTTCGCATGTCTTGTCCTTGAAGCTCGCGCCAGTCCACTTCACCGGACGATGATTCATCGCGGCCGCGTAATTCTCGCGCGTCTGCGTCGCGCGGTAGCCCGGCGTGAGGTAGTCGTAGGCTTTCTCCGCTTCATGTGCTGCGAGATAGTCCCAGCGCTCAACGCTGCGTTTGTCGATCATGTCGGGATCGCTCTTGTCGACGCAGCCGCCGAGTGACGCGAAGGCGGAAGTCAGCGCCAGTGCCGCCAAGACACGCTTGTCAATGTTCACTCGATGGCTCCTGCGTCGGATTCGTGGGTGGCGTGACCGGATATGTACGCGAGGGTTCCGTGGGCGCGGGGGAAGGCTGCGGCGACGACATCGGATGCTGCGCGCGCAACGGCGCCAGGGACTGGAACTGCTTGACGTAGTCCTCGGTGACCTGACGCGCTTCATCGCTGTTGTTGATGACGCGCGGGGTGATGAGGACGATGAGTTCGGTTCGGTTGGTACTGCTCTTGGTCGAGCCGAACAGGTTCTTCAGGATCGGCACTTTGCCGACCAGCGGCAAACTCGTATTGCTGTCCTGCTTGATTTCCTTGATGAGACCGCCGAGCAGCAGCGTCTGACCACTTTGCACGGCGACCGAGGTCTGGATCTGCCGCTGCGCGATCGGCGGGTTTCCGCCCGTCGTGGCAGCAGCGCCGGGGGTACTGACTTCCTGCTGGATATCAAGATAGACGAGGCCACCCGGATTCACGCGCGGCATGACATTGAGCGTGACACCCGTACTCAGGTATTGCACCGAACCCGTCAAGCCCCCGACGTAGCCATTTGTTCCATTGGTGCCGGTCGTCGTCGAGCCGATTGAACCCAGTCCATTGTAGTAAGTCTGCGTGATGGGAATTTGGTCGCCGACAGTCAGCGAGGCTTCCTGATTGTTGTTGACCACGAGCGAAGGAGCCGACAACGTCTTGGCGACGCCCGACGACTCCAGCGCATTGATCGCGACTTGGAACTTGCTATTGAGGAAGGAATAGAAAAAACCGGTTGCACCGGAGCCATCGCGCGACGCCGCGCCCCCAAGCGTGCTGCCGGAGCGTCCGTAGGGATTGGGGTATGGCCACTGGTTGTGGGGATTTTCGTACGTGCCGCCATTCGGGCCTGACATCAAATTGCCGAGCCACCACTGCACGCCATATTGCAGGCCGTCGGAAAGCGTCACCTCCAGAATCCGCGCCTCGATCTGCACCTGCAGCGGCGGCGTGTCGAGGCGGCGAATCGCGGCCTGCATCTGCTCCCACTCGAACGGCTGCGCCATGACCATGATCTGGTTGTTTTCCTCGATCGCGGAAATGCGGATGTCGGTTTCCTTCTTGTTCGAGCCGCCGGCGGCGGTCGTGGTCTTGCTGTCGCCGCCGCTCGTGGGCGCGGACTTTTCCATGTTCGATTGCGGGCGCAGCGAGCTGCCGTAGCTCATGCTGTTGTTGCCGAAGCCGCCCATGCCGCCGCTGCCGCCGAGCGTGGTCGAGCGCAGACCCTGGCCGACGCGGCCGGAGGTGGTACTGCGGTGCGAACCACCCGAGGTGCCGAGGAAGATCTGGCTGAGATAGTCGGCAAGGTCGGGCGCCTTGAGGTTCTTCACGTTGTAGACGTAGAGCTGCACCGCGTTCTCGGCACTGCCGCGGTCGAGGCGGTACAGCCATTCCTCGGCCTGCTTGAGGTATTCGGGCTGCGGCGTGATGACGATCATCGAATTGGTTTCTTCGATCGGCATGAAGCGGAACATGCCCGCGAGCGGCGACTCGCCTTTCGAACCAAAAAGCTGGTCGAGGTCGGGCATGAGCTTGGTCACGTCGACGTGCTGCATGTTGTAGACGCCGATCGACATGCCCTTGAGCCAGTCGACGTCGAAGGTGTCGATGGTGCGCTGGTAGGCGTCCAGTTCCGACGGATTGCCGGCGAGCACGAGCAGGCTGCGGTTGGGATCGATCTGCACGATCGCATCGCCCTTCGCGTAGGGCTTGAGCAGCTTGGCCATTTCCACTGGCGAGACGTACTTGAGCGGGAAGATGCGCAGGCCGTAGCCGGGCTGCTGGCTGGCGCCGACCTGCGGCGAGAGCTTGCCGGGGATCGCGTCCTTGGATTGCAGCACGGTGTAGCGGTTGCCCTCGCGCACGAGCGCGTTGCCGGTCCACGACAACAGCATCTCGAGTACGGGCATCGCGTCCTCGCGGCGGATCGGCCGGGAGGTCGAATAAGTGACGTTGCCGCCGACGTTCGGCGCGATCGTGTAGTTCTCCTCCAGCATGTCACCGAGGATCGCCTTGACCACCGCCTGGACCGGCTGGTTCTCGAAATTGAACGTGACCTGCCCTTCGCCGCCGCTGCTGCGCGGGGCGGCCTGGCTCTTGAAGAACTTGGCGGTGCCGACCTCGATCTCCGGCTTGGGCGGCGGACGATTGGCTTTCGTGTCCGGCGAGATCGCGATGCCTTCCGTCGGTTCTTCCGCCGTGGTCGGCGGCACGGGCTTGAGGATCGTGTCCGCGGTGAGGACGTCGCTGTCGGCCGAGTTCGGGCGCGTGACGTCCTTCGACGGCGCACAGCCAGCCAGCAGCGCAATGCCGAGGCTGAGCAGCAGGGTTGGCAGTCTGGATCGCACGTGTTTTGCTCCGTTGCTACTACTTCTTGTTGTTGGGCCCGGCCTGCTTGGCCTTGCGGTTGCGTTCGGCTTCTTCGCGCATCTGGCGGCGACGTTCCTCGATGCGCTTGGCGAGATCGCCGCCGGCGGACGGCGGAGGCGCAGCGCCGGGCCGGGCCGGCGGACGGCCGGCGGACGGCTTGGGTGGCGGCGCCTTCGGCGCAGCCGTCGAAGTCTCCAGCTCCACTTCGCTGGTTTCGGCCGAGGCGTTGCGGAACACGGCCGTGCGAGGCTTCACCTCTACCAGCGTCCATGCTGCCTGGTCGCCCTCCAGCGGCATTCCGACCTTGAGAGTGACTGGGAGGTTCCGCGCCTTGTCGAGCAGCATGGCAACGCGCACATGATTGATTTCGTCGATGATGACACCGGTCAACTGCACGTTCAGCGGATTGGGCGGCGGCGTGGCGTCGGCGGATTCGGCGGCATCCTGCGGCGATGGCGCGCGATCTTCGTTGAACAGCGGATGCGCATCGATTGCGGCGAAAGCACCGGCGGCTGGCATCTGCGGCGGCCGCCTGTCGATGTTCGGCAGCGCCTTCGCATCCTCGCCGTCGGCAGAGGCGACATCCCAGCGATAGCCGCGACCGAGCCCCGCATACTGCGCGACCAGCAGCAGCAACAACACGCCACACGTCGCGGCAAGCACCTGGGTCGTCAATTTGGCGGCGCGGACGTTCATGGATTCTTGTCCGTCTGGCCGGACTTGCCGCCGGGCTGGCGCAGGTAGCCGGACAAATTGAAACGCACGTCGAGCGGCGGCGTGACCGACTTCGCGCCGGGCGGCGTGTAGGTCTGCTGCTTGTAGATCATGACCTGGTCGACGAACAGGTACGGCTTGCTGCTTTCCAAGTCCTGCAGGATCGCGGCGAGCGGTTCGAGGTCGCACTTGAGCCGCGCCTGTACGGTGACGCGCTTGTAGACCTCTTCCTCACCGCTCGAATAGCTCTGCGTGCCATTGTTCTGACAGCGCGCTTCATTCTTGACGTGGTCGGTCATCGCCTGCTTGAGGCGCTGGATCAGCGCCGCCTCGGCCGCGTTGCGGTCGGCGTCGGGCATGAACGCCTGATTGCCCTGCTCGTAGGCCTTGACCTCGGCGAGACGTTTTTCGATGTCGGGCTTCTGCGCGATGGTCTGGCTGAATTTGGCCTGCTGGTCGCGCAGATCCTGCATGTCGCTGGAAAACTGCATCTGCGGCGCGACAAACCACCAGTGCACGCCGACGAGATACACCAGCAGGAGCACGATGAGCAGAAGCACGACGGCGAGCAGGCGGCCGTCCTTGGGCTGGAATCGACTCGTCGCCATCCTAGGCCCCCTTCGAACCCGGACGCGAACGATGCGCGGGCGCGGCCGGCTTTGCGGCCGCAGGCGTCTGCGGTTTGGCCGGTGCAGCCTTTCCCGCGCCGGCCTTGTCGCCGGCGGCCTTGCCGGTGCCCGCCTTGCCTGCCGCGGGCTTGTCCGCGGCGGCGGGCTTGCCAGCGATAGCGGCGGCATCCTTTGCAGGCGCCGCGGCGGTGGGCTTGACGTCGGCCTGCGGATTGCATTCCTGGAGATCGGCGTTGATCTGGAAGCGCTCCTTGCTGGTGCGCGGATCGGGCTGGACCTGGCCCTGGAAACCGGGATTGCCCAGGCACGGCGACGCGCCGAGCAGCGCGATGAGCTTGGCCGCTTCCGTGGCCTGGCCCTGCAGCTGCACCGTCTTGTTCTCGATCTGCAGGCGCTCGAGATAGGTGTCCAGCGGCATGCGCTGGGTGATGTCGTCGATCAGCGCAACCGTGGTCGGGCCCTTGCGCTTGCGGTCGGACAGGAAATTGGCGCCGGTGATGGAATCGGTCAGCGTCTTCTTGAGCGCGGCGACCTGCTTGGCCTGCTTGCCGGCGTTGTCGACTTCCGCACGCATCGCATCGAGCGCGCTCGCGCGATTGGCGAGCGATTCGTCCATGTTGAGCACGAGCAGCACGAGCGCGGCGGCGGCAAGGCCGAGGTTGAGCGGAAGGCGCAGGTCGCGACGGCGCGTGCGCTTGTCGGGCGGCAGCAGGTTGACGTGGCGCCGCGCCGTGCCGGGCGCGCCCTTCCACGCGTCGACACCGTCGATGTGGGTGGCGCCGCCAGGCAGCGTCGCCAGTTCCGCGTCGAGTTGCGCGCGCGGCAACAGCACGAGTTCGACCTGTGCGTTGCGGCCGCTCGCGTCCTGGCCGAGTACGCGGCTGTCGAAATAGACCTGGTCGGCCTTGAACGGGGTCTGCCGGTCCATCTCGAAAGCGAGCACCTGCAGCAGGTTGTCGGTCGTCGCCGCGGGCAGGCTCAGCACGCGCGTGAGCACGCGCTCGGCGTCGATGCAGAGCACGGTGCGCGTGTTCGGATCCTCCACCGCGTCACGCATCTGGCGGAACTGGGCGGCCTGCGCATCGGCCGGCAGGTCGCGCGGGATGCGCCCGTATTCGCGGATCGCCGCACCGCGCTCGCGCCAGATGACGAATGCATCCGGCGCGGCGCCGACCAGCAGCGATTCTGAGCGGTCGGACACGAACGCGCGCCAGCGCTCCGGCAGGCAGGCCAGCAGCTCGCGTCCCCACCACGAAAAGAATCGCGGCAGCGGTGTTTTGGCAAGGCGCGTGCGCACACGCGCGATCAGTCTGTCGACAGTCGGATTCACGGCTCAGGAAGTTTCCCCGTCGCGCCAGCGCAGGATCACGAACGGCCTTCCGGCCGTGTTGACCCCGCCCATGCGAATGGTGGCATCCAAGGTCGTGCTGGTGCCGTTGGGCATCTTCGCACGGGACTGGACACTATACGTGACGCCCCCGCCGCCTGCCACGGCGCCGACGGAAACCCCACAGATCGGCTCGTTGGACACCGGCACGTCGCCGGCATTCATCGCCTGGCGCTGCTGGATGATCTGCTGCGCGCATTCGGGTGTCATGTCGGGCATCGATTCGAGCGCTTCGAGCGGGGCGTATTGCGCATTGGGCGTCTGCTGTCCCGAATAGATGGTCAGGGCAGGTTCGACCTTCGTGTACAGCTCGTAGTTCATGCCGAGCACCTGCTGCAGTTCGGAAACCGTGTTGAACTGCGCGTTGGCCGGACCGTAGGACAGCCCCGCCGCCCTGTATTCGGACACTTCGGCCCCGTTGAGAGAAGCCTCGTCGTCGGGATCGACCCAGTCCTTGACGGCCGCGGCGAGCGACTCGGCCTTGTCCTGCGGCACCCCACGCGCCATGAACAGGTTGATCAGCGTCGTCGGGTCGCCCATCGCCGCACCGTTGAGATCGATCTTGCCCGACTCGTCCGTGATGCGAACCTCGACCTGCGCCTCGCCGAAGCCGAACGCATATGGCCGGCCATCGCCGATCCAGCGCAGCATCGGATCGGACTTGCGCAACTCGTAGGCGGCGAGGTTGAGCCCCGCCTCTGCGGCATAGCGTGCCTGCGTGGTATCGAACATGTGCCGCGCCTGCAGGTTCTCCGTTCGCGCTATCAGCGAGAAGCTGCCGAGCAGGATCGTCAGCATCGCCACGACCCAGAGCACGAGCACGAAGGCGAGTCCGCGCTCGCGCCGCGGCAGGCGCATGTGGCTACGCGCGCTCATCGCGATCTCGCATTGGGCGAATTCGGGTGCGGCGCGACGGCCTGCGAGCGGTTGCCGAATGGCATGCCCGGCATGCCGAACTGGGAACGCCGCACCGCACCCGCGTCGAGCATGAGCGGGATGTCCATTTCCGGGAATTCCACGCCTGCCTCGGGCAGCATGGTGACGACGACGCGCACCATGACCGGCGTCACGCCCGGATCGTCCCATTGGTCGGACCAGTCGGTGAGATCGCCGTTCTCGTCGACGCCACGGAATTCGAAACGGCCATCGGCGATCTGGTCGATGAGGACGGCCGGCTCCTCGTCACCGTCCTTCGCGTCCTCGTCGTAACCGTTGAGCATCTGGTCGGTGAACAGCAGTTGCCGTCCGCCACGGCGATTGCCGGCGAAGCTCAGCGTCTGCACGTACGGGCCGCCTTTCGACAGGTAGCCAGGCATCGGCGCGACGAAGCGCATGAAGTCGCGCCGGCCATCGAAGACGAAATTGGAATTGGTGTTGTCGTCGCGCGCAAACGCGAGCGGCATGATGCGGCTGACCTGACGGCGTATGAATTCCTGCGCGACGCGCAGGCGACTGGTGCGGTCAATCGCCTGCTCTCCCGAATGCATCGCGTGCACCGCCGTGCGGACCGCGCCAACGGTGCCGGCGAGCAGCAAGGCGAGCAGCAACAGCGCGAGCATGACTTCGAGCAGCGTGAAGCCGCGCGCATTCCGGCCGATTGCAAGCGCACGCATCAGTGGCGTCCTCCAAGCGGATTGCGCATGCCGGGCAGCCCGACATTCTGCAGGTTGCCGTTCTGCGCGTCGGGATTGACCGCACGCAAGGTCGTGAAATGCGCGGTACGCGGATTGCCGCCGTAACGGCCGCCCCACGAAACGACAAGATCGCATTCGTACAGGTCGAACGGCGCATCACCCGGCCCGTTCGCGCCATTGGCCATCGCCTGCGCAGCCTGCGCCGCCGCGTTGCGCGCCTGGTTCTGCGCCTGCGCCATCTGCTGCGCGTTGCCGGCGCTGACCTGTGGCGGCGGTTCGACCGCGGACGCATCGACCTTGTGGATGTCGAGGTCCCAGGCGTAGGTGTCGTCGAAGCGGCCGCTGCTGTGGCCCTCCTCGACCGGAATGCCGACGCCGACGATGTCGAGCTTGGTCTGCGCCCACAGCGCAGCCATCGTGTAGTCCGACGACAGGCGCGTGTTGCGCATCGCCGCGGTGAGCACCGACATGAGCACGCCGATCGCGATCGCGAAGACGAGGAACGCCGCGACCATCTCGATGAGGCTGAAGCCGCGCATCGACGAGCGGCTGGCGATGGGCGAACGCGAACGGATCATGGGCGGATATGACAGCGGGCGCGTGGGCGGGTTCGCCGCCGCGCTACTCGCCACGCTCGTTGAGTTCGATGTCGCCGGTCAGCCAGGCGACGTTGATGCGCCACTCGCGCTGGCCCTGCAGCACGGAAATATGGCCACCTGTCGAGCTGCCGTCGGCGAAAAAGCGGATGCCGCCACTGTTGGCGCCGGTCTGTTCGGTCTCCGCCGTGGTCAGGCGCAACGCCATGCCCTTGGGCAACGGCTTGGCCGCCTTGCCCGGCGCCGTGTAGGAATTGTTGTCGAGATCGAGCACCAGCGCCTGCGACTGGCCCTTCACGATCGCCTGTCCGCGCGTGTAGCGCAGCGCGGCGACGAGATCGCGGCTCGCCGCGCGGATCTTCGCCGCCTGCAGGCTCTTGGAGAAAGATACCGAAACGATCGTCATCGCGATCGCGATGAGCAGGATCACCGCCATCAGCTCTATGAGCGTGAAACCCCGCGCGCTCGCCACGGCACGAAACGGTCGCCGGTGATCCGCAACGTGCAGGCGCGCGAAGGACGGCGCGCATTGCGCCGCCCCGTTGCGAACTGCCGATTGCGGACCGCGATCCGTCATTGCCAGTTGCCGTAATCCGCGTTGACGCCGTCGCCGCCGGCTTGGCCATCCTTGCCGAGGAAGACGATATCGAAATCGCCGTGCTCGCCCGGCGCCTTGTACTGGAACGCATGGCCGAACGGATCCTTGAGATCGGATTCCTTCGCGTACGGCCCCTGCCAGTTGGACGAATTGCCCGGCTTGGCGACGAGGTCTTCCAGGCGCGAAGGAGGACTGCCGTTGTCGAGCGCATAGGAATCGATGTCGCCGGCGAGACGGCCGACTGCGGCCTTGCCGGCGCCCCACTTGCCCTTGTCGACGTTCTTGCCGACCTGTTGCACGACGATGCCGGCGACGATGCCGATGAGCACGATCACGGCGAGCATTTCGATGAGGCTGAAGCCCGCCGCGCGCGGCAGTCGCTGGATGTTGCGGTTGCGCATGTTCATGGTTCTCTCGACCCTCCGTTCAATTTCGTATTCGCCCATCGCCGCGGCGGCGGGCGCGTTGTCGCACCTCGATGGCATTTTCGGCCCTACTTCACCGCGCCGGCAATGTTCATGATCGGCATGACGATGGCCAGCATGATCATTGCCACGATCACCGTCATCACGATCGTCGTCGCCGGCACCAGCGCGGCGAGCAGGCGATCGAGCGTGTTCTTCACTTCCACGTCGAAGGTGTCGGCGGTCTTGAGCAGCATCGTGTCGAGCTCGCCCGATTCCTCGCCGACGCTGATCATCTGGATCGCGAGCTTGGGGAAACGCTTGGACTGCGCAAGCGCATGACCGAGTCCGCCGCCGGTCTTGACCTCTTCCGTGGCCGCCTCGACCGATTCGGCGAGCGCGGTATTGGTCATCACGTTGCGCGCGACAGTGAGTCCCGACAACAGCGGCACGCCGTTCTTGAGCAGCGTACCGAGCGTGCGCGCGATGCGCGCGGTCTCGACCTTGCGCACGATGTCGCCGACCACTTTCATCCTGAGCAGGCGTTCGTCGATGCGCAAGCGCGAAACGGGATCGGCCATCTGGCGGCGCAGCCAGCCGACGCCGAACACGATCGCGGCGAGGATCAGCCACCAGAAACTCTGCAGCGTCGAGCCGACCGCGAGCACGATCTTGGTGATCAGCGGCATCTCGACGTTCATGTCGGCGAACATCGGCGCGAACTGCGGCACGACGTAGATGAGCAGCACCATCAGCGAGACGAGCACCATGCCGACGAGGAACGCCGGATAGATCATCGCGTTGATGACGCTGCTCTTGAGCGCGGCGCTGCGCTCGAGATAGTCGGCCAGCCGCGCGAGCGTGTCGTCGAGCGAACCGCCCGCCTCGCCGGCGCGCACCATGTTGACGTACAGGCGCGAGAACGTGCCCTGCTCCGCCTCGAGCGCGTCGGACAGCGGCGTGCCGCCACGCACCTCGTCGCGGATGCGCTCGAGCATGCGCTTGGCCTTGTCGCCCTCCGGCAGGTCGAGCAGGATCTGCAGCGCGCGATCGAGCGGCTGGCCGGCGCCGAGCAGGGTCGCAAGCTGCTGCGTGAACTGCACGATCTGCGCTTGGCGCAGCGTCGCGCGCTTGAACAGCGCGGCGAAAAGGCTGGCCGAATCGCCGCCGTCGGCCTCGCGCACCTCAAGTGGAATGTTGCCGCCGTCCTGCAGCTTGCCGATGACATCGTCGCGACTGGCGAGGTCGAACTGTCCTTCGAGCACTTCGCCCGATGGCGTGACGGCCTTGTAATAGAACAACGTCATCGCGTCAGTTCTCCGACGAAGTCACGCGCAGCACTTCCTCGATCGTCGTCTGCCCCTGCAGCGACTTGACGAGGCCGTCCTCGAACATCGTGCGCATGCCTTCCCTGCGCGCCTGCTCCTCGATTTCGCCCATGCCGGCGTGCTGCATGATGAGGCGGCGCAGCGCATCGGACATGACGAGGAATTCCATGATCGTCGTTCGACCGAAATAGCCCGTCGGATTGGCCACGCTCGAGCCGGGCTTGTAGAGCTGGATCGGGCGTTCGTCGGTGAAGGTGTCGAGCTTGTATTCCTTGATGACTTCCGGCATTGCCTCGTACGGTGTGGCGACGGACTTGTCGAGCCGGCGCACGAGGCGCTGGGCGAGGATGCCGTTGACGGTGGAGGTGAGCAGGTAGTCCTCAACGCCCATGTCGAGCATGCGCGTGATGCCGCCCGCGGCGTTGTTCGTATGCAGCGTCGACAGCACCAAGTGGCCGGTCAGCGCGGACTGGATCGCGATCTTCGCGGTTTCCAGGTCGCGCATTTCGCCGATCATGATGATGTCCGGGTCCTGACGCACGATCGAGCGCAGCGCGTGGGAGAAGTCCAGGCCGATCTGCGGTTTCGCCTGGATCTGGTTGATGCCCTCGATCTGGTATTCGACCGGATCCTCGACCGTGATGATCTTGACGTCGGCGGTGTTGAGCTGGCTCAGCGCCGTGTACAGCGTGGTCGTCTTGCCCGAACCGGTCGGGCCGGTGACGAGCATGATGCCGTGCGGCAGCTCCAGCACGTTGAGGAACTTCTGCAGGAACTGGTCGGTGAAGCCGAGCGTCTTGAAGTCGAACACGACCGCTTCGCGGTCGAGGATACGCATGACCACCGACTCGCCATGCGCGGTCGGCACGGTCGACACGCGCAGGTCCAGCTCCTTGCCCTGCACGCGGATCATGATGCGGCCGTCCTGCGGCAGGCGACGCTCGGCGATGTTGAGCTTGGCCATGATCTTGATGCGCGAGATCACGGCCGCCGTCGACGCCGCCGGCGGCGATTCGACCTCGTGCAGCACGCCGTCGATGCGGTAGCGCACCTTGAGGCGGTTCTCGAACGGCTCGACGTGGATGTCCGACGCGCGCTGCTCGACCGCGCGCTGGATGATCAGGTTGACGAGGCGAATGACCGGCGCTTCCGAGGCGAGGTCGCGCAGGTGCTCAATGTCGTCCTCGCTGCGCGTGGCGTCCTCGGAAAGGCTCTCCACGATCGAACCCATCGCCGAGCGGCCCGAGCCGTAGTAACGCTCGATGAGATCGTCGATCTCGCTGCGCAGGCCAATGTTGAGCTTGACCGCGCGCCCGGTGGCCAGCTTGAGCGCCTGCATCGGAAATTCGTCGGCCGGATCGGCGACGAGAAGGGTCACGTCGTCGTCGCTCTCGCCGATCGGGCAGACATGATGATACTTGAGGAATCGGATCGAGGTCTGCACGTTCTGCGGCGGCGCCTCGGGAAACTCCTTGGCAGACAGCAGCGGCAGGTTCAGCAGCTCGGCGACGCCCTCCGCCATTTCGCGCTCGGAGACGAGGCCGAGCCGCGTCAGCAGCGAGACGAGGCTGCCGGACGCAGGATCCTCCTCGTGCAGGCGTCGGCCGCGCGCGAGGTCGTTTTCCTTGAGCCGCCCGCGGGCGACGAGGAAACGGCAGATGCGCTCGTCCAGGCTCGCCTCTTCAGGCGTCGGCACGAAGGCGGGATCGTCGATTGCTGCAGCCATGGAAGGTCCGGGCACGGGAAACGGTTGAATCGTCCATTGTTCCACAAGGACGATGCGGGCGAAGCCTCGGCGTTCAGGACACCTCGAAAAACCGGGGCGGACGAAGGGAAATCGAGCGCAACAGGCTTTTCGCGGCGTCCTTCAGGCGCGGTCGGCGGGAGCCTGGGCCGCACTATGACCTTCGGCAGGGGCCTGCGGTTCCCCGTTGCGTCGCACGAGCTGTTCGATGAACGCGCGATTGAACGCGACCCAGAGCACGACGGGCAAAACCGCCGGCAGGATCAGCACGCTGAACTGGTAGGCGACAGCAAGCATGTTCGGGCTCAGGTGCGCCTGCGCGATCGCCGCCGCGCCCTGGGGTCCCGACTCGAACGCGACAGCCTTGAGAGCCTCGGCGACGATGCCGAACGCCTGCGCCGCCCAGATCGCCGCAAGGGCAACGACAAACTGCAAGGCGCGCCGCGATGCCGACAGTGGCGTCGCCATCGCCAGCCCGACGAACAGCGGCAGCGACCACGCGTAGACCATCGGATTCAACGTCGGCTCGAGCACGCCGACGCCGCCTGGATGGCCCTCGCTCGCCGCGACCGCCACCTGCACATGCGTGCCGACGGTGACGAGGTACGACGCACGGCTGACCACGCGCCCGGCGCTGTCGAGCAGTTCGCCGCCGAGCGTGACGCTGTCGAACAGGTTGCCCCACAAGCCGAGCAACGCCGTCTTGGCCAGATGCACCGCCGGCAACACCCACAACGGCGCCCACGCCATCCAGACCACGAACGCGAGCGGCAGCCAGAGCAGCGCCTTCAACGCGAACGCGCGGACCGGCGAAGTCATCTCATCCGACCCAGGCGCGCGCGTTGCGGAACAAGCGCATCCACGGCGAATCCTCGCCCCACTCGCACGGCCGCCACGACATCTGCACGCTGCGGAACACGCGCTCGGGATGCGGCATGAGGATCGTCGCGCGGCCGTCGTCGCTCGTGAAACCCGTCGCGCCGCCGGTCGAACCGTTCGAGTTGTACGGGAAGCGTTCCGTCGCGCAGCCTTCGTTGTCGACGAAACGCAGCGCGAGTCGAGCGCGGCCCGCATCCTCGCGTGCCGCGAATTCCGTGCGGCCTTCGCCGTGCGCGACGACGACCGGAATGTGCGAACCGGCCATGCCCGCGAACAGGATCGACGGCGACTCGACGACCTCCACCGCCACGAAGCGCGCCTCGTACTGCTCGCTCGCGTTGCGCGCGAAACGCGGCCAGTGCGCCGCGCCGGGAATGATCGACTTGAGCTGCGAAAGCATCTGGCAGCCGTTGCAGACGCCGAGCGAAAACGTGCGCGGGTCGGCGAAGAACGCCGCGAACCTCTCGCGCAGGCGCTCGTTGTAGAGCACCGACGCGGCCCAGCCGCGGCCCGCGCCGAGGACGTCGCCGTAGCTGAAGCCGCCGCAGGCGGCGAGGCCGCGGAAATCGGACAGATCGCGCCGGCCCGCGGCGAGATCGCTCATGTGTACGTCGATCGCGTCGAATCCGGCGCGCGTGAACGCGGCCGCCATCTCGACCTGGCCGTTGACACCCTGCTCGCGCAGGATCGCGATGCGCGGCCGCGCGCCACGCGCGATGAACGGCGCGGCGATGTCGTCGGCGGGATCGAAGACAAGCCGTGGCGTCAGGCCGCGATCGGATTCGTCACAGCGCGCGGCGGATTCCATGTCGGCCGTCGCCGGATTGTCGCGGCGGCACTGCATCGCATGGCTCGTTTCCGACCATGCGCGCATGAGGTCGGACCAGCCGCGCTTGAACAGCGTTTCGCCGTCTTGCGTGATGCGTACGCCGAGCTTTTGCGTCGGCTTCGCGACACGCTTGAGCAGCACGTCGACGCCATGGGCGGCGAAGATCGCGCGCAGCGCGTCGAGATCGTCTGCGCGCACTTGCACGAGCACGCCGAGCTCCTCGTTGAACAGCGCGGCCAGCGCGTTGTCGCCCCAGCCATCGAGGTCGATGTCGAGTCCGCAATGCCCCGCGAAGGCCATTTCGAGCAGCGCGACGAGCGCGCCGCCGTCGCTGCGATCGTGGTATGCAAGCAGCAGGCCGCCATCGCGCGCCTCGCCGAGCGCGGCGAGTGCGGACTTGAAGCGCGCCGCATCGTCGAGGTCGGGCGTGTCGCCGCCGCGGCGACCGAACGCCTGCAGCAGCGAACTGCCACCGAGGCGGTTGCAGCCGCCCCCCAGATCGAGCAGCCAGATATCGCTCTCGCCAGCGTCAGACACGATTTGCGGCGTCAACGCGCGGCGCACGTCGCGCACGCGCGCGAAGGCGCTGACGATGAGCGAGACGGGCGACACGGTTTGCTGCGGCGTCGCTTCGCCCGCGTCGCCGGTTTCCGCGCCGGAATAGCGCGTCTGCATCGACAGCGAATCCTTGCCGACCGGAATCGACACGCCGAGCGCGGGACACAGCTCCATGCCGACCGCGTGGACAGCGTCGTACAGGCGCGCGTCCTCGTCGCCGAAGCCGGCAGCGGCCATCCAGTTCGCGGACAGGCGCACTTCATCGAGTTTCACGTCGGCCGCGAACAGGTTGGTCAACGCTTCGCCGACCGCCATGCGCGCGCTGGCCGCAGCATCGATGAGCGCGAGCGGCGTGCGCTCGCCCATCGCCATCGCCTCGCCTTGGTTGCCGTCGAAATCGGTGAGCGTGACCGCGCAATCGGCCACGGGCACCTGCCACGGGCCGACCATCGGATCGCGCGCGCACAATCCGCCGACGCTGCGATCGCCGATCGTCACGAGGAACGACTTGCTGCCGACCGCGGGCAGGCGCAGCACGCGTTCGATCGCCTCGTCGAGCGTGATGCCGACAAGGCCGGGCACGAGGTCGATGCGTCCTTCCGCGCGGCGCGTGTCGCGCTGCATGCGCGGCGGCTTGCCGAACAGCACGTCGAGCGGCAGGTCGATGACTTGTGCGTCGGCGCCGTCGCGGACGTCTTCGAGAATGAGGCGGCGCTCCGCGGTCGCGCGTCCGACGACCGCGAACGGGCAGCGTTCGCGCGCGCAGATCGCCTCGAACTCCGGCAGATCCTGCGGGCGCACGCCGAGCACGTAGCGCTCCTGCGATTCGTTGCACCAGATCTGCATCGGCGACAGTTGTGGATCGTCGCTCGGGATCTTGCGCAGTTCGATGCGGCCGCCGACGCCGGAATCATTGAGGATTTCCGGGATCGCGTTGGACAAGCCGCCCGCGCCGACGTCGTGGATCGAGACGATCGGATTCGCCTCGCCGCGCGCCCAGCAGGCGTCGATGACCTCCTGGCAGCGGCGCTGCATTTCCGGGTTGTCGCGTTGCACGGAGGCGAAGTCGAGCTGTTCGGAACTTGCGCCCGCGGCGACCGACGAAGCCGCGCCACCGCCGAGGCCGATCAGCATCGCGGGACCGCCGAGCACGATCACGCAGTCGCCGTCGGCGAGCGTGCGCTTGTCGACGTCGCCCGCGCGCAGGTTGGCGAGGCCGCCGGCGATCATGATCGGCTTGTCGTAGCCGCGGCGCAGGCCGGGCGTCGCCGTTTCCTGCTCGAACGCGCGGAAATAGCCGCCCAGGCACGGCCGGCCGAATTCGTTGTTGAACGCGGCGGCGCCGAGCGGCGCGTCGCGCATGATCTCGAACGCGGTGGCGAAGCGCGGCGGCAGCGGGCGCTCGCGCTCCCACGGCCGCGGCAGGTCGGGAATGCGCAAGTCGGACACCGTGTAGCCGACGAGCCCGGCCTTCGGCTTGCCGCCGCGACCGGTCGCGCCTTCGTCGCGGATCTCGCCGCCCGAGCCCGTCGATGCGCCCGGATACGGCGAGATCGCGGTCGGATGATTGTGCGTTTCGACCTTGATCGCGTACGGCACGGCTTCCTCGTGCGCGCGGAACGTGCCATCGGCGGGATCGGCGAAGAAACGCCGCGCGACGTTGCCTTCGATCACCGCCGCATTGTCGTGGTACGCCGACAGCGTGTGCGCGGGCGAGACCTTGTGCGTGTTGCGGATCATCGCGAACAGCGACTGCGGCTGCGCGGCGCCGTCGACCGTGAACTGCGCGTTGAAGATCTTGTGGCGGCAATGTTCCGAATTGGCCTGCGCGAACATCATGAGTTCGGCGTCGGAAGGATCGCGGCCGAGCTCGGCGTAGCGGTCGGCGAGGTAGGCGATTTCGTCGTCGGCGAGCGCGAGGCCGAGTCGCGCGTTCGCGGCCGCGAGCGCCGCGCGCGCGGCGCCCGCGAGCTTGATGCGTTCGAGCGGCTGCGGCGCGCCGGCCGCGAACAGGCGCGAGGCGGCATCGAGCGACTCGATGACGGCCTGCGTCATCGGATCGTGCAGCGCGCGTTCGACACGCTGCCGCGCCATCGCATCGGCAGGCAGGCCGTCGAGGTCGAACGCGATGCCGCGCTCGACGCGGCGCACTTGCAGGCCGCAGTCGACGAGGATGTCGGTCGCCTTGCTTGACCACGGCGAACGCGTGCCCGGCCGTGGCACGACCCACAGCGAAGCGGCCTGGGGCGGCGCATCGTGCGCCTCGAGGATTTCGCACAGCCGCGCGCGGTCGATGCCGGTGTCCGCATCGACGAAATAGACGAAACGCGCGGCGCGAACGGCGGCGCCGGGCTCGGCGCGTGCCAATTCGGCGTTGAGTCGGTCGATGCGGAACGCGGAAAGCGCAGGCAGGCCGTCGAGGACGATCATGGCGCGGAAGGCTCGGGACGGGAGCCCGATATTGTAGTCGATGCCCGCGCGGGCGCGTCCGCCGCGCGCGCGGGTCGAACACCAAAACGCGACGGGCCGTCACAGGGACGGCCCGTCGGCATTGCGTGTCGGCGCGGGCGATCAGCGCTCGGCGAGCGTCGGCGTGGCCAGCGACTTGAGCTTGGCGACCATCTGGTCGGGGTCGAGGTAGCCGCCGACCTTGTGGCCATCGGCGGAATAGATCGCCGGCGTACCGTCGACGCCGACCTGCCCGCCGAGCGCGAATTCGTCGGCGACCGGGTTGTCGCACTTGAGCGCCGGCGGCGTCTGCCCGGCCTTGGCGGCCGTGAACGCGGCCTTGCGGTCCTTCGCGCACCAAACCGACACGGCCTTGTCGTACGAGGCCGAACCGATTCCCGCGCGCGGGAAGAACAGGTAGTCCACCTCGATGCCGCGCTGATTGTAGGCCGCGATCTGCGAATGCAGCTTGCGGCAGTAGCCGCAATCAAGGTCCGTGAACACGGTGATCTTGTACTGCGGCTTGCCTGCCGGCGCGAATACGATGCGCTTGGCCTGCGACACGGCGTCGAGCTTCTTCTTCACGTCGACGGCCAAGCGCGCGCCGGTGAGATCACGTCGGGCGCCCGTATCGAACAGCTTGCCCTGCATGACGTACTTGCCGTCATCGCTGACGTAGATGAGCTGGCCACCGACGATGACCTGCTGGAAACCGGGCATCGGCGCTGTTTCCACGGCGTCGATCCTGGCCTGCGGCGCTAGATCGGCAAGCACCTTGCGCGCCGCGGATTGGGCGGGCGTATCGTTGGCCTGCGCAGCGCCGGCAGCACAAGCGACGGCGATGGATGCGACAAGCGCTGCGGAGAGACGGACATTCATGGCATGCATCCTCAGTTTTTCGCCGCCGTCGCGGCAGCCTGACGGTCGAGTTCGGCGGCCAGCGCGTCGGGCGACATCGCGACCTGATTCGGAATCTGCACACCGTCGGGCCCGATGATGGTCGGCGTCGCGCCAATGCCGAGCGACTGGGCGAGGTCGGCGGTTTCGGCGATCGGGTTCGGACAGGTCGCGTTGCCCGGATCCTTGCCCGCCATCGCCGAGGTGAATGCGCCTTCGCGGTCCTTCGAACACCACACGGCCTGCGCCTTCTTGTCGGCGCCCGGATGGATGGAGAGCGGGAAGAACAGGTAGTCGACCGCGATGCCCTTGGCGTTGTAGGCGGCGATCTGCTCGTGAAAGCGGCGGCAGAACGGGCAATCGACGTCGGTGAAGACGGTGATGGTGTGCCTGGCCTGCAGCGGCGCCTTCGGCGCGAACACGATGCGCTTGTCCGGGCCCACCTTGTCGAGCGCGACCTTGCGCACCTTGGCGCGCGATTCCTGCGTGAGGTCGCGCTTGTTGGCGACGTCGAACGCGCTGCCGTCGAGCATGTAACGGCCGTCCTTGCTCACGTAGATGAATTCACTGCCGACGATGGCCTCGTAGAAACCGGGAACCGGCGATTCCTGCGCCGCCTCGATCTTGGCCTTGGGCGCGAATGCGCGGACCGCCTGCTGGACCACCTCGTCGGGCGTCGCAGCGACGGCGGTTCCGCCGAGCAGGAGTCCGATCGCAACGAAAAGAAAGCGCATGATGACCTCGGGCAAGCGGGCAATGGGAGAAAAGACCGGCGTCGTGTGGGAATTCTTGCAGACGACGGCCCCGGGAAGAGACCGCGCCGCGACGACAAGGTTCCGGGCGCGCAATCCGGGATTATCCCACGAGGGGCGCGGGCGCGAAACCCGCGGTATTCAACCGCGCGGATGATGCCGCGCGTGCAGGCGCTTGAGCCCTTCCTTGGCGACGAGCGTGTAGATCTGCGTCGTCGACAGCGAACTGTGGCCAAGCATGAGCTGCAGCGCACGCAGGTCGGCGCCGTGGTTGAGCAGGTGCGTGGCGAAGGAATGGCGCAAAACGTGCGGCGAGATGCGGCTGGTGGCGATGCCGGCCTGCACCGCGTGACGGCGCACCAGCGTCCAGAACATCTGCCGCGTGATCGCCGTACGCCGCGCGCTGACGAACAGCGCATCGCTGCGCCCGCCCTTGAGCAGCACCGGCCGCGCCTGCTCGACATAGCGCGCGAGCCAATGCGCCGCCTCGTCACCGAGCGGCACGAGACGCTCCTTGCCGCCCTTGCCGACGATGCGCAGTACGCCTTGGCGCAGGTTCACCTGCGCCGCGGCGATGCCGACCAGTTCGCTCACGCGCAGGCCGCAGGCATACATGAGTTCGATCATCGCGCGGTCGCGCAGGCCGAGCGGCGTTTCCGGCGGCGCGCGCAACAATGCCTCGACTTCGGCCTCCGACAGCGCCTTCGGCAAGCTGCGCGGCAGTTTTGGCGCGTCGACGAGCAGGGTCGGATCGGCCTCGATGCGTCCGTCGCGCACGAGCATCCGGTAGAAGTGACGCAAGCTCGACAGCAGCCGCGCCGTCGAGCGCGGCTTGTAGCCGGCAGCGGTGCGCTCGGAAAGATACTTCTGCAGCTCCGCGCGACCGGCCGCGTCGAGCGAACTGCCGTGCGCGCCAAGCCAGCGCGCGAACGCCTGCAGGTCCGATCGGTAACTCGACAGCGTGTTGTCGCCAAGACCGAGCTCGGCCCACGAGCGCTCGATGAAACCGGCGATGAGCGCCGCATCGCGCTCGGCGACTGCGCGTCCCGGCGGTCGACCGCGACGCGCGCGCGCGGATGGCGTGGCTTGTGGCATCGACAATGAAAACCGGACGCGCGCAACGGCGCGCTTGCATGGCCGAGACTAAACCGCGAGGCTAGATCGCGTCATCCTTCCCCGCCTGCGCATGGATCCGAAACCCGCATCGCCCTGGGCACGCTTCGCGGCGCTCGTCTACGACCTGTTCCCGCTGATCGGCTTGTGGATGCTCGTCGCCGCGCTGTTCCTGCTCGGCGCGCACGGCAGCGTCGACGCCGCGCATCCGCCGTTCGCCTACCGGCTCGCGCTGCGCCTCGCGCTGCTTGCGGTGACGGCGCTCTATTTCGTCGTGTCCTGGTCGCGCGGCGGCCAGACGATCGGCATGCGCGCGTGGCGCCTGCGCGTCGTCGACGTCAATGGCGCCAAGTTGCCGTGGCCGCGCGCGTTGCTGCGCTTCGGCGCCGCGCTGGTTTCGCTCGGTGCGTGCGGACTCGGTTTCCTGTGGTGCTTCGTCGACGGTGAACGGCGCGCGTGGCACGACATCGCCGCGCGCAGCCGCGTGACGCGTCCGGAGTGAAACCTCAAGGCACCGGATAGCGGTCGAACGCCGACGGCAGGCCGTGGAAGCGGTTCGGCCCCACCGGACCCAGCAGCACCTCGAAGCTGCCGCGCAGGTCGAGCAACGGGCACAGTGCGATCAGCGCGAAACGCCAGCGCCGGTCCGGAATCGTGACGAGGAACGAAGGCAGCAGCAGGAAATACCAGAACTGCACGTTTGAATGCAGTTTGCAGAACACGAGGAAGACGATCGCCGCGAGCCACGACAGGCGCGCGCCTGAACGCATCGCGAGCACGAGCAGCACGACGAGCATGGCGTAACTCGCCACTTCGTCGAGCGCGACCTGCCATGGCGGATTCCACGCGAACATGTCCGCGAACGGATTCCAGTAGTACGGGTTGTAGACGAGCAGACGACCGAAGCGCAATACATTCGAAACGCCGCCATAGGCGACTTGCGCCGCGAGCAGCGGCAGGCAGCCGACGATGAAACCTGCGGCTGCCCACGCGCAGGCGCGGCGGCCCGACTGCCACAAACGTACGGCGAGCCACGGCAGCAGCGCTGCAGCGGTCATCTTGACGGCGATCGCGAGCGCGATCGCCAATCCGCACAGGAAAGGCGCGGCCAACAACGCAAACAGCGTGGCGAGCAAGCTGAAGAACGCCTGCAGCGGCTCGAACTGGCCCTCGCGCGACACCCACCAGATCGACATCGGCGACGCCCAGTACAGGACGCCGAGCCAGCGACTGCCGGTGAGACGTGCGATGAGCGAGGCATTGACGGCCTCGAGCACGGTCAACGCAAGCTTGGCAAAGAACACGCTCGGCAGCAGCGCCGCGACAAGCGCGAAGAACGCGAGCGTCACAGGCGGATAGCTGTACGGGAACGCGGCCCAGGCGACCTCTTGCCAGTCCGGCGCGAAAGCGGTCAGCGGCTCGGCCGCTGCCGCGAAGCCGTGCACCGCGACCGCGCGACCGTACAGCAGGTGACGCACGATGTCGCCCGTGTCGACGGGCAGCAGCGTGCATTCGTGCAGGCGCAGGACGGCGACCAGCGCACAAGCGAAAACGAGCGCGATCGTCGCGGCAAGGCGGCGTCGGCTTCGCGCCGCGCCCTTCACGTCGGCCTCGATGGCGCGCTCACCCACCACTGCTTGCCGACGCGTCGCTCAGGCCGCGAGCGCTTCCACGACCAAGCCTTCGATCACGTCAAGGTCGGGGATGATCGCGCGGTCGTCGCGGACGAGCACTTCGGCGCGCACGCCGGGGGCGTGCGGCTGCTCGTCGGAGGTCGGAATGAGCAGCTCCTGCGTGATCGTGGTCAGGCGCGGAAAGCCCTGCACGAGCAATGCAATGAAGGGCATGGCCGCGTTGCCGCCGAGCGCCTTGAGCACGGCCACGCGCGCGTTCATGCGGCTTTCGTCGGCGAGGCGGCCGGTGAGGATCGGCAGCGACACCAGTGGCAGGCGCCAGCCGCGCCACGACAGCCGGCCGAGCAGCCACGCCGGCGCGCCGGCGATCGGATCGGGCGTGGTGTAGCTGATGACCTCGGCGACGGTCGCGTTGGGCAGCAGCACGCGGCCATCGGTGACCGGCACCATGACGCCTCGGATTTCACGCGGGAGTTCGGCCATCTTCGTCTTCCTTCGGCTGCCGCCGTGGCAACACCACGGCGTCGCGAGCGCTACGCGCGCTCTTCGTTGAGTTTCTGCGCGAGTTCTTCCGGCGTGCCCTGGAACTGCACGACGCCGGCTTCGAGCACGCCATCAATCATCGTGCTGACGACGCAACTGTCCGGCGCCTGCACATAGACGCAGCCGCCGCGCGCGGCGATCGCCTTGCAACCTTCCGCAGCGTCATCGGACATGCCCGAGAACACGATCGCGCCGGCGCCGGAGCCAAAGCGTTCGGCCACGTCTTCGAGTACACGGTCGATCGACGGCCGGTATGCCGGCTGTTCCGGCAGCTCCTGCAACACGACGACCCCGTTCGCCTCAATGAGCAGGCGCTTGTCGTTGGGCACGATGAAGACCTCGCCGTGGCTGGCACGATCTCCATGCGCGGCCGTGCGCACGGTGAGCGCGACCGACCGGGCGAGTTGGCGCGTCATTGTCTCGACGAATTCGTCGCCCAGATGCTGCGCGAGCAGGAACAGCGCGGGATATCCCGCCGGCAACTGCGACAGGAACGTGCGCACGGCCTCCGGTCCGCCGATCGACGCGCCGAGCACCCAGACACGGCGGATCTTCGCGTTTGCGGCAACATCGGGATCGAGCCAGTTTTCATGCGAGGCCTTCTCGATCGCGACCGGTGCGACGACCTCTTCCAGCGGCATCAACTCGAGCGTGAACCCGCCGCCCGGCACCGACGGTGGCGCCGTGCCTTCGGTTTCCGGCGCGAGATAGTCGGCGGCGCTGACCTTGTCGACGACGACGTCCTCGTCCGCACGCACGGGCGGCGGCGCAAGCACGTCGTCGAGCAACTCGTCGATCGACCAGCCCGGATCGCTCGAGGAGTGCAGCACATCGCCCGGCGCTTCCAGCTGCACCGGCGGCGCCGGGGCGTCGAGATCCAGGTCGAGATCGAAATCGCCGAGCGAAAGCTCATCGGCATCGGTCGTGGCGTTCGCCTGCGCAGCATCGTCGAATACGGTCGGCGCGGGCGGCGGTGGCGCGGCGATGAGTTCGTCGTCGGTGAGCGTCCAGTCCGCAAGCTCCAACGCATCGGCGCCTTCGGCGACAGTCACGGCGGGCTCGATGACGCTTTCGGCGGCTTCGGCGGATGCCTCTGCATCGAATGCCGGCGCGGCAGCTACCGCGGGCATCTCCAAATCGAAGTCTTCGGCCAGTTCTGCGGCTTCATGCGCCTGCGGCTCGACGACGGGCGCTGCGGACGCCGGCGGCATTTCCATCTCGAAATCGAAATCGTTCGCGGGATCCGGCGCGTCGATCTCGGTCGCAGACGCCTCGACCACGGACGCGGGTGTTTCGATTCCGGCTTCGCCGACGTCGATTTCCCCATGACCGGGTTCAAGTTCCGCAGTCGGCTCTTCGTGCGCACGCTCCGCCTCGGGCGCGGCGACGGGAACCGCTTCGGCATCCGGCGGCCGTGGCGGATGAATATCGGCCCTGCCGAAGATCTTGGCACCAAGATGACGCATCCAGCGCGCCTGGTCCCAGCCGGACAGCGCGCTGCTCACGCCGCCGTCGTTGATGAGCACGCGATAGCGGTCGTCATCGAGCAGGTCGTAGAAAGCATCGAATTCGCTGTTGTCGCCGTCGTCGAGGTTGACGATGACGACATGAGCGCCGGAGCGTTCGAGCGCCTCGCGGTCGAACGTGTCGGCGACGCTTTCGTAGGCGACGGTCGCGCCGAGCGCGTCGAGCGCCGCGCGCAGGTGCTCGTTGCGCGTGGGCTTGTCGCTGAGCAGCGCGACGGTCATGGCGTTGGCTTCAGGCGCGTTCACGCTTCAACACTTCCTGTACCTGGCGCAGCAGGTCATCTTCCTGATAAGGCTTGCCGAGGTAGCGTTCAACGCCGATTTCCAGCGCGCGCTGGCGATGCTTTTCGCCGGTGCGCGAGGTGATCATGATGATCGGAATGCGGCGCAGGCGCGCGTCGTTGCGCATGTAGGTCGCCAGTTCGTAGCCGTCCATGCGCGGCATTTCGATGTCGAGCAGGAGCAGGTCGGGCGTGACGTCCTGGAGCTTTTCGACCGCATCGAGGCCGTCCTTCGCGGTCGCGACCTCGTAGTCGGCGCGTTCGAGCACGCGCGTGGTGACCTTGCGCATCGTGATCGAATCGTCGACGACCATGACCAGCGGCTTGCCGCGTTCCTCGACGGCCTGCGGCGCAGCCGGCGCCATGAACGCAGGCATTTCCTCGGCGCCACCTTCGGCGATGCGCGCGCGCAGCGCGGCGAGGCGACGTACGAGCGGAGCCAGGTCGAGAATGATCACGACCGAGCCGTCGCCCATGATCGTCGCGCCGAAGATGCCGGGAATCGAACTCAACTGCGGACCGACCGACTTGACGACGATTTCGCGCGAACCAACGACGCCCTCGATGCGGATCGCCGCGCGCTGGTCGCCGGTGCGCGTCATCAGCAATGGCACCTGCGCCTCTTCGTCGGCGACGTGCACGCGCGGCAGGCCGAGCAGGTGCGACAGCTCGTAGATCGCGTAGTCCTCGCCGGCATACTGGTGGCGCGCGTCGCCGGAGGCGAGGCGACGTTCGAGGTCGTCCTGTGCGATGCGCGCAACGCCCTGCACCGAAGACATCGGAATCGCGTACTGGTGTTCGCCGAGCTTGATCAGGATCGCCTGCGTCACCGCCAGCGTGAATGGCAGGCGGATCGTGAACTGCGTGCCCTTGCCGCGCGTGGAGTCGATCGAGAGCGAACCGCCGAGCTGCTTGATCTCGTTGTGGACGACGTCCATGCCGACGCCGCGGCCGGCGAGCTGGGTCACCTGTTCTGCGGTAGAGAAGCCGGTTTCGAGGATGAAGCCGTAGAGGTCGCGGTCGGACAGCTGCACGTCGGGGCCGAGCAGGCCGCGCTCGATCGCCTTGCGGCGGATCGCCTCGCGATCCATGCCGCGGCCGTCGTCGGACACGCGCAACACGACTTCCGTCGCCTCGCGGCTGACCGCGATGTTGACCGTGCCTTCGCCGGACTTGCCATCGAGCTGGCGCTGCGCCGGCGTTTCGATGCCGTGCGCGAGCGCGTTGCGCAGCATGTGCTCGAACGGCGCCTTCATGCGCTCGAGCAGGTTGCGATCCATTTCGCCGTGCGCGCCTTCGACCTTGAGCTGGGCCTGCTTGCCCAGTTCCTGCGCGGCCTGGCGCAAGGTACGGCGCAGGTTCGGCACCATCGATTCGAACGGCACCATGCGCGTGCGCATGAGGCCTTCCTGCAATTCCGAACTGACGCGCGACTGCTGCAGGAGCAACGTTTCGGACTGGCGCGTCTGGTCGTCGAGCAGGTTCTGGATCGAGACCAGATCCGACACCGACTCGCCGAGCGCGCGCGACAGCTGCTGCAGCTGCGAGAAGCGGTCGAGTTCGAGCGGATCGAACGTGGTGTCGGAATCGTGCTGTTCGCGCTGGTAGCGCGCGATGATCTGCGCTTCGGTTTCGATTTCGAGCTTGCGCAGCTGTTCGCGCAGACGCGTGACGGTCTGGTCGAGTTCGACGAGGTTGCCGCGGAAGCTGGCGACCTGCTGCTCGAGGCGCGAACGGTAGATCGAGACTTCGCCGGCATTGTTGACGAGCGCGTCGAGGAGGTCCGAGCGCACGCGGATCATTTCCTGCGGTGCGTGCGGCGTTTCCTCGCGATCCATCGCCGTGAGATGGCGCGGCGCCGGACGCGCGGGCGCGGCGGGCGCCGGCTCGGGCACTGCAGTGGTTTCGCCCGCGGCGACGTCGTCCATCGCGGACTCGGGCGCGGACTCGTGCGACGGCGCCACGAACGCGGGGCGCTCGATGTCGGGCACGAGCGCGTACAGGCGCTCGATTGCATGCGCAGGCATCGCGATGCCGCGACGCTGCGCGACGCGCTTGACCAGCACGTGCAGGCGATCGAAACCGCGTTCGAGCGTCTCCACCGAAGCGCGGTCGATCGCGACCCGGCCATCGCCGAGCGCGTCGACGAGCGATTCCATCGCGTGGCTGAGGTCGCCGACCGGCGCAAGGCCGGCCATGCGCGCGCCGCCCTTGAGCGTATGCAGGTCGCGCTGCAGCGCCGAGATCAGTTCGGGATCGCGCGGACGCGCGCGCAGCTGCGCGACGACGCCGTCGGAATGATCGAGGATGTCCTCGCCTTCGGCGACGAACACGTCGAGCAGATCGTCGTCGACGTCGCCCGCGGCCAGCGCGCCTTCCGGCTGCGGATCGTCGGCGAGCGGCGCGGCGGGCGGGCCGGACAGTTCGAACGCGACCGGCGCGGGCGCGGGCTCGTCGGCCACTTGCATGGCTTCGCCCTGCGTCCGTTCTTCCGGCAAATCCTCGAAGACGATTTCTTCGGCGGCAAGGTCTTCGTGTTCTTCGTGCGACGGCTCCGCGTGCGACGGCTCTTCGTGCGCGGATTCGGCGCGGGAAGCGTCTTCGTCGAACGCCGACGTGCGATCGTGGCCGTGCGTCTCGCTCCAGACGTGATGATCATGCAGCGCAGCGGCGACGTCATCGGCGTCTTCGCCGGCAAGGCTCTCTGGTTCGGTCGATGTTTCCTGCGCGGCGTCGGTCGACACGGTGTCGTCGACATCCTCGAAGTCGATTTCATCGAGATTGATGTCGCCGAGTCCGGCCTCATCGATCGTGATGCCTTCGAAAGCGGCGTCAGGCGGCGTGGTCCCGGCGACTTCCGGATCCGGCGCGGCATCCGCGCTGGGTACGGTGTCGTTGAGCGCCGTGGCATCGTGCAATTCCTCGAACGACAATTCCTGCGCGGGCGATGGCTCTGCTTCCTCTGCGGCGGCGAGCTCGGCGCCGTCGCTGTACCACGGCAACGAAACTTCCGGCTCCGGCAGTGCGTCGCGCAGCGCGACAATGCGCGCGGTCAGGTCGGTGGAATCGGGGAGCGGCGCCTCCTGTGCAGAGAGTCGGCGCATGACTTCGCGCGCGAGCACGGCCGTATCACGCAGGGCGTCGAGTCCTTGCGCCGACACCGGAACGCGTGAGGCGCGCAGGCGCTTGACGTAGGTCTCCAGCGGAGCGAGCACATCGCCGATGGCGGGAATATCGACCATCGCGACCGCGCCATGGAACGTGTGCACCGCGCGCAACAGCGACTCGCTGATCGTCGCGTCGTGCGGATCGGCGCCGGCGAGATAGTCGTCGATCACGCCGACATGGGTGGCGACTTCGGTCTCCAGGATGTCGAACAGGACCGGGTCGATGTTCGGCAGCGGACTGGCCTGGATGTTTTGCGAGACGGGCTCGCCGAAGGCGGCGCTGACGTCGAGATCATGACGCTCGATGACGGGCGGTGTCGTCGGCCGCGTCGCGGGCACGCGTCTGCGCACGACGCGACGCACGGTCTGGCCGGACTGCTCCGGGCGCTGCGGTACGCGCGCGTCCTCGCCAGCGGCGAGGCGATCGGCGGTGTCCATGATCGCGTGAACGCGGAAGGCGTCGACTTTTTCGCCGCGCAGCGCAGACAACAGGTCCTGGGCAGACGCGAGCGCGTGCTCGACCAGATCGATGACCGCGTCATTCGGCGCGATCGAACGATCGAGCACGCGATTGAGCATGTTCTCGACCTTCCAGCTGAACTCGCCCAGCGTGGTCGCACCGACAAGGCGGCCCGAACCCTTGAGCGTATGGAAGGAACGGCGGATCGGCACGAGTTGTTCGAGGTTGGCCGTATCGGCCTTCCACTGCGGCAATTGCTGCTTGAGGTTGCCGATCTCGTCGGCGACTTCCTCGAGGAAGATGTCGCGGATGTCGTCGTCGATCTCGTCTCCCGCGTTTGCCGTGAAACCGACCGGCAGGGTTTCAACGATTGCCTCGACGGGCTCCTCGACTTCCTCCTCGATCTCGATCCAGTCGCCGTCGTCTTCGGCGACGGCAGGCCCGCCGTCACCGTCGGTTTGCGCGAGGCGTAGACCGCCGACGTCGTGCTGTTCGGCTTCGTGCGCATGCACGTCGCCGACGACGAGATCGCCGAGGTCGGCCCCGGGCAGCACGTCGACGACGGGAATCTGCGTGGAAGGCTCTTCCTCGGCCGGCGCGGGAGTGATGGCGTGCGCGGTGGATTCTTGCGCCGTCGGGGTCGACGCCTGCGGGGCGAGCGTGGCCTGGGGAATGGCGACGAAGTTGCTCGTCTGCGCCGCGCGCGCCTCCACCGCCGACAACGGCCAGTAACCGAGCGACTGCAAGCTGTCCCGGGCGACGTCGAGAATCGCGTCGCGGCCGCGGCGATGCTCGCGCGTGGCTTCGAGAAAGTACTCCACCGCTGCAAGTGCGTCGGCGAGCTTGTCCATCTGCTCGGTGGTCGGGACGCGACGGTGCGCGATCAGTTCGATCTGCACGAAGCGCACGATCGCCGTGACGATGTCACCGGCTTCGGGCAGATCGAGCATGCGCAAGGCGCCGGCGATCTGTTCGAGGAGCTCTGGAATGCGTTCGACGCGCGCATGATCCCAGGGCGATTCGACGAAGGCGACGATGTCCTGCTTGGCTTGTTGCAGATTGACGCTCGCCTCGCGCATGAGCGCATCGACCAAGCGACGGCTCTCGACCTTCGGCAGCGTCGTGCCCGCGGGTGCGTCGTCGACGGGAGCCTCGCCGATGCGCTCGATGTGGTCGTCGAGCGAGGCTTCGACATAGAGCAGCGCACCGGCGACATCGAGCAGCGCGCCCTCGTCGACCGGCTGCTGTCCGCGCGCCATGCCTTCGAGCACTTCGCGCTGTTCGCCGACCACGCGGCGCGGCACGCCGAGACCCAGCATGCCAAGCGTGTCGCCGACGCGGTTGAGCATGTCGGCCTGCGCTTCGAGGTCTTGCGGATCGGCGTTCTGGCCGCGCAAAAAGATGTCGAGCGCTTCCTTGACGCGCAGCAGGTCGTCCTTGATCGCACTGGAAACAGTATCGAGCAGCGCACGGTTGCGACCCGTCATGGAGCCTTGCGCATGCTGCAGCTCGGACTGCGTCGGCAGCAGCGCATCGAGTCGATAGGTCGAACGGATGTCGGTGACGCGCGCCGAGGCAGTCTTCGACGCATCAGCCTGCGCCACGTAATAGAGCAGGTTCTTGACGAGCTCGCGCGGCGGCTTCGCGGCAAAGGCGGTTTCGCCGCCGTCGGCGAAGCGATGGATCTCGCGATCGACGCGGCCGAGCAGCAGCTTGACCGATACGCCAGCTTCAAGTGCGCCGTCGGCCACACATTCGGCGACGCCCGCAGCGACCCACCACAGGCGCCGCGCGTCGGCGCCATGCGACAACGCACGCAGGCGGTCGAGCACGTCGACGATGCGATGCAGGTGTTCGGATGCATTCTCTGCGCGGAACCATTTGAGCAGCGCCGCCTGGAACGCCAGGCGCAGGCGCAATGCCTGAGTGCGCAGTTCGGCCTGCGACAAGGCCGCGGCCGCACCGGCCGCCGACTCCGGGAGGGCAGCGGCGAGATCGGGCGTGAACAGCGCGGATTCGCTGAGCAGGTTCTCGCCCAGCACCGCACGCAGGTCGTTGAGCAACGGCAGCAGGACGATCGGGATGTCCTTGTGTCCGCTCTGCAGGCGCTCGAGGTAATCGGGCAGCTGCACCATGCCGCGCATGAGCACGGAATAGGCTTCCTCGCGCTGGCGCACGGTGTCGGCGACGAGCGCATCGGCGATGCGCTCCATGTTCTCGACGACCATCGCCGCGCCGTACAGCTCGACCATGCGCAAGGTGCCCTGCACCTGGTGCAGGTTTTGCGCGCATTCGCGCAGCAGCCCAGGCTGGTCGGGCTCCTCGACATGGCGCTCGAGTGCCTCGCGCGCCTGCGCGAGCGTCGCATCGAGCGCCGGCTTGACCCAGCTCAGCGCGGTGAAGGCGCCATCGTCGTAGAGTTTCATGCGTTCAACCTCGGCGGCGACGCGACGTGCGGCGCCGGCGCGCCTTCCCGGCGCGCGGCAGTAGTGCTAAGGGGCAGATGGCGTCTGCTCATCGAGGCGCTCAGCCCGGCAGCTTGAAGTCGGCGACGGAGCGGCGCAGGTTCGCTGCGAGCTGGGCGAGGTTGCCGATCGACTCGGCGGTCTGGCTCGCGCCGACCGACGTCTGCGAGGTGATCTCCTGAATCACGTTCATCGTCGAGGAAATGTTCGTCGCCGCGGCCGACTGCTGGCGCGCCGAGGTGGAGATGCCCTGAATCAGCGAGGCGAGGTTGTTCGACACGTTTTCGATCTCGCCCAGCGCCTGGCCGGCGTCCTCGGCGCGACGGGCGCCGGAGACCACTTCGGAGGTCGTCTGTTCCATCGAGCTGACCGCTTCGTTGGTATCGGACTGAATCGTCTGCACCAGCGTTTCGATTCGCTTGGTCGCGCCCGAGGCGCGTTCGGCCAGTCGCTGCACTTCGTCGGCGACGACCGCGAAGCCGCGGCCCGCCTCGCCCGCCGATGCCGCCTGGATGGCCGCGTTGAGCGCGAGGATGTTGGTCTGCTCGGCGATGTCGTTGATGAGTTCGACGATCGATCCGATTTCCTGCGAGGACTCGCCGAGGCGCTTGATTCGCTTCGACGTTTCCTGGATCTGGTCGCGGATCGAGTCCATGCCTTCGATGGTCTGGCGCACGACCTGCGCACCGTTGGCGGCGATCTGCACCGAGCGTTGTGCCACGTCCGCGCTCTCCGCGGAGTTCTTCGACACGGTGTCGATCGAGTTCGCCATGTCGTTGATCGCGACCGAGGCCGAGCTGATCTGGCGCGCCTGATGCTGCGCGGCATCGGCCAGGCTCATCGCGGTGGACTGCGTTTCCTGCGCGGCGGTGGATACCTGCACGGCGGTTTCGTTGATCGTCGTCACCAGGCTGCGCAGCGCTTCCACCGCGAAGTTGACCGAGTCGGCGATTGCGCCGGTGATGTCCTCGGTGACCGTCGCCTTCACGGTGAGATCACCTTCGGCGAGCGATCCCATTTCGTCGAGCAGGCGCAGAATCGCGTCCTGGTTGCGCTGGTTGAGTTCGTTGGTGGCCTGCAGGCGGCGGCGCTGTTCGCGGAACAGGTTGAGGCCGAGGAACAGCAGCAGCAGCATCGCGGCCGCGGCGGCGGCGGCGCCGATCAGCGGGTTGGCGAGCGGGCGCTTGCTCGACAGGCCGTCGACGAGCTGCGACACGCGCGAAGCGCCGAGCAGCACGTCCTGCGAGTCGATGAACGACTTGTCGGCAGCATCCTTCGCGGTCTGCAGGTTGGTCGCCGAATCGAGGATCGTCTTGACCGGCTCGTTGACCGCAGTCCACTGCTGGGCGACGTCCTCGACGATCGACTTGGCCGCGGCGTTGTCGAGCGGCTTGATGTTGAGTTCGGGCGCACCGCTGAGCAGGCCGGTGACGACCGTCTGGTACAGGCGAGAGTCGCGCGACAGGCCGTCGGCGGACGCCTGGGTGTCGGTACCGCCGGCGAGGATGCGCGTGACGCGGCCGCCCATGCGGTCGGCGAGCTGCATCTGGCGCGAGGCGATGTAGACCTGCGAGGCGCTCGCGTTGCGGTCGGTGAGGATGTTGACGACTTCGCTCATGCGCGAGTTGAGTGCGGAGAGCTTGTCGGTGAAGTCCTTGCCGCTGCTGTTGGCGCCGAGGATGACGCCCTTGTTGTCGAGGATGCTTTTCGCGTCCGCGCGCAGCATGCCCCATGACTTGGTCAGCGCGGCGAGCGCCGGCGCGACGCTGGCTTCACCCACGTAACTGGGCATGGTTGTCTTCGGGTCGCCCTTGTTGAGCGCGTCGACGTAGACGTCCATGTTTCTGGACGTGCTTTCCAACTCCTTGAACGCCGACTCGTTGCCGCTCGCCGCTTCCGAGGCGTATTTCGCCAACTGCTGCGAGGACACCTGGATCTGCGTCGTGAAGTTGATCGCCTGGCGGTCCTGCGCGTTCTTCAAGTAGAGGAAGGCGAATTCCGCGATCGCGACCGCGAACAACACGCCGAGCAGGACGAACAACACCGTGTTGGCGCGTCCGCGATCCGCCCCTGTCGCACCCATCGTTGTACTCACGCTTCACCCCCTGTCACTTCATGCCTGCGGCGCGGCGCCGCGAAAGCGGTCATGCCGCCGCCTGCTGGAACTGATTGCTGCGCACGAGCGCAGACATGCTGAACAAACCCCACTGGACATCGCCGAGCTGCACGTTCTCGCCGACGAAGTTCGCATAGTGCTCGTCCGCCTCGCCGACTGCAGCGGCGATCTGGTCCTCGCCGAAGCTGCGCTGGCCGACGACCTCGTCGACGAGCAGGCCGACACTGCCACCGACCTGGCGCACGACGAGCACGCGCGAACTGTCGGCGACCTGGCTGCGCGCGCCGAGGATGAAATCGCGCAGGTCGACCACCGGGACGAGGTTGCCGCGCACGTTGGCGATGCCAAGCAGCCATGCCTTCGCGCCCGGCACACCGGTCAAAGCGGGTGGCGTGAGGATTTCGTTGACTTCGGCGATGCTGCTCACGAAGTGGCGATCACCGATGCGGAAGCCGATGCCGCGCCACAGGCCGGCGGCTTCGACCTGCTCGGGCGCGCCCGCGACGTGCGCAAGGCTGCGCTGCTCGTAGGCGGCGAGGATTTCATAAGGCGTGAAGAACGCGTCGCGGGCGTTCATGGCGACCTCACGGCACGCTGCAGGCGCAGGCCGACGCCTTCACCGCGTGAAAGAACCGTTGCCGGGAAGCTGGTGCTTCCACATGTTCGCATGGCTGCCATCTGCTCCCCTCGATCGAATGGCAATCCCCGGTCAGACCTTCTCGACGTAGCGGCGGATCGCGCCGAGGAGTTCCTCGCGCGTAAAGGGCTTGGTCAGGTATTGCTCCGAGCCGACGATGCGCCCGCGCGCCTTGTCGAACAAGCCGTCCTTGGAGGACAGCATGATCACCGGGGTGTGCTTGAACAACTGGTTGTTCTTGATCAGCGCGCAGGTCTGGTAGCCGTCCAGGCGCGGCATCATGATGTCGACGAAGATGATCTGCGGCCGCTGGTCGGAAATCTTCGCCAGCGCCTCGAAACCGTCGACCGCGGTGACGACTTCGCACCCTTCCTTGCGCAGCAAGGTCTCGGCCGTGCGGCGGATGGTCTTCGAGTCGTCGATGACCATGACCTTGACGCCGGCCAGCCCCGCCTCTTTCGTGTCGTCCACCTGCCCCCCTTCCCGCTCGCCACTCGTCTTGATTCAGAAGATCGCGCCAGGCTTGCCTCGACGCATCCGCTCCGACATGCAATTGACATGCCTGCCTCAGGCCACGCCACAAACGGCGACATCGCGCCGCGCAGAGTCCATTCGCCGTTATCCAACATGCTTGGCAAAGCTGTCAAGTTGTTGCGCCAAGTGCTAGATAAAGCACAAGTTGCGCCCTGTCGCCGAAGCCTCGTGCGTCGAGGTTAAACTCGCCCGGCCGGCACGGCTGCGACGCGCATCGCGTTTACGCGGATCGACGCAAAGTGACGCCCGGCAGCACGCTTTGGCGCCGGCGCCGCCGGCTATGCTTTGGCCGCCCCATGCTGGAACCACACATGCCCGCAACACTCGCCGTACTCATGGACCGCATCGACGCGATCCATCCGGAAAAGGACACCACGCTCGCCCTGCTGCTCGAGGCGCAGCGTCGCGGCCATCGCCTGCTCTACGCGACGCAGGGCGCGCTGGCGGTTCGCGACGGCGTCGCCTGGGGCCATCTCGCACCACTGACCGTGCGCGACGACCGCGACGACTGGTTCACGCTCGGCGCCGCGCAGTGGCGCCCGTTCCAGGGCATCGACCTCGCGCTCGCGCGCAAGGACCCGCCGGTCGACGCGCAGTTCATCTACGACACGATGGTGCTCGAGCTCGCGCAGGCAGCCGGCACGAGGGTCGTCAACGATCCGCGCGGCCTGCGCGACTGCAACGAGAAACTGTTCTCGCTGCATTTTCCGCAATGCTGCCCGCCGACCGCGATCGCGCGCGACGCCGCCGAGCTCAAGCGCTTCGTCGCCGAACACGGCGAGGTCGTGCTCAAGCCGCTTGACGGCATGGGCGGGCGCAGCATCTTCCGCTCGCGCCACGGCGATCCCAATCTCAACGTCATCCTCGAGACACTGACCGGCAACGGCCACGCGTTCGCGATCGCGCAGAAGTTCATTCCCGAGATCAGCGCCGGCGACAAGCGCATCCTCATGATCGATGGCGAGCCGGTGCCCTACGCGCTCGCACGCATCCCGCAAGGCACGGATTTCCGCGGCAACCTCGCCGCTGGCGGCAAGGGCGTCGGCGTGCCGCTGTCCGAGCGCGACCGCTGGATCGCCGCGCAGGTCGGCCCCGAACTCGTGCGCCGCGGCCTGCGTTTCGTCGGCCTCGACGTCATCGGCGACTGGCTCACCGAAATCAACGTGACCTCGCCGACCTGCGCGCGCGAGCTCGATGCGCAGTTCGGCCTCAACATCGCCGGCCAGCTGTTCGACCGGCTCGAAGCCGGCGCACCCGCGCGATGAGCGACGCCACCACCGGCAGCGGCGACCGCCTCGGCGTCACGCTGCTGTTTTCGCTCGTCGCGCACGCGGTCGTCGCGCTCGGCGTCGTCTTCGAATTCGAGAAAGCGCCGCCGCGCCTGCCCGCGCTCGACGTGATCCTCGTGCAATCGGCCAACAGCGAAAAGCCCGACAAGGCCGATTTCATCGCCCAGGCCAGCAACAGCGGCGGCGGCGAATCCGACAAGGCACATCGCCCGTCGCAACCGATGTCGAGCCCGGTCCCGAAGGCGACGCCCGGCGTCGCGCCGGTGCCGCTTGAGGATGGCGCACCCAAACCCTCGCAAGCCACGCCGACGCGCCTGCTCACGCAGCGCACGTCGACCTATTCGGTGCCGAACGAACGCCAATCGCCGCAGGCCGATCCCGCGCCCGACGTGCCCGAAGCAGAAACCGACCAGCGCCGCATCGAGATGGCGCGGCTCGCCCAGGAAATCCAGAAGGAATCCGAGCAGTACGCCAAGCGCCCAAAGCGCAAATACATCTCGGCGAATACTCAGGAATACGAATTTGCCGCGTACATGCGCGCCTGGGTTGCGCGCATCGAGCGCATCGGCAACCTCAACTACCCCGACGAGGCGCGCCGCCGCCAGCTGCACGGCCAGCTCGTGCTGACCGTCGGCATCAAGCGCGACGGCTCGATCAAGAGCATCGACGTGATCCAGTCCAGCGGCCACAAGGTGCTCGACGACGCGGCGATCCGCATCACGCGCCTGGCCGAGCCGTTCCCGCCGCTGCCCGACAGCAAGGACAAGGTCGACGAGCTGTATATCTCGCGCACCTGGCAATTCCTGCCCGGCGACAGCGGTGACAGCCTGCGCACGCGCTGAACGCCGGCCGTTCGATCATCGCGCCCGCGCCGGAACCGCGCGACGGCCTCGCGTACAATCGACGCATGTCCTCGGCCAGTCCCTTTGCCAACCAGCTCCTCATCGCGATGCCCGGCCTGCGCGACCCGAATTTCGCGCGCGGCGTTACCTTCCTGTGCCAGCACGGCGAGGACGGCGCGATGGGGATCATGGTCAATCGCCTGTCCGAGTACCGCCTCGGAGACGTGCTCGCGCAGATGAACCTGCATTCCGATCTTGCCGAGATCGCCGACGCGCCCGTGCTCATTGGTGGCCCGGTGCAACCCGAGCGTGGTTTCGTGCTGCACACGCCGGGCGGCGAGTGGGAGTCCTCGTTCCACATTTCCGAGCGCGTCAGCGTCACCACCTCGCGCGACATCCTCGTCGCGATGGCCGCTGGCAGCGGCCCGCGACACGCGATCGTTGCGCTCGGCTACTCGGGCTGGAGTCCGGGCCAGCTCGAGCAGGAACTCGTCGACAACCACTGGCTGACTGCGCCTGCCGACGAGGCCGTGCTGTTCGAAACGCCGCTCGACGAGCGCTGGCAGGCGGCTGCGCACCTCCTCGGCGTCGACCTGTTCCAGCTCGCCAGCCATGCCGGCCACGCCTGACGGGCCGACGCTCGCCTTCGACTTCGGCACGCGCTGTATCGGCGTCGCCATCGGCCATCCGCTCGGCGGCGTGGCGCGCGCGCTGAGGACGGTCGCCACCGACGACTGGGCCGCGCTCGACGCGCTCGTCGCCGACTGGCAACCGAGCAACCTCGTCGTCGGCCTGCCGCTCGCGCTCGACGGCGGCGAACAGCCCATGTCGAAACGCGCGCGCGAATTCGCGGTCGCGCTCGAAAAACGCTACGCGCGCAACGTCCACCTCGCCGACGAACGCGGCTCCTCGCAGGAAGCTGCGCGGCGTTTCGCGCGGCGCCGCGCGGATGGCGCCGCACGGCGCAAGGATGCCGCCGACATCGACGCGCTCGCCGCCGCCGTCATCCTCGACCAATGGTTTGCCCACGGTGGCGCCTGAACCCGGAATCTGCATGATGCACGCATCGCAACTCGATACCGACGGCCGCCTACGCCACCTGCTCGGCCTCGACGGCTTGCCACGCGTGGCCATCGAACGCCTGCTCGACGACGCCGCGCGCCTGCGCGCGCAATGGCGCGAACACGGCATGCTGCCGCAGGCGCTCGCCGGCCGCACCGTCGTCAACCTGTTCTTCGAGGCCTCGACGCGCACGCGCACGAGCTTCGACCTGGCCGCGCGCCGGCTCGGCGCGCTCGTCGTCAACTTCGACATCGCCAGCTCGTCGACGAGCAAGGGCGAGACGGTCGAGGACACGCTGGCCACGCTCGAGGCGATGGACGCCGACGCGTTCGTCGTGCGCCACAAGGAAAACGGCACGCCGGCGATGCTCGCCGCGCACGCGCGCCGCGCCGCGATCCTCAACGCCGGCGACGGCAACCGCGCGCATCCGACGCAGGGCCTGCTCGACCTGCTCGCGATCCGCGACCGCAAGGGCCGCGTCGATGGACTCTCCGTCGCGATCTGCGGCGACATCCGTCACTCGCGCGTGGCGCGTTCGGACGTGCACGGCCTGCGCGCGCTCGGCGCGGCGTCGATCCGGCTGTGCGGGCCGGCGCCGCTGCTGCCGGACGCGAGCGAGTTTCCCGACTGCGCGATCGAGGACGACATGGACAAGGCGCTCGACAGCGCTGACGTCGTCATCATGCTGCGCATCCAGCGCGAACGCATCGAGCATCTGCCCAACCTCGATGCCGATTCCTACCATGCACGCTACGGCCTCACGCGTGCGCGTCTCGCGCGTGCGAAGCCCGACGCGCTGGTCATGCATCCCGGCCCGATCAACCGCGGCGTCGAGATCGCCTCCGACGTGGCTGACGGCGCGCAGTCGGCGATCCTCGACCAGGTTGCCAACGGCGTCTTCGTGCGCATGGCCGCGCTCGCGCAACTGCTCGAACGCTGACGCGCCGCGCGCAGGCTTTCCGCGCGCATTGCCCGTAGAATGGCGTTTCCCCTGTCGAGGACTCGCCATGCTCCGCAAAGGATCGCTTCGCTTCGCCGTGCTCGGCGCCTGCGCACTCGCCGCCGTGGCCTGCGGCAAGAAGAACGCGCAAGACGCGACATCGCCGCTCGCCTTCGTGCCGGCCGACACGCCCTACGTGTTCGCCAATCCCGAATCGATGCCCGAAGCCGCCGTCGCGCAGTGGCGCCGGCAGATGCAGCAGATGTGGCCGTTGATGACGCCGCTGTTCGAGGACACCGCGGGCAAGGTCGACACCGCGTCGCCGCAGACGGGCCAGCTCGTCAAGGCGATCCTCGATGAAGTCCGCGACCGCGACACGCCCGAGAAATGGGAGCAGGTCGGTCTCGGCCCGAAGGTGCGCGGCGCGGTCTATGGCGTCGGCATGCTGCCCGTTTTGCGTTTCGAGTCGACCGACATCGACGCCTTCAAGGCCGCGTTCGAGCGCGTCGTGCAGAAATCCGGCGTCACGCTCGGCAGCGCGCGCATCGGCGAACAGGACGTGCGCACGATTGACGGCAAAAAAGCAATCGCCCTGATCGCCTTCGAAGGCAAGGATTTCGTCATCGCGGCCGTTCCGAAAAATGCCGACGAAGCGCTCAAGCGTCGCGTGCTCGGCCTCGACCGCCCCGCGCAGTCGCTTGCCGACACCGGCGCGTTCGACGCGTTCGACAAGGCGCACGGCTACCTGCCTTACGGCAGCGGCTGGATCGACACGCGCCGCCTCGTCGCGTTGATCGGCACGCCCGAAGCCGGCGTGCCGGCGACCGCGATCGACGCGACCTGCCGCGCCGAGTACGACGGCATCGCCGCGAAGATGCCCAAGCTGTCGTTCGGCTACACCAAGCTCGACGCCGATGCGATGGACATGCGCATGCGCGTCGAACTCGAGCCGACGCTGGCCAAGGCGCTCGTCGATCTCGGCAGCACGACGCCGGGCGCCGCGCGCCCCGACGCGCTGTTCGACATGGCTTTCGGCCTGCCCGTGCTCAAGGGCCGCGATTTCCTCGTCGCGCAGGCCGACGCGGTCGCCAAGGCGCCGTTCCAGTGCGCGCAGCTCGCCGATCTCAACGCGGAATTCGCCAAGGCGAAGACCTCGCTCGACCGCATCCTGCCGCCGCCGGTCGCCGACCTCACCGGCGTGCGCGTCACGCTCGACCGCTTCACGATGCCGGCCGACATGACCAAGCCACCGAGTGATTTCGCCGGCAGCTTGCTGGTCGGCAGCAACAACCCGATGTTCCTCGTCGGCCTCGCGCAGATGAGCGCGCCGCCACTGCAGGGCCTGCACCTCAATCCCGACGGCAAGCCGGTCGCGCTGCCCGCCGACGCGCTCGGCCAGCTCGGCGGCCAGTTCGACGTGCAGGCCGCGCTGGGCCCGAAGACGCTCGGCATCGCCATCGGCAAGGACGCCGCCGCGGGCCTGTCCGCCGCCGTCATGCAGGCACCCGCCGCCGACGGCACGGTGATGTCCTTCGACGCGAGCGGCCGCATCTACACGCTGATGAGCGACCTGTTCGGCAGCCGGCTCATCGGCGATGCGCTGCCGCCCGAACAGAAGGCCACGATGGAAACGCAGCGCAAGCTCTACGCGCTGTACGCGCAATGGTTCAAGCGCATCCATGCACGCATCGCGTTCGTGCCCGAAGGCATCGACGTCGTCGAAAGCGTGGAGCTCAATCCGGCGCAGTAGCGGTGCGCATCGCGATGTCATGCCCGCGGGCGCGGGCGTGGCATCGAAACGACGGCCCGCGGCGTCACTCGCGCACGAGCGCGATGTCCAGGTGCAATGCGCCGTCGAGCCCGGCCGCTGCATTCGCCGCGCGCCACGCTTCGATCACGCCCTGCTCGTCGCTGCAACGCTCGCGGCGGCCATTGCGATGCAGAATCGTAATCGCGGGATAGAACTTGCGCAGCCAGCGCAGGTAGTCGATCGCCTCGACACCGCTCGCCGCTCGCATCGCCAGTGGATGGAACTCGCTGACGATCAATGGCCGGTGCCGCTCGATGTGGCGTTCGAGGCCGCGCAGCGCGCGCGGCTCCATGCCGGCCACGTCGATCTTGACGAGGTCCAGGCGCGGGAGGTCGAGTGCGTCGTCGAGGACGACGGCCGGCACGCGCAACGTTTCTCCGCCATCCGCGCTCAAACGCGGACCCGATGCCGCCGGAGTTGCCGAATTCGATGTCGTCGGATGCGTGCGCAATTCGAGTTCGCCCGCGCGATCGGATGCGGCCGCGGCGATCAGTTCGAGTTGATCGAAGCCGTTCGCCTGCGCCGCGCGCGCGAGCAACGCGCAGTTGCGCGCGAGCGGCTCGACGGCGATGACGCGACCTTGCGCCCCCACGCATTGCGCGGCAACGAGCGCGATGAGGCCGATGTTCGCGCCGATGTCGAGCACGACATCGCCTTCACGCAGATGCTCGCGCAGGAGTGCGGCCACGTGCGGATCGTGCGGCGTACCCGCGATCAATGGCGCGCCGATGTGCACGTCGGCGGGATCGGCATAGAACACGAGGCCGTCGCGCTCGACCGCGACCGGCGCCGGCGCGTCGTTGACGACGGTCCAGCGGCGGCCGTGCCAACCGGCGCCGGCCGAGGCGTTGTCGACCGCGTCGGCGAGGCGCAACGACGGATGCGCCGCGAGCAGCGTGCGCAAATCGCCTTCGTGCAGGACGTGCATCTCGAACACGTCACGGCGGCGCCAGGCGATGCGCCGCAGCGGGTTGAGCCAGCGGTTCGAGGCGGCGCGGAAAAACCGTCCGCGCAGCGAATCGTCGGTGTCGGCGACGAACTGGAATACGGCCGCACCGCCCGGCGCGAGCACGCGGAAGAACTCGCTGACATAGCCCGCCGCAAGCTCGGACGGGATGTGCTGCAAGGTGATGTGCGAGAACACGAAGTCGACGCTCGCGTCGGCGATGCGTTCGAGTCGCGGCGAGGCATTGACACGGAACTCGGCGTTGTCGAAGTCCGCATTCAGTTCGCGCGCCGTCGCGATCATGCTCGCTGAAACATCGACGCCGATCGCGCGGCGGAAATGGGTGGCAAGCCGACGCGTCAGCCGGCCCGCGCCGCAACCGAAATCCAGCGCGACGTCGCGCTGGCGCGGAAAGCCGAGCGCGCCAACGGCGGCAAGTTGCGCATCGATCTCGGCGGTGCCGGTGGCGAAGAATTCGTCGATGTCCCAGCGTCCACCGCGCTTGCGCGAATCCGAAAGCACCGCCCACAGCGGGTCGTCGTCGCCGAGCCGTTCCCAGATGCGGCGCAGGCGGTCGAGTTGCGGGGATCGGGATTGCGGAGTTCGAGCTTCGGACACGCGGAAAAGGATTTCGGTGGGCGCGCCGTGGCTACGCGGGCCGCCTACTTTAGCGGCTCACCGCGCGATGCGGACGGGCGGCCGGCTGGCTCAGGTTTCGATGAGCTCGACGCCGTCGAGTCCCTGGCTCAACGTGTGCGCGTCGCCGCCCTGCGCGAGCTTGATCTTCAGGCGCACCTCGTTCGCCGAGTCGGCGTGGCGCAGCGCATCCTCGTAGCTGATCTCGCCGGCCTGGTAGAGCTGGAACAGGCTCTGGTCGAAGGTCTGCATGCCGAGATTGGTCGATTCCTTCATGACGTCCTTGATCTTGTGGATCTCGCCCTGGCGGATGTAGTCCTGCACCAGCGGCGTACCGAGCAACACCTCCATCGCGACGCGGCGCGCCTTGCCGTCCGGCGTCGGGATGAGCTGCTGCGCGACGACGCCCTTGAGGTTGAGCGAAAGGTCCATGAACAGCTGTTCGCGGCGATCCTCGCCGAAGAAGTGGATGATGCGGTCCATCGCCTGGTTTGCGTTGTTCGCGTGCAGCGTGCACAGGCACAGGTGGCCCGTTTCGGAGAAGTTGATCGCATGCTCCATCGTCTCGCGCGTGCGCACCTCGCCGATCATGATGACGTCGGGCGCCTGGCGCAGCGTGTTCTTGAGCGCGTTTTCCCAGCTGTCGGTGTCGATGCCGAGTTCGCGCTGGGTGACGATGCAGCCTTCGTGCTTGTGCACGTATTCGATCGGATCCTCGATCGTGATGATGTGACCGGTCGAGTTCTGGTTGCGATAGCCGACCATCGCCGCAAGCGACGTGGATTTGCCCGTGCCGGTCGCGCCCACGAAAATGATGATTCCGCGCTTGGTCATCGCCAGCGACTTGATGATCGGCGGGAGCGACAATTCCTCGATGGTCGGGATCTTCGTCTCGATGCGGCGCAGCACCATGCCGACACAATTGCGTTGGTAGAAGCACGACACGCGGAAGCGGCCAACGCCGGTCACCGAGATCGCGAACTGGCACTCATGTGTCTTCTCGAATTCCTCGCGCTGTGAAGGCGTCATCACATTGAGCACCATGTCGCGCGATTGCTGCGGCGTCAGCGGGTTTTGCGTGATCGGCGCGATGCGGCCATTGACCTTGATCGACGGCGCAACGCCGGCGGTAATGAAAAGGTCCGACGCCTTCTTGTGCGTCATCAGCTTGAGATACGAGGTGAAATCGACGCTGCTCATGGCCTGTCCCCCGCCGGCCTCCCGTGCCGACACGTGGCCGCAGTGTACACCGGCGCAATCCGCTTGCTCTGGCCTCAACGCACAGTTTCACATGGCCGCCAGCCACCCAACCGGCCATCCACGATCACGACAAGAGAGTCTCTGTTGCGCCGGTGACGACGCCAGCGGCCGTGGAGGCACGTCTGGCCCTCGATGCGAAAAACGATCCGCGACTGCATCCTGCCGAAACCACCTCAGCCGGAGTGCAGCCGCGGATGACCACTCCGGCTTCCACTGGATCGTCGACCCTGCAGTTTCGGCAGCCTTCGCGGAATGACAACCGCGGACGATTGCGGAACTCTAGGCCGCGAACAGCGCCCGCATCTTCTTCATCGCGTTGGCCTCGATCTGGCGGATGCGCTCGGCGGACACGCCATACTCGTCGGCGAGTTCCTGCAGCGTCGCCTTTTCGCCGTCACGCAGCCAGCGACGCTGGATGATGTCGCGCGAACGTTCGTCGAGCTTGACCAGGCCGCGATGCAGCGTGCCCAGGCTCGATTCCTCTTCCGACTCGGTTTCCACCATCGCGTACGGATCGGCGGAATGGTCGATGAGGAACGCCGCGGGCGCGGGCCTCTCGTCGTCGTCGGCATCGGTCGGGGCGTCGAAGGCGACGTCACGGCCGTTGAGGCGCGCTTCCATTTCCATCACGGTCGCGGCCGGAACGCCGAGTTCCTTCGCCACGGTATTCACTTCTTCCGCGTTCATCCAGCCGAGACGCTTTTTCGACTTGCGCAGGTTGAAGAACAGCTTGCGCTGCGCCTTGGTCGTGGCGACCTTGACGATGCGCCAGTTGCGCAGGATGAATTCGTGCATCTCGGCGCGGATCCAGTGCACCGCGAACGACACCAGTCGCACGCCATGGTCCGGATCGAAGCGCTTGACCGCCTTCATCAGGCCGATATTGCCTTCCTGGATGAGATCGGCGACCTGCAGGCCATAGCCCGAGTAGCCGCGCGCGACGTGTACGACGAAGCGCAGGTGCGAGAGCACCATCTTCTTCGCGGCATCGAGGTCGTTGTCGTCGGTATAGCGACGGGCGAGATCTTGTTCCTCGTCCTGCGTCAGCATGGGAATCTGGTGCACCGCGCTCACGTACGCGTCGAGACTGCCGACGGCATTGAGGACGGGCAGCGAATTGGCAACCAGTACATTGCTCATGGGGTTGAAACCTCCAAGTCTTGCCGCACTTTAGCACTCGCGTCCTTCGACTGCTAAAACCCGCTGGGGTTCCCGTGCCCAACTCCGGCACGGATCAGCTTTCTGACCGTTATTGTACCGCAAAGTTCTGTATTTTGACGTGACCTGGTGAAACGGACTGTTTCACCGCATCCGTTCAACCTGTTGATCTGACTTGATTTCCGGTGTCCGCGGGGAGCCGCGACTGAATGCCGGCTTAGTCGAGCTGGAGTTCGGACCGCAGCGGCAGTCGCCAATCGATCGGAGAAAGGCCGCGGTCGCGCAGGTAGTCATTCGTGCGCGAGAAGTGCCCGCAGCCGAGGAACCCGCGGTGCGCCGACAGCGGCGAGGGATGCGGCGCCTTGAGCACGAGATGGCGCTGGCGGTCGATGAGCTTGCCCTTGGCCTGCGCATAGCTGCCCCAGAGCAGGAAGACCAGATGCTCGCGATGCCGGTTGAGCGCATCGACGCAGGCATCGGTGAATTCCTCCCAGCCCTTGCCTTGGTGCGAACCCGCACGCCCGCGCTCGACCGTGAGCACGGCATTGAGCAGCAGGACGCCCTGGCGCGCCCACGGCATCAGGTAGCCGTGATCCGGGCGCGTCATGCCGAGATCGCGCTCGATCTCCTTGAAGATGTTTTCCAGCGAGGGTGGCGCCGGCACGCCCGGCAGCACGGAAAAGCACAGGCCGTGCGCCTGGCCCGGGCCGTGGTACGGATCCTGGCCGAGGACAACGACCTTGACGCTTTCGAACGGCGTCGCGTCGAGCGCGGCGAAGATCTGCCGGCCCGGCGGATAGACGACCTTGCCCATCGCCTTTTCGGCGCGCAGGAATTGCGACAACGCCTGCATGCGCGGCGTGTCGAACTGCGTGCCGACCTGCGCCATCCACGACGCATCGAGCTTGACGCGGCTTTCGTCGCTCACGCGCCCGAGCCTGCCCGCGTGCGCTGCGAGACGCGCAGCTGGAATTGCAGCTTGTTGATGAGCAGGCGCTCCTCGATCGGCTTGTGCACGAGATCGTTCGCGCCCGCGCGCAGCAGCGCGGACTGGTTCGCCGGATTGTCGTCGCCGGTCATGACCAGCACCGGCAGTTCGCCTTTCGCATAGCCGAAATGACTGCGCACGCGATCGAGCAAATCGCCACCCGAAAGATCGCCCTTGAGGCTGACGTCGGTGAGCACGAGGTCGTAGCCCGGCGCGTGGCCTTCCGAACGCGCTGCCTCGAGCAGGTCGAGCGCCGCTTCGACGCTGACCACATGCGACACCGTGAAGCCGCACTTCTCCATCATGCGCCGCGTCGCCAGCGCGACGACGCGGCTGTCCTCGACGTAGAGCACGTTGCCGTCGACACGCTCGACCGGATGCACGTAGCCGCGGATGAACGCAGCGAGCGCGTCGAAGCCGAGCGATTTGTCGAAATAGTCGGTGACGCTGCCGTCGAGCGAACGCGCGAGCAGTCGTTCCTGCACGTCGCCGGAGACGACGACGATTGGGATGTAGGCCTGCGAATTCGATTCGCGGATCTCGCGCGCGAGCTGCATGCCGTCCATGTCGGACAGGCGCAGCGCAGTCGTGACGAGATCGATGACGCCGCCTTGCAACTGCGCGAGGGCGTCGGCGCCGCTGCCGCAGCCGATCACCACCGCGTTCGGCAGTTCAGCCTTGAGCACGCGCTCGATGAGCTGGCGCACGACGCGCGACCCGTCGACCACGAGCACGCGCGGCTCGTCGCTGGAAATGTGGCGGGTCAGCGAGACGTCGCTCATCGCGGCCGCCCAGCGACCAGATGGCGCGTCGTCACCGCGTAAGCGCCGAACCAGCCGATCGCCGCGCTAGCGGTCACGAGCGCGATGGCGACGAGCACGTCGAGGCCGTGCAGTGCGAAGCGCTGCGAATAGCTGTCGATGAGCGCGCGGATGGGTGCGGCCAGCGCGAATTCGATCGCACCGACAATGAGCAGCGCGACGATTCCACCGAGCAGGCCGTACCAGAAGCCTGCGTAGAGGAAAGGACGTCGGATGAAGCCGTTGCTGGCGCCGATCGTCTGCATCACCGAGATTTCCGCCGAGCGCGCCTGGATGTCCATGCGCACCGTGTTGCCGATCACGAGCAAGGTCGCCAATGCGAGCAGCGCAGCGACGACGATGATGAGACGCTCGCCGAACTGCAGGATGCCCGACAGCTTGCGCCGCCACACTGCGTCGTACTGCACGAGGTCGACGCGTGCGTCGGCCTTGAGTGTGCCGAGCAGCGGCGGCTCATCGAGATCGCTGCCCGATTTCGGCGTCACCACGAGCACGCTCGGCAGCGGATTGTCCTGCAGCGCGTCGAGCGCATCGCCGAAACCGGAAAGCTGCTTGAATTCGGCTAGGCCTTGTTCGGGCGTGCGCAGGGCGACGCCGGATACATCCTCGCGCTTGCGCAGTTCCGATGCGAGCGCGGATGCCGCCGTCGCGTCGAGCGACGGCTTGAGGAACACCGTCACGTCACGCGCTTCGCGCATGCCGCCGGAAAGATCGCGCGCGTTGTCGTAGACGAGCCAGAACAACAGCGGCAGTGCGAGCGCGAAACCGAGCACGAACACGGTCAGGCCGCTCGCCCAGGGCCGCGCGGCGAGTCGGCCGAGGCTCGAGAAGAAGCCGTAGAAATGCTGGTCCCGCCATGCAGCCAGGCGCTCGCCGAACGACACGCGCGAACGCCGCGCGCCCGACGCCGGCTTTTCCGGCGCGGACCGCTGCACCGGCTGCGCCTGCGCGCTCATGCGGCCTGCTCCGGACGATAGTCATCGACGAGGCGGCCGTGATCGAGCACGAGCACGCGCCGACGCATGCGCTTGAGCAGCAACAGGTCGTGGCTGGCGATGAGCACCGTCGTGCCGACCGCGCCGAATTCGGCGAAGAGATTCATGATTTCGAGCGACAACTGCGGATCGAGGTTGCCGGTTGGCTCGTCGGCGATGATGAGCTGCGGCTTGGCGACGATCGCCCGCGCGATTCCGACACGCTGCTGCTCGCCCGTCGACAACGCAACCGGCGAGGCCTTTTCGCGCGCAAGCAAACCGACCTTGTCGAGCGCCGCGCGCACGCGCTTGCCGACTTCCGCGTGTGGCGTGCCGGCAATCAACAGTGGCAGTGCGACGTTGTCGAACACGCTGCGATCGGTGAGCAGGCGATGATCCTGGAACACCATGCCGATGCCGCGTCGATGCTGCGGGATGCCGTTGCGCCGCACCCGCGCGAGTTCGCGGTCGTTGACCATGACATGCCCGCGCGTCGGCCGTTCGGCGAGGCTGACCAGTTTGAGCAGCGTGCTCTTGCCCGCGCCGGAATGGCCAGTCACGAACGCCACTTCGCCCGTGCGGATCTCGAAGCTGACTTCGGCCAACGCGTCGAGCCCGGTCTGGTAGCGCTTGGTGACGTTGTCGAAGCGGATCATCGAGGCGCCGGGGAAGAAGGATTCGCGAACACGGGAATTATTTCGATTGTAGAGCGTGACCGCCGATTTGCGATGCGGAAACGGTCGCGCAATCCAACTACTTCACCATCCGGTTCAGATCGAAGATCGGCAGCAGGATCGCGAGCACGATGAACAGCACCATCGCGCCGACGAAGAGGATCACCGCAGGGCCGAGCACCGAAGTCAGCGCCGTCATCCAGCGATCGAGTTCGCGCTGCTGCTGCTGCGCGGCTTCTTCGAGCATGCGCGGCAGTTCGCCGGAGCGCTCGCCGCTGGCGATGAGGCGCAGCGCGACCGGCGGAAACTGGCCGCTGTCGCCGAGCGCGCGCGAGAACGCGCTGCCTTCGCGCACCTTGAACGCAGCGCCGCGCAGGGCCTCGCGCATCGGCAGGTTCGGCACGACCTGCGCGGCGATGCCGAGCGCGTCGAGCAGCGGCACCGCGCTGCCGGCAAGCAGGGCGAGCGTGCGCGTCGCGCGCGCCGTGTTCGCGGCGCGCACGAGCCGGCCGACCAGCGGCAGGCGCAGCAATACCGCGTGCCAGCGATGGCGAATCGCTTCGCGCCGCAGCGCGACACGCGCCGCGATGACGGTCGCGACCGCGAGCAGCACGAGCAGCCAGCCCCAGTGCCGCACGAATGCCGACAGCGCGATCAGCGCGCGCGTCGGCCAAGGCAACGCCTGGTGCATGTTCTCGAATACGCCGACGATCTGCGGCACGACCCAGCCGAGCAGGCCGGTCACCACCGCGACCGCGACGAGCGTGAGCAGCAGCGGATACGCGAGTGCGGCGAGCACCTTCTGGCGCAGCGCGTCGCTCGATTCCGCATAGTCGGCGAGCTTGTCGAGCACATGATCGAGATGGCCCGACTGCTCGCCCGCGGCGACCGTCGCGCAGAAGATGTCGGGAAACGTCTCGGGAAATTCGCGCATCGCCTGCGCGAGGCTCGCGCCCTCGGTCACGCGCGCGCGCAGGGCGACGGTGAGCGCGCGCTGGCGCTCGCTGTCGGCTTGTTCCGAAAGTGCGCCAAGCGCCTCGTCGATCGGCAGGCCTGCACCGAGCAGCGTCGCCAGTTGCCGCGTCAGCAACGCGAGCTGCGCCGCGCCGAGTCCGCGCCGCGCGAAACCCGATCCGCCCGCCGCGCCTTCACGCACTTCCTCGACGCTGAGCGGATTGAGTCCGCGCTCGCGCAGCACGCCACGCACCGCGCGCGCGGTGTCGCCCTGCAAGACGCCGCGCTGGGTCTTGCCGCTGGTGTCGAGCGCCTGGTAGGCGAAGGCGGGCATTAGTTCCTCATGCGTTCGTCCCTGAACGCCGCTGCAAGGAGTTCAGTATCGAACTTGAAAGACATGACATGACGCAATCCAACGCGGCCATCCGTGGCCGCACTTTTCAACAAGAGCATTTGTCTTTACAACAATACGTTTTCGAACGGCTGCGTATTCTTCCAGCGATAGCCTTGGAAGTCGCGCAGGTCGGTCGAGAGGATGCGGCCTTCGCCGAGTTCTTCGGCAAGGATCACGAGCGACGCGTCGGCGAGATCCATCGGCAGGTCGCGATAACGGAGCATGAGGTCGTGAGCGCGCACGAGTGCGTCGTCGGGCGGCTCCGGCACGCGGCACGCTCCGCGCGCAACCGCGTCGACGAATGCCAGCGCCTGCGTCACGCTGGCGCGCGCGGCGAGCAGATGCGTGACTTCGGTCAGTACCGGCCAGGTGCTGACGAAACCTTCCTTCGACCAGCGCGCGAGCGCCGCTTGCGCAGCGTCATGGTGCCGGTCGCGACGATTGCCGAGCGCGATCCAGAAACCGCTGTCGGCGAGGATCACGCTCAGCGTTCCTGCACGCGCAGCGGATGCTTGTGTTCGAGCGCGTCGGAAAAGTAGTCCTTGTACCGGGCGGAAAGATCATCCGGACCGTCGAAACCACCGACGAAGCCATTTGCCGTCAGCAACTTCGCCGCATCCGCGCGCGGGCGCACGCGAGACTGGTGGTACTCGCGCAGGGCCTCGCGCAACAGGTCGGACGCGGACAAGCCTTCACGCTTCTGCAACTCGGCGAAGCGCTTGGCATCCTCGCCGGTAAGGCGGGCGTTGATGCGGATTTCGGGGGCCGGGTTCATGGCGCTTTCCTAGGCATCGCGGTCGTCATAAATGTATGACAATTCCTTGAATGGCGCAAGCCGTGCAAATCCGGCGGCAGCAACCGGCGCAGTGCGTCGGCGCTCATTCCTCCCGCGTCACCCGCAACACCTCTTCCGTCGAGGTGATGCCGGCGACGCACTTGCGCCAGCCGTCGGCGAGGATCGACGCCGAGCGCGTGCGCGCGTGGCGTTCGAGGTCGGCTTCGCTCGCGCCTTCGTGGACGAGCTTGCGCATCGCATCGTCGAGGGCAACGAGTTCGTAGATGCCGGTGCGGCCCTTGTAACCGGTCGCACGGCCTTGGTTTGCAAGGTCGCTGCGCGGGCGATAGAGCGTGACGTCCGCATCGGGCGGCTGGCCGAACGCGGCCAGTTCCGAAGGCGTCGCGCGATAGGCTTCGCGCGTTTCCGCATCGAGCACGCGTACCAGCCGCTGCGCGAGCACGCCGATCAGTGACGAGGACAGCAGGAACGGTTCGACGCCCATGTCGCGCAGGCGAGTGATCGCGCCGACCGCTGAATTGGTGTGCAGCGTGGACAGCACGAGGTGGCCGGTCAACGACGCCTGGACGGCGACTTCGGCGGTTTCGAGGTCGCGGATTTCGCCGACCATGACCACGTCCGGGTCCTGGCGCAGGATCGCGCGCAGGCCGCGCGCGAAGGTCATGTCGACGCGCGTGTTGACCTGGGTCTGGCCGACGCCGTCGATGTAGTACTCGATCGGATCCTCGACGGTCATGAGGTTGCGCGAGGCGTCGTTGAGCTTGAGCAACGCGCCGTACAGCGTCGTCGTCTTGCCCGAGCCGGTCGGGCCGGTGACGAGCAGGATGCCGTGCGGCCGCGCGATGAGGTCCTCGAGGCGCCGTTGCACGTCGCCGCTCATGCCGAGTTGCGCGAGATCGAGCTTGCCGGCCTGCTTGTCGAGCAGGCGCAGCACGACGCGCTCGCCGCGGCCGGCGGGAATCGTCGAAACGCGCACGTCGACCGGTCGACCCGCGACGCGCAAACCGATGCGGCCATCCTGCGGCAAACGCCGCTCGGCGATGTCGAGCCTGGCCATGACCTTGATGCGACTGACCACGGCATTGGCGATCGCCTTCTGCGGCGCCAGTACTTCGCGCAGCACGCCGTCGATGCGGAAGCGCACGACGAGGCGGTTTTCGTACGGCTCGATGTGGATGTCGGAAGCGCCTTCCTTCACGGCTTCCGTCAGCAGCGCATTGATGAGGCGGATGATCGGTGCGTCGTCGTCGCTTTCGAGCAGGTCCTCGGGCTCGGGCAGTTCGTCGGCGAGCGTGCGCAGGTCCATGCGCTCGTCGAGGTCGGAGACCATCGCGCGTGCGTCGTCGCCCTGTTCGTAGAGTTCGCGCAGCAGGCGGTCGAACGCACTCGAATCGACGTTCGTGAAGCGCAGCGGCGCGGCGAGATGGCGGCGCAATTCGGCGAGCACTTCGACGCGCACGCCGTCGCGGCACGCAATCTGTGCGACGCCGTCGTTCCAGCCAGTCAGCGCGACGCCGTGACGCTTGGCGTAGCCGAAGGCGGGGCGTGACGCGCGCACGGCCTCACTCATCGCGGCGGCCTGTCCGAGGAATGCGCCGGTTGCGACAGCCCCGGCGTGCCGTCCAGCGACGGGCTCGCGAGGAAGTCATGCACCTCGGGCAGCATCGGCCGCTCCGAACGCGGCGTGATCGGCCAATCGGACTGGCGCATCTGCAGCTGCTCGGTGCGCATGTAGTTGTACTTTTCGCTCGACACCGCCGCTTCGGTCGCCGCGTCGCGCAGGATCTTCGGGTGCAGGAAGACCATGAGGTCGGTCTTCTGCCGGCTGTTGGTGCGGTAGCGGAACAGGTTGCCGATGAGCGGGATGTCGCCCAGGCCCGGCACCTTCTGCGCGTTGTCCTTCTGCTGGTTGTCGATGAGGCCGCCGAGCACGAGCAGCGAATCGTCCTTGACCAGCACGCTGGTGCTGAGCTCGCGCTTGTTGGTGACGAGGTCGACCGCGCCCTGCACCGGCGGCAGCAGGTTGGAGACTTCCTGATGGATGTCCAGCCGCACCGAGTCGCCGACGTTGATCATCGGCTTGACCTTGAGCACGAGGCCGACGTCCTTGCGCTCGATGGTCTGGAACGGATTGGTGATGCCGCTCGTGGTCGTCGACGTGCCGTTCGTCACCGTCGACGAACCCAGCGCGCCGGTCGTGTACTGGCCGGTCAGGAACGGCACTTCCTGCGCAACCTTGATTTCGGCTTCCTGGTTGTCGAGCGTAAGCACCGACGGCGTCGACAGGATGTTCGACTTGCCGTCGCTGCGCAGCGCGGTGACCAGCGCGCCGATCTGGAACAGCTGGTGGCCGGCGACCGTGACCATGCCGTCGATGTAGCCGAGGTTGAACCCGTTGCCGACGCCGAGCGGATTCTGCGCCGCGTTGAGGATGTTGTTGCCAACCGACGAACCGGTGAAATTCGTGCCGCCGATGACGTGCTGGCCATTCTTGCCGAGCGGCAGCTGCCACTGCACGCCGAGCTCGCCGGCGATCTGGTCGGAGACTTCCGCGACGACGGCTTCGATGAGCACTTGGTTGCGGCGGATGTCGAGCTCGCGCACGACGCTGGCCAAGGAGCGGAACACCGCCGGCGGCGCGCTGATGACGAGCGCATTGGTTTCGTCGTGCGCCTGGATCGTCGCCGGCGACGCAGTGCCGCCCGTGCCCGAATCGCCCGCTTTTGCCGCGGTCGGCGGCGCGACGCCCGACAGCGTGGCCGCGACGCCCTGCAGGATCGGCACGAGGTCCTTTGCCTTCGCGTAGTGCAGGTAGATGACCTGCGTGTCGCCACCGTTCTCGACCGGCGTGTCGAGGTGCGCGATCAGCGCGCGCATCTTGAGCCGGCCGTTCTTCGCGCCCGACAGCAGGATCGAATTCGTGCGCGTGTCGGCGAACACGCGCACCGCCTCGCCGTTGGCCTGCGCGGCCTTGTCGTCGGACAACGTGGTCAGCGTGCGCGCGAGTTCGGCCGCGTTCGCGTGCGCGAGCGGGATCATCTCGACCTGCGCGTCGGAGACGGTGTCGATGCGGCGGATGATCGCGGCGAGTCGCTCGACGTTGCCGGCGCGGTCGGAGATGACCAGCGAGTTCGACGTCGCGTGCGCGACGAGCTGGCCGCTTTGCGGCATCAGCGGACGCAGGATCGGCACGAGTTCCGCGGCGGACACGTGCTTGACCGGCACGATCTCGGTGACGAGTTCGTCCGCCGCACGCGTGCCCACGCCGTCGATGCCGCTTGCCGCGTCCTGCTGCGCCATCGCGTCGGGCACGATCTTGACCATACTGCCCGACGGCACCGCCGCGTAGCCGTGCACGCGCAGCACGGAGAGGAACACGTCGTAGATCTCGTCGGGCTTCATCGGCCGCGCCGAGACGACGGTGACCTTGCCCTGCACGTTCGGCCCGACGATGAAGTTCTTGCCGGTGATTTCACTGACCGTGGCGATCAGCGCTTGAATGTCGGCGTCCTTGAGGTTGAGCGTGTGGCGTCCGTCGGCGGTCGCGGCGTGCGCCGGCGCGGTGTCGGCACTTGCCTGCGCGAAAACGGACGACGGGAGAAAGGCGCCGAAAGCGGCGGCAAGAAGAAAACGGCGCATCGTGGAACCCTTCCCCTGAAAAGCGAATGCCGAGTGTGCGGATTTCATCGCAGGCTCACCGTGACGTCGGTCGGCTTGCCGTTGCGCAGCACGGTGACGCGCACGCTGCTCGCGCCGGAAAGCCCGGCGACGATCTGCTGGCCGCGTTCAAGCGATTCCACGCGCTGGCCGTTGACTGCGGTGACAACGTCGCCCGCCTGCAATCCCGCCTGCGCTAGCAGCGCCGCGTCGGCGCCGTTCGCCGAGACGCGCACGCCGGAAAGCTTGCCGTTGTCGAGCACAGGCACGATCTGCACGCGCTGCATGAGTTCGGCCGGATTGTCGCGCAGGCGCGCGACGGTGCGCTGGAACTCCGTCGTGGCCGCGGCCGGTGCGGCGATGTTGCCGCTGGCCGGCGTGGATTTCGCCATCGTCGCGCCGCCTTTTACCGTCGCCGGCGTCGGTCGCACGATATTGCCGGGATCGGGATTCGTGTCGCGCGTCAGGCGCAGTGTTTCCTCGGCGCCGCCGCGCGACAGCACGATGCGGTCGGCGTAGACCGCAGCGAGCTTGACGCCACCGAGCACCTCGTCGCCGACGCGAAACGCACGCTCGCCGTCGCCGGCACCGTCGAGGACTGCGACGCCAACCTTCGGATCACGATCGGCGAGGGTGCCGCGCAGGATGAGCCCCGTCGTCGAAGCCGGTGCGCCGGATGCGCCGCTGCCGGGACGCGGCGGCGCCATACCGAAGAAGTGGAAGCGCGACACCGACAACGGCGCGGCTGGCGTGGCTGCAATGGCCATTGGCGACACGGCCGCAGCATCGACATTGCGGTGCGGCCACAGCGCGACGAACACCCGTAGCAGCAGCCATAGCGCCAGCGCCGCGAACAGTGCGCAGCAAGCGCTTGCAGCCAGCGCTGAGAAACGGGCGCGATCGGCGAGGAAACCAGGCTTGGGCATATGCGGGGCGGCTCGGACAGACGCGCAAGCGTAGCAAAGCGCGGAGATGATTTTGCCCGCCACGAGCCATGAACACGACGAACCGGGTCGCTTTTGGAGCCGCAGCTATCCATGTGAATGGCCCCGGCCTTGCGTGGAACCACGTTTCCAGCCCGGCCACAACCGACCGCCGTATTTCCGCCTATCCGCGTCTTCCACCCAAACCTGTTCGCCGCCTTTCGTGTGCGCAGGCGCCATTGGCGGACGCGATCGACGCACGATGTAGATTGAGGCGTCTCGAATTCCACGCTGGTCCAGACGGCCGCGCCTCCACTTCAGCCAGCAGCGCAACTGCGACAACGGCTATCTCCGCGCATCGGCTTGGTTGCGATCGACCGCAACCGGCGTACGCCGGAGTCCGGAGCGATGCCGACGTCCAGGGCGCCGCGACGACACGACATCGTCCTCGCGGATGGGAGACGCCCATCACGAGTTCAAAAAAAAAACGGCCCCGTTTCCGGGGCCGTTGCAAAACCATCCAAAACGTTTCGGACTAGAACTTCTGCTGGTAGCGCAGATAGTAGAAGCGACCGATGTCGAAGCCGCCATAGTAGGCGAACTGCGAATTCGGGGCCGAATACGCCGGCTGCGCCCAATGGTTGAACACGTTGTTTGCGCCCAGCGAAACGGTCGCGTTCCAGGGAGCATTCCAACGAACCTGGACGTCGTGGAACGTGGTCGAGCCGATGCGGTTCTGCGGCGAGCTGATGCCATCGGACACGTAGTTCGGCAGGCTGCAGGGGTAACCATCCGGAGAGTTCGGGCCGTCTGCGCATTCTTCCTTCTGCGAGGAGAAGTAACGCGTCGTCCATGTGGCACCGAAGTCGCCCAACGACCAATCCAGGCTCGCATTGGAACGAATGCGGAAGAAGCCCGCGAAGCTGTTTGCCGGATTGACGAACGTATCCGGCTGGTTGTCAGCCTTGTTGTCCCAGTGCGACGTATAGGTCGTGTTCCAGTGGATCGCGAAGCGACCGAACGAGAATTCCGGCAGGCGGTAGTTGACGCCGAAATCGTAGCCTTCGGTGTCGATCCAGCCCGCGTTCTTCTGGCCGCGCAGGGCATAGTTGACCACGCCGTTCGCATCGCGCGTGAACAGCGACGAGCTGCAGCGCGAGGCGATGCTGAGCACGTAGCAGTCATACAGCATGCTGGTGATGGTGTCGCCGGTCATGTAGCCCTTGATGTGGAAACGCCACCAGTCAAGGCTTACGTCAAGGCCGGAGACCCAGCCGGGGCTGTACACGAGGCCCGCGGTCTTGCTGGTCGCGGTTTCGGGCTGCAGAAGCGGATTGTTGCCCGAGAAAGTCTGCACTCCACTCTGGCAAGGATACTTCGTGCAGGGAATGCCGCCCTGGCCGATCTGCGTGTAGTTCGCCGGCGTGCCATTCTGGCCACCAAAACCACTCATGCAGCGTTCCCGCACCGCGGCGTCGGAAGCCTGACGCGAAACGTCGCAAGGATCGGTGTAGTAGTCGAACGTGCCGCCGATACCACCGTACAGCTGATCGATCGTCGGCGCGCGGAAGCCCTGCGCGTAGTTGCCGCGGACGAGCAAGTCGTCGATCGGCTTCCAGGTCAGGCTGAACTTGCCGTTCGTGGTATCGCCGAAGGTGTCGTACTTGGAGTAGCGACCAGCAACGTTGAACGACAGCTCACGTGCGAGCGGCAGGTCCTTGAGGACCGGCACGTCGACTTCGAGGTAGTACTCCTCGACCTTGTAACGACCGCTGGTCGGACCCGCCGAGAGGTTCGAGCTGAGACCGGTCTGCGCGAACGCATCCGGGCTGTACGTACCGGTGTCGTTGCGATACTCGTAACCCGCTGCGAGGGAGAGGTCGCCCGCCGGCAGAGCAAAAATCGGGCCGGTGATGTTGGCAGAGTAATCGACTTCGCGCGTACGGCCGGTCGTATGGTAGTACGGGAACAGGTTCTGCTGGAGGGCCGGATTGCCCGTCAGACTGCCGTCGGCAACGGAGCCGGCCGGAATCAGCGGATTCCACGGGATGCACGAACCAGGCGCGCTGCCGTAGGGCAGCGGATTGTCCGGCGTACCGCACGTGACCAGACCGGTCGAGGGATCGAGGAACGACGGACCGAGCGCATTGTTCGCGGCGATCAGGTTGAAGTCACCATGATTGATGCTCAGCGCATCGTTCTGGTTGACATAGCCACCGACGTCCCAGTTCCACGTATGGTCGCCGATTTCGAAGGCACCGCTCAGCGTACCGGAAAGACGGTACGTATCGAGCTGGTTGTTGGTGGTACGCGGCACTTCCCAGCCACGGCGATAGCCGTAAATCGGATCGCCGCCGGTGCGGGTGCCATCATCATGGAGCGTACCGGTCGGGTTGTAGTAGCTGTCGGGGGACAGCGCATTGACGTACGGGCTGCCGGCCCTGAAGCCAACCAGCTGCAGCGGGTAACCCGCCACCTGCTGAATCGTCTCGCGATGGTTGTAGAGCAGGTCGGTGCTGAACTTGATGTTGTCGGTGATGTTGTAGTCAGCGCTGACGAAGATCGAACGACGCTCGATGCTTGTCTGCAGCATCATTTCTTCGTTCGCGTTGGTCAGATCCGACGCGCCACCGGCCTCATTGACGTTATGCCACTGGCTCGGATCGAACGGGTCGCCGCCCACGTTGAGCGAGCAGAATCCGTCGCTGCAGAAATTCGACGGCAGATAGAACGCGCCCCATTGGCCGACGACGGTCAGTCCGTCGAGCGGATGGCGATCGGTATTGCCGTACTTGCTGAACCAGCGGTCCTTCGCCCAGGTCGGGTCGGACTTGGCGTATTCGGCGCTGAACGTGATCGAGCCACGGTCGCTGTGCGTACCGAACGTCATGCTGTAGGTCTGCGCAGCACCGTCGTCCTGGTCGTACTGGCCGACATAGGCGTCAAACTGCGCGCCGTCGTAGTTCTTGCGCGTGATGATGTTGACCACGCCGGCAATCGCGTCCGAACCATAGATCGACGAAGCGCCGTCCTTGAGGACTTCGATGCGGTCGATCGCGGCCATCGGCACCTGCGAAAGATCCTGCGCGCCCGACGTCGTGCCGCCGAGACGCTTGCCGTTCAACAAGACCAAGGTACGGTTGTTGCCGAGGTTGCGCAGGTCGATGTAGTAACCACCGACGTCCTCACCCGAGGCCAGAACGCTGGAACGGCTGATCGGCGGCGAGCCGGCTTCCGTCATGTTCTGCAGGATGTCGGCTACGGAGTTGAAGCCCTGCTTCTCGATGGCCGCGCGGTCGAGCACGACGATCGGCTGGGCGGTTTCGATATCCGCCTTGCGGATACGCGAACCCGTCACCGTGATGGTTTCGAGTTTCTGGCTGTCTTGATCCCCTGCATCCTGCGCAAACACCGGCGCGGCAGACATGCCGATCGCAGCGGTAGCGCCCGCATACAGAGCATAACGCACGGCTTTGAAAAGCTCGTTGCTCATTAATTTCATTTCACTCTCCAACGTCAGAGTTGTCACAGCTCGGGACATGTGCTCTCCCACTCCATGGGAACGACCAAAACGGCCCACCAAAACCCTCGGCAGTTCGGGATACTAACAAGATTCTTACGCTTTTGGAATCCCTGATCCGCGCCTTAACGAGCGCACAAACGCTATTTAAATCAGTGACTTGAAAACAGCGATCGAGGCACGGAATGGCTCGCCGTAGGCACTTGCAGCGAAGGTGGAAACATGCATACGCGGCACGCGCAGGACGCAAGCCATCGGATCTGCGCGGTATTCAATCGGGGAAAGCGCATCGACGGCCGGCGATGCGAAGGACGGCTCAGAGATCCTGACGGTACTGGATGTACGGCGTGCGGGCCTGGCCTTCGGGATTGCGCGGGGATCCGGGTTGCGCGGAAAGGACGTTCTGGGCGCCGACGCTCAATACACCGGCCCACGGCGTGCGCCAGGAAACGCCCAAGTCCAGCGTCGTCCAGCGCTTGCCCGCCAGAAGCGGATCGTCGCTGCTGAGGACGTGGCCGACGATCGCGCCGCGCAAAGAGCCGACATCCAGACCCAGGCTGAGCGAGAGTTGGTCAAGGTCTACGGATGGCAGCAGCGCGCCAGCCACCGGTGACCCGAGCAGGTGCCCATAGCTTGCGGTGAGGTCGAGCGCGGCGTCCTGTTCGAAACGCCAACGCCCACGCGCGAAAAGCGCGGACTCCTCGGTCATCGAGGCCGACCATCGCGAGCCACTGCCGTTTTCGAGAGCCGGCAGTGGATTGAGCAGCGCATCCGGACCCGGCGAGGTCATCGGGGATTTCAGCCAGGACAGGCCATAGCTGAGATCGAGCGCACCTTCGGGCGAGGTCCAGCCGATGCCGAGCACGCCGCTTGCGGCGTTCCAGCGCAACCCTTCGTCGACGTTTTTGCACGAGCCTGCGCACGGCGCGATCGAAGGCGCGTATCGGCCAAGCAGAGCGTCCAGATGTACGCCGTTGACAAATTGCAGGGTCAGACCGCTGGCTGAGGACGCCGAGTCGGCCAGACGCCATGTCGATGGGCCGGCATAGGCGGGCGTCGCGGCAACGGAAGAATCGACCCAGCCCTGCGGAAGCGCAACCAAGGCGAGGAGCTCGCCGTTGGTTCCCGACCAGATCGGCACGACGGACCTGCCCGCGGATATCGCATCGACGTCGGTGGAGAGCAGACGATCCACCAGCGGCGTCGTCGAAACCGGCGCCAATGCAGTCTGCGCCGTTCCCGCGAGCGGAAACAGCGAAAACACCAGCATGGCAAGGCGCAGCTTCATGGAAATGCGAAATATTCGTCCAGCAGGGCTACCTGCCTGAGATGGATCCCGAAGGCTGGAGTTCCAGCCTCCGGCAGGAAGATCATCATAGCGCGATTCACGAAAAGCTAACAGCCGGAACGGTGCGCGACGAGGCGGGAATGGAGGTTCGGTTCAGACATCCCGGCGCGGCTCATGACTTCGGCGGCATTGAGCCAGCGGCAAACGTTGGATAGGCTCGGCGTCGGCCACTCGGCCGCCTGTCCTCTCTGGGGTAATCTCGACATGTCTTCCTCGTCATTGCGCCTGCGCGCGCTGGTCGCCGCCATCGGCGTTGCCATCGGAGCCGCGGCTCCGGCTTCCGCCACCAATCCAATCACCGCGGCGCAACCCGACGCGCAAGCCGTAACTCAGGCGCGCGGCAATCCGTCGCTGCTCATCTTCCGCGCCGGCGTTTTCGACCCGCTCAAGCAGACGCTCGACGCGCGCAAGATCGGGGCCGCTCCCGCCAGCGTCGCATCGAGCGCCTACGCGATCGTGCAATTCAAGGCCGATCAGCTGGGCGCGCGCAAGGCGCTGCAGGCGCGTGGCGTGGAGTTTCTCGGATACGTGCCGAACAATGCCTATTACGTGCGTCTCAATGGCGTTTCGCTCGATCAGCTCAAGCAGGACGGCGCGATCCGCTGGGCCGGCGCCATCGATCCGGCGCTGAAGGTCGATCCGACCTTGTGGCAAGCCAGCCGCGCCACGTCGGCGGCCAAGCAATGGGACGGCAGCTACGAAGTGCAGATTGACCTCTTCGCCGGTGCGGCCCCGGCTGCAGTGGTATCGGCCCTCGAGAAGTCGGTACCGGGCGTGACCATTACCGAACGCAGCGAACGCGCCGACGCGGGTCAATATGTGCGCGCAAAGGTATCCATCGGCCGGCTCGATGCATTGATCGAAGCGGCCAGCGCGATCGATGGCGTTTCATTCATTTCGCCGTGGATCCAGCCGCATCCGATGAATTCGGCCGCGATCGGCGCCATCCAGGGCAACTCGGTCAATGTCAGTTGCGCCGGCAGCGGCCCGGTCTGCGGCCCGACGCCCATGTGGGATCACGGCCTGTTCGGCAGCGGCCAGATCGTTGCCGTCTCGGACACGGGCACCGACGCCAACGAAGCATGGTTCACCACGCTGGACAAGGGCATCGGCGCGCACACCGAGATCACGGTAGCCGATGCGCCGGTTTTACCCGCCATCGGCTCGCTCCACCCCGACAACAAGATCGTCGGCTACTGGGTGCAACCGGGCGCGACCGCCTACGACAACAACAAGACCTGCCCGGGCTCGCCCAGTTCTTCGAGCTGGCACGGCACGCACACCAGCGGAACCCTGGTCGGCGACGCTGCCGGCACATTCGGCGCGACGACGTATACCGCCTCGACGCCGACGAGCGCCGGCCACGACCTCGCCGACGGCATGGCGCCCAACGCGCAACTGCTGCAGCAGGACATCGGCAACGACGACAGTGGCTGCCTGCAGATCAACGATCTGCGCGGGACGCTGGAGCAGGCGGTGGCTGCAGGCGCGCACATCCACAGCGACAGCTGGGGTGCACCGACTGCAGGCGTCTATGCCGGCAACGACAACAATGTCGACTATGCGACCTACACGCTCGAGGACCTGCTGTTCGTCGTCGCCGCCGCCAACGAAGGCCCCTCCGCAGGCACGATCGGCTCGCCCGGCAACGCGAAAAACGCCCTCACCGTCGGCGCGCTGGGACATGGCGGCAGCCAGTCCGTCGCCAGCTTCTCCAGCCGCGGGCCGACCGCCGACGGCCGACTCAAGCCCGACATCATGGCGCCGGGTTCCGCGACAGTTTCCGCCGCGGGCGATTCGAGCACGACCGCCACGATCGAAGCGCCGCTCACCAAGGGAATGTCCGGCACGTCGATGGCAACGCCGACTGTCGCCGGCAACGCCGCGCTGATGCGCCAATACTTCACCGATGGCTTCTACCCGCGCGGCGCAAAGACCGCCGCGGACGCCTACAACCCGAGCGGCATGGCCATGAAGGCGTTCCTGCTCAACGGCACCAACCCGCTGCAGGGCAACAACTGGCCGAACAACAACATCGGCTGGGGCCGCGCCTGGCTCGACGGGAGCCTGTGGTTCGCCAACACGATGACCGGCGGCGATGACAGCCGGCGCGCGCGCCTGTTCGAGCGTACCAACACGGCGGGCATGGAAACCGGCGACGTGCACGAATACACGATCGCCAACGTCCAGGCCGGCGTCGAATTCCGTGCCACGCTGACCTGGTACGACCCCGAAGCCGCAGTCGGCGCGGCGTCGACGCTGGTCAACAACCTCGATCTCGAAGTCGTCGGCCCCGGCGGCACTTACCTGGGCAACTTCTTTACCGGCGGCGTTTCGACCACCGGCGGCAGTGCCGACAGCAAGAACACGGTTGAGCAGGTCCGCCTGACCGCGCCCGTGGCCGGCAGCTATACGCTGCGCGTGAAGGGCACGTCGATTCCGGGCAACGGACGTCCGCAAACCGATCGCCAGGGCTACGCGCTGGTGGTGTCGGGCGCGTTCGGCCTGCCGGACGCGGCAGCGTTCCCTGCGCCAAACAGCGTGGCCATCGCCAGCAACGACGCTGCCGGCGTCGGCGTTTCGTTCACTGCCGCAAGCGGCGCCCAAGGCTTCCAGCTCTATCGCGCAAACGGTACCTGCGCAGCCGCAAACCCCGGCGATTTCCGTCTGGTCGCCAGCGGCGCTGCGTCACCGGTGGTCGACACGAGCTCGCAAGGCGGCTTGGGCTACGCGTACAAGGTGCGCGGCATCAGCAACGATGTCGAGGGCAACGTGTCCAGCTGCATCGACGTTGTCTCGCAGGACGACTGCTCGCTGCTGCCGCAATTCGACACCACTTCGCTCACCGCCGATGGTGCCAGCGCCAGTTGTGCGGTCACGCTGAATTGGTCGGCGGCGCAGGCGTCCTGCCCGACCTCGACCGGCATCACCTACGACGTGCGTCGCGCCACCGACCCGTACTTCACCGATCCGCAGACGATCGCGGCGGGCGTGACCGGAACGACGTTTGCCGACACCGATGTCGTCAATGGCACGCCGTACTACTACGAAGTGTTCGCAGTCGACAGCTTCGGCAACATGTCTCCGATCTCGCAGATGCGCAACGCGACGCCCTCGGGCACGGACGGCCCGGATCCCGCCAACTTCCTCGACGATGTCGACACGCACACTTACATGTCGATCGAGGCGCCGTGGCAAATCACCAACACACAAGCCAGCGATGGCATGTATAGCTATCACAACACGGGCGACGGTCGGCCGTATCCGGACCTGACCTGCGCCAGCGTCACGACGCCCGCGTTGACGATCCAGCCCGATTCCACGCTGAGCTTCATGGCGCGTTACGACATGGAGTACCAGTGGGACGGCGTGGTGCAGGAAATCTCCACCGACGACGGCGCAACCTGGGCCGATCTGCCACCCGATGGCGGCTATCCAAGCTCGTTCGCGCAGACGACCAATCCGCCGGTCAATGCCTGCGCCTTCCCGGCCTCGCACGGCGCATTCAGTGGCGTCAGCACGGCGGCCTCCAACGCCGACCCGAACAACGGCACGGCGACGGCCGTGTTCAAGCCGTTCACCAGAGACCTCTCGGACTACGTCGGCCAGACCGTGCGTATCCGTTGGCGCATGTCGACCGATCCGGCGGCGGGTTTCGATGGCTTCTTCCTCGACGAGGTGAAGATCGTCGGCACCGGCAACGGAGACAATGACAGGATTTTCGGCGACGGCTTCGACGGCATCGCGCTGCCCGGAGGAAACGACTACATGTGCCATTGATGGTTTCGCAGCCATCGGGCTTCACGAACCGGCGCGGTTTCCCGCGCCGGTTTTTTTTGGCCTGACACGGCCCCGTCGCGGCCCGGCCCGGCCATCGAAAGCCACGTTCCCCAAGCCGGTATTCGCCCTGCATTGGCAGCCGGTCTTACAGTACCCGCCACCGTCGTTACTGGACCTCCGTCTTGGCCGATCCGCGCCGCAAAACCTGGCCACGCCGACTGCTGCGCTGGACGCTGCTGGCGTTTTTCGCCTGGTTCGCGTTCGGCATCGCCGTCGTCGTGCTGCTGCGCTTCGTGCCACCGCCGATTTCGGCCGTGATGGCCGGGGACTGGCTCGGCGCGAAGCTGCGTGGCGACTCCGCGTACGCGCTGCGCTATCACTGGATTGCGTGGGATCGCGTAGCACCGGTGCTGCCGCTGTCGCTCGTCGCCGCCGAGGACCAGCGATTTCCGCAACACCACGGTTTCGATTTCGCCGCGATCCAGAAGGCGCTTGACGAAGCCGACGACGGCGAACGCCTGCGCGGCGCCAGCACGATCAGCCAGCAGGTCGCCAAGAACCTGTTCCTGTGGAATGGCCGCAGTTTCGTGCGCAAGGGACTGGAAGCGTATTTCACCATGCTCATCGAGGCGCTGTGGCCGAAAAGGCGCATTCTCGAGGTGTATCTCAACATCGCCCAGTTCGGCGACGGCATCTACGGCGCCGGCGCAGCGAGCGATGTTTTCTTCCACACCACGCCGGCACGGCTCGACGCGCAGCAAGCGGCGCTGCTCGCCGCTGTCCTGCCCAATCCCCTGCGGTTGAAGGTCGACAAGCCGAGCCCCTACGTGCAGCGCCGCGTCGCATGGATCCGGCGCCAGACCGAATCGCTCGGTGGCCTCACCTATCTACCACGCTGAGCCTGCGACGGCGCATCGTCAGGCCAAGAATTCGCCCGGCAACAACCTTGCACGCAGGAATGCATGCGCTTCGGCCAGCGGCTCGGCATAACGACGCCAGGCCCCGATGCTGCGCGCATGCAGCGGCTCGCGTACCTGTGAATTGCTGGCCGTTGACGAAGGCGAAGTGTTGCGCAGCAAGTCCGCACAACCCGGCTCGTAGGGCAATCCGCAATGCTCCATGACCGACGCTGCGACACGCTCGGGCTCGTTCACCAGATCTTCGTAGCGGACCGTCAGTATCGTTCCGGGCATGACCTCGTCCCAATGCCGCAACATTTCCCGCAGGCGCACACATTCTGCTGCGGCATCTAGCGGGGCGTAGCTGTAGGGATAGACCGAGGCCGCGAACAGTTCCTTCATGGTGGACAGGATGCTGTCCATCGGATCGCGCAGCAGACAGACGATGCGCGCCTGCGGCAGCGCCTTGTGGATCAGCCCCGCATACAGGAAATTGCGTGGAAGCTTGTCGATGAGGAAGCGCTTGCCTTCGGCGCGCCATGTCGTGCGTTGCAGGTAGCCGCGCCCGATGGAGGCGAAATCGAGCCTCGGACAAGCGCGCAGCAAGTCCGGATGGGCCGGCACGTCGGTGAGGACATCGGCCTGCCAGGCCAATTGCAGGTGAAAGTCGTTCAATTCGCCTGCCGATGCGACCAGGCTGTGATTGCCCAGAATCCGTTCCAGCACCGTCGTGCCCGTGCGCGGCATGCCAACGATGAAGATGGGCACGTGATCCGCGGAAGGCGCCCGGGATGTCGACACGAAAGCGGCGTCGCACACTTTCATGATGGCCGTATCGCGCGCCTGCTCGCCGGCCGGGTTGTACCGCAGCGCGCGACGCTTGATGGAAGCTCCGGCCATCAATTCCCGCCACGCGGCATCGCCGTCGACGTCGTTGTCGAGATGGCGGAACAGGGCGTAGTGAAGCATCGCCCGCTCGAGTGTATCTGGCGGGGTGCCTTGCAGGGCTTGGCGAATGCGGGCGACCCGGTCCCTGCCATCGGCATGCAGGTCGTGCGTAGCCAACATCAGCATTGCTGCAGGATGTTCGGGCGCCAGCTTCAGGCAACGCTGGTATTCGATTGTCGCTTCCGCGGCGCGCCCGAGATTGCGCAAGGTGGTCGCGCGGACGAAGCTGAGCATCGGCGTGGCTGCGGTGTGTCCGAGCGCATGATCGATCAGACGCAACGCGTCGACATCGCAACCGATCTGGCTGAGGCAGGCCGCGAGCCGATCGGCGGCGCCCAGCACGACCGGATGCGACCAGTCGGCCGCGAGTATCGCGCGCGCCGCAAGGCGCGATTCGCCGAGGCCGCGCAATATTTCCACGATGTCCGCCAGCCCGCTCCAATCCCGGGATTCATGCGTGGCGGCGACAGCCATGCGCATCTTCTCGACAACGATGCGGAAACGTCCGGCGCTTTGCACGAGCGTGGCGATGGCCAACCAGGCCATCGGCTGTCGCGGATCCGCGGCGACGATTGCCTCGTACTCCGCAATCGCTGCGGCGTGATTGCCGGCACTTAAAAGTTCCCGCGCGCGGCGCCAGCGGGGTTCAAGATCCATCTGCGGAAGACTTCGGAGGAAAAGGCGGCGGGCAGGACGCGCGGCCGCAAAAAGGTTGGAGTACCGTACTGGCGCCGTGCAGCCTTTGCAAGACGATCTGGCCGAGGCGTTTCGCCATGCGACCGTCTTGGCTAGCATGCGGCTTTCCGTCCCTCGTTCGCCATTCATGCCCGAGCTCACCGTCATCGTCCCCGCCTACAACGAGAGCGAGGGCCTGCGCGAATTCCACAAGCGCCTCGCTGCCGTGCTCGATGGCATGCGCGACCTCGACAGCGCCGTGCTTTACGTCGACGACGGCAGCCGCGACGACACCTGGGCGATCATGTGTGAGCTGCGCGCGGGCGATCCGCGCGTGGCCACGCTCAAGCTTGCGCGCAATTTCGGCAAGGAACTCGCGCTGACCGCGGGCCTCGACCACGTCACCAGCGGCGCCGCGGTCGTCATCGACGCCGACCTGCAGGATCCGCCCGAACTCATTCCGACCTTCGTGCAGCACTGGCGCGAAGGCTACGACGTGGTCTACGGCACGCGCGCCTCGCGCGCCGGCGAAACCGGCTTCAAGAAGATGACCGCGTCGGGTTTCTACCGCGTCATGGGGAAACTCTCCTCGACGCCGATCCCGCGCGACACCGGCGATTTCCGCCTGCTTTCGCGCCGCGCGCTCGACGCGCTCGGGCAGGTGCGCGAACGCCAGCGTTTCATGAAAGGCCTGTTCACCTGGGTCGGTTATCGCCAGCTCTCCGTCGTCTATCACCGCGACCCGCGCCATGCGGGGGAGACGAAGTGGAACTACTGGAAGCTGTGGAACTTCGCGATCGACGGCATCACGTCCTTTTCCGGCGCGCCGCTCAAGCTGGCGACCTACGTCGGTTTTGCGACCTCGCTCGTTGCGTTCGTGTTCGCGATCTGGGTGCTCGGCAAGGCGCTCGTGTTCGGCGATCCCGTGCGCGGCTATCCCTCGCTGATGGTCGTCGTGCTCTTCCTCGGCGGCGTGCAGCTCATGGCGCTCGGCGTCATCGGCGAATACCTCGGCAGGCTCTATGTCGAGGCCAAGCAGCGGCCGCTCTATCTCGTCGATTCGTACGAACCTCCGCGAACCGAAACGTGAACGCCCATCGCGCGGCGGCGAGCCGCTGCGCCCGTGCCGCGCTAGACTGAACGCTCGCGGCGCAAAGCCATTCCTTGCGGAGGCCGGCATGCTCCAGGTCAAGCATCTGCTCGACGAAAAAGGTCGCAACGTATTCGCGATTTCACCCGGCGAGCCCGTGCTCGCCGCGATCCGCGCAATGGCGCAGCACGGCGTCGGCGCGCTGCTCGTCCTCGACGGCGACGCGCTCGTCGGCGTCGTCTCCGAGCGCGACTACGCGCGCAAGATCATCCTCAACAACCGCTCCTCCAGCGACACGCCCGTGCGCGACGTGATGACCGCCTCGGTGATCACCGTTTCGCCGAGCGACGGCGTCGACACCTGCATGCGCCTGTGCACCGACAGCCGCGTGCGCCACCTGCCCGTCGTCGACGGCGGCAAGGTCGTCGGCGTCGTCTCCATCGGCGACCTCGTCAAGGCCGTCATCAGCGAACAGGGCGCGCAGATCGAGCAGTTGCAGCGGTATATCGCGGGCTGAGACGTGGGAATGAAATCCGGCTTGCTCGTCTTCGCAATCTTCTTGGCGGCATGCCGCCACATCACCTCGGGCGAAGCGCTGGATATCGCGTATGCGCGTCTTTCGACCTGCGAAGATGGTCCTTCGCTTCACGGATCAGACTTGCGATCTGCGCTGACGGTTTCGCAACGCACTGGCGGCAAGTTTCTCGTCGAAGCGAGGGACGATCGCCGCAACCTCCTCTGGGCAGTTATCGTCTTTCCATCTGGCGAGTCCGAAATCAGCCGGATGGCAGTCGACGGCTGAAGATGCAAAGCCCAGTAGGCCGGACGATCGAAGCTCGGCCGGCGGGTTGAACATCAGCACACGATGCCGGTCGCGCTTCGCGCATCCGGCCTACACCGCGCCGGGCTGCTTCTCCGGCCGCGCTGCGTCGAACTCCGGCAGCGCAAGGCAACGCGCGTTGATCGCACGGATCGTCGGATACGGCGCAAGGTCGACTTTGAAACGCACGGCGTTGTAGACCTGCGGAATCAGGCAGGCGTCGGCAAGGCCGGGCGCGTCGCCATGGCAGAACGCGCCGCGCGCATCGTCGGCGGCGAGGATTTCCTCGAATGCGCGGAAACCCGATTCGATCCAGTGCCGCGTCCATTGCTCGCGCGCCGATTGGTCGGCGCCGAGTTCACGCTCGAGGTATTGCATGACGCGCAGGTTGTTGAGCGGATGGACGTCGCAGGCGATGAGCTGCGCAAGCGCGCGGGCCTGCGCGCGTTCGCGCGGCGCGGGCGGCAGCAGCGGCGGCTCGGCATGGACCTCGTCGAGGTATTCGATGATCGCCATCGACTGGCGCACCGCGCGGCGGCCGTCCATGAGCACGGGCACGCTTTCCTGCGGATTGATCGCGTGGTGCTCGGCGCTGTGCTGTTCGCCGCCGTTGTTGACGAGGTGCACGGGCGCAAGCCGGTACTCCAGGCCCTTGAGGTTGAGCGCGATGCGCACGCGATAGCACGCGCTCGAACGCCAGTAGTCGTGGAGGACGAGTTCGTTCGCGCTGCCCATGCCGCCTCCCTTTCGCCGCGTCAGCCGGCTTTCGTCATGACCTGCTCGATCGCGCCGAACAGGCTCCTGCCCTGCGCATCGGTGATCTCGATGCGCACGGTATCACCGAATTTGAGGAACGGCGTCGACGGCTTGCCGTCGCGCAGGGTTTCGACTGTGCGCTGCTCGGCCAGGCACGACGCACCCTTGGCCGTGTCCTCGTTGGCGATCGTGCCGGAGCCGACGATCGCGCCGGCGGCGAGCGGCCGCGTCTTCGCCGCGTGTGCGACTAGCTGGGCGAAGCTGAACTGCATGTCGACGCCGCATTCCGCTTCGCCGAACCACTGGCCGTTGATCCAGGTGCGCATCGGCAGGTGCAGTTTTTCGCCCTGCCATGCGTCACCGAGTTCGTCGGGCGTGACGAATACCGGCGACAGCGCCGAACGCGGCTTGGACTGCAGGAATCCGAAACCCTTGGCCAGTTCGGCCGGGATCAGGCCGCGCAGCGACACGTCGTTGACGAGGCCGACGAGCTGGATGTGCTGCGCGGCGTCCGCGGACGACACGCCCATCGGCACGTCGTCGGTGACGACGACGACTTCGGCTTCAAGGTCGATGCCGTAGTCCTCGCTGCCGACGAGGACCGGATCGCGCGGGCCGTAGAAGCCGGCGCTGACCGCTTGGTACATGAGCGGGTCGACGTAGAAACTTTCCGGCACGTCCGCGCCACGCGCGCGGCGCACGCGCTCGACATGCGGCAGGTAGGCGCTGCCGTCGACGAATTCGTAGGCGCGCGGCAAGGGCGCGGCGAGCGCGGCCATGTCGAGCGCGAACGCGCCATCGGCGTTGCCCGCGTTGAGCGCTTCCGACAGCGCGTTGAGGCGCGGCGCGGCGTTGCTCCAGTCGTCGAGCGCGGCCTGCAACGTCGGCGCGATGCCGCTCGCGCGCACGGCGCGCGCGAGGTCGCGGCTGACGACGATCAGCGTGCCGTCGCGGCCGCCTTCCTTCAATGATCCGAGTTTCATGGCGTGTCCTTCATGCGGAAATCAGTTCGGCAAGTTAGCGGCGGCCTATCCGTCCAGCTCCATCCCAGAACGCCTCGACGTCGCCACGGCGTGCGCGCGGCAGGAATATTCACCGGAACGGATCGTCATCGTGCCGGAAAATGCTTGCGCAAACCCTGCCAGCACGCCTGGTAGTCGCGCTGGCGATGCGCGGCATCGACGGCCTGCGCGGTCGGACGCAGCACCGCGCGCGACTCGAACATGAAGGCCATCGTGTCCTTGATGACGTCGGGCCTGGACAGGTCGGCGGCAGACGCCTTCTCGAACGTCGCCGCATCCGGACCGTGGCCGGTGAAGCTGTTGTGCAGCGAGGCGCCGCCCGGCACGAAGCCTTCGGCCTTGGCGTCGTAGGCACCGTGGACGAGGCCCATGAATTCGCTGGCGATGTTGCGGTGGAACCACGGCGGCCGGAACGTGTCCTGCGCGACGAGCCAGCGCGGCGGGAAGATCACGAAATCCATGTTGCTGACGCCTTCGCTGTCGCTGGGCGAATGCAGCACGAGGAAGATCGACGGATCGGGATGGTCGTGGCTGATCGAACCGATCGCGTTGAAGCGGCGCAGGTCGTACTTGCAGGGCGCGTAGTTGCCGTGCCACCCGACGACGTCGAGCGGCGAATGGCCGATGTCGGCGCGCCACAGGTGTCCCTGGAACTTGGCGACGAGCTCGAACGCGCCGTCGACGTCCTCGAACGCGGCGTTCGGCGCGAGGAAATCGCGCGGATTGGCGAGTCCGTTGCTGCCGATCGGGCCGAGGTCGGGCAGCTTGAGCAGCGCGCCGAAGTTCTCGCAGACGTAACCGCGCGCCGCGCCATCCGGCAGCGCGACGCGGAAACGCACGCCGCGCAGGATCAGCGCGATCTCCTGGGGCTCGACGTCGAGCACGCCGAACTCGGTTTCGATGTGCAGGCGGCCCTGCTGCGGCACGATCAGCAGTTCGCCGTCGGCGTCGTAAAAATATCGGCCCTGCATGTCGCGGTTGGCTGCGTAGACGTGCACGCCGATGCCGGTCTGCGCCGCGGGCGAGCCGTTGCCGGCCATCGTGAACAGGCCTTCGACGAAATCGGTTGGCGCCTCGGGCAAGGGCAACGGACTCCAGCGCAGCTGGTCCGGCGTGACCGGGCCGTCGCCGAAATCGTTGTGCAGGTGCGGCTGCGCGAACGGCGCGAAGGTCCCGTGCATCGCCGCCGGACGGATGCGGTACAGCCAGCTGCGCCGGTTCGCGTGGCGCGGCGCGGTGAACGCGGTGCCGGACAGCTGTTCGGCGTAGAGGCCGTGCGCGACGCGCTGCGGCGAATTGCGCCCGACCGGCAGGCTGCCGGCGACCGCTTCCGTCGCGAACTCGTTGCCGAAACCGGATTGGTAGCCGTTGCCGACGATGGACATGGATTCGCCCTTGCGCCTGGGTTCGCGATGGTTACAGCACGCCGCGTTTCATCTGGTCGCGTTCGATCGACTCGAACAGCGCCTGGAAATTGCCTTCACCAAAGCCTTCGTTGCCCTTGCGCTGGATGATCTCGAAGAAGATCGGGCCGAACGCGTTCTGCGTGAAGATCTGCAGCAGCTTGCGCGACTTCGTCTCCATGTCGGCGTCGATGAGGATCTTGTTCTTCGCGAGCCGCGGCACGTCCTCGCCATGGTTGGGCACGCGGACGTCGATGACCTCGAAATAGGTATCGGGCGTGTCGAGGAATTCGACGTTTTGCGCGCGCATCGCCTCGACGGTTTCATAGATGTCGTCGGTGAACAGCGCGATGTGCTGGATGCCCTCGCCCTTGTAGGCATCGAGGTATTCGTTGATCTGCGACTTCGGGTCGGAGGATTCGTTGAGCGGAATGCGCACGATGCCGTCCGGCGCGGTCATCGCCTTGGAGACGAGGCCGGTCTTGGCGCCCTTGATGTCGAAGTAGCGGATCTCGCGGAAGTTGAACAACTTCTCGTAGTAGTCCGACCACTGCTGCATGTTGCCGAAATACAGGTTGTGCGTGAGGTGGTCGATGAAGGTCAGGCCGAAACCGCGCGGGTTCTGCTCGGCGCCTTCGATGGCGACGTAGTCGGCGTAGAGGTCGTCACGATTGCGGTCGACGAGATAGAGCATGCAGCCACCGATGCCCTTGATGACGGGCGCATCGACGGCCTTCGTGTCCGCCTTGTCGGTAATCGTCTCGCCGCCGTTGGCAATCACCGTTTCGAGGACTTCACGCACGGGCTTCTTGAAACCGATCGCGAAGCCGCAGGCGCTCGGGCCATGCGCGCGCGCGAAGTCGGCGGCAAAGGAATCTTCGGATTCGTTGAGCAGGAAGTTGACGCCGCCTTGGCGGTACAGCGTGATCGGCCGCGACTTGTGCCGCATCGTCGCGGTGAAGCCCATGCTGCGGAAATAGCGGTGCATCGACTCGCCCTGGCCCGCGGGCGCGGAGAATTCGACGAACTCGAAACCGTCGATCCCCATCGGGTTGTCGAACGTGGTGACCTGCATGCCGAGGTTGGGCTGGGCGTTCATGGCTGGCTCCCGCAGTGCCCCATGTCGAGGGCGTCTTGTTCGAAATGCGGCCGGCGACGGCCCGCTCTTGTTTCTGCGAACGCGGACGTTTGCATAAACAACCCAACAAGATTAGTTTCACATGAAACTTTATTCAAGCCGCAGCGCCGCATGACCGACCACGAACCGCTCCAGCTAGAACGTTTCCTGCCCTACCGGCTGTCGATCCTGTCGAACCGGATCAGCCAGGCGATTGCGCGCGACTACCAGTCGCGGTTCGACCTGTCGATGATGGAATGGCGCGTGATGGCCGTACTCGCGCGCTTCGATGGCGACGGACTTTCCGCCAGCGACGTCGCCACGCGCACCGAGATGGACAAGGTCGCGGTCAGCCGCGCGCTGGCGCGGCTCGTCGCCGCGCGGCGTGTCGCGCGGCGCACGCACGACGGCGACAAGCGGCGCAGCGTGCTGCGCCTGACGGCGGCGGGGTGGAAGGTGCACGACGCCGTCGCCCCGCTCGCGCGTGCGCACGAGCGCGAGCTGCTGGCGATGCTCGCCGACGGCGACTGCGACACGCTCATGCGCGTGCTCGACACGCTCGCGCCGGTTTGAGGGAAGGAAAGAGTACGGAGAAGCAGGGAACGAGGGCGCGCAGCCCGTCTCGCGTTCCCCACGCCTCGTTTCTCGTTCCTGCTACCTCACGCCATGCATCAGCTTCTGGATCAACGGCGCGATGAGGAACAGGAACGCACCCGCGCCGATCAGCACCCAGAAACCGAACGTGTAACCCGACAGCGCCGAGGCCGTGGTCATGCCGCCTTCGCCGCTGACTTCGCTGGCGAAAATGCCGGAAAGGTTGTTGCCGATCGCGGTGGACAGGAACCAGCCGCCCATGCCGAAACCGACGAGGCGCACCGGCGCCAGCTTGGTCACCATCGACAAGCCGATCGGCGACAGGCAAAGCTCGCCGACCGACTGGATCACGTAGACCATGAACAGCGTCCAAAACGGGATCTTGCCGGCTTCGCTGACGAGGCTCGACAGCGCGAACATGAGCAGCAGGAAGGCCAGGCCATTGAACATGATGCCGAGGCCGAACTTGCGCGGGATCGACGGGTTCGCGCCGCGCATGCGCACCCAGATCCACGCGATGACCGGCGCCAGCGTGATGATCGCCAGCGAGTTCACGGACTGGAACCAGCCAACCGGGAATATCCAGCCGCCGAAATCGCGGTTGACGATGTTCTGCGCGAGGAAGTTGAACGAACTGCCGGCCTGCTCGAAGAACATCCAGAACAGCACGTTGAACACGAAGATGATCAGCATCGCGACGGCCTTGTCGCGCGGTACCGCGCCCTCGCGGAAACCCTCGCGCAGGATCAGCACGCACAGCGCGACGAACAACGCGCTGAGCAGCCATTGCAGCTGGCTCGCGTCGATCGTCAGCAAGACATAAGTCAGCGGAATCGCGACGAGCACGCCGATGAACACGTAGACCACCCGCAGCAAACCGGCCGCATCCGCCGGCGGCCGACCGATGCCCTTGAGCTGCGCGCGGCCGAACCAGAACCACACCAGGCTGACCAGCATGCCGATGCCCGAGGCGATGAAGACCGCCTTGTAGGCCGGCATCTGCGGCGAGCCGCCGAACATGTGTTCGGCCAGCCAGCCGGTCAGGATCGGCGCGACGAAGGCGCCCGAGTTGATGCCCATGTAGAACAACGTGAAGCCGGAATCGCGGCGCTCGTCGCCCTGCGCGTACAGCTGCCCGACCATCGCCGAGATGTTCGGCTTGAACAGGCCGTTGCCCGCGATGACGGTGGCAAGGCCCACTTTGAACATCTGTTCATTGGGCAGCATGATCATGAACAGACCCGCCGCCATCACCGCCGCGCCAAGCAGGATCGAGCGCTGGTAGCCGATGATGCGGTCGGCGACGTAGCCACCGAACAGTGCCGCCGCGTAGACGAGCGCAAGGTAGGCGCCGTAAAGCCGGCTCGCCGGCGCCTCTCCGGCAGCGTCGCCCGAATAGAACTGGGCCACGACGTACAGCGCCAGCGCCCAGCGCATGCCGTAGAACGCGAAGCGCTCCCAGAACTCGGTCATGAACAGCATCCACAGCGGACGCGGATGGCCGAGCATCTGCGAAAATTCGGGCGGCGCGGCGGGCGGCGCGCTCGTTGTCGTCGCGTTCGTTGCGGACATGGAATCCCCTGCGTCTGGCTGAAAACGAATGACGTGTAACCGCTGCCGCGCGTCGCGTCAAACCGCAGCGCAGCGGCGTGGGCTCACGATGCGCCTGCGGATGGAGCGCCAATCTCGGTGCGCACGTCGATGAGTTCGGGGAAGAACGTCAGGTCGAGCGCGCGCTTGAGGAAGGAAACGCCCGACGAACCACCCGTGCCGCGGCGGAAGCCGATGATGCGTTCGACCGTCTTCATGTGGCGGAACCGCCAGAGCTGGAACATCTCCTCGATGTCGACGAGTTGTTCGCACAGGTGATATTCGGCCCAGAACTCGCGCGCGTTCTCGTAGATGCGCTTGAACACCGGCACGAGCGCCGCGCTGCGCTGGTGCGGCAGCGTCACGTCGCGATCAAGCAGCGCCGCCGGCACCGCATGGCCCTTGCGCGCGAGCAGGCGCAGCACCTCGTCGTAGAGGCTCGGCGACTCGAGCGTCTCGCGCAACTCGGCCTGCGCGGCCGGGTCGTGATCGAACACCTTGAGCATCGCCGCGTTCTTGTTGCCGAGCAGGAACTCGATCGTGCGGTACTGCTGCGACTGGAAGCCCGACGACGGCCCGAGTACCGGGCGGAACTCGAGGTACTCCGACGGCGTCAGCGTCTCCAGCACGCCCCATTGCGCGAACAGCTGCTGCTGGACCTGCTTGACGCGGGCGAGGATCTTCAGCGTCGCGTCGACCTCGTCCGCGCGCAGGCAGGCGATCGCCGCGCGCAGCTCGTGGATCATGAGCTTCATCCACAACTCGGCGACCTGATGCTGAATGATGAACAGCATCTCGTCGTGGCTCGGCGGATCGCCGAGCGGCTTCTGCGCGGACAGCAATGTCGCCAGCTGCAGGTAGCCGCCGTAGGTCGTGCGGTCGCGCAGGTCGAGCTCGATGCCCTGTTCGAGCGGGCGGAGGTTGTCGGTGTCGGTCATGTCGGTGGTTTTGTCGCGAACTTGACAGTGTACCCGCGACACCGCGTGCTGCGCCCCGTCTTGCGGATGCGGCAGCGTCTTTCGTACTGTCTCGTTTCCCTGTCCGCGCGCCGCCATCGCCGCGCATCCGCGCGAAACGCCGGACGGTTCGGCGCGGCCTGTCCGCGCTCCGCCAGAACACACCGGAGGCCCGCTTGCCCACCGCCGCCACATTCGAAATCGAATACCTGCAATACCTCGACGCCGACGGCAAACTCGTCCGCGACGACCTGCCCGCGCTTGCGCGCGACGTGCGGGAACTCGTCGCGCTGTACAAGGAAATGCTGTTCGTGCGCGTGTTCGACGCCAAGGCCGTTGCGCTGCAGCGCACCGGCAAGCTCGGTACGTATGCGTCGTGCCTCGGCCACGAGGCCGCGCACGTCGCGATCGGCTCGGCGATGCAGGAAGACGACGTCTTCGCGCCGATGTACCGCGAATACGGCGCGCAATTCCATCGCGGCGTGAAGCCGCGAGAAGTGCTGCTCTACTGGGGCGGCGACGAGCGCGGCAACGATTTCTCCGGCCCCGCGCACGACTTCGCCTGGTGCGTGCCGATTGCCACGCAATGCCTGCACGCAGCCGGTTCCGCGCTCGCCTTCAAGGTGCGCAACGAACCGCGCGTCGCCGTCACCTGCGTCGGCGACGGCGGCTCGTCGAAGGGCGACTTCTACGGCGCGATCAACGTCGCCGGCGCGATGCAGCTGCCGCTGGTCGCGGTGATCGTCAACAACCAGTGGGCGATCTCGGTGCCGCGCAAGGCGCAGACCGGCGCGCAGACGCTCGCGCAGAAAGGCATCGCCGCCGGCCTGGAATGCCTGCAGGTCGACGGCAACGACCTCATCGCGATGCGCACGGCGATGGACTTCGCGATCAAGCGCGCGCGCCACGGTCATGGCGGCATGGTCATCGAGGCCGTCACCTATCGCCTCTCCGACCACACCACCGCCGACGACGCGCGCCGCTATCGTCCCGACGACGAAGTGAAGGCCGCGTGGCAGCGCGAACCGCTCAAGCGCATGAAGACCTACCTCATGTCGCTCAACGCGTGGACCGAGGAAGAAGAGGAAGCGTGGAAGACCGAGTGCGCGGCGAAAGTCGACGCCGAAGTCAACGCGTACCTGGAAACGAAATCGCAACCCGTCGAGGCGATCTTCGACTACACCTGGGCCGAACTCCCGGCCGACCTCGCCGCGCAGCGCGCGGATGCGATCGCCGCGGACAAGTCCGCGCACTGACACGGATTCCACTTTATGCCGCAAATCACCTTGATCGAAGGCGTCACGCAAGCGCTCGCCTGGGAAATGAAGAACGACCCGAGCGTCGTCGTGCTCGGCGAGGACGTCGGCGTCAACGGCGGCGTGTTCCGCGCGACGCAGGGCCTGCAGCAGACGTTCGGCAGCGAGCGCGTCATCGATACGCCGCTCGACGAACTCACCATCGCCGGGCTCACCGTCGGCCTCGCCGCGCAGGGCATGAAGCCGGTCGCCGAAGCGCAGTTCGAAGGCTTCATCTACCCGATGATGGAGCACATCGCCTGCCACGCCGCGCGCCTGCGCACGCGCACGCGTGGACGCATGAGCTGCCCGGCCGTGTTCCGCGCGCCGTGGGGCGGCGGCATCCGCGCGCCCGAGCATCACTCGGAAGCCAACGAACACCTGTTCACGAACATTCCCGGCATCCGCGTCGTGCTGCCGTCGTCGCCGGGGCGCGCCTACGGCCTGCTGCTCGCCGCGATCCGCGATCCGGATCCGGTCGTGTTCCTCGAACCCAAGCGCATCTACCGCCAGTACAAGGAAGACGTGCCCGACGACGGCGAAGCATTGCCGCTCGACGTCTGCTTCGTGCTGCGTGACGGCAGCGACGTCACCCTCGTCACCTGGGGCGCGCAGGTCAAGGAAACGCTCGAAGCCGCCGACGCGCTCGCCGCGGAAGGCATCAGCGCGGAAGTCATCGACGTCGCGACGCTCACGCCGCTCGACTTCGACACGATCCACGAATCGGTGCGCAAGACCGGCCGCTGCGTGATCGTGCACGAGGCGCCGCGCACCGCGGGCTTCGGCGCCGAAATCGCCGCGCGCCTCGCCAACGAAGCGATGTACGACCTGCTCGCGCCGGTCGAGCGCGTCACCGGCTACGACACGCACATTCCGCTGTACCGCCTCGAGATGAAATACCTGCCCAGCGTCGATCGCATCGTCGCGGCGGCGAAGCGGACGCTGGCGGCGAGCTGATCCGGCAGCAACCCATGACCCCGCTCGCCAATATCCTCATCGCCCTCGTCGCGCTCCTGCACGCGTATTTCCTGGCGCTGGAAATGTTCCTGTGGACAGCGCCGACGGGACGGCGCGTGTTCCGCACGACGCCGGAATTCGCGCAGGCATCGAAGGCGCTCGCGGCGAACCAGGGGCTGTACAACGGCTTTCTCGCCGCGGGCCTCGTCTGGGGACTCGCGCTCGGCGCGGACGGCTTGCACGTCAAGTTGTTCTTCCTCGGCTGCGTGATCGTCGCCGGCGTGTTCGGCGCGTTCACCGTGAGCCGGCGCATCTTCTTCGTGCAGGCGCTGCCGGCGATCGCTGCACTGGTCCTCCTGCTGCTTTCCATCAACGTTCGTTGACTTCGAACCGGATCGCTTCCCGCGACCCGCAATCACGGATTTCGACATGGCCGACATCAAGACATTCCACCTCCCCGACCTCGGCGAAGGCCTGCCCGACGCGACCATCGTCGAATGGCTGGCCAAGGTTGGCGGCACGGTCAAGCTCGACGAGCCGCTGGTTTCGATGGAAACCGCGAAGGCCGTCGTCGAAGTGCCCTCGCCGTTCTCCGGCAAGCTCGTGAAGGTGCATGGCGACGCAGGCGACATCATCGTCACCGGCGCGGCGCTCGCCGAATTCGAGATCGACCCGAACCTGCCGCAGCGCGCGGAAGCGGAGTCGACCGGCCATCACCACGCGCCGCCGCCCAAGCCGGCCGCGACGAGCGCGCATGAAGGCGCGGGCACGCCGGCGCCGGACGGCAAGGGCGTCGTTGCTTCCGACGAAGGCGGCGAAATCAAGACCAACGACAACGCCGGCCGCGCCGACGAAGGCACCGTGGTCGGCGCGATGCAATCGAGCGATCGCGTGCACGCGGAAAGCGCGACGAGCGTCGGCGGCGTCAAGGCCGTGCCCGCCGTGCGCGCGCTGGCGAAGAAGCTCGGCGTCGATCTCGCGCGCGTGGCGCCGAGCGGCGCCGGCGGCGTGGTGACGATGCAGGACGTGAAGAACGCGGCCGCGGCAGGCACGGCCAAGGTCGGCGCCGCGGCGCCGGCTCCGTCGCGCGCAGGCGTGGCCGCGGCCATGCCGACACCGGCCGCAACGGCGCCCGTGCCAGCCGCGCAGCGCACGACGTTGTCGGCCGCCGGCAAGCCGATGCGCACGACGCCGCCCAGCGTCGCCGCGAGCGGCCAACCCGAACAGCTCAAGGGCGTGCGCCGCAACATGGCGCGCGTGATGGCCGACGCGCATGCGAACGTGGTGCCGACGACGATCGTCGACGACGCCGACCTGCACGCGTGGATCGGCAAGCAGGACATTACCGCGCGCCTGATCCGCGCGATCGTTGCCGCGTGCAAGGCCGTGCCCGCGCTCAATGCGTGGTTCGACGGCGCGAACCTGTCGCGCACGCTGCATCCGCATGTCGACATCGGCATCGCCGTCGACACCGAAGACGGCCTGTTCGTGCCCGCGCTGCGCAACGCCGACATGCTCGATGGCGGCGGCGTGCGCACCGCGATCCAGCGCCTGCGCGCGCAGGTCGCCGACCGCTCGATTCCGTCGTCGGAACTCTCCGGCTACACGATTTCGCTGTCCAACTTCGGCATGTTCGCCGGCCGCTATGCGACGCCCGTCGTGGTGCCGCCGTGCGTGGCGATCGTCGGCGCCGGCAAGCTCTGCCACGACGTCGTCGCCGTCATGGGCGGCATCGAGGTGCACCGGCGCATGCCGATCTCGCTGACCTTCGACCATCGCGCCGCTACCGGCGGCGAGGCCGCGCGCTTCCTCAAGGCGATGCTCGACGATCTCGCGTTGCCGAACTGAAGGGTGCGGCCATGACGCATCGCAGCCGCCTCGCCGGATTCATCATCGATTGCCAGGGTGATGGCCACGACGCGGCCACGGCGTTCTGGAGTCATGCGCTCGGCTTCCCGGCCGGCGAAAGCACCGCCGAAGGCGACGCGCGTTACACGAAGCTCGAAAATGCGCCGGCCGACTTGAACATCGAGGTGCAGGCCGTCGCGCACGCCTCGCGCGTGCACCTCGACATCGAAACCGACGATCTCGACGCCGAAGTCGAACGCCTCGAAGGGCTCGGCGCACGCCGCGTCGCGTTCGTGCGGCGCTGGTGGGTGATGGAAGCGCCGACCGGCCAGCGCTTCTGCGTCGTGCCCATGAAGAACCCGGAGCGCGGCGCGGCGCCGAATGTCTGGGATTGAGCGGAGCGGCGGTCCGCCATGCGTTCACCATCAACCGGCACAAGTTCAAGCCGCGCGGTCATTTAGCCGCGGTAATGTATTCCCCGCCCGCGCCGTGTATGATGCGCGGCTCTTTCAACATCCCTCCATCCGTATAGAAGGATATTTGCCGCGATGAGCAGCTATCTCTTTACGTCCGAGTCGGTCTCCGAAGGCCACCCGGACAAGGTCGCCGACCAGATCTCCGACGCCGTCCTCGACGCGATCCTCGCGCAGGACAAGCGCGCGCGCGTGGCGTGCGAGACGATGGTCAAGACCGGCGTCGCGATCGTCGCCGGCGAAGTCACCACGTCCGCGTGGATCGACCTCGAGGCGCTCACGCGCAAGGTCATCCTCGACATCGGCTACGACTCCTCCGACGTCGGCTTCGACGGCGCGACCTGCGGCGTGCTCAACCTCATCGGCAAGCAGTCGCCGGACATCAACCAGGGCGTCGATCGCAAGAAGCCCGAGGAACAGGGCGCGGGCGACCAGGGCCTGATGTTCGGTTACGCCACCAACGAGACCGACAGCTTCATGCCGGCGGCGATCCACCTGTCGCATCGCCTGGTCGAGCAGCAGGCGAAGATCCGCAAGAAGAAGAACTCGCCGCTGCCGTGGCTGCGCCCGGACGCGAAGTCGCAGGTCACGCTGCGCTACGAGGACGGCAAGGCGACCGCGATCGACGCCGTCGTGCTGTCGACGCAGCACGATCCGTCAGTCAAGCAGAAGGACCTGATCGAAGCCGTGCGCACGCACATCATCGATCCGGTGCTGCCGAAGAAGTGGATCCACAAGGGCACCAAGTTCCACATCAACCCGACCGGCAAGTTCGTCATCGGCGGTCCGGTGGGCGACTGCGGCCTGACCGGCCGCAAGATCATCGTCGACACCTACGGCGGCTGGGCGCGCCATGGCGGCGGCGCGTTCTCGGGCAAGGATCCGTCCAAGGTCGACCGTTCGGCTGCCTATGCCGCGCGCTACGTCGCCAAGAACGTCGTCGCGGCCGGCATCGCCGATCGCTGCGAGGTGCAGGTGTCGTACGCGATCGGCGTGGCGCATCCGACGTCGATCTCGGTGACGACGTTCGGCACCGGCAAGATCGAGGACCACAAGATCGAGAAGCTGATCCGCAACCACTTCGACCTGCGTCCGTACGGCATCATCAAGATGCTCGATCTCGTGCATCCGATGTACCAGTCGACGGCGAGCTACGGTCACTTCGGCCGCACGCCGGAAGTGCGCAAGCTGGCCAACGGCGAAACCTTCACCGCGTTCTCGTGGGAGAAGACCGACAAGGCCGCCGAGCTGCGCAAGGCTGCCGGCCTCAAGTAGTTCGCGTTTCCAGCGTCGTGCGAAACGGGCCGCGAGAGCGGCCCGTTTCCTTTTGGGTTACCCCGGGAGTCCGCGGCCGCACAACGACGGCCGCATGGCAGCGCGTATCAGCGCTTGTCGCCGGCGACCGACATCCCCGACCGGATCGGCTCGACGCGCGCCTTCCTCTCCGGCGCCATCCGCATCGCAGGCACGGTCTCGAAGCCGTTGGCGAAAACGATGTCGGTGAACATCGATTCGTCGGCGAGGATGAAGATGTCCGTCTTGCCGTTGTGGTCGTCCGGGTCGATGTTGCTCGCGTCCGACTCCCATGCCATCGACAGGCCCGAGGCATTCACCGCCAGCGTCGTGCCGGCCGAACCGTTGCTCGGTTGAGCGGTGTTGGCCGCCGGGCTGATCAATTCCGGCGCGCCGGCACCGGGAACGAACAGGAATACCTGCGGGTAGCGTGCCGATGCCGTCCAGTTGTGGTAGCAGGCAAGGACCACGCTGGCAACGTCGGAAATGGCCGAAACCGAGCAACTGTCGTAGTCGTCGCTCGGGATCAGCGCCGGCCGCGGGATCGATATCGTCGTGCCGCTCTGGCGGTCGCGCAGGAAGACACCGCTGTTGCCGTTGATCGTCGCGCCATCGGCGTAACCGAGACCGCCATAGCCGGCTGCCTTGAAGCCGACGAAGCGACCGCCGGGCGAGATCGCCGGGTAGTAGGCGAATGCGCTCGAGCCATTGGGAGCGGAAGCGCTGCGGCTGACCAGCTCCGTCGTGCCGGCTTGCAGGTCGCGCACGTAGATCTGGCCGCTGGTCGCCCCGCCGACCATCGCGACAACACAGCGCATGATCAGATATCGACCGTTCACTGACAGCGCATGCGGCGCCATCGCGCACTGGCCACCGGACGAGCTGCCGTCGGACTTAAGCGAAGCGACCTTGAGCTGTCCGCTCGCCATGTCCTTGACGTAGATCTCGCCGCTGCTGCCCTCGGGGACCGGGACAGCATCCAACCCGACCCGCGCCGTCGGCAGGTTGCTCGAGTTGGCCTGGAACGCGACGTAGCGGCCATCGGCCGATATCGATGCGGTGTTGTCGTTGGTGCCGCCGTCGGCGGCTTGACCCGCGGCGTTGGCGCTGGCCAGCTGCAAGTCGCCGGTCTGGCGATCCTTGCGCAGCACCTGCCAGCCCGTGCCATACGAGGAGGAATAGGTCAGGAATGCGACATAGCGGCCGTCGCCGGATACGACCGGGCCCTCGCCGCGGATGAGGCCCTGCGGCGACATCGAGACCGCCTCGACCAGGCCCGTGTCGAGATCGACGGCCACGGCGCGCGTGCCGTTGTAGGTGTCCCCGACCCACATTTTCGAATCGCTGGAAAACACCACGGTGCGCCCGTCGGCCGACACGTCCACGGCCCCCGAGCTCTCGTCCGCTTCGCCGCCGGCCGGCGTGAGGCGGCCAAACAGGAAGTCGGCATGGGCGGAGGTGGACGCGGCGGCGAGCAGCGACAGCGCCAAGGTGGCAACGAGCGGAAAGCGGGTCATGTCAATATTCATTGCGGGATTCCGGAAAGGGGCGTGATCCCCAATACGCGGTATCGAGTGAAATCCCCGAAACACCGATCACGTCGCGGCGCCGCCTCGCGTGCGAGCGCGCCCACCCGCGCGCGCGAACGGTTCATCGCTTCATCGCGAACCGGCGATATAATGCGCGGCTCGCCGCCGAGGGGCGCTGCACGTTGGATCGCGGATCAGGCGCTCCTTCCCAGGCTCGGCAGGCGAAATTCAGCAACGGCGCCCGGACAACCCGATCGAATCCGCGAACTTTCTTCGACGCATTCGCGCATTCGGTCTCGAACCGGAGCAACCGATGAACGCACAACCGAAAACCTTCTCGACCGAAGGCGACTACAAGGTCGCCGACATCACGCTGGCCGACTGGGGCCGCAAGGAACTGGACATCGCCGAGCACGAGATGCCGGGCCTGATGTCGATCCGCCGCAAGTACGCCGCCGCCACGCCGCTCAAGGGCGTGCGCGTGACTGGCTCGCTGCACATGACGATCCAGACCGCCGTACTGATCGAGACGCTCAAGGACATCGGCGCCGACGTGCGCTGGGCCTCGTGCAACATCTTCTCGACGCAGGACCACGCCGCCGCCGCGATCGCCAAGACCGGCACGCCGGTGTTCGCGTGGAAGGGCGAATCGCTCGAGGAATACTGGGACTGCACGCTCGAAGCGCTGTCCTTCCCCGACGGCAAGGGCGGCTTCCTCGGTCCGCAGCTCGTCGTCGATGACGGCGGCGACGTGACGCTGCTCATCCACAAGGGCTACGAGCTCGAGAAGGGCGACGAGAGCTGGGTGAATTCCGCGTCCGGCAGCCACGAGGAACAGGTCATCAAGAACCTGCTCAAGCGCGTCGCCAAGGAGCGCCCGGGTTACTGGACCAAGGTCGTCGCCGACTGGAAGGGCGTGTCCGAGGAAACCACCACCGGCGTGCATCGCCTCTACCAGCTCGCCGAAGCCGGCAAGCTGCTGATCCCGGCGATCAACGTCAACGACTCGGTGACCAAGTCGAAGTTTGACAACCTCTACGGCTGCCGCGAATCACTCGCCGACGGCCTCAAGCGCGCGATGGACGTGATGCTCGCCGGCAAGCTCACCGTCGTCTGCGGCTACGGCGACGTCGGCAAGGGCTGCGCGCACAGCTTGCGCGCGTACGGCGCGCGCGTCGTCGTCACCGAAATCGACCCGATCAACGCCCTGCAGGCCGCGATGGAAGGCTTCGAGGTCAACACCGTCGAGTCCACGCTCGGCCGCGGCGACATCTACGTCACCACCACCGGCAACAAGGACGTGCTCACGCTCGCGCACATGTCGGCGATGAAGGACCAGGCCATCGTCTGCAACATCGGCCACTTCGACAACGAGATCCAGGTCGATGCGCTGAACAATTCGGGCGCGGTGCGCACCAACATCAAGCCGCAGGTCGACAAGTACACCTTCAAGGACGGTCGCAGCATCTTCCTGCTCGCCGAAGGCCGCCTCGTCAACCTCGGCTGCGCCACCGGCCATCCGAGCTTCGTCATGTCGAACTCGTTCTCGAACCAGACGCTCGCGCAGATCGACCTGTGGGCGAACAAGGACGCGTACGAAGCCAAGGTCTACATCCTGCCGAAGAAGCTCGACGAGGAAGTCGCGCGCCTGCACCTGGAAAAGATCGGCGTGAAGCTGACCACGCTCACCGCCGAACAAGCCGCGTACCTCGGCGTGGCGGTGGAAGGGCCGTACAAGCCGGATCATTACCGCTACTGATCGGCTGCACGTCATCAAGTTGGAAACAAGACGGGCGCCGCGAGGCGCCCGTTTTTTGACGCAAATCCGCGATCAAAATCGCCGCTGATCTGCTGCTAGCGCCACTCACCACTGCACCCGCCACATCCCGGGACCGGTGCATCTGGCACAGTGCTGCATAGACTTCCAGTCATCCCTTCCCTCGTGCCGAATGATGCCTTTTCTCGCCTTATCTGCGGGCTTTGAGCTTTGCCATTTTTTGTGATCGCAATCATTGACGATTCTGAATTTATCGTGATCACCAGCTTCGCTGATCTTCTTGTAAAACCGAACCTCTCCTGGTTGAGGTGGATTCGAATCATCGTTCGAGGCCGACGCTATTCGGCTGTCTGCAAGGTCACTTCCATCAGTCGCGTATTGTAGCTGATAAGTTAAAGAGACATTCTTCTTTTTGGCACTCTCCAACTGCTCTTTGAGTCCTTCGTTCTCCTTTCTCAGCTCCTCGACAAGAGCTAGAGCGGCGTCATAGTCAGCTGCGCGCTCTTCGAGGCTCGCAATTCTTTCTTCCATTTTCTCCTGCTTGATCGAAGCTATCTCTGATGGCTCCTGAATGGAAACCGACATCGCACTAAGGACACGATTTCTCAATTGCGATCGAAACCGCAATGAGTATTCCAGATCCTTTGACTCTTCTTCTGGCAGGAGTCGCGATGCGGTCCAAACAGTCGAGCGTGGGAAACCCTCGTTGCCGCGAATTGGCCAATAGATTCGAATGGCGCCGAGATAACATGAATTGATCTTTCCTATCGCATTTGTAAGTTCACTCGAAGCGTCTTCATCGATGTGGTAAACCTCCGCGGCCGCAGTAAGATCATAGGCCATCTGTTTGGCAATTCCCGGCCAGACCTCCTCCCCATCAAGGTCGGAGACGACCACTACCGGCAGTTTTCTCGAATCACCGCCCCTGAGTCGAGCGACGAGCATTTGTACCTTTTCGCTACTATCAACAAACGTAACGGAAGTCGGCAGTACATTATCGAGATAGCGCCAGTCATTAAAAAGACCAATCGCCTCCCGGATAACTTCTGGACATTTGGCATCAGCGAAAGCTTGGACGACCACGTCTTCCGGATTAGATACGGCGAGCGTGGCGTACAGCGTCACGCAATCCGTCGTCTTTAGAACTGCCATACGCGTTGTGAAATTTAATCCGGAACGAGATTTTTCTTCTAGCGAATATTCTCTTGCAGATTTTTCACCGCTCTCGTGAATGTCAACGCGATAGATGCCCGTGTCGTCCGCTTTAGTCTTTGACTTGAAAAACCCTTCCTTTTCCAACGGGATATTTGCGCCTTTCTTGATAAGCCATTGTTCAAAAAGTTTATCTAGTGCAGCTAATCTTTCGGCTAGGTTACTGGAACTTAACTTCGGTGTACTCAGTAGGTAAGAGGCGACAATTTGCATCTAGGCTCCTTTTTAAACTTGGTATGGAAAACTGCAAAAGAAAAATTAGGATCGGATCGCACTTTCCCGTACTCAGCGCACACCTCTACAAACCGGAAACATCGAACATCCCAAGAACTTTTGCCCCGTCGTGCGATTGCTGCGCTCGACCATTGGCTTTCCGCACTTCGGACAGTCGGGCGGAGCGATGAGCGTTGAAGCGATCGAGGTGGATTCGACAACTTCGAAGGCACGCATCGTTCGCGGAGGTGAGGTTTGCACTTCACGCATCATCCGCAGCAATTCCTCGCCGCCGATCAGCTCGATCGGCTTGCCGTCCGCGAATTTCTCGGCATCGCGGGTGTAGCTGCCGGCACAGGCGATCTTCACTGCATCGGCTCGATGATGGGCGAGCAGGCCATACATCTCTCGCACGACGTTCACCGGGATCTGGCGACGGCGCCATTGCTTGCATTGCACGAGCACGCGGCGGCCATCCTTGCGCAGAATGAGGTCGATGCCGCCGTCGGCGCCGCCGAGTCCGGTTTCCTCGACCGTGTAGCCCTGCCGGCGGAATGCCTCGCCGACGAGTTGTTCAAAGTGCCGCCAGCCGAGCGCGGCGATGCTGTCGAGTCCTTGCTGCGCGTCGAGCAATCGGCGGCGATGCCGCTGCCCGAACCACGACATCGTCGCGCCAAGCAATCCGACGACGAGCGCGAACCATGACATGAGCATCGCCATCGGCAGAACAGCCGGGGCGAACGGATTGCCCCGAAGCAGCGCCGGCAGACCGAGGCGCAGGGCGACGAAGCCGCCGATGCCGAAGACGATGCCCGCCGGCCACGGCAGCGCCGCCAGATTGTCGAGTAGATTCCCCTTCGCACGTCCCATGCGATTCCCCCTGTTCCTGAGGGGAAAGATAGCGCGACGAACGTCGCTCGTCTCGCTTTACACGGATCGTACGCGGCAGCTCAAACGCTGGCGACGGGCAATCCAGGTGGTGGCATGGCCCGCTGGCTACGACGAGTTTTCGCGGTTGCCCGCAGCCGCGCCACGATTTCCTCATGCACCTCGCGGCTGTCGAGCAGACCAAGATGACCCGTGCCGCGCACGATCACCTTGCGGCTTTCCGGCAAGCGCAGGTGTCGCGCGGGATCGGCGTGGATGCCGAGCGCGCTGTCGAGCGGGACGAGGCCGTCGCCGACGAGTGGTGCGCCTGAAGAACGGGTTTCGCACGACAGCGAACCGGCGATCGCGTGGCAACGCACGCCGCGCGGCAGCGGAACGCGCGCGTGCGCGGGCAGTTGCGGCGCGAATCGATCGCGGCTCTGCCAATCGGAGTCGCTGAGGCTGGCGTGGCCCAGGTCGGTGATTCCGGCGCTGCGCACCTTGCCCAAGCGCGACAGCGCGATCGTGTACGGACTCGCGCCGAGGATCGCGTCGAGGCGGTTGCCGGTGCGTTCGAGCGACGAACCGGCATGCGGCGTGCCGAGAAAAATGATGTTGCGCAGCCGGCGCAGCCACGCATGTCGCTCGACGCGCGCGTGCTCGCAGGCGCTGCGGGCGAGCAGGCCGCCCATGCTGTAACCGATGATCGCCAGCTCGCTCACTTCGACCGGCCACGCCGCCACGAGGGCTTCGAGTTGCCGCGCGAATTCGCGGCCGTTGCTCGAAATGTGCAGGCCGCTGTTGTAGTTGAGGTAGACCGGCGTGAAATCCGTTGCCGCCGCGAGCGCCGCGCCGTGGTCGTGGCCGTCGCGCCGCCATTGCAGGTCGCCCATGCACAGGCCGTGGACGAGCACGACGATGCGTCCGCTGGCGCCGGGCAATGCGCGCGCGAGTGCATCCCGCTGCATCGGCAACGCGCGCCCGTCGCGGCGCAGTTGCATCGGGATCGCGAGCGGGTTCGAGGTGGCCTGCAGGTGATCGCCGATCAATCCATTCATCGCCCCGACCAATGCCTCGCGGCGCGGTGAGTGTTGCGGCTGCGCGGCGTGCGGGCCGGCGACGTGCAGCACGCCGTCGATCCCGCCGCCCACGGTTCGCGTGATGCCGCGGATGCTGCGATAGACGAAACCGGCGATGCCGCGTGCCGGTTCGTTGGTCGCCTTGCCGAGCACGCCCGGCAGGCGCGAGATGTTGTGATGCAGGTTTTCGACGATGTCGGTGACGCCCAGCACCGCGTCGACCGCAACACGAACGTGGCCGCGCAAGTCGGCGATCTGGATCGGGGAATGGGCGGGCATGGCAAGACCGAAGACGGAAACCGGCCCAGAGTAACTTTTCCCGCTTCCGACACACACCTCGACAGCCGCAAAGGCGGATTATTCCCGGAATGTCCGCATCGTTCCGACTGCAAGCGGCAACGCGCCACGCCCCACGCAGTCCGCGTCGCAGCCACAAATGCCACGACAACGTGTTGCGCGGCACGAGCCTTCCGGCTCCCATCCGGTAGCATCGCGGGTGGGTGGCGTGCGCCGCCTCGATCCATTCCGAACCCCGCTGCTGTTTGCCTTCGCGCGCGCCGCTCGTCGGAGAAAACAGCCTTTTCCGGAGCCGAACGTCTGCCCATGCAAGGGGATCGCCGTTGTCGCATTGACCGTTGGATGGCTTCGGTTTTCGTCCTTGCGGCGACGCTGGCTCGCGCGGCGACGCCGACGCCGGAATGGGTCGAGCGTGGTTACGGCCCGAACGACGGCTTGCCTGTCAGCAGCGCGAGTTCCGCGCGCATCGACGCGGACGGTTTCCTCTGGATCGCAACCCACGACGGTCTCGCGCGCTTCGATGGCCAGCGCTTCGACGTTTACGACTCGATGCGCTTTCCGGCGATGTCCGGCAACCGCGTGCAGTCGGTCCACGCCGATCCGCAAGGCCGCGTTTTCGCCTACACCGCCAATGGCGACTGGCTCGCCGTGCGCTCCGGCGCGGTCGTGTCGGCGCTGACAGACACGACTGCGCCGCCGCAGGTGCGCCATGTCGATGCGGCGAGCCTCTGCCTGACCACGGCCACGGCACTGCGCTGTCCGGACGGCAACGGCGCGTTTCCCGAACGCATCCGGTTTCCGCCCGCGCAGACGCCGCTGCTCGCCTTGCCGGCGGGACCGCACAACGATTGGCTGATCACGACCACCGGCGAGGTCTGGCGCGACGACGCGGGCGCATGGCGACGACTCGCACAACTGTCCGGCGTGATCGGCGCGGAAGTGCCGCGCATGACGATGACCTCTGCAGACGGCGCGCTATGGGTCGCGCTAGGCGACCTCCTGCTCCGCATCGACGCCTCCGGCGCGAAAGCGGCCTGGCAGGAAACCTGGGGCCTGATCCTGCAACTGCGTGAAGACGCGCGCGGCCGGCTCTGGTGTGGCACGACGCGCGGGCTGTATCGCATCGAAAACGGAAATCCGGCTCGCGTGTTCATTTCCAGCGAAGCCGACGTCGATAGCGAATACTTGCAATGGCTCGCGCCCGACGGCGCGCTGTGGGTACGCGCCGGCAGCCGCCTGTGGCGGTTCGCCGACGCCGACGCCGCAATGGATCCGGCGCAGGCTCCGGTGATGACGAGCAGCGGGCGCATCCTCGATTTGTTGTTCGAGGACGACGGCACGGTCTGGGTCACGACCCTGCGCGACGGCGTGCATCGCCTCGGCCGCGCCCGCGTCGCCCTGCTCGGCGAAGCGGCCGGGCTCGGCGGTGGCAACGTCTACAGCGTCGCGCAGGATCGCGACGGCACGATGTGGCTCGGCACGCTCGGTGACGGGCTGAAAGCGCTGGCACCAGGCGGCAGCTCGCGCACGCTCGGCCGCGACGACGGCCTGCCCGGTGCCAATCCGTGGCTCGTCGCGACCGGGCCGGACGGCAGCGTCCACGTCGGCACCTACGCGCCGGGCCTGTGGCGCCGCGCCGCCGGCGCGACGCGCTTCGAACCGATGCCGTTGCCCGATGGCCTGCGCGGCGAACAGGTGCTGTCGATCACGTTCGATGCGGCGGCACGCATGTGGCTGGGTACGACGGCCGGCGCGTGGCGGCAGTCGGACGGCCGCTGGCAGCGGCAATGGCCGGCCGACGGCAAGCGCGTGCGCGTCAATGCCGTCGCGCACGACGGCTCGGGCGGCGTCTGGATGGGAGGTGCGGAAGGCGTCTGGCGGCTCGCCGGCGACAGCGCCGAGCCGGTCGCCGAAACGCTGCTGGCGAACACGTCGGTGCGCGATCTGTTCCTCGCCGCCGACGGCGTGCTGTGGATCAGCACCGACGGCCGCGGCCTGGTCCGCGTCGGTGCGGACGATCCGCGCGGACTCGCGGCGCTGCGCCTTGGCCGCGCGCAAGGCCTGCCGTCGAACAGTCCACACGCAGTACGCGCGGATCGCGGCGGCAATCTCTGGGTCAACAGCAACCAGGGCATCTTCCGCCTTGCCCGCGCCGGCATCGACGACTTCGTCGCAGGCCGCAGCCGACGCCTGTCGCCGCTCGTGCTCGGCCTCGCCGACGGCCTGACCGAACTCGAAGGCAATGGCGGCGTGCAGCCATCGGCCACGCTGGATCGCGACGGCCGCCTGTGGTTTCCGTCGCAGCGCGGCGTGGTGCGTTTCGACCCGGACGCGATGCCGCTGCGCGACCAGGCGCCGCGCGTCGTCATCGACGGCATGGAAAGCGAGGGCCAGCCGCTGCCGCTCGACGGCGATCCGGTACTACCGGTCGGCGTGCGCAACCTGCTGGTTCGCTACGGCGCTGCCGATCTGCGCAGCGGCAGCGGGCTGCGCTTCCGCTACCGGCTGCTGCCGCTGGAACAGGGCTGGACCGATTCGGACACGGCGCGCTCGGCCGGCTTCAGCGGTCTGCAACCGGGCGAGTACCGCTTCGAGGTATTGGCCGGCAACAGCGACGGCGTATGGGCCAGGGAGCCGACCGCGCTCGCGTTCCGCGTGCCGCACCGCTGGTACGAGACGACCACGTTCCGCAGCGCCGCGCTCGTGTTTATCCTCGCACTGGCGTGGCTGGCCGTACGCCTGCGCGGACGGCGGCTGCGCCTGCGCACGGCGGAACTCGACCGGCAGGTACATGAACGCACCGACGAGCTGCGCACGGAAAAAGGTCGCGTCGAATCGACGCTGGCCAATCTGTTCGAGGCGCACGCGCAACTCGCGCAGACGCATGCGCAGATCGAAGACAGCAACCTGCGCCTTGCCGCGCAAGCGCAACGGCTTGAAGCGCTCGACCACTTCCGCTCGCGCCTGCTCGCCGACGTCAGCCACGAATTGCGCACGCCGGTGATGCTGGTATCGCTGCCCCTGGAGGAACTCAAGGCGGGAGCCGGAGCGCTCGCCCCGGGCGATCGTGGCCGGCTCGATCTCTCGCTGCGCCAACTCGACCGCCTGCGCGCACTGGTCGAACAACTGGTCGGGCTGGTGCAGGCCGAATCCGGCCAGATGCGCTTGCGCCTGCGCCGGCTCGACCTGCTGCCGCTGCTGCGCGAGATCATTGCCGGCTACCGCCCGATGGCCGAACGCATCGGCGCCGATCTCGTGCTCGACACCGACGCGCCGCGCTGCGAGCTGTTCGGCGAGCGCCAGCACCTGACCACGATATTCGGCAATCTCGTCGACAACGCGATCAAGCACGCACCGAGCGGCAGCCGCGTGACGATGCGCCTGCACATCAACGACGAACAGGCCATCGTCGAGGTACAGGATCACGGACCAGGCTTCGATCCGGCGCTTGCGCAGCAATTGTTCGAACGCTTCTTCCGCGCCGGCGGCCCACCGCGACAGGGGCGCGAAGGGCTCGGCATCGGCCTCGCGCTCGCGCGCGAGCTGGTGGAACTGCACGGCGGCCGCATCGCCGCGGCCAGCGCGCGCGGCGCGGGCGCGACCTTTCGCGTCGAACTACCGCTCGGCAGCGCGCACGTCGCGCTCGACGACCTCGCCCTCGAAGACACGCCATCCGACGCGCTCCCGCCTGCCATGGCGCATCGCAGCGGCGACGGTCGCGTATTGCTGGTTGAAGATCATCCGGAACTGGCGGCCTACCTCGCCGAGCGCCTTGGCGAGCGCGTGCCGGTTGCCTGCGCCGCGAGCGCCGAACAGGCCTGGGCGATGCTCGCCGACGACGCCGGCATCCGCCTCGTGGTCAGCGACGTGAGGTTGCCCGGCGCGAGCGGCCTCGAGTTGTGCCGCCGCCTTGCCCACCTGCCAAACGCGCAGCGGCGACCGATCATATTGATTTCGGCCAAGGCCACCGACGGCGATCACGAGGCTGGCCTCGCCGCGGGCGCGGTCGCCTATCTCGCCAAGCCGTTCAGCTTCGAGGCGCTGATCGAGGCGATCGAACGTGCCTGTCCGGCGCTCGGCGCGCGGCTGGCGGCGCCGCCAGTCGACCCGACCACGGTCGACGCGCTGCTCGGCGTCGCACTCGGTCGTCTCGACGATGCCGCCTTCGCGATCGGCGAATGGGCCGATCGCGCGCACCTGTCCGAGCGCCAGCTGCGCCGCCGCGTCAACGAGTTGACTGGCCAGTCGCCGCAGGCCTGGCTGCGCGAACAACGCCTGCTCCGCGTGCGCCACTTGTTGCGCAGTGGCGCGTGCAGGACGCTGGCCGAGGCCGGCGCACGCTGCGGCCTGGACAACCCGGCCTGGCTTTACCGCAGCTACCGCGCGCGCTTCGGCGAGCACTGACGGCGACGGCGTCCGCCGTCAACCGCGCGCAAATCCCTGATTCCCGCGCACGGCCAGGCGCAGTCCGTTGTGGATGTCCGCTGCGTGCATGTCGATGTCCGCGCAGGACATGGGCAAGCCGGCGCGGTTCGACCACGATCGAGCAGGTCCTTTGCCGTCCATCGTTGCCGCGTCGAGTACCGACGGCGGACGTGCGCGGGTGCGATCATCGGGAGAACTTGCATGAAGAATTTGACGCGCCAGCAAAGCCACCGGCTGCGCTGGCTGCTGGTGTTGCTGGGTTGCGCCAGCGCCTCGGGGCCGGCGGACTCGTTCGCCGTCACCTTGCCCACGCCGGTGAGCGCTGGCATCAACGCAGGCGACAACATGACCGTCGCCAGTGTCGATGTCGGCGGTCGGTATGCGGTGATCGCCAACCTGGTCAACGGCGGCGCATGGGCGGGCGCCGCATTCGCGCCGCCCGGCGCCGATGACGTCTGCGACGGCTTCGCCTATCCCTATACGCTGACCGGCGGCGACAATGCCGCGCGCGTGGCCGAACTGCGCCAGGCGATCGAGTGCGCCAACCTCAACGCCAGCGACGACGTGATCGACCTCGACGGCCACACGCTGGTCTTCGCCGACGCGCCCTACGCCGACGCGGACGGCGCCAACGCGCTGCCGTTCGTGAGCGGCAACCTCGTCTTGCGCAACGGCGCGCTGGCGCGCGATTCGGCGCAGCCGTTCCGTTTCCTTAACCTGACCGATGCGCAGGGCAGTCTAGGCCTGGAGCTGATGCGGTTGAGCAACGGCTCGGTCGCCACCGAAGGCGGCGCGCTGCTCGCGCAGGGTGCGCTGACGCTGCGCAAGAGCGTGTTCGACGACAACCACGCAACGCTTGCCGGCGGCGCAGTGGCGGCGCATGGATTCGTCGGCGGGGTCACACGTTGCAGTTTCAGCGGAAACACTGCCGCCGATGGCGCCGCGATCGCGGCCCGGGATTTCGTGTTGCTGGCCTATTCGCGCTTCAGCGGCAACGGCGACGCCAACAGCCGCTCGGTGCTGTGGGTCAACCGCTACGCCGCGATCCTCGGCAGCCTGTTCGTCGACAACCATCCGGGCGCTGCCGACAGCTCGCTGATGGTGTTCACGGAAAACAACGAAGTTGCGGAAATGCGCAACACAACCATCGCCGACAATTCCGCGAGCGGCGCGCTGCTGACCTGGAACCGGGACGGGGGATACCTCGTCCAGGTGCGCAACAGCATCGTCTGGCATAACACGTACGATCGCCTCGGCAACGTCTCGCCGTGGTACAGCATCGTGCCCGGCGCGGGGAGCGTGAACGGCAACCTCGACCAGCCTCCCGGCTTCGTCGACGCGCCCGGCGACTACCACCTCGATTCCGGCAGCCCTGCGATTGATGCGGGCGACAATGCCAACGGGTCGCCCGTTCCTCCAGACGATGGCGACGACGGTTTCCTGGCCGGCCTGCTGCCCGACCTCGGCCTCGATCCGCGACCGCTCGACGATCCCGGCGTGGTCGATACCGGCATCGGCCAGAACGCGGGCGATCCAATCCTCGACCTCGGCGCGTACGAGCGCGTGACGCCCTCCGCTCCCGCCGGCATCACCGTCGCGCCGACCAGCGGCCTCGTCACCACCGAAAGCGGCGGCACGGCCAGCTTCACCATCGTGCTCGATCGATATCCGGCTGCCAACGTCAGCCTCGCGATCAGCAGCAGCAATCCGACCGAGGGCGTCGTCGCGCCGACCAGCCTGACCTTCACGCGCACCGACTGGAACCAGCCGCGCACCGTCACCGTGACCGGCATGGACGACGGCGTCGCCGACGGCGACCAGTCGTACACGATCGTGACCGGCGCCGCAGCCAGCGACGATCCGGCCTACGCCGGCATGAACCCGCCGGACGTGACCGTCATCAACACGGACGACGATGTTCCCGCCGCAGCCCGCGTGGGCGGCAGCGTGATCGGCCTTGTCGGCAGCGGCCTCGTGCTCCGGCTCCAGGAAGCCGGCGAAACATTGCCCATGGCCGCCAATGGCGACTTTGCCTTCGACGCCGAGCTGGCGCCGGGCGTCGCCTACACGGTTTCCGTCGACAGCCAGCCGCATGATCCGGCGCAGGACTGCGTCGTCATCAACGGCAGCGGCACGATCGGCAGCGGCGATGTCGTCGATGTGGTCGTGAACTGCGGCGCATCGGGTACCCATTCCGTCGGCGGCACGGTGTCCGGGTTGGCAGGCGGCGGCCTCGTCCTGCAGCTCAACGGCGGCAGCGACTTCGCCGTGTCCGGCAATGGCGACTATGCGTTCACGTCACGACTCGCCGACGGCGCCGCCTACGTCGTCACGGTCAGGACGCAGCCACAAGGCCAGCTCTGCACGCTGGCCCATGCCGCCGGTACGGTCGACGGCGCCGACGTGAGCGACGCCGATGTGAGCTGCGCGCCGCTGCAGGCCAACCTGTATGTGAGCGTCGACGACAACCACGACTTCGCCCGCTATGGTCAGGTGCGCGACTACTTCGTCACGCTCGGCAACAACGGCAACGTCGCCGGATCGCGCGCGATCAGCGCCACGTTCGATGCCGCCTTCGACGTCGCCAACGCGCACTGGCAATGCCTCGACGCCAGCGCTGGCGCAAGCTGTTCGAACAGCGGCGATGGCGACTTCCACGACAGCGCAAGCGTGCCGCCCAACGCCAGCGTGACCTGGGTCGTCAGCGTACCGGTACTGGCCGACAGCATGGCAACGCAGGCCACGCTCACCATCGGTGAAACACCTGCGTTGACCACCGGTGGCCTCGTCGACGAGGACACCGACACGCTGGTGATCTTTCGCGACGGCCTCGACGTGCCCTACGGCGACGGCACGCAAGCGATCGGCAACGACACGCCGCTGGGCCTGGACAACGGACACGACATGGCGATCGCGTGGCCCGCGCAGACCACCGCGGGCATCAGCAGCGTGCGCGCGCTGGACACGGCGGACGGCCGCGTCGAGGTGCAACGCCTGCATTTCGGCAGCGCGGACTTCGTGCGCCTGCTCGGCACCAACCACGCCGGTCGTCAGCGCACGAGCGAATGGGCCGTTGTCGCGCCAGGCGCTTCACTCGTCATCGGCCGCATGACCGACGACGCCAGAAAATCGATCGTTCTGCTCGAAGGCGCCGCGCATCCACTCACGCTGTCGCCAGCCGCGGGCGATCAATCGGGAGACATCGAATGAGCCGCTGCCACGCACCTCTCACCAGGGTCACCCGGCGCCCCGTTTCGTCGCTGCAACTGCTGCTCCGGCTCGGTTGGGGCGTCGCGCTCGGCATCGCCTACCTCGCCGCCGCGACAGCGGCCCACGCGCAGGACGCCGACGGCATCTGTCGCGTCACGACGGGCGGAACCAGCAGCAACGACGGCAGCAGCTGGACGCAATCGACGGACCTGCGCTTCGCGCTCGCCAACGCGGCGTGCAGCGAAATCTGGGTTGCTGCCGGCGTGTACAAGCCAACCACCGGCGCCGATCGCGCGGAGACCTTCGCTATCCGATCCGATGTGGCCGTGTACGGCGGCTTCGGCGGCGGCGAAAGCACGCGCGACGAACGCGACCCGGCGCTCCATCGCAGCGTGCTGTCCGGCGACATCGACGGCAACGACAGCGTCGATGCCGACGGCATCACCGCCAGCGCCACCGACATCGTCGGCGACAACAGCCTCACCGTGGTCTATTTCCATGCCGCCAGCGCCGCCACCGTGCTGGACGGATTCACGATCAGCGGCGGCCTCGCCGTGGTCACGCCCGCGCTGGGCGAAGACGGCGGCGGCGTGATTTGCGTCGGCGTCTCGGGAGAGGTGTGCGCGCCGACCTTGCGCAACCTGGTGATCCGCGGCAATGCCGGCGTCTCCGGCGGCGGCATGCTCTGCGCCGGCGTGGATGGGGGACGCTGCGGCGCGACGCTGGAAAACGTGGCTTTCATCGCCAACTCCGGCGAGCAAGGCGGCTTCGGCGGCGCGCTGTTGAACGAGACGTTCAGCGACGGCATCAGCGATCCGATCCTGCGCAACGTCACCTTCAGCGGCAATTTTTCCGCAGGCGTAGCGAGCGCACTCGCCAACATCGATCTTGGCGGCGCGACGAAGCCGACGCTGTACAACGTCACCTTCAGCGGCAACATCGGCAACAACGACAACGGCATGGGCACGGGCGCCGTCATCGCCAATGGCTCAACGGATCAGGCCGACAGCAGCGCGCTGTTCGTGAACGTGATCGTGTCGGGCAATACGCCGGACACGATCCTCAACCAGGGCATCGCGCCGACCTTCCAGCACGGCATCCTCCGCGGCGGCTGCCCGGCCGGCGCCAGTTGCAGCGATGTCGCCGACATCGATCCGCTGTTGCTTCCCCTGCAATACCTCGGCGGCGCGACCCCCGTAGTGCTGCCCGGCGCAGGCAGCGCCGCCATCGACAGCGGAACCTGCGACAACGCGCCCGCCACCGATCAACGCGGCGTCGCGCGCCCGCAGGGCACAGGCTGCGATCTCGGCGCAGCCGAGGTCCGCCAGGCGCACCTCACCGTCGTGGTGAGCGGCGGCGGCACTGTCGGCGCGGTCGGTTCGCCCCTTCCGCAAGGCGCGGCGATTGCCGATTGCCGACAGGACCAAGGCACCTGCGCGGCGTGGTACGGCGTCGAGCCGGACGCGACGGTCGTCACGCTGGCGCTGCATCCCGACGCCGGCGACATCGTGCAATCCGCGAGCGGTTGCGGCGGCGCGCTCGGCGTCGGCGGCTTCACCTTCGTCACCGGCGCGCTGGCCGACGACTGCAGCGTATCGGTCGTGTTCGCGCCGCCCGCGCACACGATCGGCGGCACCGTCACCGGCCTCGCCGGCAGCGGCCTCGTGCTTGCGCTCAACGGCGACGAAACCCTGCCGATCAACGCCGACGGTCGTTTCACGTTCGTCGCGACGGCCCTGCCCGGCGATGTTTACGCGGTGACCGTCGATACGCAGCCAAGCCAGCCGACGCAGGACTGTGTCGTCGTCAACGACAGTGGCACGGTCGACAATTCCGATGTGGCCAACGTGATCGTCCACTGTGGCGCTGCGACCACCTATTCGGTCGGCGGCACGCTCGGCGGCCTCGCGCCGGGTGCGTCGATCACGCTGCTGGTCAACGGCGGCAATGCACTCACGCTCGCCGCCAATGGCAGCTTCGCTTTCGCGCCACGCTTCGCGCCGGGCGACGGCTATCTCGCGCAGATCGCCATGCAACCGGACGGCCAGCACTGCACGCTCGATCACGGCCAAGGCACGGTCGGCAATGTCGACGTCACCACCCTCGATGTCGATTGCGAAGCCGGTGGCGCGAACCTGCAGCTCAGCGTCACCGGAGAAGGCGACTACGCGCGTTACGGCCAGGTGCGCAAGTACATTGTCAGGCTCGCCAACAACGGCAACGGCGTCGCGAGTGACGTGGCGATCGGCGCGGCCATGAGCGCGGCCTTCGACGAACCCGACGTGCAGTGGACCTGCATCGGCGGCGCCCCCGGGGCGACCTGCACGGCGCAAGGCGAAGGCGGTTTCGCCGACACCGCCACGCTGCCGCCCGGGACGAGCCTGACCTGGATCGTGCGCGCGCCAATCCTCGCGGACAGCGACGCCGACACGGCCACCTTCACCGCCCACGCCGGCAGCGCAGCGCCTGTCAGCGACGCCGATACGCTGGTCATTTTCCGCGACGGATTGGACGTGCCTTACGGTGGCGGAGCGAGCGCGACGGATCCGGGAGTGCGGTAAAGCGCTGCGGGCGCGTTCCGCGCAAAATTCGAAGGGAGGCTCCGCGAGCTCGCCGACCTACGGCCGCCAGTTCGCGTGCGCCTCCCAGAACTCGACGCTGCGCCGATACGCCGCGCGATCGAGCGCCACGCCCGAGCCGCCCTCGTCCACGCCGAGTGCGTTGCGCATCATCGTGATCGGCACCATCGGGATTTCCTCGGCTTGCATCGTGTAGAGGCAGCCGACGATGCCCCAGTCGGCGTCGATGGCCGTGCCTTCCTTCGCGAGTTGTTCGCGGTCGTAGAGGATCGGCACGAGGTAGTTCGCGACGGGTGGCTCGATGCCTTCGAACCAGCGCACGAGCACGGGCAGTTCTTCCTTCGTGCGCGCCTCGTACGCGCTGCGCAGGCGATGGCGGTTGGCATCGGTAATGGCGACGACGGAACCGCGCGTCGACGTCCAGTTGCGATGCACGTGCAGCTTGCAGAACGGCGCGTAGCCATCGATCACCTTGAGCGGCGCTTGCGCGTTCAGGCGTTCGACGAACTGTTCGGCGGTGCAATCCTGGATGGCGGTGATGCGGCCATCGCGCGGGAACAGGCGCGGACGGGCAAAGTCGGTGAGAACGATGGACATGGGCGCAGGCAAAGGCGTCAAGGGTAACGCAAGCCGTTGCAACGGACGCGCGGCCGCGGAACCGGTTTGGCGGGCGGCGGCCTTTGCGGAGGCCGGCCTTGGGCCTATGCTGAAAAAATGGCTACCCATCAACGCTTCGTCGAATACGTCGCCGAGCAATCCGGTCTTGGCGAGAGGCTCTCGATGCGCCGCATGTTCGGCGAATACGGGGTGTACGTGGACGGCAAGGTCGTCGCGTTCTGCGCCGACAACCGCCTGTTCCTCAAGCTCGTGCCGGAAACGATGCAGCTGCTGCCGGATTTGCCACGACAGGAATTGTTTCCCGGCAGCAAGCCTTACGCGCTTGCCGACGAACTGCTCGACGATCCGCAACGGCTGCACGATCTGCTGCTTGCGCTCGAGCGGGCGCTGCCGCCGCCGAAACCGAAGCGGCCACGCACGAAATCGACGTCGGGCCGACGCACATAGCGTCGATTGCGCGCCCGACGCGGGCGATGCCGCCAACGACGCCTGCGAGACGATTGCCGGGCCGACGGGCATCACCGCGCGCCATCATTGGCGCTGCGTGCGCGATGTCGTCCAGCGAGCGCGCTGCAACCGCTCGCGCGACTTGCGCTGCAAGCGCAGTCGCCCATGCCGGCAGCGACCACAACGCAATCGCGCAGGAAATCAAACGCTTCATCGCACTTCCTTTCGCGCGAGGTCGAGTCCATCCCGCGTGCGCCGCTGCGGCTGACGGTATCATTCGCTTTCGAGCATGTGCCGCGCCGCGCACGGCCGCGGGAAATACACATGAAACTTCCGGTTCCCTTCATCCAATTGCCACTGCAGTTCGATGCCGCCGCCTTGGCGGCGGAGATCTCCGCCTTTGACGAATCATTGTGGCAACCGCATCCGGACGGCATCCCCGGCAACAGCGCGCTGCCGCTGATCACGGCGGACGGTGATCCGAGGCGCGGGGACGCACTGCACGGTCCGATGCGACCGACCCCCTCGCTCGCGGGCAGCCCCTATCTCCTGCGCGTGCTGGGCAGCTTCAGCGCCGTGCTCGGGCGCTGTCGTCTCATGCGCCTGTCGGGGCGTGCGGAAGTCGATCTGCACGTGGATTCGGACTACTACTGGCACGAACGCGTGCGCGTCCATGTGCCGATCGTGACCCAGCCGACCGTGCGCTTCACCAGCGGCGAGGCGACCATCAACATGGCCGAAGGCGAATGCTGGATCTTCGACACCTGGCGCATGCATCACGTGCTCAACGACGACGACCGGCCGCGCATCCACCTCGTCGCCGACACGGTCGGTGGCGCGGCGTTCTGGGACCTCGTCAACGCCGGGCGCCCGCACGCGATGCCGAAGGACGGCTGGGCGCCGCGCTTCGTCGCGCCGGGCGGCGATGCCCCCGAACTCATGTTCGAGAGCATCAACAGCCAGTCGCCGATGAGCTACTGGGAACTGCGTGATCTCGTCCAGTTCGTGGTCAACGAGGCGGAGCGGCAGCCGCGCATGGCGCAGGTCGCCGAGCTGGCCGGCGTGTTCGTGCGCAACTGGCAGACATTGTGGTTTCGCCATGGACCGGACGAAGCGGCGATGGGCGAATACGCCGGCCATCTCGCCGGCTTCCTGGCGCGGCTCGCGCAGGTTGCCGAGGGCATCGCCCTGCGCAACGGCGCCGATCTCGTCGAAACGATGAACGGCGTCCTGCGCCGTGCGGTGCGCATGCCCGGGCCGCGCGCCGAGCTTGGCGAGGAAGCCGCGCGCACGCCGGCTGCGCGGCCGCGGGCGTCGGCCATGCAGCGCCCGGTATTCATCGTGTCGCCGCCGCGCTCGGGCTCATCGCTCCTGTTCGAGACGCTCGCGCAAAGTCCGGACCTCTACACGATCGGCGGCGAAAGCCACGGCCTCATCGAGGGCATTCCCGCGCTCGATACCGTGTCGCGCGGTTACGAATCCAACGCGCTTGGCCGCGACGATGCGACGCCGCTCGTCGCCGAACAACTGCGCACGCGATTCCGTGCGGCCGCGTTCGATCGCGACCGCAAGCCGCCGGGCAACACGTTCCGCCTGCTGGAAAAGACGCCGAAGAACGCGCTGCGCATTCCGTTCCTCGACCGCGTCTTTCCCGACGCCCTGTTCATCTATCTTTACCGCGATCCGCGCCAGGTATTGGCGAGCATGCTCGAGGCCTGGGAATCGGGCGGTTTTCGCACGTATCCGCGACTGCCCGGCTGGACGGGTCTGCCGTGGTCGATGCTGCTCACGCCGGACTGGCGGGCACTTGTCGGCGCGCCGCTCGGCGACGTCGTCGCCGCGCAATGGCAGGCGACCACGAACCGCTTGCTCGACGCTCTCGAACACATTGCGCCGGAGCGCATCGCCGTCGCACGCTACGACGCGCTGCTCACCGATCCGGCAGCCGAAATCCACCGTTTGTGCGAGTTCGCTGGAGTCAACTTTGATCGTGACCTGGCGAAAGGGCTTCCGTTCGCCGACCACACGGTGTCGGCGCCGGACCCGGAAAAGTGGCGCCGCCGCGAAAACGTCATCGCGCCACTTTTGCCGCGCCTGCGCGAAACGATCGAGCGCGCCGAGGCTTTCGCGCGGCGCTGAACCGTGCGACTGAATTGGCGATGAAGGCGAGGCCTCGCATGCGTCGCAAAGCGACGTAAGATGCGGCCAGGGCGTCCCGACGTCCGCAGGCAACCCACCCAGCGCATCGCGAGGAGGCAGGCATGGCCGCGCAGCAAAAGAAGTCCGACAAACCGTTCATTTCCGACATCGCCACGATCCGCAAGCGCGCCCGCGCGCACATGGAGCGCGGCGCCATCACCGATACCTACACGCTCGACCGCGATGTCGTGCTCAAGCTGCTCAACGAAGCGCTGGCAACCGAGATCGTCTGCGTGCTGCGTTACAAGGCGCACTACTATCTCGCCTCCGGCATCAACGCCAAGAGTGTCGCCGCGGAGTTCCTCGAGCACGCAAACGAGGAGCAGGGCCACGCCGACCAGATCGCCGAACGCATCACCCAGCTCGACGGCACGCCGAACTTCTCGCCGGACGGGCTCACCTCGCGCAGCCATGCCGAATTCGTGACTCCCGACGATCTCGCCGCGATGATCGAGGAAAACCTCGTCGCCGAGCGCATCGCCATCGACAGCTACCGCGAGATCATCAACTACGTCGGCGACCACGACACGACCACGAAGCGCCTGCTCGAAGGCATTCTCGCCGTCGAGGAGGAACACGCCGAGGACATGAAGACGCTCATGGAAGACTTCGGCAAGAAGGGCGAGCCGGCCAAGCCGACGCCGCGCAAGGACAAGAAACGCTGAGGCAAGCCGCCGCTCCGCGCGGAGCACGGGGCGGCAAAGGGATCATCGAAGGGGAATATCGTCTTGGCCAAGTCGTGGATCTGGCGCAGCGTCGCCGTCGTCTTCCTCATCTATGCGATCGGCGTGCTCGCGCTGATGTGGTGGTGGGACTACGAGCCGCCGCATTTCGACGTCGCTTCGAATGCGCGCGAAGTTGCCGCGTCGACGTCCGCATCGACCAGGGTGGTCACCGGCAGCGTGACGACCGCGGCGCTCGTCACCAGCGCGCGCACGCTGCTCGACAAGCGCGGCGGCTACCTCAGCAACGATCGTTTCCCACCCGGCGCACTCATGGACAACGTGCCGAACTGGGAATTCGGCGTGCTCACCGCGACGCGCGACCTCGCCCGCGCGCTGCGCAACGATTTTTCGCGCTCGCAGACGCAGTCGATCGAGGACAAGGACCTGCAGGAAGCCGATCCACTGTTCAGTTCGCCCAACGACCGTTGGCTGCTGCCCAGTTCCGAGAGCCAGTACGGCAAGGCGATCGAACACACGCGCGCCTACCTCGCGCGACTCGGTGACAACGACGACAGCAACGCGCAGTTCTACGCCCGCGCCGACAACCTCACCGACTACCTGCAAGTCGTTTCGGCGCGGCTCGGTTCGCTCTCGCAGAAACTGTCCGCGGCGGCGGGCCAGGTGCGCCTGGACACGACGCTGGCCGGCGATCCGCATGCGCAGCAGGCGACGCCGTCGCCGAGCGAAAAACCGATGCGCACGCCGTGGTCGAAGATCGACGACAATTTCTACGAAGCGCGCGGTTACACCTGGGCGCTGCGCGAGCAGCTCGAAGCGATCCGCATCGACTTCGCGCCGATCCTCGCCAGCAAGAACGCAACGGTGAGCCTCGAGCAGATCATCCGCGAACTCGAGGAATCGCAGAAGCCTCTCGGCAGTCCGATCGTGCTCAACGGGCGCCCGTTCGGTTTCTTCGCCAACCATTCGCTGGTCATGGCCAACTACATCTCGCGCGCCAACGCCGCGATCATCGACCTGCGCGAGCTGCTCAAACGCGGCTGATCCGCCGCACGCGGCGCGACAAGCGCCGGAGGGCGTGCCAAGATTCGCGTTTTCCACGCATGCTGCGCGCCGCACGATGACGCCCGCTTTTCCCGCACCGCCCTGGCGCCGTGATGACGCGCTGCCGCTGCTCGTCGCCTTCGCCCTGCTGCTGCCGATCCTCTTCCTGCTGCCGCCGCTGCCGATCGACGAGACGCGCTACCTTGCCGTCGCCTGGGAAATGCGCACGACCGGCGAATTCCTCGTCCCGCACCTCAACGGCGCCACGTACGCGCACAAGCCGCCACTGCTGTTCTGGCTGATCAATGCCGGTTGGCTGGTCACCGGCGTGCATGCCTGGACGGCGCGCGCAATGACGCTGCTGTGCTCGCTGGCGAGCCTCGTCCTCCTGTATCGCCTTGCGTGGCGATTGACCGCATCGGCGCAGGTCGCGCGGCTCGCGACGTGGTTGCTGCTCGGCGCGATCTACTTCGCGCTGTTCGCCAACGCGATCATGTTCGACGTGCCGCTGACGACCTGCGTGCTCGTTGCGATGCACGGCCTGTGCGACCTCGTCGCTGGCCGCGCACGGCGCGGCGTGCTCGTCGCCGGCGTCGCGATCGGGCTCGGCATTCTCGTCAAGGGACCGGTGATGCTGCTCGACGTCGCCTTCGTCGCGCTGCTTGCGCCGTGGTGGAGCGCCGATCGCCTGCGTGGACGGCGCGCGCGATATTTCGGTGCGTTCGGGCTCGCCGTGCTGCTCGGCGCGGCGCTCGCGCTGGCCTGGGCGATTCCGGCGGCAATCCATGGCGGCGAGGAATATGCGCGGGCGATCTTCCTCAACCAGACGCTCGACCGCATCAACGGCGTCAAGGGCACGAGCGCGCACGGGCGACCGTTGTGGTGGTATTTCGCCGTGTTTCCCGCGATGCTGTTGCCATGGCCGCTGGTCGTTCGCGGCGGACTCGACAGCTTGCGCGCACGCCTGCGTGAGCTGCGCGTCGAGACGCGGGACTGGCGCTGGCCGGCCGCGCTGGTCAATGGCGCATCGTCACCGCTGCGCTTCGCATTCGCATGGATCGTGCCGACCTTCGTCGTGTTCTCGCTGGTCAGCGGCAAGCAGCCGCACTACCTGCTGCCGATGATCCCGGCCGTCGCGCTGGCACTTGCGATCGGTCTCGACGCATCGGCGCTGCGCATCCGCATCGGCCTGCTCGGCATCGTGCTCGTGCTGCTCGGCATCGTCGTCGCGACCGTGCATCTGCTGCCGCTCGGGCACGGCGCGCTCGCTTACGCGAACGACATCTCATCGCTATGGGGCATCGCGATCGCCGCGATCGGCGTCGCGCTCATCGCTTGGCGCAGGCGTTGCGCAGGTCCGACCTTGCCTGCGGTCGCAATGCTCTCGCTGGCGCTCGTGATCAAGCTCGCGCTGCTGCAGGGCCCGGGCGAGCGCTACGACGTCGCACCGATCGCGCAGCGCATCGCCGCGCTGCAGACGCAAGGACACGCGGTCGCGCACCTGGGCTGGCATCACGGCGTGTTCGAATTCGCCGGCCGGTTGCGAGAGCCGGTGTGGGCATTCGACACGCTGGCAGAGTTCGAGGCGTGGGCGCGCGAGCATCCCGACGCATATGTCGCAACGTTCTACCGACGTTTCCGCTTCCGAGCCGAACCGGTGTTCACTCAGCCGTTCCGCGGCGGCGAAGTGTCCATGTGGAAGGTTTCCGACGCGCTTGCCTCCGGCGTCGATCCGAGCGTGTCGCACGCGCCCGACGAGATCGAGGACAACAGCGACGACTGACGGCGCTACGCCTTCGCGTAGCGCGCAACACCGGCTTCGATCTCGCGCTTGGCTTCTTCGGCGCCGACCCAGCCGTCGATCTTGACCCATTTGCCCTTCTCGAGGTCCTTGTAGTGCTCGAAGAAGTGGCCGATGCGTTCGAGCCAGTGCGGCGACACCTGTGCGATGTCGGCGATGTGCGCGTAACCGGCGAAGGTCTTCGCGTGCGGCACGACGATGAGTTTTTCGTCGGCGCCGGCCTCGTCGGTCATCTGCAACATGCCGACCGGACGGCAGCGGATCACCGAACCGGGCACGAGCGGCAGCGGCAGCACGACGAGCGCGTCGAGCGGATCGCCGTCGCCGCCGAGCGTCTGCGGCACGTAGCCGTAGTTGCACGGGTAGCGCATCGGCGTGGACAGCACGCGATCGACGAAGATCGCGCCGCTGGCCTTGTCGACCTCGTACTTGACCGGCTCGGCGTCCTTGGGGATTTCGATGATGACGTTGATTTCTTCCGGCACCTTCGCGCCGGCGCTGACTTTTTCCAGTGCCACGATGCTTCGCCTTTTCCGGGACAGTCGCCGCGCGGGGCGGCGAGACGTTGTTTCAGGGTCGTTCGCCGCGCTGGCGCGGCGAAACCGGGCGCGAAGGATAGTGCATGCGCCGCCGCCACGCCCGCCGCGCGGACTTGCGCGGCGGGCGGGCATTCACGTTCGGCGCGGCTGGCCGAAGCTCAGGGAGAGGCCGGCGCGAGCTGTTTCCACAGGAACGAATAGCCCAGCGCATTCATGAAGGCCGACTGGCGGTTGTCCGCCGCGGCGCCATGGCCGCCTTCGCGGTTCTCGTAGAACCAGACGTCCCTGTAGCCCATCTCCTCCATGCGCGCGGCCATCTTGCGCGCCTGCACGGGGCCGACGCGGTCGTCGCTGGTTGCCGTGTAGAACAGAATTGGCGGGTAGTCCTTGCCGCTCGCGACGTTCTGGTACGGCGAGAAGGTCTTGATCCATGCCCATTCGTCGGGCTTGTCGGGGTCGCCGTATTCGGCGATCCACGACGCGCCGGCCGACAGGTGCGTATAGCGCTTCATGTCGAGCAGCGGCACGGCGCAGACGATCGCGCCGAAGCGGTCGGGATACTGCGTGAGCATGTTGCCCATGAGCAGGCCGCCGTTGCTGCCGCCCATCGCGCCCAAGTGCGCGCGCGTGGTGACGCCGCGATGCACGAGGTCGTCGGCGATCGCGGCGAAGTCGTCGTAGGCGCGCAGGCGATTGGCCTTGAGCGCCGCCTGGTGCCAGCGCGGTCCGTATTCGCCGCCGCCGCGGATATTGGCGAGCACGTAGACGCCGCCGCGCGACAGCCATTCCTTGCCGATCGTGCCGCTGTACTTGGGCTGGAGCGAAACCTCGAAGCCGCCGTAGCCGTAGAGCAGGGTCGGGTGCGAGCCGTCGAGCTTGAGGTCCTTCGCGGCGAGCTGGAAATACGGCACGCGCGTGCCGTCCTTCGAGGTCGCGAAGAACTGCTGCGCCTGGTACGCACTGGCGTCGAAGAACACCGGCCCGCGCTTGAGCACCTGCGTGTCGCCGTGGCCGAGCGTGCCGTAGGCGAGCGTGTCCGGCTCGAGGAAGCTGCTGACGGTGAGGAAATACGTGTCGTCCCGGTCGGCGTCGACAGCGGATGCGACGACCGTGCTCAGCGCCGGCGCGCCCGCGAGCGGCTCGCGCCTCCAGTCGCCCTGCGCAGCCGGCGTGAGTACTTCCTGGCGGCTGGCGACGTTGTCGAGCAGGTTGAGGATGAGGTGATGCCGTGTCCACGAGGCGCTTTCGAGCGAGGTCGTTTCGGTCGGCGCGAACAGCGTCACGAGATCACGCTTGCCGGCCATGAAGTCGTCGAACTTCGCCGCGAGCAGCGCACCGGAAGGATAGGTCTTGCCGTCGACCGTCCACGCGTCGCGCAGGTGGATCGTCAGCCATTCGCGGTGCGCGTCGACGTTGGCGTCGAGCGGCACCTCGATTTTCGCCAGCGTGCCGTCCTTGCCGCGGACGAAGGTTTCGCTGGTGTAGAAGTCGATCGCGCGCTGCACGAAATCGCGCTCGAAACCGGGCGTGAGGTCGCGCGACGCGCTGATCGCGAGGTCGTCGTCCTTGACTTCGTAGACAGTCGTCGCAGCCGACAGCGGCGTGCCGCGCTTCCACTCCTTGACGATGCGCGCATAGCTCGACTTCGTCATCGAGCCGGGGCCGAAATCGGTGGCGACGTAGATGCGGTCCTGGTCGATCCAGGCAACCTGGCTCTTGGCTTCCGGCAACTCGAAGCCGCCTTTGACGAAAGCCTTGTCGTGCAGGTCGAACTCGCGCACGACGTCGGCGTCGCCGCCGCCCGGCGACAGCGAGACGAGGCAGCGACGATCGGCGGGCTTGAGGCATTGCGCGCCGTGCCAGACCCAGCTCTTGCCTTCGGCCTTGCCGAGCGCGTCGAGGTCGATCACGGTTTCCCAATGCGGCTTGTCCTTGCGGTATTCGGCCAGCGTCGTGCGCCGCCAGATGCCGCGTGGATGGTCCTTGTCCTTCCAGAAGTTGTAGTAGCGGTCGCCGATCCTGTTGACGAAGGGAATCTTCGCGTCCGAATCGAGGATGCCGAGGATCGCCTCGCGCGACGACTCGAACGCCGGCGTGTCGGCGAAATCGGCCTTCGTGCGCGCGTTCTGCGCCTCGACCCAGGCCAGCGGCTTCTCGCCGTGGATGTCCTCGAGCCAGAGATAGGGATCTTCGGACACGGCGGTTTCCTTGGCGGGCGGGACGGCAGGTGCGGCGGACTTGCGCGGCGCGGGCGCGCAGGCGGCGAGCAGCGCCGCCGAGATCGCGGCGATGCGGTGGATCGGGACATTCTTCATGGCTGGACTCCTTTGGGAACGCGACATTCAGCCGCGAAGGCCGGATTTTGTCCAGCGATGGCGCGCGCGCCCGCGGTCACCCGACTCATCGTACGAAAGATATCGTTGACAATGCCAAGGTGGTGCATGAAACTGAGCCCGCCTTGACCGATCCGCCGCAGAAGGGGAATCCCGTGAAGCCGAAGATCTTCCTGACATGGTTGCTCGTTGCCGCCTCTCCCTGCGTGTTCGCCGCGAAGGAAAAGCCGCCGATCAACGCCACCAACAAGGACCAGTTCAGCCACCTGATCGCTGAAGTGCACGCCGAGATGAAACCCTCGGGCCGCTACGCCGAAGTAAACCGCATGGAGCGCGAGCGCGTCGACATGCGCCTGGCGGACATGACGACGATCTTCGCCAAAGCCGGCGACGTCGAGCATATGAGCAAGGAGGACAAGATCGCCTTCTTCAACGCCCAGGAAGAGGTCAACGGCATCCTCCTCAAGCGCGACGGCGACCGCCTCATCTGCGTCAACGAGGCCCGCAGCGGCACGCATTTCAAGAACACGAAATGCAGGACTGCGCGCGAAGTCGAAGCCGATCGCAATGGCGCGCAGAACTGGTACAGGAACACGACGCTGCACGGCGCCCTTCAATGCGTTCGCGATCCCGCAACAGGCCTTTGCAAGCTTTGAATGACCGCATGACACTTTCGTATTGTTGATACCTGGAACTCTTTTGAGGAAAAATTCGATGAAACTGGTTTCCTGTTTTTGCCTGGGGTTGCTCTTCTTCGCGCAAGGCGTTTTTGCTGCAAAGACCCAGCCCCCAATCAATGCCGGCGACAAGAACGCGTTCGAAAAGACCGTGACGGAGATCCGCTCCGAAATGACGCCTGACGGCCGCTACGCGGAGCTGACCGCAGCTGAACGCAAGAGCGTCGACGCGGGCATTGACAGCATGTCCAAGTTGTTCGACAAGACGCCCGAGATCGCCAACATGAGCGAGGAGGACAAGCGCGCGATGTTCAATGCGCAGGAAATGGTCAACGCAGCGCTGCTCAAGCGCGACGGCGATCGTCTTATCTGCGTCAAGGAAGCCCGCAGCGGAACGCATTTCAAGACCACCACCTGCAGGACCGCGCGCGAGATCGCACGGGATCGCCGCGGCGGGCAGGAATGGATGCAGAATACGACGCTGCATCACAACAACGACTATCGGCCGGCCGATCGCTGATCGCCATACCGACCGGAAAACTTCAACCCGGAGCCCGCCATGACGCGCAACGACGTCTCGCCACGCCCGACCGATGCCGAGCTGGGCATCCTCAATGTCCTGTGGACGCGCGGGCCGAGTACGGTCCGCGATGTCCATGAGACGCTCTATCGTGACGAAGGTGCCGGCTATACCACGGCGCTGAAATTGTTGCAGATCATGCACGGCAAGGGACTTGTCCTGCGCGACGATTCGGAGCGCGCGCACGTGTTCCGTGCCGCGATCAGCCGCGAGCGTACGCAGAAGCGCTTTGTCGCCGAAATGGTGCAACGCGTGTTCAACGGTTCGCCCTCGCAGCTCGTGCTGCAGGCGCTCGGCGGCCGCACCAAGGCCACGCGCGAGGAACTGGACGAAATTCGGGCCCTGCTCGACCGCATTGAAGGACAATGACATGCAGACGATGGCGCCGTGGATCGATGCGATCGGCTGGACCTTGCTGCATTTCATCTGGCAAGGACTGCTTGTCGGTGCGGGGTACGCCGGGCTGCGGGTTCTGATCCCGAAGCATGCCAGCGAGTCGCGCTACGCGGCCGGTCTCCTCGCGCTTGCTTTCCTCGCCCTGTCACCGCTGCTCACGCTGGCTGTATTGTGGCCATTCGCAGGCGCGACGCTTGGCGATGTCGCCGCGGTTTCGTCACCGGTCGTTGCGAGCGGGCCGGGGAATGCCGGGAACGGCTGGATCGAAGTGATCGCCGCGGCGCTGCCCTGGCTCGTCACCGCCTGGATTGCCGGTGTCTGCCTTTTTGCAGCACGCGCGTTGCACCAGTGGCATCGACTCGACCACATCGTGCGTCGCTGGGCGCAGCCGCAGGCATACATCGATACAATGGTCGCCTCGATTACGGCGCGCTTCGATTTTCGACATCGCGTGCGAGCGCTCGTCAGCGATCGGATCGACACGCCGATGCTGGTCGGCTGGTTCAAGCCGGTCATCCTGCTGCCGGCGGCAGTCGCGCTCGGCTTTCCACGGCAACAGATCGAGTTGATCCTTGCCCACGAACTGGGGCATTTGCGGCGCCGCGATCATCTCGTCAATCTCGCGCAGACCGTGATCGAAACCGTGCTGTTCTACCATCCAGTCGTACACTGGATTTCGCGGGACGTGCGCAACGAGCGCGAACTGTGCTGCGACCATCTGGTACTGCGTACGATGCGCGGGGAGCCGCGCGAATACGCGCGCACACTCGCGGCGCTCGAGGAATTGCGCGTGGAAGCACCGCTGGTGCTGGCGGCGAGTGGTGGCGTGTTGCTCGAACGCGTGCGCCGCATCGTCGGCAACTCTCCGCAAATCGCCGTCGAAGGTGGCCGGTCCTCAGGGCGCTGGCTGCTCGTCGCAAGCGGCGTGTTGCTGACATGGATGCTGGCACAACGCATCGATCGGCCAGACCTGGAAGTCTTCGTTCCCGCCGCACCTGCTTTCGAAGGAATGCGTGCGCGGCTGCCCGAGATGCCGTCGCTTGCGATCTTGTTCGAATCGCAGCCGCTGCCCAAATGGCACGCGCCAAATATCGCGGTCGTGCCGGTGGGCGCGGCAACAACCGTCGCTGCCCCGGCCATGTCCACTTCCGCCGCGGCAAGCCACGAGCGCGCCGCCGACACGGCAGCGACATTGCCCGATCCCGCGCCGGTGTCGATCCCGACAGCCGCCGCCGTCAACATACCGGCCAGCCCTGCCCCGCAGGCGAACACGTTGCCTGCATCCAAACCGATTACCGGCGAGCCGGCGCATCCTGCCAAGCCCGTGGCGGTTCATACCGTCGCGCCGGAGTTTCCCGGTTACGCGCGACTCGAGCGTGTCGTGGTCGATGCCAACTTTGCGATCGCAGCGGATGGTTCCGTCCGCGACATTCGCCTGCAGGGACGTGCTGATAGTGCATTCAAGCGCGAAGCGGAGCGCGCATTGCGGCAATGGCGCTTCGATCCGGCGAGCCTGCCGGCCGATCATGGCCTCAGGTATACCCAGACTTTCGTGTTCGCGCCGCCGGGCGAATACGCCTCACGGGAAGGCTGCATGCGTCAGACCGGCTCGATGGTCTGCAGGCCCGGCTTGGAAGATACGATCAAGACCGCCAACGACAATTGAGCGCTGGTCCACACGCTTTAACGCCCGTCTCAGCACGTTTTAACGGCTTCTTAATTTGATCGTACCTATATTTCTCGGCACTGTAGTTCTGCTCGACACTCCTAAGTCAGGTCTCGTGACTGGCAGAGTACGGTAATCGGGGCAGTAGCTTTTGACCCAAGGCAGGTGTGTTCCCCCAATGACACCTCCTTGGGTCATTTTCTTTTGTGGTCTTCCCTGACCACTGCTTCGACTCAGGTTGTCGAAGCATCTGTGGCGTGGTTTTTCCGGGTGAGTCCAGAAGCGGCCATCCATGGCCGCACTTTCAACCGACAGCACGCTTCGATTGCGGCGTTTCGGTTGGGTATTTGAAGCGCGCTTCGATGGCGGCTTTTCCGATTGACCTTGAAAACGCACGCCGATCGCGGCGTCTCGGTTGGACTTCCCCCCGATTCGTCCACATTTCCAGCGGAACTTCCCTTGCGTCGCCGTGCTCCGCAACGGTGGCGTCCCGCGTTAGAGTAGAGCCATGCGCATCCTCGTCATCGAAGACAACAGCGACATTGCCGCGAACATCGGCGACTTCCTCGCCGACAAGGGCCACGTCGTCGATTTCGCCGGCGACGGCGTCACCGGACTGCATCTGGCCGTCGTCAACGAGTTCGACGTCATCGTGCTCGACCTCGGCCTGCCCGGCATGGACGGACTCGAGGTCTGCCGCAAGCTGCGCCAGGAGGCGAAAAAGCAGACGCCCGTGCTCATGCTCACCGCGCGCGACAATCTCGACGCCAAGCTCACCGGCTTCGATTCCGGCGCCGACGACTACATGGTCAAGCCGTTCGCCTTGCAGGAACTGTCGGCGCGGCTGGAAGTACTCGGCCGCCGCGGCAAGGGCAACAAGAGCCGCCTGCTGCAGCTCGCCGACCTGACCTACAACCTCGACACGCTGACCATCAACCGCGCGGGCAAGCAGATCACGCTCAATCCGATCGGCCTCAAGCTGCTGCAGTCGCTGATGGAAGCGTCTCCCTCCGTGGTCACGCGGCAGGAATTGGAAACGCGTGTCTGGGGCGAGGAACTGCCCGACAGCGACAGCTTGCGAGTGCATATCCACGGCCTGCGCGCGCAGATCGACAAGCCGTTCGACAAGCCGCTGATCCAGACACGCCACGGCATCGGCTACCGCATGGTCGATCCGGATGCGCTACCGACGTAGGCTCCGCTCCCGCATCATCATTTCCTTCGCGCTGTTCGGCCTCGGCCTGACGGCGTTGTTCGCGGCTGCGACGATCTACATGCGCACGCGCCTCGAGGACCAGCTCGTCAACTCGACGCTGGAACGCGAGCTGCGCCATTTCGTCGAGTTCAAACGCGACAATCCCGATCCATCGGCGCCTTGGACAATGTCGCTCTACCAGGCGCAGATCGTTCGCGCGGGCCGCACCGCGACCGTACCTCTGGCATGGCAAAAGTACGATTCCGGCATCTACGACATCGAGGACGTCGGTCGCGAAGGCAAGCTGCGCCCGTTCAAGCTCGCCGTTTACAAGGACGCAGACTACTGGGCCTACCTGTGGTTCGACGTGAGCACGCAAAAGCTTGGCGAACGCCAGCTCGTCGTCGCCATCGCCGCCGCCGTCTGCGCCTTCGCGTTGCTGTCGCTGTTGATCGGTTTCTGGCTCTCGGCGCGCGTGATGAGCCCGGTCGCGGATCTGGCGCGACGTGTGCGCGCAATGAGCCGCAGCGGAAAACCCGAGCTCCTGCATTCGCATTTCGCGAACGACGAAGTGGGGCAGCTCGCCGAAGCGCTCGATGACTATTCCACGCGCCTCACCGAGATGGTCCAGCGCGATCGCGAGTTCAATGCCGATGTCAGCCACGAGTTGCGCACGCCTCTCGCGGTCATCGCGAGCACGACCGAACTGCTCCAGGCCGCGCCCGACCTCACCGACAAGCCGCGCGAGCGCCTGAAGCGCATCGAGCGCGCGGTGCGCCAGTGCAGCGAACTCATCGATGCCCTGCTGTTGTTGTCGCGCCGCGAAAGACAGGCGCCGACCGACGGCGAAACAACCGACGTGGTCAAGGTCGTCGACCAAGTCGTCGACTCGCAGCGACCGCATATCGGAAACAAGCCGGTCGAAGTGCGTGTCGACATCGACGAGCCGCTCGCTGTCCCGGCACCATCCTCGGTCGTCTCCGTCGCGCTCAGCAACCTCATCGGCAACGCATTCAAGTACACGCCCGCTGGCGAGGTCATCATCACGGTCGGTCACGGCCGCGTCAGCGTTGAGGACACCGGCCCCGGCATCGCGCCGGAAGACGCCGAAAAGCTGTTCGAGCGCGGCGTGCGCGGCACCAAGGTCGGCAAGGGCGGTGGCCTTGGCCTGGCCATCGTGCGCCGCCTGTGCGAACTCTACGGCTGGAAAGTCTCGCTCGCGCCGCGTCCGCAGGGCGGCGCGACGGCGACGCTGGAATTCACGGCGCGCTAGCGACACGGCTTGCGCCTTCCGGCGCTCCCGCAAAGCGCCCCGTCGTTGCGCAGACGCGACGGCAGGCGCAATTCGAAGGCATCCGGCGCCCGTTCGGGTTTTGCCCTCCCTTTTGCGTATGACACGGAACAGCCGCCGACACCGCCGGCTGCCAGCGATGCCGCGATGCATCCCCGATACGCCATGTGGAGGTTCCGCCATGCGAAACACGTTGAATGAAGGTTCGATGTCTCCCGATGCGACCGCCGGCAATCGCGCCAGCTTGCACCTGCCTGTCGCTCTCGTGCTGGCATTGCCATGTCTGGCGGCAGCCTTTCCGCGTGCGCTGCATGCGCAGGCGATCACGAATACGACGACGGCACTGAACCTGTCGCCAAATCCGGCTTCGACGAACCAGGCGGTCATCGCGAATGTGACCGTGAGTGCAGTGAACGAGCGGCGATCCACCGGTTCGACGTTGAACGGCTCGTTGCCCAGCGGCACGGTCGCCGTCAACGGCGGCGGCCAGAGCTGTGCGGCGCCACTGACCGCGGGTGTCGGCAGCTGCACCTTGAGCTTCCCTGTATCGGGCGTCTACACGATCACCGCAGACTATCCGGGCGATGCCGCGTATTCGCCATCGAGCACGAGCCAGGACCTGACCGTCACCGGATCGCCCGTTGTGTCCACCGCGTCAGTGCCAACGCTGTCCAATGGGCTGCTTGCGCTGCTCGGCGCGATGTTGGCGGCGCTAACTTTCCTTGCGCCGCGCAGAAAGTCGCGCTGAGCCATACAGGCGCCGACGTCCATGCCGTCGCGCGCAGCGGCGCAAGCCCCATTCGAGGAAAAAACCGATGTCGACCGATGTCCTGAAGCGCTCGCGCCGCCAGCCGCTGGCGGCCAGCCTTGCCATCATCCTGATGCTGTCCGCGCCGCTTGCCGAAGCGGCGACCACCTGGACGGTCAACACCTGCGACGAGGCAAGCGTCGGCGACGGGACGACCGGCTCGCTGCGCTACGTGGCGGCGAATGCGGTCAGCGGCGACATCATCGACATGACCGCACTCGCCTGCAGCACGATCACGCTGTCGAGCGGTGCCGTCCTGTTCGCGCAGGCCGACATCACCGTGAATGGCCCGGGCAAGGATGCGCTGACGATCAACGGCAGCAACGACCGCGTGCTCCGCCATACCGGGCAAGGCGCGTTCAACCTCAATGACATGAGCGTGGCTCACGGCTATGTGCATCCGTCGCTCGGCTCGGAAGCCAAAGGCGGCTGCATTTCCTCGAACGGCAAGGTCTACCTGGGCCACGTCGGCGTCCATGCCTGCCGCGCGAACGCCGTCGACGCGGCGGCGCATGGTGGCGGCGTCTACGGTCGCGACATGGTCTTTGCGAAATACAGCGACATTTCGGGCAATATCGCGTCCGGGTCCGGAATCAGCAGCGGCGGCGGCGGGATTTTCAGCTACCGCGACATCGTCTTGGCGGGCAGCACCATCAGCGGCAACTCGGCGCTTGGCAGCAGCGGCATGGGCGGCGGCGTCCGCGCCCTGCTCGGCAACGTGACCGTCATCGCCTCGACGATTTCCGGCAATGTCGCAAATTTCGGCGGCGGCATCGCGCAGCCCTTTTCGGCCGCTGGCCCGCAGTCACTCGCGCTCTCCAACAGCACGGTGTCCGGAAACATGAGCTCCGGGCTCGTCGGCGGCATATGGACGGGGGCCGCGACGATCGAGATCAAGAACTCCACCGTGGCGTTCAATACGGCCGGCTCCGCGACAAATGCGTCGCGGCACTACTCGCCCGGTCTCAGCATCGAGGATACCGGCGCCTACTACACCGATATCAACCACTACCGGTTCATACACGCAACGCTCGAAAGCTCGGTGTTCTCGAACAATGCCTACGGCACGCCCGCGACCAACGCGGACGACGTCGGCGTGCGCCGTGCCAATCTGAATTTCAGTCTCGTGATGTTCACGGGCCAGGACAACCTGTTTTTCGCGACCCAGGCGCAGGGGATTCCAGGCAGGGGAATGATTGGAATCTGCCCGGGACTCGGCCCGCTGCGCGACAACGGCGGTCCGACACGGACGCACGCGCTGGCGTGGGGCAGTCCGGCGATTGATCAGGGCAACAACACCGTGCCCTATCCCGCCGACCAGCGCGGCTCGCCGTTCGTGCGCGAGTCAGGCGCTGCGGCGGACATCGGCGCCTACGAGGTACAGCAGGGCGACATCGTCTTCGTCAACGGATTCGACGGGCCGCCGACGTGTCCCTGACGGGCCGCGTCGCGCAGGTCACGCAGGTCAAACCGGCTCCAGCCAGCCCCATTCGTCCTTCGTCTTGCCGCTGAACAGGCCGAAGAACAATTCCTGCATGCGCGCGGTGACCGGGCCGGGTTTGCCCGCGCCGACCGGCTTGCCGTCGACGGAACGGATCGGCGTGATTTCCGCCGCCGTGCCGCACATGAAAAGTTCATCACACAGGTACAGGTATTCGCGCGGCAGGTCGCGCTCGACGACTTCGATGCCGTTCTTGCGCGCGAGCGTGATGAGCGTGTTGCGCGTGATGCCGTTGAGCAGCGCCGCGCTCACCGGCGTCGTGTGCAACGCGCCGTCGAAGACGAGGAACAGGTTCTCGCCCGCGCCTTCGCTGAGCAGGCCGGTCGAGGCGAGCGCGATGCCTTCGCCGAAACCGAGCCGGCGCGCCTCGCGCGCGACGAGCTGGCCCGACAGGTAGTTGCCGCCGGCCTTCGCGCCGGCCGGGATCGTGTTCGGTGCGAAGCGCTGCCAGCTCGACACGCAGGCGTCGATGCCCTGCTCGAGCACGCCCGCGCCGAGATACGGGCCCATCTTCCACGCGGCGACGGCGACATCGATCGGCGTCTCCGCGGACAGGCCGAAGCCGCCGAGGCCGCGGAATGCGACCGGGCGCAGGTAGGCCGCGCCGAGTCCGTTCGCCTTGACCACCTCGCGGCACGCCGCGTTGATCTCGTCGAGCGAATACGGGATCACCATGTCGTAGATCTTTGCCGAATGCCGCAGACGCTTGTTGTGGTCGGTGAGGCGAAAGATCGCCGGACCGTTCGGCGTGTCGTAGCTGCGGATGCCCTCGAACACCGACGAGCCATAGTGCAACGCGTGCGCCATCACATGCACGGTCGCTTCCGCCCATGGCTTGATGCGGCCGTTCTGCCAGATGAATTCGGGGTATTGCTGCGCCATGGCGGTTTTCCCGGGCAAAGAGGCGCAATGATACCAGCGCCGCCGCGCCTACCAGGTCAGCCAGAAACAGCCGCCTTCGCTGTCGACGCCGAACGTCGCGCTGCGCACGCCCACGTCGAGGTTGCTGCCGGTTTTCACCTCGAAGCCGCTGCCGGTGTCGTCGATCGACAGCAACGGTTCGCGCACGAGCGCGCGCAGCTGCGCCAGCCGCGCGTTCGCCTCGCGACCGCGGACGCCGCGCCAGCGCATCGCACCGGCGATCGCGTTGGCATCGCGGCGCGCGATCGCGCCCGCGATGCGTTCGCGCAGGTCCGCGGCCGAAGTCGGGCAGGCGTCCGCGGGCGGCGCGCTTTGCGTCGCGCTGCCGACCGAGCCCGTCGCCGAGGCATCCTCGTTGCAAGGCAGTCCCGAGAACACGATCTCGCCGTTGCGGCCGACGCAGCGGTGCACGCGTTGGCCGTCCTGCGCGGACGCGCACGTCGCGATCCAGCATGCGCCCGCGCACAGCAGCGCGCGCCACTTGCGGGCCTTCCGATGACGGACGCCTGCGCAATGCGTTTCGCTGCTTGCGTTCGCGCCGACACCGTGCTCTATTGAAGCCATGACTTCGCCCTTCCGCCCGTTCGTGCCCGCCTTCGACGCCGCCATCGCGTGCATCGGGCTGCGCAATCGCCGGAATAATAATCCGCGTCCGCAATGCGGGGCTCGCGTGTAGGCGACAGTTTCACCGACACCACACGAAGGCCCGCCCGGAAGCGGGCCTTTTTTTATGCGCTCGTCCCTGATCGCATCCATCTGGAAAGTGTTTTCGCAGTGGATATGCAAGGCAGTTGAAAGTCCAGAAGCGGCCATCCATGGCCGCACTTTTGAACGAGAGCAGCGACATCGCAATCTCGTGATTGCGACGGGCAAGGAGCCCGTCGCGCACTCCACGACCACGGACGACGGGAACGGAAAACTTTCGCATGTGCTCGATCTTCGGAATGTTCGATCTGCAGCCCGGCGACGACCTCGCCGGCCTGCGCCGTCTCGCGCTGGAATGTTCGCAGCGCCAGCGTCATCGGGGGCCGGACTGGAGCGGCGTCTTCGTCGACGCCGGCGTCATCCTCGTCCACGAACGGCTCGCCATCGTCGATCCGGCGAGCGGCGCGCAGCCGCTGCGTTCGCGCGACGGCACGCTCGCGCTCGCCGTCAATGGCGAGATCTACAACCAAGCGCAATTGCGCGCGGCCAGCGACTACGACTTCACGAGCGGATCGGATTGCGAAGCGATCAATGCGCTGTATCGCGACGGCGCTGCGCCGAGCGAATGGCTCGCGCGGCTCAACGGCATCTTCGCGTTCGCGCTCTGGGACGGCGCCGCGCAGCGTTACCTCATCGCGCGAGATCCGCTCGGCGTGTGTCCGCTGTACTGGGGACACGACCGGCGGGGGCGCTTGTGCGTCGCTTCGGAAATGAAGGCGCTTGCCGACCTGTGCGCCGACGTGCGCGCATTTCCGCCCGGCCACGTCTACGACAGCGCCGACGGATCGCTGCGCCGCTACCACGACAAGCCGTGGCGCGAACACGCGCACACGCGCGACGTGCGCGTCGAGCCGACCGCATTGCGCGCGGCGTTCGAGCAGGCCGTGCATCGCCAACTCATGACCGACGTGCCCTATGGCGTGTTGCTCTCGGGCGGACTGGATTCATCGCTCGTCGCTGCCTGCGCCGCGAAGTTCGCGCGCGACCGGATCGAGGACGGCGACCGCAGCGAAGCGTGGTGGCCGCGCCTGCATTCCTTCGCGATCGGACTGGAAGGTTCGCCCGATCTCGCCGCCGCGAAGATTGCCGCCGACGCGCTCGGCACCGTGCATCACGGTTTCGTCTACACCTTCGCCGAAGGCCTCGACGCATTGCCCGAGGTGATCCGCCACATCGAGAGCTACGACGTGACTACCGTGCGCGCCTCGACGCCGATGTTCCTGCTCGCGCGGCGCATCAAGGCAATGGGCGTGAAGATGGTGCTGTCCGGCGAAGGTTCCGACGAAATCTTCGGCGGTTATCTCTACTTCCACATGGCGCCGTCGGCGCAGGCGTTCCACGACGAAACCGTGCGCAAGCTCGACGCGCTGCACGGTTACGACTGCCTGCGTGCGAACAAGGCGATGATGGCCTGGGGCGTTGAGGCGCGCGTGCCGTTTCTCGACCTCGAATTCCTCGACGTGGCGATGTCGATGGACGCCGCGCACAAGATGGCCGGCGTGCGCGGTGATGGTTCGCACCGCATCGAAAAGGCCGTGCTGCGCGAAGCGTTTGCAGGCGCATTGCCCGATTCGATCCTGTGGCGGCAGAAGGAGCAGTTCAGCGACGGCGTCGGCTACGACTGGATAGACGGCCTCAAGGCACACGCCGAACAAGTCGTCGGCGATCGCGAATTCGCCGCGGCCGCGTCGTGTTTTCCGTTCAACACGCCGGCAACGAAGGAGGCGCATCTCTACCGCAGCCTGTTCGAGCGTTTCTACCCCGGCGAGGCCTGCGCGGCGACCGTGCCTGCCGGCAAGTCGATCGCGTGCTCGTCGGCGGCGGCGCTCGAATGGGATCCGGCGTTCGCGAACGCGGCCGATCCGTCGGGTCGCTCGGTTGCGGGCGTACACGAGGCCGCGGTCGCCGCGTGACGGCGCGGCCGCGGCGCGCCGTGCATCGTCAGCGCATGCGCTCGATCACGGCCAGCGTCGGCTTGGCGCGGTTGAGCGTGTAGAAATGCAGTCCCGGTGCGCCGCCTGCGACGAGACGGTTGCACAGTTCGGCGACGACATCGGCGGCGAATTCGCGGATCGCTTCCGCGTCGTCGCCGAAGGCGAGCAGGCGCCGGCCGAGCCAGCGCGGGATTTCCGCGCCGCACATTTCGGAGAAGCGCCGCAATTGCGAGAAGTTCGCGATCGGCATGATGCCGGGCACGATCGGCACGCCGATGCCGAGCTTGCGCACCGCGTCGACGAAGCGGAAATAGCCGTCCGCGTTGTAGAAATACTGCGTGATCGCACCGTCCGCGCCGGCGTCGACCTTCGCCTTGAAGTGACGCAGGTCGGCGTGCGCGTCGTCGGCTTGCGGATGCACTTCCGGATAGCAGGCGACTTCGATGTGGAAGAAGCCGTCGTGCTCGCGGCGGATGAAGTCGACAAGGTCGCTCGCGTAGCGGAAGTCGCCGTAGCTCGCCATGCCCGAGGGCAGGTCGCCGCGCAGCGCGACGATGCGCCTGCAGCCCATCGCGCGGTAGTCGTCGAGCAGCGCGGCGATTTCCTTGCGCGTGCCGCCCATGCACGACAGATGCGGCGCGGCGTCGAGGCCGTGCACTTCGCGCAGGCGGCGAATCGTCTCCGGCGTGTAGTTGAGCGTCGAACCGCCGGCGCCGAACGTGCAACTCACGTAGTCGGGCTCGAGCGACTTGAGTTTCGGCAGCGCGGCTTCGAGCGTCGCCTTTTGCTCGTCGGTCTTGGGCGGGAAGAATTCCAGGGAGATCGGAGCGCGGATCATCGTGGGCTGGGCAGATGGAGTCGACGAAATATATCTCTTTGTTCGGATGAAGAGATAGAGGCCGCTTCAGGCGAGCGCTTGCGATACGAACGCCTGGCATCGAGCACCCTCCGCATCACCGACAAATTCGGCAACTCCAGGATCGAATCCGGTCCGCGAGAAAGCCGAGCGCGACCCGCGCCGAGCCGGTCGCGCCCTCCATTCCCGGATCGGCATGAGCGCCGCAGGCGGCTTGGGTGCGTTCAGGCCGCGGAACACGGCGCCGGCCATTATCCGGCCCGGTATACCTCGCCACCCTGATCGCGGAATTCCTTCGCCTTCCCTGCCATGCCTTCCGCGAGCGCGTCTGACTCGCCGATGCCGTGTTCTTTCGCATAGTCGCGCACGTCCTGGGTGATCTTCATCGAGCAGAACTTCGGCCCGCACATCGAACAGAAGTGTGCGGTCTTGTGCGCATCCTTGGGCAGGGTCTCGTCGTGGAATTCCTTGGCCTTTTCCGGATCGAGGCCGAGGTTGAACTGATCGTCCCAGCGGAATTCGAAGCGCGCCTTGGACAGCGCGTTGTCGCGCGCCTGCGCGGCCGGATGACCTTTCGCCAGATCGGCCGCGTGCGCGGCGAGCTTGTAGGTGATGATGCCGTCGCGCACGTCCTGCTTGTCGGGCAGGCCGAGGTGTTCCTTCGGTGTCACGTAGCAGAGCATCGCGGTGCCGTACCAGCCGATCATCGCCGCACCGATCGCACTGGTGATGTGGTCGTAGCCGGGCGCGATGTCGGTGGTCAGCGGCCCGAGCGTGTAGAACGGCGCCTCGCCGCACTTTTCGAGCTGGCGATCCATGTTTTCCTTGATCAGATGCATCGGCACGTGGCCGGGGCCCTCGATCATGGTCTGGACGTCGTGCTTCCAGGCGACCTGCGTGAGCTCGCCGAGCGTGTCGAGTTCGGCGAACTGCGCGGCGTCGTTGGCATCGGCGATGCTGCCCGGACGCAGGCCGTCGCCGAGCGAGAAGGCGACGTCGTACGCCTTCATGATCTCGCAGATTTCCTCGAAGCGTTCGTAGAGGAACGATTCCTTGTGATGCGCGAGGCACCACTTGGCCATGATCGAGCCACCGCGGCTGACGATGCCGGTGACGCGCTTGGCGGTCAGCGGAATGAACGGCAGGCGCACACCGGCATGGATCGTGAAGTAATCGACGCCCTGCTCGGCCTGCTCGATCAGCGTGTCGCGGAACAGCTCCCAGGTCAGGTCTTCGGCGACGCCGCCGACCTTCTCCAGCGCCTGGTAGATCGGCACGGTGCCGATCGGCACCGGCGAGTTGCGCAGGATCCACTCGCGCGTTTCGTGGATGTGCTTGCCGGTGGAAAGATCCATGACCGTGTCCGCGCCCCAGCGGATCGCCCAGACCATCTTCTCGACTTCTTCGGCGATCGAACTCGTCACCGCGGAATTGCCGATGTTCGCGTTGATCTTCACGAGGAAATTGCGGCCGATGATCATCGGCTCGCTTTCCGGATGGTTGATGTTGTTCGGGATGATCGCGCGGCCGCGCGCGACTTCTTCGCGCACGAAATCGGGCGTGATCAGCTTCGGGACCGCCGCGCCGAACGACTGGCCCGGATGCTGTTTGAGCAGGTGCGCCTCGCGGATCGCCTCGAGGCGCTGGTTCTCGCGGATCGCGATGTATTCCATTTCCGGCGTGACGATGCCGCGCCGCGCGTAGTGCATCTGCGAGATGTTCATGCCCGACTTCGCCGCGCGCGGCTTCGGGATGTTCGGGAAACGCACGTCGGCAAGCGATGGCGCGACCGCGTGGCGGCGCGTGAACGGCGAGGTGAAGTCGGCGAGCCGCTCGCTGTCGCCGCGCTCTTCGATCCAGCGCGCGCGCAAGGCCGGCAAGCCGGCGGCAAGGTCGACCGCGTAGGCGGGATCGGTGTACGGGCCGGACGTGTCGTAGGTCGTGAACGGCGCGTTCTTCTCCGCACCGAACACCGACGGCGTGTCGGCCAATGCGATCTCGCGCATCGGCACGCGGATGTCCGCGCGCGAGCCTTCGACGTGGACCTTGCGCGAGCCGGGAATCGGGCGCGTCACGGATTCGGACAGTTCCGCGGTCTGGCGCAGCAGTTCGGAAGGTTGGGCGTTCATCGGCATTCGTCCTGTGGTGGATGCGCGCACGGCGCGACATGGACGAAGCGGGCACGAAAGGCACGGGCCTTCCGCGAAGCTCCCTACGCCGGTGCCAACCGGATCAGGTTCGAAGGGACTCTCTCAGCCGTCGCCGGCACCCCCGCTTCAACGCCGGCATTGAAGCATGTTCGCGGGGGTGCGGCCAGTGATTGACGATCATCGACGGGGCCACTGCGGCGGGCAAACGTGAATGACGGCGTAGAGCTGGCACGCGCCTCGGCGACGATCCGCCGTTGCGTCACGTCCTGTCGAACGCAATGTTGTCCGTTTTCGCTGTCACGACGAGGTTTCCATGAAACGCATCGTTCCCGCTTCGCTGTTTTCGATCGTCGCCGCCGCTCTCCTCGCCGGCTGCGCCACGGCGCCAAGGTCGTCCGCACCCAATCCGAACGTGCAGGTGAACTGGGACGATCCGGCCCACTTCACCGACACGCGCAGCAACCTGTGCCGCAACCGCGGCGGGAAGGCAGAATGGCTCGGCCAGCTCGCGCGCTATGTACAGGGGCGAGCGGATCGCGTCGTCGCCGACGGCCGCACGCTCAAGGTGACCATCACCGACATCCAGCGCGCCGGCCAGTGCGAACCGTGGCGCGGGCCGAATCTCGATGACACGCGCATCATCAAGGACATCTATCCGCCGAGCATCAGCCTGCATTTCAGCCTCGCCGAAGCGGATGGGCGCGTGGTGTCCGAAGGCGATCGCACGCTGCGCGATTCCGCATTCATGCATCGCGACACGATGCTCAACAAGGACGATCCGCTGCGTTTCGAGAAGCGCCTGCTCGACGACTGGCTGCGCAAGGAATTCCCGAACGCACGCTGACGCTACACGCACGCGCTCGTGCGCGGCACAATGCGCATTCGCCCGCACGAGCCACACCGATGGACAGCCAGCATCCCGACCTGCACCCGCTGTATGCACAGCACATCGCCACGCTGAAGTCGCGCGCCGACGCGGCGCTCGCACGCGCCGGCTGCGACCATCTCGTCATCGCGGCCGGCGAACCGGCGATGCAGTTTCTCGACGACCGGCCATATCCGTTCGCCGTGAACCCGCATTTCAAGCACTGGCTCCCGGTGACGAAGGCGCCGGGTTCCTGGCTCGTGTACACGCCGGGGCGGAAACCGAAACTCGTCTACCTGCAGCCACGCGACTACTGGCATGTCGTGCCGGAAGCACCGGCGGGCTACTGGGTTGAGCACTTCGACATCGTCATCATCCGCGAACCGGAGGAAGCGCGCGCGCACCTGCCGAAGGACGCCGCGCGCTGCGCCGTCATCGGCGAAGCGAACGTCGCCGCGCACGGACTGGCGCCGAACAATCCGCAGGCCGTGCTCGACCATTTGCATTGGCAGCGCTCGTACAAGACGCCGTACGAGCTGGCGATGCTGCGCGTGGCGAGCAAGATCGGCGCGCGCGCGCATCGCGCCGCCGAGCGCGCGTTCCGCGAGGGCAAGTCGGAGTTCGACATCCATGTCGCCTATCTCGCCGCCGCGCGACAGACCGACAACGAGCTGCCGTACACGAACATCATCGGCCTCAACGAGCACGCCGCGATCCTGCACTACATGGACCTCGCGCACGCGCCGCCGGCGCACCTGCATTCGTTCCTCATCGACGCCGGCGCGAGTTTCCACGGCTATGCGAGCGACATCACGCGCACGTACGCGGCGCGCGGCGCGGAAGAATTCCAGGCGCTCATCGACGCGGTCGACTCGGCGCAGCGCGGCTTCTGCGCGAAGGTTCGCGCCGGCCAGAGCTATCCCGAACTGCACATCCATGCGCATCACGTACTCGCCGGCATCCTCAAGGATTTCGGCTTCATCCGCATGTCGGCGGAAGGCGCAGTCGAGAGCGGCGTGTCGTCGGCGTTCTTTCCGCATGGCCTCGGCCATCCGATCGGTCTGCAGGTACACGATGTCGCCGGCTTCCAGGCCAGCGACGCGGGCGGCACGATCGCGCGGCCGCCCGGCCATCCCTACCTGCGCACGACGCGCACGCTCGAACCGGGCATGGTCGTGACGATCGAGCCGGGCCTGTACTTCATCGACCTGCTGCTCGCCGAACTCAAGGACAAGCCGGTCGCGAAAGACGTCGCGTGGACCATGGTCGACGCGTTCCGGAAATACGGCGGCATTCGCATCGAGGACGATGTCGCCTGCACGGATGGCGCGCCGGAGAACCTCACGAGCGAGGCGTTCGCGCAAAACGGCTGATACGCAACGGAAGCACTCGCAACAGCCGTTCTCATGCGCCGCCACCGCAAATGCTTTCCCTGCCGGATCGTCGTGATCATTTCGCACCGGCATCAATTCACGTCCTTTCGCGGTATCTGACGCCGACGCGACCGGACGCCACGCCGCCTTGCCGCGTAGCCAGCTGCGTCGACCGGCCAGCATCCGGAAATCTGCTGTCACGTCCGATCGTCGCACGTGACGCGGCAAGCAACGCACACGCCTGCATCGCGTCGCCGGGCAGGCTGCTAATCTCGCGCGATGTCCTCGAGGATCTATCGCTTTGCCGACTACCGCCTCGCACCTGCCGCACGCGAGCTCTGGCAGGGCGACGTGCTGCTGGCGCTGCCGCCGAAGTCGTTCGATTGCCTGGCCTATCTGGTCGAGCATCACGAGCGCGCGGTCGGTCGCGACGAATTGATCAGCGCGGTGTGGGGACGCGCCGACGTCAGCGACGACCTTCTCGCGCAGACGCTGCGCCGGGCGCGCCTGTCGGTCGGCGACACCGGCAATGCGCAGCGCGCGATCCGCACGGTGCCGCGCTTCGGCTATCGCTGGGTCTGGCCGATCGACGCCGTCGAGGTGATTCCCGCCGCGCTGGACGAAGCGGCGCCGGCCGCGCCGGCGCGGCACCCCCGTACATCGCGGCGACGGCGCTGGATCGCCGCAGTCGCCGTGCTGGTCGCCGTCCTCGGCGTTGCGCTGGGCGCGTTCGTCTGGCATCGCGGCGCATTGCCCGTGGGCGCCGTCGCGGGCAGCGGCGGCGTGCTGGTGCTGCCCATGCGCGCGGAAGGCGGCGATGCCGATAGCGCGTGGCTGCATCTGGGTGCCATGGATGCGATCGCCACGCGCCTGCGCGATCGCGGCCGTCTCAAGGTTCTGCCCAGCGAACAGACGTTGCTGGTTGCGGCGCATGATTTCGATCCGACCGATCCTGGCGCACTGCACCGCATCGAGCTGGCCACGGGAGCGCACGTGGTCGTCGCGCCGACGGCAACCTTCGATCGCGCCGAGTGGCGCGTCTTGCTCGATGTTTACGACGGCGCGGGTCTGCGCAGCTTCGTCGCCAATGCGCCCAACCCGCTCCATGCCACGGCAATCGCCACGGATCGCTACCTCGCCAGCCTCGGCCTGGAGACACCGCCGGCCGCGCGCCTGGCGCCGGCGGACATGCAGGTCGAACGCCTGTCCGCGGCCCTGCTCGCCGGCGACCTCGATGAAGCACGCCGCCTGATCGCGGCGATGCCCGACGAGTTGAGGGCGACTCCGGAAATCGCCATGCGCATCGGCCAGGTCGATTTCCGCGCCGGCCGCCTGGACGAGGCCAGGGACGCATTCGCGCGGCTTGTCGATGCCGGCGATTCAGTGCCCGCCGACGTGCGCGTCCACGCCCTGATGGGGCTCGGCAGCGTTGCCGTGCGACGCGGCGATTTCGACGAGGCGCAGCGGCGCTATTCCGCAGCGATCGACGCCTTGAAAATCGCCTCGGCCACGCCCGATCCGGCGCTGCTCGGCATCGCCCATTCGGGCCGCGCGGTGGCGTATTCGGCGCGGCGCAACGTCGACGATGCGCTCGCCGACTTCGGGCGCGCGCGGGTCGAACTCGAGCGTGCCGGTGACCGCACCGGCGCTGCAATGGTCGACGCCAACCTCGGCCTGCTCGATGCCGGTCGTGGCCACTACGCCGACGCCATCCGCGCGTTCGACCGCGCCGTCGCCACGTTCACGCGCTTCGACGTACGCGATGACCTTGCCGCCTCGCTGCTCGGCCGCTGCAAGGCGCATCTCGCCTTGCTCGACGAGGCGGCCGCGGTCGAGGATTGTCGTCGCGCCAGGAGCCTCTCCGATGCGGCGGAAAACCCGATCCTGCGCCATCGCGTGACGACGGCATACGTCACCGTGCTGCTCGCCGGCGGCGCCCTCTCCGAGGCGCAAGGCGTGCTCGACCGGCAGGCCGCCGCCGACGAGAACGATTTCGGCATCCTGCGCGCCACGCTTGCGCTGGAACGCGGCGATGTCGCCACCGCAACGCGCCTGTTCCTGCCGGCTCTCGGCGCGCTGCACGGCGACACCGACGGCGATGCCTCTGCAGCGGTGCAGTTCGCTGTGGCGGCGACGCGTCGCGGCGCACCTGCGCGGCTGCTCGATCTCGCGCTCGATGCGCTGGCCGCCGAACCTGGCGCGTCGCCAGACCGGCAACCGCTGGCCAGCTTCCCACGCCTGCTCGGCGAAGCGCAGCGGCTGGCACTGGCCAACGACAGCGGCGCGTCGGCGGCCTTCCAGGCCGCGCTCGCCCAAGCCGACCATGACGGCGCGCCGCGCGACACCGTGACCGCCGCCGTTGCGTATGGGGCCTACATGCTCGACCGGCACCTGCTCGAGCCGGCACCGTCGCTCGCCGGACGGCTCGAGGCCTATGCCGGTCAGGACTATCGCGCCGCGCGGGCGCTGGCCGCGCTCTACCTGATGCTCGGCAACACCGCGCTCGCCAATGCCGCCAGCAACCAGGCGCAACGCCTGGCCGGCGAGCGCGATCCACGCCTGGCGTTGTAGCGCCTTCCGTAAAAGCCCTGCAGGCCGCCGTTTTGGGCACGTTGTCAACGTGCTTTCAGGGATATTTCAGGCGTGATTCCCCATTGCCACATGCAAGCCGGCGGGCGACGGCACACACTGGCCCAATGCCCGTTCTCGCCATCCTTCTCGTCGCATCGTTTGCAGCCTCGGACGGCCGCTTCGTGGCGCTTGACCTGCCCGGCAGCCAGCTGACCGCACTCGGCGCCGATGGCCAGGCGGCCGCGGGCAGCCTCAGCGGCGAGCGCGGCGGCGGCTTTCGCTGGCAAGCCGGTCAAGGCGCGCGAATGCTGCCCGAGGCGATCTCCGTGCGCGCGATCTCGCCGGACGGACGTTATGTGGCCGGATCCACGCTCGATGCCGACCAGATCGAAGTCGCCAGCTGGTGGGACCGGGATGCGGATGCGCATCCGCTTGCGGGCCTCGCGCATGCGCTCGGTTTCGACCCGATGCCGACAGTGGCCCTGACGGTCGACAACGAATTGCTCCTCGGCGGCACAACGCTCGACGGCGGCGTACATTTTCAGTGGTCGCCCGGACATGGGCCGCAGCGTGCCGCCAGCGCGAACGACACCGCGCTCCCGTCCTGCCAGGGTCGCCGCGCGCCCGTGCAACCGCCCGCGGGACTGGCCGCTCCCATGCGTTTCGTGGCCGCCAATGCCGATGGCAGCCTGTGGGTTGGCCATGCCGGCAATGGCGCGCGCCGACGCGCAGTGATCTGGCCCGGCCACGGCGAGGCACAGCCGCTGGACGCATGGCTGCGCTCCAATGGCGTGGTGGTCCCGGACGACTGGACACTGGTCGCCGCGACCGCCATCGATTCGTCTTCGCGACATGTCGGCGGCTTCGGCCTGCACCACGGGCATTTCGATTCGTTCATCGCCGCGCTGCCGGCGAGTCCTGCGGCCGCCTGTGCCGCCGCACAACCGCCGGTCCGCGCAGCACGGCCCGGCAATCCCGGTAGGAACCCGAAGCCATGAACAGATCCGCGTCGCACCGCTTCACCCACGCCTTCCTCGCCGCCGGCTCGCTCGCATTGCTCGCCGCGGCGCCCGCGCATGCCCAATGGTCAAATTCCGCCGATGCGCCGCTCGTGGTCGCCGACGCCGCCAACGGCCAGGTGCAACCCAAGATCGCGACCGCACCGGACGGCAGCTACTACGTGAGCTGGTTCGACGGCCAGGTCGGCAGCTTCAGCATCTACCTGCAGCACCTGGACACTCAGGGCAACGAGTTGTGGCCGCACGGCGGCGTGCTCGTGGCGACGCGCTCGTACATGTCCACGACCGACTACGGCCTTGGCGTCGGCGCCGACGGCAACGCCTACCTCGCCTACAACTGCTGCGCCAACAACGACGACGACGAACACATCCAGGTCAACCGCGTCGACGCCGACGGCACGCTGCCTTGGGACACCGGCGTCACCGTATCCGCGCCCGCTTCCACCGACCCGGTCTACAACGCCTACGTGACCGCCACCGGCGACGGCGACATCGCGGTGATCTGGAGTGCGGAGTCCGGAGCGCGCGTGCAGAAGCTGACGACCGACGGCACGTTGCTGTGGGCCAGCGGCGGCGTGCCCGTCAGCACCACGACGGCTGGCACGTTCCTCGCCGGCGACGTGCATTCCAACGCGACGGGCGACGTCATTGCTTCGTGGGTCTACCAGGCCGGTCCCTTCCTGCGCGCGCTCTACACACAGAAGCTCGCTGCCGCCGACGGTACCGCGCTGTGGGATCCGGCCGGCGTTCGCGTGTTCGGCGTCGGCGCCGTGCAGCTGGGCTACTACCCGCCGTTCGTCGACGACGGCGCGGGCGGCGGCGTCTTCTACGACTACGACACCACCGCGCTGATGTTCGTGCCGCGCGTGCAGCACGTCGCTGCCGACGGCACGTTGCTGCTCGGCACCAACGGCGTCGTCGCCACGACCGATACGAGCATCAACCACACCGATACCAAAGCCGCCTACAACGCCGCGACCGGCGATATCTACGTGCTCTGGCGCGACAGCTATACGGCCGGCGGCGCCGACTATGACGGCTTGAGCGCGCAACGCGTCGACGCCTCGGGCATGTTGCAGTGGGGCGACACCGGCAAGGTGGTCGTCGAACCGGCCGATTCGACGGATTCCACGCTGTCGTTGTCCCAGCTCACCGCGATGCCGACGGCGGACGGCTTCGTCGCCAGCTGGGTCACCGGCGCCTTTCCCGCGGCCGACAATCCGATCACCGCGGCGCGCATGGATAGCGACGGCAACTTCGTCTGGCCGTCGCAGACGGTCGCCGTCAAGAACCTCCACGGCACGGCGCGCACCGGCGTGACCGCCGCCGCGGATGGCGCGCTCGTCTACGTCTGGACGGACACGACCGGCGGCGACGGCACCGGCCAGATCCAGGCGCAGCGCCTGAACCTCGATGGCAGCCTCGGCGGCAGCGACCGCATCTTCGAGGACGGCTTCGACGGCCCGTGAACAATACCGCGGCGGCACGCCTGAAGGCTGCCGCCGCGCGATGCCGGCGTGGGAGAATGTCGCGTCGTGCGCGGATTTCCCCATCGCCCCGGGGCGCGAGTCCAAGCTTCGGCACGGCAACTGGCCATGGATCCCGCCGCTTGAACATCCTGACTATTGTTTTCTTTCTGCTGTTCTCTGCCTTTTCCTCCATCTTTGCCGAAGCGGCCACGCCCACGCCGGTCGCGCATGCCGCCAAGCCGGCGCGCAAACCGCCGCCACGCGACTCGCGGGTCTACCGCTGGCTCGAGGTCGCCGGCTTCGGCGAAGTCGCGCTGTACAAGCCGCAAGGCCCGGTGCGCGGACTGGCGCTGTTCGCCTCGGGCGACGGCGGCTGGAACCGCGGCGTCACCGACATGGCGCACGAAGCGGCCGCACGAGGTTTGTGGGTCGCCGGCTTCAGCACGCCGCAATTCCTCAAGGCGCTCGATGCGAGCAGCGCGCCGTGCAGCGACGCCGACGGCGCGCTGGCCAAACTCGCCGCCAACCTCGCGCGCGACGTGTCATTGCCGCCAGAACAAAAGCCTTTCATTTTCGGCTACTCGTCCGGCGCAACGGTCGCCTACACCACGCTCGCCGCCGACGCCGGCGAGCGCTTCGCCGGCGGCATCAGCCTCGGCTTCTGCCCCGACCTGCTCATCCACAAGGCGTTCTGCCCGGCCAAAGGCGGCATCACGCGGCACTGGCAAGCCAAGCCGCCGACCTGGGTGTTCGACAAGCACACCACGGTCGATGCGCCGTGGATCATCCTGCAGGGCGAACAGGATCAGGTCTGCGACCCGAAGTTCGCGTCCGAATTCGCCGACGGCCAGAAGGCGGCGCACGCGGTGATGCTACCCAAGGTCGGCCACGGTTTCGGCGCACCGAAGAACTGGATGCCGCAATACGTGGACAGCGTGAAGGCGCTGCTCGACGCGGCGCATTGAGCGCGGCGCGTCGGGGAATCCGGGCGAGTGGCGTAGAATCCGCGCCCGCTTCTTCACGGACGATCCTTCCCCGATGACCGCGACCGAATCCGTCGAACACGCGCCGCCGAAGCACGGCTGGCGCGCGCACCTGCGTTGGCTGGTGCCGTTCGCGTTCCTCGGCGTGGTCGGCTGGCTGGTCTGGCGCGGTGTCGACGAATTCGACCTGCCCGAACTGCAGCGCACGCTGCTCGACGTGCCGACGCTGCCGGCGCTCGGCGTCGCGCTGCTCGCGCTCGCCTCGGTCGCGTTCACCGGCCTCATCGATCTCGTCATCGCACGCTGGCTCGCGCTGTCGATCTCGGCGCGAGAGATGCTCCGGCTGTCCTTCGTCGCCAACGCGCTGGCCAACGCGCTCAACCTCTACGGCACGATGGGTTCAGGCGTGCGCCTGCTCGGCTTCGCCGCGCGCGGCGTCGAACTCGGCCGCGGCGCGGCGCTGATCGGGCTGCAGGTGCTGTCACTGCCACTCGGCTTGTCGGTGCTCATCATCATCACCGTCGCGCTCGGCTCGCGGCCGATCACGCCGAGCGAAACCACGCACTGGCTGGCGATGATCGTGCTCGCCGCCGCGGCGTGCTACCTGCCCGCGTTCTTCGTGCTGACCGGCCGGCGCCGGCTCATGCGCTGGCTGCCGCACGGCAGCGAGCTGCCGCCGCTGCGGCTCAAGATCGCGCTGGCCGCTTTGTCGTTCGTCGACTGGGTGCTCAGCGCGGCGGTGCTTTACGGCTGCCTGTACATCTCCGGCGCGCACGTCAAACCCGGTTCGATGCTCGGCAGTTTCGCCGCGGCGCAGACGCTCGGCCTGCTCAGCCTGATTCCCGGCGGCTTCGGCGTGTTCGACGGACTCATGCTGCTCGCGCTGACCACGGGCGGCTACGACCACGCCGCGGTGCTGTCGGGCCTGTTCCTGTTCCGCATCGCCTACTACCTGCTGCCGCTGCTGTCGGGGCTGTACGTCGGCTCCGGGATGCTCGTCGGCCAGTTGCCCGGCGTCGCGCGCGCGACCGCGCGGCTGCGCGCCCATCCGCTGTTCGGCATGCTCGGCCTGCCCGGCGACCTGCTCGCCGGATTCGGCATCCGTGCGCTGGCGGTGCTGATCTTCGGCGCCGGCGTGCTGCTGCTGTCGTCGGCGGCGATCCCGGCCGTGCACGAGCACATCGTCGTCGTGCGCCAGGCGCTGCCGCTTGCCGCAGTCGAAGGTTCGTACTGGCTGTCGATCCTCACCGGCGTGCTGCTGCTGGGCCTGGGCCGCGGCATCGACGGCCGCCTGCGCGTCGCCTACAACCTCGCCCAGCCCGTACTCCTGCTCGGCGCGATACTCGCGGTGACGAAAGGCCTGCATTTCGGCGAAGCGCTGTTCCTGCTCGCGATCGCCGCGCTGCTGCGCCTGCGCAAGCGCGAGTTCACGCAGCGCGCGATGAGCCTGACCTCGGTGACGACGTTCGCGTGGCTGTCCGGCCTCATCGTCGTCGTGCTCGCTTTCTTCGCCATCGGCATCTGGGCCGTGCTCGGCGACGACAGCTTCGACCTGTGGTACTTCGGCATCGGCGAGCATTCCTCGCGCATCGCGCGCGGCCTGTTCGCAGCGGCCATCGGATTGTTCGGCTACCTCGCATGGCAGTCGTTCGCGGTGCGCCGTCCCGCGCTGAAACTGCCCGACCACGCCGAGCTCGAGCGCGCGCGCGAGGTCTACGCGAAGCACGGCGGCGGCGAATTCGCGCACCTGTCGTTCATGGGCGACAAGTCCCTGTTCTGGTCGGGCGACCACGGCGCGGTCGTCGCCTACGGTTCGGTGCGCGACCGGCTCGTCGCGCTCGGCTCGCCGTGCGGACCGGAAAGCGCGATCAAGCGCGCCATCCTCGACTTCCGCCAGTTCGCCGACGCGCAGGACCGCGTGCCGGTGTTCTACGAAGTGCTCGAACCCGATCTCTCGCTTTACCACGACCTCGGTTTCGACCTGTTCAAGCTCGGCGAACTGGCGACGATCCGCCTGTCCGAATTCACGCTCGCCGGCAAGCGCTGGGAAGACCTGCGCCAGGCGGTCAACCGCTCGACGAAGGAACAACTGGAATTCGAACTCGTCGAACCGCCGTTCGACACCGTGCTCATGACGCAGGTCGAGCGTGTCTCGGACGCCTGGCTCGCCGACAAGGGTGCGCACGAGAAAGGTTTTTCGCTCGGCCGCTTCGACGCGGATTATTTTTCCTGGAGCCCGCTCGCGCTGGTGCGCCGCGCGGGCGAAGTGATCGCTTTCGCCAACGTGCTGCCGCCGTATGGGCCGAACGGCACGGCCAGCGTCGATCTCATGCGCCACCTCGACGACGCGCCGCGCGGCACGATGGACTTCCTGTTCGCGCGCGTCATGCAGTGGGCCAAGGATCGCGGCTACGAGAGCTTCAGCCTCGGCATGGCGCCGCTGTCGGCCGTCGGCGACAACCCGTACGCGCGCATCAACGAACGCCTCGCCGCGCTCGCGTTCCAGTACGGCGGCCGCTTCTACAACTACCAGGGCCTGCGCCGCTACAAGGAAAAATTCCAGCCCGAATGGACCGGCGCCTATCTCGCTTATCCGCGCGGCCTGTGGGTGCCGGGCCTGCTCGTCGACATCGCCGCGCTCGTCTCGGGCGGCTATCGGCGCTTCCTCTTCGGCGGGCGCTGACACCCAACGACCACGACACGCGACGATACCGAGCGGTTATTCCGAACGATCCGCGAGGTAAGCGCCGGTGACGAGATCGGTCAACGTGTAGGGCGCGTTGCGGTCGAGCGTGCGAGAGTGGTCCGCATAAGTCTGCCCCGGTCCGAAATGCGCGTGCGCGGCGAGCATGCGCACGCTGCGCAGGCACAATTCCTGGCGTTTGGTGGCGGCATCGACGATCGAGAAGAACACCGCGCCCTTGCGGCCGAGCTGGATTGCGTAGCAGTCGAGTGCCGGCGTTGCACGTGCGCGCTGCGCCACCTCCTCGACCCAGTTCACGCGCGCGGCGGCGGGATCGAACGTCGGCGCTTCGGCAAAGCGTTGCAGCAGCGCGGCGTCCGCGTCGTCGCCCGCGAGCTTGCGCGCCGCCTCTTGCGCACGCGCGAGCAGCGCGTCGCCGCCGATCGCCGCGAAGTCGCTGCTGGCAACGTAGCCATCGCCGAGATAGTCGACCTCGACGTGCCACGCGTCCGCCGCGGACAGGTCGACGCGCTCGTGCACGAGCCAGCCGACCGTGCTGTCGCCGGGTTCGTCGGCCGTGCCGGAAAACGCGTTGAGCAGGGACGCACGATCGATGAAACGGAAGTGTTGCGGCACGTCGATCGACACCGGCGCGTCGGGAATGTCGACGCTGCCGCCCTGGCGGCGCAGGTTCGCGATCGCGACCGAGCGCTTGACGTGGTCGGCGATCGTGTCGCCGCTGCCTTCCCCGGCGGGCGACACCATCGCCTCGTCGTCGGCCGCGACATGCGGCGGCGCGCGGGAAGCGTTCCAGCCGACGATCGCGCCCCAAAGGCCGAACACGACGAGCGCGGCCAGCAGCGGCGCGCGCGGGCTGTCTTCCTTCTCGCGCCAGTACTTGACGAGCGCGTACAGGCCGGACGGCCAGAACAGCAGCGCGAGCGCGCCATCGAAGGCGCTGCGCCGCCACACGCGCACCACGCCGAGCAGGTAGAACAAGCCGCCGATGATCGGCAGCGCAAGCAGCAGGTAGAGCATCGTGAACATCGGCGCCCCTTCAGAATGTGGCGATGCGTCGGATCTGTTCCTTGCGCAACGTGTAGGTCGCGTTGCCGCCGGAGCGGCGCACCGACAACGTCACCTCGCGCGCGTTGGCGGCGATGATGGTGCCGCGATGTTCGCGCTGGTTGGTCGTGGTGATCGCGACGCGGCTGCCGATCCGCTTGCCGAGTTCGGCGAAGGCAAGGCCCTCGTCCCTGGGATGCGTGACCAGCCAGTCTTCGGTGCCGCTTGAAGGCGGCGGCGCGACCGCGGCGATGACCGGCGCGTCGGTCGCCACCGGATCGGCCGACAGCGAAGTCGCGGCAGGCGTCGCCGCCGCGGCGGGCACTGGCGGCGCGGTCGACTCGGCGAGCATGAGCTCCTCGATGCGCGCCTCGTCTTCCTGCGGCGTGGGCGGCGCGGCGTTCGCCGTCGCGCCGCAGAGCGCGCAGGCAAGGACGCAGACCGCAAGCGATCGTCTGGACATCGAATCTTCTCCCCTGTCACGGCGCCGCGACGCACGCGGCCTGCGAACGCACGCTGCCGCTCGCGGCAACCATCCTAGAACAATGCGCGCCGCCGGAATGCGCAGTGCGCCGCGCTATGGTTTCGCCGGCGCGACCGAGCGCGCGATCAGCGCGCCGAGCGCGGCGTAGTCGCCGTCGTAGTGATGTCCGCCGGGCAGGTCGACAACGCGCACGTTCGCCGGCTGCGGCTTCTTGCAGAAGCTGTCGTCCTCGTCGGCGCCGTGCACGCAGACGAGCGGCGTCGCGGACTTCGCGATCTCCGGGCCGAGCGGCAGCGCACCGTCATGGTGCGTGGAACCGAACCAGTCGCCGACATGGATCTCGAACACCGCCTCGTCGTCGGGCGAGATCATCACGCCGGCGTCGGTGCGCTTGCGCAGTTCGTCGGGCAGGCGGTTGAGGATCACCGGCACGAGGCTCGCGCCGAACGAATAGCCAACGAGCACGAAACGTGCGTCCGCGTCGGCCTTGCCGTAATGCGCCATCACGCGCGCGACCGCGTCGGCGGAAGCCTGTGGCGTCTGCGTGTGCCAGAAGAACTTGAGCGTGGAGAAGCCGATCACGCGCATGCCCTGCGCGGCGAGCGCGTCGGCGATGCCGCGGTCGAGCCCGGCCCAGCCGCCATCGCCGGTGACGAGGATCGCGATGCGGTGCGCGTCGGGCGCGGTCGGGCCGAGTTCGTCGAGCGGCAGGTCGGCGACGTCGTCGGGCAACGCGGGCGCGCTGGCGTCCTGGCGCGCGCGCCATTGCGCGTAGGCGAGGCCGATGTCACCGGCCGCATCGCGCGACGCGAACGGCGGCCAGAGCAAGGCGGCGACGCGCCACGCGCGCGCGAGCTCCACGCCGAGGCCGTCGACGCGCGCGCCGGGCGCGAACGGCCGCGGCCACCACACAAGCGGCATCTTCGCCGCGGGCGCGACGCGGAACGACGCGCCATCGGCCGCGGTCATCGCGCCCGCGTCGCCGGGGCAGATCGATTTCGGAAAGCGCAGCGCCGCATTCCAGCCGAGCGTGACGAGGCCTTCGAACGTGCCGGCCGGCGCCTGCACGGTCATCGCGTACGCGAATGTCGCGCCCGCGCCGTCGGCGACGACGAGCGGCGCGCTGTATTGCGCGATGCCTTCATGGCGCGCGATCCAGTGTGCGACTTCCTCGACGTGGCCGGCCGGATACGAACACTTGTCCTTCTTGATGGCTTCCATGCGCGCAAGATAGGCGCGCGTGTCGATGCCGACGACGAGCGCGCCGCGCCGCGCGATCGCCGCGCCGAGCGCATCGTCGCGCGCGCTCCAGCCGTCGGCGTCGGAAAACAGCAACGCCATGTGCGTGGCCGGCGCAGGCGGGCGCGACAGATGCAGTGTGCCGAACAGGCCGTAGTCGACGGTTGCGGCCGGCGCTGCGGCAGACGGCGGCGTGGCAGGCAAATCGGCGCAGATCGCGGCGCGGGAGACGAAAGCGACGAAGAGCGCGACCAGCGCAAAACGGGCCATCGACCTCATCGCGCGGTCGCCATCAACGCCTCGATCGCATCGGCATCCTTGGGCACGCCGTCGGAAATGACGAGCGGCTCGCCGTCGGTGACGACGACGTCGTCCTCGATGCGGATGCCGATGCCGCGGTACTTCGCCGGCACGCCCTTCGCATCCGGCGCGATGTACAGGCCCGGTTCGACGGTGACGACCATGCCCGGTTCGAGCACGCGGTATTCGCCGTCGACGCGGTAGTCGCCCGCGTCGTGCACGTCGAGGCCGAGCCAATGGCCGGTCTTGTGCATGTAGAACTTGCGGTACGCATGTTCGCGCAGGTTTTTATCGAGCGACCCATCGAGAAGGCCAAGCCTGACCAGGCCGCGCGTGATCACGCGCACGGCGGCGTCGTGATAGGCGTCGAATGGCCGACCCGCGCGCACCTCGTCGATGCCTGCACGCTGCGCGTCGAGCACGATGTCGTAGAGCGCGCGCTGCTCGGGCGAGTAGCGGCCGTTGACCGGGAACGTGCGCGTGATGTCCGACGCGTAGCATTCGAACTCGGCGCCCGCGTCGATGAGCAGCAGGTCGCCGTCGCGCAACGGCGCATTGTTCGCGCGATAGTGCAGCACGCAGCCGTTCGCGCCACCGCCGACGATCGGCTCGTAGCTCGGCACGGCGCCGTGCTTGCGGAACACGTGCAGCAGCTCCGCCTCGATCTCGTGCTCGTTCATGCCCGCGCGCGTTGCCTGCATCGCGCGCACGTGCGCGGCGGCCGCGATCTGCGCGGACTTCTTCATCAGGCGCAGTTCGCCGCGCGACTTGTACAGGCGCAGGTCGTGCAGCAGGTGCGACAGCGCGACGAACTCGTGCGGCGGCCGCGCGCCCTGGCGCATCTGCGCACGCACGCGGTTGACCCACGCGATCAGGCGCAGGTCGAAATCGACGTCGCGGCCGAAGTGGTAGTAGACGCGCTCGCGGCCTTCGATGAGACCGGGCAGGATGTCGTCGATGTCGTCGATCGGGAACGCATCGTCCATGCCGAAGGTGTCGACCGCACCGTCCGTGCCGGCGCGCGGGCCGTCCCAGCGTTCGCGCTCGGCATCGCGTTCGCGGCAGAACAGGATCACCTCGCCCACGGCGCGGCCGGGCACGAGCGCGAGCACGGCGTCGGGCTCGGGAAAGCCGGTGAGATAGTGGAAATCGCTGTCCTGGCGATACGGATAGTGCGCGTCGTTGTTGCGCACCCGTTCGGGCGCGGCGGCGACGATGACGATGGCGTCGCTCCCCGCCATGCGCATGAGCTGTTTGCGGCGTCTGGCGTGTTCGCGGGGTTCGATCATTCGATTCGGCGGCGTGGAGGAGATGGGCGAATCGGCGCTGCGACGGCGCCCGCGACAATTTACCACTTCGGCCCGCGCGAACGCGGTTTGGTCAGTGCACGGAACGCGCCGCCGCACGGCGCGCGGCCTGCACATGCCGATTCAGCAGCGCGACGGCGGTCTGCACGAAGGCGAGCACGTCGTTGAACGAGGCCTCCTCGTCGTCGTCGCTTGCCGCGCGCGTGGCGGAGATCGTGCCGAGATCGCCGAGGATTTCCTCGCCTTCCGCGGACAGGTGCGCGCTGGCCGCGCCGGCGCCGAGACCGAACCCGCCGAGGAAGCCGCGGCACCATTCGACGAGCGCCCGCGCGCGCTGCTTGAGCGGTGCGGCCGGTGGCGGCAACAGCGGCTTGAGTTGCGCCGGGTCGCTCGCGAATTGCGCACGGGCACGCTCGAACAGGTCGCGCAGGGCCGGATCGGCTACTGCACCATCGACGCCCGGGGTGATCTCGAGACGAGCGAGCCAATCTTCGGCGTCCGCGCGACCGCCGGCGCACAGGTAGCCGCTCAGCGATCCGTGCAGTTCGCTCGCCGCAGTGCCGGCTTGCAGGCGGGTCAACGTCTGGGTGAAGGCAGCGTATTCATCGGATGATGACATGGCGTCGTCCCGGGAGATTCCGCGACAGTCTAGCGGGTGGCGCCGCTGCGTCTCGCGTGGCGCCGCGTCGCGCGTTTACACTGGCGCCTCAACCACAGCAGACATACCGTGCCCGCGCCAGCCATCGCGTCTCAACCACGTCGACCCGGACTGCGATGGCGCCTCCGGGCCGCGCTGCTCGGCTGCGCCTTTGCGATTGTCGCGCAGGCGCATCCGTCGGGCGCGGACGCCATGCTGCGTGAGTTCTATTTCCAGACCACGGGCATCGAACAGGGATTGGCCGGCAATACCGTAGGCGCCCTCCTGCAGGACCACACTGGCTATCTGTGGATCGCCAGCGATGGCCTGCAACGCTACGACGGCTACCGTTTCGTCAACTACACGCAGCCGGAGGGCGAGAACGCCGCGCCGATTGTCGCGACGGCACTGGCCGAAGACGCATCCAATCGCTTATGGGTCGGCACTTTGGGTGATGGCCTGCTGAAACTTGCGCCTGGCGCGCGCGCGCTGGAAAAGGTCGCTGCCATCCATGCCGCGAGCGTGCATGCGTTGCTCGTCGACCCGGCCCGCGGCCTGTGGGTCGGCAGCGAACGCGGCATCCTGCTCGTCGATCCCGACACGGGTGAATCGCGCCGCCATTGGTCGCTGCCGAACGCAGGCCCGATGCGCATCCTGCACCGTTTTGCGCTGACGTCCGATGGCGCGCTCTGGATCGCCGCAAGCGATGGTCTGTGGCGCCTGGATCCGGATGCACCAGCGGCCCAGCGCATCGACGCATCGCATATCCTCTCGGCGGGCACCCTGTTTGTCGACACCGCTGGACGGCTGCGCATCGGCACGCCGGACGGCCTCTACGGCATCGACGGCCAAGGCCATGCACAGCGCGTGTGGCCAGTCGAAGGCGGATTCCCGGTGACCGCGGTCGCCGAAGACGCGCAGCAGCGGCTCTGGCTCGGCGTGCCTGGCCAAGGCATCGCGATTCTCGACGCGGACGTCAAGCATGCGCGCTGGTTGCGTCCTGATCCGTTGACGCCGGGCAGCCTGAGCGATGCCGACGTGACGCTGCTGATGCTCGATCGCTCCGGCCTGCTGTGGGCGGGCACGCACGATCACGGCCTGAGCCGCACCGATCCCGCCGGTACGCCGTTCCGCTACGTCGCCGATCGCGGCAACGCGGATTCGATCGACGTGAATGGCGTACTCGCGCTCGCCGCTGGCGCGGGCGGCGACCTGTGGGTCGGCGAGGCCGGAGGGCTCAAGCGCTACCTGCTCGACGAAAATCGCTTCGAATACGAAAGTCGCGTCACCGTGCTCGACGACGGCCGCCCGCGTGCGGCGCAACCGATGCCCGCGGTCACCGCCATCGAAGCAGCCGATGCAGGGCGGTTCTGGGTCGCCACGGCCCTGGGCATCGGCCTGTTCGATCCGTCGGTGCATACGCTGGCATTGCTCACGGAAGCCGGCGCGGAGCGCGCGCCCCTGATCAATGCGCAGCCGCACTGCCTCGTCGTCGGCAGCGGAAGGCGTCTGTGGATCGGCACGCTGCGCGGTGGCTTGGCCCGCTATCGGATCGATGACGGCCAATGGACGCAATTCCGCCATGACCCCGCGCACAAGGACGACGGACTGGGCAGCAATACGGTGTTCGCCATTGCCGAAGACCGCAAGGGCCGGGTGTGGGTCGGCACCGCGAACGGACTCAATCTCGTCGATCCGGAGAGCGGCGCGTTGCGCCTGTTCCGCCATGTGCCGGACGACGTCCACTCGCTGTCGTCCAATGCCGTATTGTCGATTCATGAAAGCGCCGACGGCCAGATGTGGATCGGCACGCAATCAGGCCTCAATCGGCTCGAAACGCTCGATGCGGAACACGCGCGCTTCTCGCGCTGGCCGCAGGGCGGCGACATTGTCAGCTCGATCCAGGCCATCGAGGACGACGGCCTCGGCCGGCTGTGGCTCGGCACCAATCGTGGCCTCGCCTCGCTCGACACCATCAGCAACACCTGGCAAAGCTACGGTTCGGCGCAAGGTGTGCAGGGACTCAAGTTCAGCTCCGGCGCAAGCGCCCGCCTGCGCAACGGCGAACTCGCATTCGGCGGCAGCGACGGCATCAACCTGTTCCGCCCGCAGGGCGTCGTGGGCAGCCGCTTCGCAGCGCCCGTGGTATTGACCGCCGTGCAGATCGGCGCGAGCAACGCCGTGCCGGCCCGCGAAGACGATGGTCATGTTCGCATGCGCGCCCGCGACGGCGTGGTCCGTTTCGAATTCGCCGCGCTCGACTACGCAGTGCCCGAGCGCAACCGCTTCGCTTACCAGCTTGAAGGGTTCGACGAACGCTGGATCGAGGCCGGTTCGCGCCATGAGGCGGTCTACACGAACCTTGCATCGGGCAGCTACGTCTTCCGCGTGCGCGGCAGCAACCGCGACGGCTTCTGGAGCCCGGTGATCGCGCGCGCCGATCTCGAAGTGATACCGCCCTGGTGGGGCAGCCTGGCGGCAAAGACGGCCTGGCTCCTGCTCGGGCTCGCCGCCGTATTCGCGCTGCTGCACGCACAACGCATGCGCCACCGCGAGACGCTGCTCCATCATCGCGACCTGCGCGACCGCGAAGATCGCCTGCGTCTGGCGCTGTGGGGCTCCGGCGACGACTTCTGGGATTGGGACCTGATCAGCGACCGTTTCGTCATGACCGGGTCGCGCGAACTCTTCACGAACGACGGCACGAACACCGACAGTCCGTTCCGCCACTGGTTCCGCGAGCACGTGCATCCCGATGATCTCGCCTACGTGGAGCAGCACCTGGACGCGCACAGCCGCGGCGATGTGGAAACCTACGAGGCCGAATACCGCCTGCGCACCCGGGACGGAGACTGGGTCTGGATTCTCGCGCGCGGCAGGATCGTCGAACGCGATGCACATGGCCAGCCCCTGCGCATGTGCGGCACGACGCGCAACGTGACCGCCGAACGCGCCGCCGCACAGGAACGTCGCATCGCCCACGAGGTGCTGCGCAGCATGGGCGAGGCGGTCGCGGTGACCGACCTCGATTTCCGCTTCACCACGATCAACCCTGCATTCACGCGCATGACAGGCTGGACGCAGGACGAAATCCGCGGTCGCCCGGCCTCGCTGCTTGATTGCGCGCGCCAATCGGGCGACGCCTATCGCGATTTGCGCGAGAAGCTCATTGCAAGCGGCCAGTGGCGTGGCGAACTGTGGCAACGGCGCAAGGACGGCGAGGAATTCCTGAGTTGGTGCGAGGTGCTCGAGGTATGCGATACCGGAGGCGCGCGCACGCACTTCGTCGCCGTCATCACCGACATCACCGATCGCAAGCGCGCCGAGCAGGAACTGCGCTATCTCGCCAACTACGACGCCCTCACCGGTTTGCCCAACCGCTCCCTGCTCGTCGAGCGCATCGACCAGGGCATCGAGCGCGCGCAGCGCAATGAAGGGCGGCTCGCGGTGCTGTTTCTCGATCTCGACCGCTTCAAGCACGTCAACGATTCCATGGGCCATGCCGCAGGCGATTCGCTGCTGCGGGCGGCCGGCGCGCGCTTGCGCCACATCGTCCGCGGCAACGATTCCGTCGCGCGCATCGGCGGCGACGAATTCACTCTCGTGGTCGAGGACATCGAGCACGGCGGCGATGCCGAAGTCGTCGCCGGCAAGATCCTCGCTGCGTTCGAGGAACCTCTCGAACTCGACAACGGCCAGGAAGTGGTGATTTCCGCGTCGATCGGCATCAGCCTCTATCCCGACCATGCGGACGCCGCCAAGGACCTGCTCAAATTCGCCGACACCGCGATGTATCAGGCCAAGGAACATGGCCGCCGCACGTGGATGGTCTATATCGAGGCGATGGACGCTGCCGCGCGACTGCGCGCAATGACCGTGGCGGCAATGCGCAAGGCGCTCGAGCGCGACGAGTTCCAGTTGCGATATCAGCCAAAGATGTCGCTGCATGACGAACGCATCACCGGTTTCGAGGCGCTGCTGCGCTGGCGCAGCGCCGAAATGGGCGACATCTCTCCGGGCGTTTTCATCCCGATCGCCGAGGAAACCGGCATGATCGTGGAGATCGGCGACTGGGTGATCGAGCAGGCCTGCCGTCAGCTCGCGCGCTGGCGCGACGAGGGCCTCGTCGACGTCGCGCTGTCGATCAACCTGTCGGTCGCGCAGCTCATGCATGCCGACCTCGTGCGGCGCCTGTCCGACGTGCTCGCCGCCCACGACATCCCGCCCTCGCTGCTCGAACTGGAACTGACCGAAAGCATGGTCATGGCCAATGCGGAACAGTCGATCACGATGTTGCGCCGGCTCAAGGCGATCGGCGTGAGCCTGGCCATCGACGATTTCGGTACCGGGTATTCGTCGCTGAGCTACCTCAAGCGTTTGCCCATCGACGCGCTCAAGATCGACAAGGAATTCGTCGGCGACCTCACCTCCGACCCGGACGACGAGGCGATTACCGCGACCGTGATCGCGATGGCGCATTCGCTCGGCCTCAACGTCATCGCCGAAGGCGTCGAGCATGTCGAACAGGTCAACTACCTGCGCGAGCAGGACTGTGACGAGATCCAGGGCCACTGGCTGTCCGAGCCGCTGAAACCGGAGCAGTGTCCCGCCTTCATGCAGGCCCACGCGCAGCCGCCCGCGGCACGCGCGGGCGGCGTCGAAACGGCGCATCGCTGAGCCGGCTTGCTGCGCCGCGACGCGCCCGTCGCGCGCTGTCTCTGCCGTCGGAATCCCGCTATATTCGGCGGCATGTCCGCGCTCGACCAAAGCCTTTCCGCCATCGACGAGCGCGTCGACCGCCTGCTCGCGCTGTGCCGCAGCCTGCAGGAGGAAAATCGCAGCCTGCGCGCGAGCCAGGAACTGCTCGTCGGCGAACGCGCGCAGCTGATCGCGCGCAACGAGCAGGCGCGTTCGCGCGTGGAAGCGATGATTGCGCGGCTCAAGTCACTGGAGCAGAGTCAGGCATGAGCGAAGGCGAACCGATCAAGGTCGTCATTCTCGACCGCGAGTTCCACGTCGCCTGCGCGCCGGAAGAGCGCAACGGCCTGCTTGCGGCCGCGCGTCATCTCGACGAGCGCATGCGCGAGATGCGCGAGGCCTCGCGCACGCTCGGCGTCGATCGCATCGCGATGCTTGCCGCACTGAACTTCTGCCACGAGTTGCTCGAGGCGCGCTCGCGCGAGAGCAACGTCGACCAGGCGTTGGCAGAAAAACTGCAAGCGATCAATCTCAAGCTTGAACGCGCGTTCGCGCCGTCACTACAATAGCCGCGGGTGTCCTCTGCGGTGCCCGGCAGCGCACTCTTACATATTGCCTTGTTCCTATAAACGACCCCGGGACGGCTCCACGCCGCCGTTGTGCAAGTCCGCCGCGAGCGGAAAGCCTTGAGACGACGTCGGCCTTCCCACCTGATCCTTGGGATCAAGGTCGTTCGATGCGCACCGGCACACTGGAGGACATCCGCTTTTCTTTTGCGATCGTCCTTGATCGCCGCTTCGGTCCATTGCGACCCCAGGACGCCTTGCCGTGACTTCGGACAGTCCAGAGCGGCCGTCCATGGCCGCACTCTTCATCGACAGCACGCTTCGATGCCGCGCGGCCATTGCGTAGGGAAAACTACCGATCGTTTGCTTGTCTCTTTTGCGCGCACGCGAAACGCGATGCTCGAAAAACGGTATCGAACGCGGCGCATCGCGGCTACGGCGTTCGTGGGAAAATCCGGCGCATGACCGAACCGATCACTAGCGCCAATCCGCGTGCCGCGCTGCGCCGCGACCTGCGCGCGCGGCGCGCTGCGTTGTCCGCGGCCGAGCGCGTCGCCGCGGCGCAGGGCCTCGTCGCGCAGGTCGAGCAGGTGCCCGAATTCCTCACCGACCGGCGCATCGCCGGCTACTGGGCAACGGCGGGCGAATTGCCGCTTGCGGCGCTGATGGCGGGCGTACTCGCGCGCGGCCAGCTCTGGCATCTGCCGATCGTCGCCGATGACGGACTGCTGCGCTTCGCTCCGTGGCGCGTCGGCGACGCGCTCGCGCCGAACCGCTACGGCATTCCCGAGCCTGTCTGCGCGATCGAGCGGACGCTGGCGCCGCAGGACATGGATGTCGTGCTCGTGCCGCTGCTCGGCTTTGATCGTCGTGGCCATCGACTCGGCTTCGGCGGCGGCTACTACGACCGCAGTTTCAACTTCCTGCACGGCCGCGCGGACGTCGGCAAACCCGTGCTCGTCGGTATCGGCTACGCGATGCAGGAAGTCGGGCGCTTCGACGCGCAACCGTGGGACGTGCCGCTCGACTACGTCGCCACCGAGCGCGAACTGATCGATCTCACCCCGCCGCCGTCGTGAATCGCGCCGCGCGCTGATACAGTCGCGGCTCCGGAAAGCAAAGCGGATGCGGGCCATGCGCTACTGGCTCATGAAAAGCGAACCCGACGTGTTCTCGATCGACGACCTCGAGCGCGTCGGCGTCGAGCCGTGGACCGGCGTGCGCAACTACCAGGCACGCAACTTCATGCGCGACGGCATGAGCGAAGGCGACGGTGTGCTGTTTTACCACTCCAGTTGCGAAGTGCCCGGCGTCGCCGGCCTCGCTCGCGTGGTGAGCGCGACCTATCCGGACCCGACGCAGTTCGAGCGGAAGAGCGAATACTTCGACGAAAAAAGCACGCGCGAGAGTCCGCGCTGGATGCTCGTCGACGTGCGCTTCGAGCGCAAGCTCGCGCGCACGATCCCGCTCGCCGAGCTCAAGGCGCAGCCGCGCCTGGACGGCTTCGCGCTGCTGCAACGAGGCAACCGGCTTTCGATATTGCCGGTCACCAAGGCGCAGTGGAACGTTGTGCTCGGCATGGAATAGACACAACAACGGAAGCGAATACGCATGAGCCAGGACGAGGAAAAACGCAAGGCCGCACGCGCGGCGATGCGCTACGTGGAGCCCGGCATGATCGTCGGCGTCGGCACCGGCTCGACGGTTGCGCATTTCATCGATGCGCTCGCCGAGCGCCGCCACGACATCGCCGGCGCGGTGTCGAGCTCGGAATGGTCGACGCAGCGGCTGCGCGAGCGCGGCATCGAGGTGCTCGACCTCAACGCGGCCGGCGAACTGCCGCTCTATGTCGACGGCGCCGACGAGTGCGACGGCACGCGATGCCTCATCAAGGGTGGCGGCGCCGCACTCACGCGCGAGAAGATCGTCGCCGCGGCGTCGAGAAAATTCGTCTGCGTCATCGACGCGAGCAAGCGCGTCGACGTGCTCGGCAAGTTCCCGCTGCCGATCGAAGTGATCCCGATGGCGCGCAGCTACGTCGCGCGCGAACTCGTCAAGCGCGGCGGAACCCCGGTCTGGCGCGACGGCGTCGTCACCGACAATGGCAACTGGATCCTCGACGTGCACCACCTGCGCATCGCGCAGCCGGTCGAGACGGAATGCGAATTCAACCAGATCGCCGGCGTCGTCAGCGTCGGCCTGTTCGCGACGCGGCGCGCGGACGTGGTGCTGATCGGCGAACGCGAAATGGCGTGATGTCCTGTTCCCGATTCGAGTCCGTTCGATCCGCCTCGCCGCCCCGTCACGAACTGCGTTGACGCGTCCCGATAGCTTGAAGCGGGTCCGAAACGCGCCTGTCCGACAGCGGTGTCCGGCAGGAGCGCTCTTTCTCGTTGAAGAGTGCAATGCCACGGGGGAAAACCAATGAAGTCGAAATCTTTCGCGCCAATACGACAGGTCCAGCCGCGAAACCAGCTGGCCACGGCGTTGCTGTGCGCGCTGGCGTCGGCTTCGGCCGCATCGGCAACGACGCAGCCGGACGCATCGTGGATCCGCGTTCGCACCGAAGCGTCGCGACGCGTCTTCCCGGCGTTGCCCGCGGCACGCAAATCCTCGCGCGACGCCGCGGCCGCAAGTCCGCATGCGACCGCCGTCGTGAGCAACTGCGATGACGATGGCGTGGGCAGCCTGCGCCAAGCGGTCGCCGGCGCGGCCGACGGCGACACGATCGACCTCACGCAGTTGCAGTGCTCGACGATCACGCTCTCCACCGGCGCGATCGAGGTCGACCTCGATGATCTCGCGTTCCAGGGACCGGGCCGCGACCGGCTCGCGATCGACGGCGCCGGCCTCGATCGCGTGTTCATCCATCCCTATGGCGGCACGCTCACGTTCCAGGCGTTGACCATTCATAACGGTCGCGACCGCGCCACCGGCTTCCACGTCGCCGGCGGCGGCTGCATTGCGTCGGCCGGTTACGTGCAGCTTTACGACTCGATCGTGCGCGACTGCTACGCGGGCGGCGAAGGCGCGTACGGCGGCGCGCTCTACGCCTACTCGCTGACGATGGCGAACAGCACGCTGACCGGCAACCATGCCTACGGCATCCACGACAGCGCCGGCACTGCGGCATTCGGCGGCGCCGCGTTCGTCTATTCGTTGCAGGTTTCCGGGAGCACGATCAGTGCCAACCTCGCCGATCATCGCGCGAATCCCGGGTTTTCCAGCTACGACATCGGCGGCGCTTTCGTCGCCGTCACCGGTGGCAGCATCACCGGCTCGACGATCGACCACAACGTCGCCGATGGCCGCGCCGGCGGGATCGCCACTTTCAGTCCGCTCGCCGTCGCCAACAGCACGGTCTCGGCCAACACCGCGCGCACCGACATCGCCGGCGGCCTTTTCCTGCGCTGGCCGTCGACCCTGCAGCTCGACAGCAGCACGATCACCGGCAACGTTGCCGCGTCCAATGGCGGCGGCATCTGGCTCAATGCGCCCTACAGCAGCATCCGCAGCAGCATCGTTTCCGGCAATTCCAGCGACGTCGGCAACGCCGACAACCGTTATGGCGCCGCACGTTCGATTTCCGTCATCGGCTCGAACAATCTCATCGGTACGGCGTCGGAACAGATCGAGCTGCCAGCCGACACGCGCAGCATCGACCCGCAACTCAAACCGCTGGCCTGGAACGGCGGTGTCACGCGTACCCACGCGCTGTCGCCCGGCAGCCCCGCGATCGACACTGGCAGCAATCCGCTCGGTCTCGGCACCGACCAGCGCGGTGAGGACTTCCCGCGCATCCATGGCGCGGCGCCCGACATCGGCGCGTACGAGACGCAAGCGAGGGATTTCGAACCGCCTCCTCCACCAACGCCCGTACCGACGCTGTCACGCGCGGCGCTCGGTGCCCTGTTCGCAGCGCTGCTCGGGCTGGTATTGCGCACGCGCCGATTCCAAGCTCGACCGCCATCGCCGGACCGGCCGCGTCGCTAAAAACGGCATCGGAAACTCGTGCGACTCACGCCGGGGTTTGGGGCGTGGCGGGGCGTACGCCGAGATGCAGGCGCTCCAGCTCAGCCAGCAGCGAACGACTCCTCGCGACGAAACCAGAGCCCAAAAACTGCGGAGCCTCGAGGAATCGACGCGTTCGCTCGAGTCAAGGCAACACCTCGAATGGGTCGATCTCCAAGAAGACTAGGCACGGCCACATGCTCCGCAGGTTCTACCTGGCGGCGCCGTAGCCGCCGACATCGCGAGCGCATCGGATTTTTTGGCAAAAGCCTGTACTGCAGCCTTGGTGTCCGCTCGCTGCGAACGGACCCGTTACGAACGGCTCCCATCGAAACCTGCAGGCACAAAAAACCCCACGTTTCCGCGGGGTTCTTGTTTTTCTGGACTTCCTCGGAACCGTCTGGAAGTCGAATTGGCTGGGAGACTAGGATTCGAACCTAGATAAACGGAGTCAGAGTCCGTTGTCCTACCGTTAGACGATCTCCCAATAAGGACGGGATTGCGCGGATGCCACGGCGAGGCCGTCTGAACTGGCTTCCGCATCCCCGGGCCGATGGACTGGCCCGACGCTTCCGCCGATGGCGGAAGCGCGTGGATCGATCAACGCTTGGAGTACTGCGTAGCGCGACGGGCCTTGTGCAGGCCGACCTTCTTGCGCTCGACTTCGCGCGCATCGCGCGTCATGAAGCCGGCCTTGCGCAGCGGCGACTTGAGCGTTTCATCGTACTCGACGAGCGCGCGGGCGATGCCGAGGCGGATCGCGCCAGCCTGGCCGGTCATGCCGCCGCCTTCGACCGTGACGAGCACGTCGAACTTGTCCTGGTTCTGGGTCAGTTCGAGCGGCTGGCGCACGATCATGCGCGAGGTCTCGCGACCGAAGAAGTCGTCGAGGGCCTTGCCGTTGACGGTGATCGCGCCGCTGCCCTTGCGCAGGAACACGCGCGCTGCGGAGGACTTGCGACGGCCGGTGCCGTAGTTCTGCGTGATTGCCATGTCTTGTTACGCCTTGATGTCGAGCGTCTGCGGCTGCTGTGCCGTGTGCGGATGGTTCGGGCCGGCGTAGACCTTGAGCTTGCGGTACATGGCGCGGCCGAGCGGGTTCTTCGGCAGCATGCCCTTCACGCCGATCTCGATGACGCGCTCGGGGTGACGCGCGAGCATGTCCTTGAGCGAGGTCGTCTTGAGGTTGCCGACGTAGCCGGTGAAGCGGTGGTAGTTCTTGTCTTCCAGCTTGTTGCCGGTGACGGCGATCTTTTCCGCGTTGACCACGACGAGGTAGTCGCCGGTGTCGACGTGCGGGGTGTAGATCGTCTTGTGCTTGCCGCGCAGACGATGGGCCAGTTCGGCGCACAGGCGGCCGAGCGTCTTGTTCGTGGCGTCGACCACGTACCAATCGCGTTTGACGCCGTCTGCCTTGGCGCTGATCGTGTTCATATCCGTAATACTCTGGCTGAGCGCCGCGGAATCGGGGCGCGTCGAAATCGAGGGCGCGGGAGGATAGCCGAAGCTCCGACCCATGGCAACAGCCACGGCTGCGCTGTGAACTGCGAATGATAGCATGAGTAGTGTGCCCGCTCACCCTTCCGTCCGCATCGCCGAACCGCCCCTGCGCGAACTCATCGACGCCTGCGTCATGTGCGGCCTGTGCCTGCCGCACTGTCCGACGTATCGCCTGGCCGGCAACGAGGCCGAATCGCCGCGCGGGCGCATCGCGCTGGCGGCGGGCCTCCTCGACGGGGCCATCGCGGCGGATCCGGCGACGCTGATCCACCTCGACCAATGCCTGGGCTGCCTGTCCTGCCAGGCCGTCTGCCCTTCGCAGGTGCGCTACGAGGAGATCCTCGTCGGCACGCGCGCGCGCCTGAACGAGCTGCGCGCGCCCTCGCGCCTGCTCCGCGCGCTGCGCGACCCGCGCCTGCTCACGCGCGCGGCACGGCTGGCCGCGTGGACGCGCGCGTGGCGCTGGCTGCCGCGGCTGGCCGGCCTTTTTCCGCGCGCGTCCGTGTTGCACCGTCTCGCGCAGGTCCAGCCGATCGTCCCCGACACCCTGCAGCTGAACAAGTTGCCGGCCGCTGCGACGAAACGCAGCCGCGTCGCGCTGCTGCGTGGCTGCGTCGCCAGCGTCCAGGACCGCGATACCCTGCAAGCCGCGCGATACCTGCTCGAAGCACTCGGTCACGAGGTCGTCGAGACCGCGCCCGGCGAGTGCTGCGGCGCGTTGCCGCGTCATGGCGGCGACAACGCCGGCGCCGCACGCGTCGCCGCCGAAACGCGGCAGACACTGGAAGCCAGCGGTGCCGAGGTCGTGCTGACCTGCGCCAGCGGCTGCCACGGCGACCTGCGTGACCAGGTACGGCCGCGCGGCGTACGCGTCGCGGATGCGCTGGCTTTCCTCTTCGAGGACGCACGCTGGCCCTCGCTGCGTTTCCGCGCGCTGGACAAGCGCGCCGCCCTGCACCTGCCCTGCACGCAGGTCAACGTGGTCGGCAACGTCGGTCAGCTCCGCGCAGCACTCGCGCGCATTCCGGGGCTGTCGGTCGTGGACCTGCCGTCGCAACCGCGCTGCTGCGGCGCTGCCGGCAGTTATTTCATCGAAAATCCCGCGATCGCCGACGCCTTGCGTGACGAAAAACTCGCTCAAGCCGACGCGCTCGCCCCCGACCTGCTGCTGACCACGAACGTCGGCTGCCGCATCCACCTCGGCAACGGCCTGCGCGAAACCGCATCCCCGCTCGACGTCGTGCATCCGCTGGCGCTGCTCGCGCGGCAGCTGGACAATGCCCACCCATGACCGTCCGCACGCTCTCGCCGCTCGACCGCCTGCTCATCGAGGCCGAGCGCGCGCTTGACACCGTTTTCGTCGCCACGCCCGCCGCACGCGAGCCGTCACCGGCCGGCGGGATCGCCGACCCCGTGTTCGATGACACCGCGCGCCGTCACGCCGCCGGTCTCATGCGCATCAACCACGTCGGCGAAGTCTGCGCACAGGCGCTGTATTTCGGCCAGGCTGCGGTCGCGCGCGACGCGACGCTGCGTGCGCATCTGCTCGAAGCCGCAGCGGAGGAAACCGATCATCTCGGTTGGTGCGGGCAGCGCCTCGATGAACTCGCCAGCCGGCCGAGCCTGCTCAATCCGCTGTGGTACGCGGGCGCATGGGCGATCGGCGCCGGCGCGGGCCTGATCGGCGATCGCCTCAGCCTCGGCTTCGTGGTCGAGACCGAGCGCCAGGTCGAGGCCCACCTGGGCGAGCATCTGGAAGCCCTGCCCGACGGCGACGAGCGCAGTCGCGCGATCGTGCGCCGCATGCAGGCCGACGAGGCGCGGCATGCCGAAAACGCGCTCGCGGCGGGCGCGGCCCCGTTGCCGAAACCGCTGCCTTCGCTGATGCGTTTCGCGTCGAAGGTGATGAAGACGGTCGCGTACCGGCTGTAGCGCGCCATCGTCGATTCCGGCAAGGCAAATGAAAAGGGCGCATCGGTTCGACGCGCCCTTTCCAGTTCCGCCTGTTGCCGTCGTCAGGCCAGGTTGCGCCCGTGGAACAGTTCCTCGATCTCCCGCCTGAGCAGCTGCTCGATGCGCTGGCGGTCCTTGAACGAGAGGTCGTCGGCCTGCGCCTCGAACAGGTAGGTATCGAGGTCGAAGTCCTTCACGTGCATCTTCGTGTGGAAGATGTTTTCCTGGTAGACGTTGACGTCGAACATCTCGTATTTCTGGCGGATGTGCTTGGCCAGGTAGTCCTGGATCGAATTGATCTTGTGGTCGATGTAGTGCTTGCGTCCCTTCACGTCGCGGGTGAAGCCGCGCACGCGGTAGTCCATCGTCACGATGTCGGACTCGAAGCTGTCGATGAGGTAGTTCAACGCCTTCAGCGGCGAGATGACGCCGCAGGTCGCCACGTCGATGTCGGCGCGGAATGTCGCGATGCCGTTGTGCGGATGCGTCTCCGGATACGTGTGCACCGTGATGTGGCTCTTGTCCAGGTGCGCGACGACGGCGTCGGAAATCATGTCCTTGCCGAGCTTTTCGACGATCGGGTGCTCGGAAATGAGGATCGTCACCGACGCGCCCTGCGGGTCGTAATCCTGGCGCGCGATGTTGAGGATGTTCGCGCCGATGATCTCGGCGACGTCGGTGAGGATCTGCGTCAGGCGGTCGGCGTCGTACTGCTCGTCGATGTACTCGATGTAGCGCTGGCGCTGGTCTTCGGACACCGCGTAGCAGATGTCGTAGATGTTGAAACTCAGCGCCTTGGTGAGGTTGTTGAAGCCCTGCAGCTGCAGGCGCGGAATCGGCTTGACCACGGCGGATACCTCGAGGAACGACGGACGAAACCGGGCGCCCGGCCCGGGGGCGGCGGATTATGGGCCATGCGTCCGTGCGATGAAACCGCCGATGGCCTGCGCATTCCGCCGAACGCTTCTGCGACCCTGTTTACAATTTGCAATACTATGGTGCATTCAGCCTTCGCGGGCTCGCAAAACACGGGCTCGCCGTGTGTTCCGCGGTGGCCCCAGCGTGGGAAGAGGTGCTCGTGGAATCCCAAGGCAAGATCGCCGACTTTCGTTACAACCTGCAGCGCGAGGTCAACCGCGTGCAGGCGCCATCGATGCTCGTGCCCGACCGGGCCGCGATGGAGCGCTTCCTCGGCGCCTGCCACCGCCGCCGCTACGCCAGCAAGACGGCGATCATCCGCCCGGGCGATTCGGCCAACATCCTGTATTACGTCATCGACGGCTCGCTGACCGTTTCGTCCGAGGACGAGGAAGGCAACGAGCTCATCCTCGCCTATCTCAACCGCGGCGAATTCATCGGCGAGATGGGCCTGTTCGTGGAGACGCCGCGTCGCGAAGTCATGGTCCGCACGCGCACGCCGTGCGAGCTCGCCGAGATCAGCTACGAGCGCATGTTCGCGCTGTTCGAAGGACCATTGCGCGAGGAATGTCCCAAGGTTCTGTTCGCGATCGGCTCGCAGCTCACCAACCGCCTGCTGCACACCTCGCGCAAGGTCAGCCGCCTCGCCTTCATGGACGTGACCGGCCGCGTCGCCAAGACGCTGCTCGACCTCATCGAGGAACCGGACGCGATGACGCACCCGAGCGGCAAGCAGATCCGCATCTCGCGCCAGGAAATCAGCCGCATCGTCGGCTGCTCGCGCGAGATGGTCGGCCGCGTCCTCAAGCAGCTCGAGGAGCAGGGCATGATCAGCGTCAGCGGCAAGACCATCGTCGTGCTCGGCACGCACTGAACGGCATGGGCACGCGCGACGCCCGCGTCGACGCCTACATCGCCAAAGCCGCGCCGTTCGCGCGGCCGACCCTCGAACACCTGCGCGAACTCGTGCACGCGACGTGCCCGCAGGTCGAGGAATCGATCAAGTGGAGCGCGCCGTTCTTCCTCTACCGCGGCGGCATGTTCTGCCACATGGCCGCGTTCAAGCAGCATTGCGCGTTCGGCTTCTGGAAGTGGAAGCAGGTCGTCGGCGAGGACGCGCCCGAGGACGCCATGGGCCAGTTCGGCCGCATCGAAAAGCTCGCCGACCTGCCGCCGAAGAAAGTCATCGCCGGGTACCTGAAAAAGGCGATGGCGCTCAACGAGGCCGGCGTGCCCGCGGCGACGCGCACGAAACGCGCGCCCAAGCCCGAAGCCGCCGTGCCACCCGATTTCGCCGCCGCGCTCGCATTGAAGAAACACGCGAAGGCGCGCGCGGCGTTCGATGCCTTCAGCCCGAGCCAGCGGCGCGAGTACATCGAATGGATCGACGAGGCCAAGCGCACGGCCACGCGCGAGACGCGCATCGCGACCGCGCTCGAGTGGCTCGCCGAGGGCAAGTCGCGCAACTGGAAGTACGAAAAGCGCTGAGCGGCACACGCGATGCCATTCTTCATGACGCCCCTTGCCGTGCGTCATCCAGCAGACGGCTTCGCCGTATAAGACGGCTCTCCTGCCGTTTTCCAGCAGGCGGGTCGACGCGCATACAGGTCGCTGCCGCGACAATTCACGCTTCGCACGACGGAGCATTGCCATGACCCGCCACGTTCCCGCCCGCCGCATCGAAGACGACGGCCGTTCGCTTGGCGATCGCCTCACGCGCACGATCCTCGACATCGCCGGCCGCATCCCGGAAACCGGCGAACACAAGGCCTCGGGCCCGCACGAACGTGCGCGCGCGATCGCCGCAGCCGCCGCGAACAAGACCGCGCTCGCCGCCGGAACGCTGGCGCTGCCGCCCGGCCCGATCGGCTGGCTGACGATCGTGCCCGAGCTCGCCGCAATCTGGCGCATCCAGCGCCAGATGGTCGCCGACATTGCCGGTGCATTCGGCGTCAGCGCGGAGCTGACGCGCTCGCACATGCTCTATTGCCTGTTCCGCCACGCCGCCGCGCAGGCGCTGCGCGACGTGACCGCCCAGGTCGGCGCGCGCCTGCTCATCCAGGACGTGCCGCTGCGCGCGCTCGACAAGATCGCCGCGAAGATCGGCGTGAACGTGTCCAAACGCTTGGCCGGCCGCGGCATCGCGCGCTGGCTGCCGGTCATCGGCGCGCTCGGCGTCGCCGGCTACGCCTACTACGACACCGGCCAGGTCGCACGTACCGCGATCGCGCTGTTCTCGGGCGAAGAGGCGCCGTCCAAGCGCCGCGCCAGCCGGGTGCGGCGCACCAACTGACTCGGCGCGGCAATGCCGCCTGCTACCATGTCGGCATGTATCTGGAGTACTACGGGCTGCGCGAAGCGCCTTTTTCGATCACGCCCGATCCGCGCTATGTCTTCCTCTCGGACCGCCACCGGGACGCACTCGCGCACCTGCTCTACGGCATCGGCAAGGGCGGCAGCGGCGGCTTCGTGCAACTCACCGGCGAAGTGGGCACCGGCAAGACCACGCTGTGCCGTCTGCTGCTCGAACAACTGCCCGAGAACACGCGCATCGCGCTCGTGCTCAACCCGAAATTGTCGCCGGTCGAACTCGTCGAAACGGCTTGCGAGGAACTCAAGCTCGACATCGACGGCAAGCGCGGCAGCCTCAAGGCGCTGACCGACACGCTCAACACCTTCCTGCTCGACGCCTACGCGCAGGGGCTGCGCATCGTGCTCATCGTCGACGAGGCACAGAACCTGTCGACCGAATCGCTCGAACAGGTGCGCCTGCTCACCAATCTCGAAACGCCGACGCAGAAACTGCTGCAGATCATCCTGCTCGGCCAGCCGGAACTGCGCGAGCTGCTCGAAAGACCCGAGCTGCGCCAGCTCGCGCAGCGCATCACCGCGCGCTACCACCTGACGCCGCTCGACGCACCCGAAACGGAAGCGTACGTGCGCCACCGCATCGCAGTCGCCGGCAGTTCCAGGAATCCGTTCTCGCGGCTCGGCCTGAAGGCGCTGTACCGGCGCTCGGGCGGCGTGCCGCGCCTCATCAACATTGTCGCCGACCGCGCGCTCATGGCAGGCTTCGCGCGCGAGCAGGACAGCCTCGGCGAACGCCTCGTCGACCGTGCCGCCGACGAAACCCTGCCGGGCCATGCGCGCTACTGGCTGCGCCGCCACGGCCCGTGGGCGGCGCTCGTCGTGTTCGCGCTCGCCGGCGCCGCGGCGACCTGGGCCTGGCAGCATCGCGCGCCGACGTCGAATTTCGTGCCGGAAAAGCCCGCCAGGACGGCGCCGGCGCCCACGGCCGACGCTGACGCCGGCGCCGAACACCTGCGTACCGCGCTGGCGTCGTCGCCCGACACCGCGCTGATCGCGTTCACGCAACTGCTCGCGCGCTGGCAGGTCAATGCGGACGATGTCTCCGTACGCGAGGCGTCGCGCTGCCCGGCGCTCGTCGCGCCGGGCCTGGCCTGCCTGCGCGGCCGTGCCTCGCTGGACCAGCTCGCGCGCTTCGACCGTCCGCTGATCCTGTTGTTCGGCAAGGCGCCGCACGAGACGCACGCGATCCTGCAGGGCGTCGGCAAGGAACGCGTGCGCATCGACCTCGCCGGCCAAAGGTATGAACTTGCGCGCGCCGCCGTTGCCCAATTGTGGACGGGCGACTTCACCGTGCTCTGGCGCGTGCCGGCCGACATGCCGGCGCGCCTGGACCGCGGCGCGGATGGCCCCGGCGTGGCCTGGGCGCTCGATCGCCTGAAGACCTTCGACGGCGGCGCCGGCGCCACGCCGGGAGCGACCTTCGACGTGGCCATGCAGGCGCGCGTCGAAAAGCTCCAGCAGGCCTACGGTATCCGCGCCGATGGCATCATCGGCCCGGAGACGCTGTTCGCGCTGTCGGCGCTCGACGATGCCGGACCGCACCTGTCGCGCACGATGGACTGAAACCGCTTTCGACCCGGACCTTTCATGTCGTTGATCCTCGAAGCCCTGAAGAAATCCGAGCAGCAGCGCCGCCTCGGCGAAGCGCCGAACCTCGGCACGCCGATCGTGCTCGCGCGGCGCCGGCGCAGCCTGCTGCCCGTGCTCGCCGCGGCCATCGCCATCGCGCTCGGCGCGGGCTGGTACCTGCTGCGCGACAAGCCGGTCGCCGAACCGGGCAGCGCGAACGTCGCGAGCGCGCCAAAGGCGCAAACCGCGCACGAAAACGCGCCAACCCCGGCGCGCGCCGCCGCACGGAAACCGGCCGACAGGAATGCCGCCGAACAGGGACGGCTCGCCGTGAACATGCCGCCACCGCACTCGCCGCCCGCGCGCAGGGACGTCGCCGTCGACCAGAAAACCACGCCGATGGTCGCGCCGCCCGTGCTGCCGGGCGTGCCGCCACGGCAGGATCGACCCGGCTCGTTCACGCCGCCGCCGGTTCCGTCCGCCGCGATCAGCGCAACGAGCACCGGTGCGGGCAAGCCGCATGACCGGCCGGAACCACCCGGTCCGGCATCGCCGCTCGAGCAGGCGCAGAAGCCGGCTTCGCCCGCGGCACAACCCGCCGTCGCTCCCGCCCCTGCGGCGCCGAAACCCGCCGCGCAGAAACCAGCGCTGCCGTCAGTGTGGGAACTGCCCTATGCGACGCGCAAGGACCTGCCCGCGATCGACCTGACCATGCATGTCTATTCCGACACGCCGGCCGACCGCTTCGTCGTCGTCAAGGGCGAGCGTCATGTCGAGGGTGACCAGATCGCCGATGGCGTCATGCTCAAGCAGATCACTGCCGACGGCATGATCCTCGCGTTCAAGGGACAGGACTTCACCTTCCCGCGCGACAGCCGCTGAGGCGCGCCGAATGTTCGTCCACCTGCCCAGCCGCCGTCGCGCCGGGCCGCCGTGGGCGACGCTGTTCATCGTCGCCGCCTGCGTCGTCGTGTTCCTGTGGCTGGCGACGCTCCCCGCCGCCGAGCGCGCGGCGACGATCGCGCGCTGGGGCACGGTGCCGACGACCCTGTTCGACAGCAATGCGCCGTGGCTGCAGCAGATCCTCGAACTGCGCGCGGCGCGCCTGGTCACCGCGATCTTCATCCACGCCGACTGGCTGCACCTGACCGGCAACCTGCTCTTCCTCATCGTGTTCGGCGTTTCCGCCGAGCGCGCGCTCGGCTCGGCGCGGTTCCTGCTCATGTTCGTCGCCGGCGGTGCGCTCGCCAACCTCGTCGGCGCGCTGACGCTGCCCGGCACGAGCGCGCCGATCATCGGCTCGAGCGGTGCGGTGTCGTCGGTGGTCGGCGCCTACCTCGCGCTGTTCCCGCGCGCGCGACTCGGGCTCGTCCTGCCGCTCGGCGTGTTCCTCGAATTCGTGCGCATCCCGGCGATGCTGCTGATCGGTTTCTGGGCCGCGCTGCAACTGCTGTTCACCTACGTCGGCCCGGCCTTCGGCGCGGTCGCGTGGTGGACGCACATCGCCGGATTCCTCATCGGCATCGCGCTCGCGCTGCTGTCACGACCGGCGATTGCGCGGCGACTGCGGCATTGAATGCCGCAGTCGCGCCCTGCGCGATCAATTCCTCGACTGCAACTTCGACAGCAGGCGCAGCAGCTCCAGGTACAGCCAGACCAGCGTGACGACAAGCGCGAACGCGCCGTACCACTCCATGTACTTGGGCGCGCCGGCGCGGACGCCGGATTCGATGAGGTCGAAGTCGAGGATCAGGTTCAACGCCGCGATGACGACGACGACCGCGCTGAAGGCGATGCCGACGCCACTGCTCGCGCCGATGAAACCGATCGAGTGGCCAAAGAAGCCCATCACGAAATTGGCGAGATACAGCAGCATGACGCCGCCGGTCGCGGCGACAATGCCGAGCTTGAACTTTTCGGTGGCGCGGATCAGGCCGCTGCGATAGGCCATCAGCAGCGCTGCCATCACGCCGAAGGTCAGCCCGACCGCCTGCATGACGATGCCGGGATAGCGCGCATCGAACACCGCGGAGATCGCGCCGATGAAAACGCCTTCGACGAGCGCATACAGCGGCGCGGTGATCGGCGCCCATTGCTTCTTGAACACGGTGGCCAGCGCGAGGACGAGGCCGCCGATAGCGCCGCCGATCATCAGCGGTGCGAGCGTGGCGACGCTCTCGGGGCCCGCGTACCGGCTCCAGCTGAACATCGCGCCGACCAGCGCAAGGATCAGCAGGAACGCGGTCCGGTTGACCGTGCCTTCGAGCGTCATCACGCCGTCGCCGGAAACGACGCGGCCGCTGCCGACATCGAGGAAGGTGTTCTGGTTGAGTGCCGGATTGCCGCTTTGCATGATGTTCTCCTGCAGGGATTCACACGATCCTAGCTGTCGGCGCAACGTATTGCACCCGTGACGGACCGCCGCGGCGATCCGGTGCGAATCTTCCCGGCCACGGCGTCGTTTCTCGGCACACATGCAGCGCTGGATGCGCGAAACTTCCAGTCGAATCCCCTTGAAAGAAGCTCACCATGCAAATCACCGTCGAAACCACCGTGCGTGCGCCGATCGATGCGGTCTGGCACGCCTACACCACGCCTGCGGACATCATGCAATGGAACGCTGCATCCGACGATTGGCACACGACGGCCGCGAACGTCGATCTGCGCAAGGGCGGCGCGTTTTCCTCGCGCATGGAGGCGAAGGATGGAAGCATGGGATTCGACTTCGCGGGCACCTACACCCGCGTCGTCCCCAACCAGCTCATCGAATACTCGTTTGGGGATCGTGCGGCGACGGTCGAATTCGGCGAGGTCAAGGACGGAACCCGCGTGCGGGTCACGTTCGATGCGGAATCCACGCATTCCGTCGAGCAGCAGCGCGATGGCTGGCAGGCGATCCTCGACCGCTTCGCACGTCACGTCGAAGCGGATCGCTGACGCGAAACGCCGGCGTCGAAAGATCTATTGCAGCTTTTCCCCGAACCTCTGCAGGCGCGGCTGCCAGTGATCCTTGATGTCGGCGGACACGAGGATGCGCTCGGCACGTGCGATCAGCGCCGAGCGGGGTACGAAGCCGATGTAGCGCGAATCTTCGCTGTTGTCGCGATTGTCGCCGAGCATGAGGTAACTGTCCGGCGGGACGACGATGGGACCGAAGTTCGACGCGGAAAGCCTGCCCGGCAGCCATTGCACGCGGCGGTGCGAGCCGGCGACCGATTCTTCCTCGAGCTGCGCGGCAACGCCCTGTTGCCCGACATGGGCCGCGCCTTCGCTGCCCAATGCAACGTAGTCCGCTTCTTCGTCGTTGATGAACAGACGATTGTCACGCATCGACACGCGATCGCCGGGGATGCCGACCACGCGCTTGATGAGTCGCGTGCCGTCTTTCGGCGACGCGAACGTGACGATGTCGCCACGCTGCGGGTCGCCCATGTGCGCAAGCACGATGTCGCTGAGCGGCAACTTCATGTCGTAGGCGAGGCGGTTCACGAAGACGACGTCGCCTTCGACGATGGTCGGCCGCATCGATGCGGTCGGTACGGGATTCCAGTCCGCGATCGCGCTGCGGAACACGCCGAGCAAGAGCAGGAAGCCGATCGTTGTGCGGTTCGAAATCAGCCAGCGTTTCATGATGCTCTCCGGTGTCGTACGTGCGGAAGGGTTATGGCTCAGCCTTTTTTCGCGCCGGCAACAGGCGAGCGCAGCGCCAGCGCCTTGAGCGCATTGAGCGCCTCGTTGAGCGCGTAGTCGTGCGGGGCGTCGCGGCGCACGGGCGCCGCCTCGTCGTGCTCGCCTTCGCTCGAACCCTTCAGATGGTTGGGCAGATCGCGTTCGCCGAAGGAAAGATCGTTGTCGTCGGCGCGCACGCTGAGCGAGAGATCGGCGAGCGCGATGTCGGGCTGGATGCCCGCGGCCTGGATCGAGGCGCCGCTCGGCGTGTAGTAACGCGCCGTGGTCAGCTTGACCGCGCGTTCGTTGTCGATCGGCAGCACGGTCTGCACGGAACCCTTGCCGAACGTGCGGCGCCCCATGATCAACGCGCGGTGGTTGTCCTTGAGCGCGCCGGCGACGATTTCCGCGGCGGAAGCGGTGCCGTTGTCGACGAGGACGACAAGCGGCGCGCCGTCGAGCAGGTCGCCCGGCGTCGCGCCGTAACTGGCATCGGCCTGCTTGAGCCGGCCGCGCGTGCTGACGATGACGCCGCTGTCGAGGAAATCGTCGGCGATTTCGACTGCGGCGTTGACGAGCCCGCCGGGATTGCTGCGCAGGTCGAGCACGACGCCGCGCAACGGACCCTTGTTCGCGGAGACGAGCTTGCCGAACTGCTTGCGCAGCTGCGTCGCGGATTCTTCCTGGAACTGGCTGATGCGCAGGTAGCCGAAGCCGGGTTCGAGCAGGCGGCCGCGCACGCTGGCGACGCGGATCGCCTCGCGCTTGAGCGTGATGTCGACGGGCGTGGTCTGCTTTTCGTGCAGCACGCTCAGTGTGATCGACGTGCCGGGTTTGCCGCGCAGGCGCGCGACGGCGCCGTCGAGGTCGTCGGCCTGCACGGCCTTGCCGTCGATGCGCACGATGATGTCGCCGGCGCGGATGCCGCCGCGCTGCGCGGGCGTGTCGTCGATCGGTGCGATGACGCGCAGCGTGCCGTCGACCTGGCTCACTTCGAGGCCGAGTCCGGCGTAGCTGCCGGTGGTGTCTTCGGTGAGGCCGGCGAGCGCTTCCTTGTCGAGGTATTCGCTGTGCGGATCGAGGTTGGAGAGCAGGCCCTGGATCGCCGCGCGCATGAGGCGGCGGTCGTCGACGTCGTCGACGTAGGCCTGCTTGACGAGGCTGTAGACCGCCGTGAAAGTCCGGATGTCGGCGATGTCGACCGCATTCTTCGGCGCAGGCTTGTCGGCAGGCGCCACGGCTTTCGCGGGCGCCGCGTCCTCGTCGCCGCCATCGTCGGGCGGATCAGCAAACGCGACAGCCGTGGAGAGCGCAAACAGCGAAACAAAGGCAAGCAGGGGACGCATCGGCTTTCCGGCAATGTCAGGCGAGGCGTCGAGTGTACGGCAGCGACGCGCACGCCTTCGACCGCGTGCGACGTCGAACGTTCAACGCATCCAGGCGCGCGGGTCGATCGCCTGCCCTTTCGCGCGCAGCTCGAAGTAGAGGCCCGGCGTTTTCTGGCCGCCGCTGGCGCCGCTGGTCGCGATCGTGTCGTCGGCGTCGACCCAGTCGCCGACATCCTTGAGCAACGTCTCGTTGCAGCCGTAGAGACTGAGATAGCCATCGCCGTGGTCGACGATGATGACGAGGCCGTACCCGCGCAACCAGTCGGCGAAGGCGACGCGACCGTGGGAAATCGCCCGCACCGGCGTGCCGCTTTTCGCCGCGAGCAGCACGCCGCTGCTGCGTCGGCCACCGTCGTCGCTGCCGAACGCGGAGACGATGCGACCTTGCAGCGGCCAGCGCAGCCGGCCGCGCCGCGCGGCGAACGATTCCTCGCCCCTGATCTGCTGCGGGATGTCGGCGAACACGTCGCGCAGGCGTTCGAGCAGGCTCGAAAGTTCGGTTTCGTTGCGGCCCAGGCTCGCGATTTGCGCGCCTTGCATCTTGAGTTTGCCTTCGAGGCCGGCGACGAGTTTTTCGCGTTCGGCGCGCTCGGTTTCGAGACGCGCGCCTTCGGCATTGCGCGCCTGTCGCGTGGCGGCGAGTTCGGCGCTGGCGGCGTGGATCGAGTCCTCGACCTCGACGAGATGACGCATCTCGCCGCGCAGCGCGTCGATGCGCTCGACCTGCGCGCGCTGGAAGTAGCGGTGATAGGCGAGCACGCGCGCGATCGCGGCGACGTCGTCCTGCTGCAGGAGAAGCTTGAGTTCCTCGTGGTTGCCCAGCGCGTAGGCCGAGCGCAGCAGCGTGGCGAGATCGGCCTTGCGTGCGGCGAGTTTCGTTTCGAGCGCGGCGCGCTCGTGACCGAGGTCGTCGAGACGCTGCTGCTGCGCGACGAGTTTTTCGTCGAGTGCGCGCACGTCCTTCGCAACCGCGGCAAGCGCGAGCTCCTTCTCGCGCAACGCGCGCGTGGCTTCGTCGCGTTCGCCGGTCGAGGCGCGCTGCTGTTCGGTGAGCGACTTGATCTGCGCGCGCACATCGGCGAGCTTTTTCGCGGCTTCCGCTTCCTGCGCCTTGCGCTGGGCTTCATCCGCGTCTTGCGCGTGCGCGACGCCCGCGAGCGCGAAGGCCGCGAGGAGAACGAACAGCAGGCGCGGCGCGCGACGCACTCAGGCGAAGTCGACGAGGCTGCGGCCGCTCATCTCCGGCGGCTGCGGCAGGCCCATGAGCGCGAGCGCGGTCGGCGCGAGGTCGCGCAGCGCGCCCGGCTGCAGCGCCGCCGCACGGCCGACGTAAACGAGCGGCACCGGGCCGACCGTGTGCTGCGTGTGGGCGATGCCGTTCGCGTCGACCATCTGTTCGAGATTGCCGTGATCGGCGCTGACGAGCATTTCGCCGCCCGCGGCACGGATCGCGGCCTCGATGCGGCCGAGCGCGACATCGACCGCTTCGGCCGCGGCGATCGCCGCTGACTCGATGCCGGTGTGGCCGACCATGTCCGGGTTGGCGATGTTGCAGGCAATGAAATCGAAGCGTCCCGACGCAATCGCGGTGACGAGCTTGTCGGTGAGTTCCGGGCAGCTCATCTCGGGCTGGAGGTCGTAGGTCGCGACCTTCGGGCTCGGCACGAGGATGCGTTGCTCTCCCGCGAACGGTTCCTCGCGGCCGCCCGAAAAGAAGAACGTGACGTGCGCGTATTTCTCCGTCTCGGCGATGCGCAGCTGCGTCAGGCCGAGGCCGGACAGGTATTCGCCAAGCGTGTTCTTCATCGACTGCGGCGGATACGCGACCGCTGCATCGGCGACGAGATCCCTTTCGTATTCGGTCAGCGTGACGAAGGCAGACAGTTCGACCACGCGCGGCCGCGCGAAGCCCGAGAAATCGCGATCGACGAAGGCGTGCGAGAGCTGGCGCGCGCGGTCGGCGCGGAAATTCATGAAGACGACGGCATCGCCGTCCTGCATCTTCCAGTCTCGCGCAACGACGGCGGGCTTGACGAACTCGTCGTTCTCGCCGCGCGCATACGCGGCGTCGAGCGCGGCGAGCGCACCATCGAAGAACGGCGCCTTGCCGTCGGCGATCGCGTCGTAGGCAAGCTGCACGCGGTCCCAGCGCTGATCGCGATCCATCGCGTAGTAGCGGCCGCTGACCGTGGCGATGAACGCGCCGGGCACGCCCGCGCACTTTTCCGCGAGCAGTCCGAGCGACGCGCGCGCGCTGCGCGGCGGCGTGTCGCGGCCGTCGAGGAACGCGTGCACGGCGATGCGCGGCACGCCGCGGCGCGCGGCGAGGTCGAGCAGCGCGAGGATGTGCCGCTCCTGGCTGTGCACGCCGCCCGGCGAGACGAGGCCGAACACGTTGAGCGTGCCGTCGGCGGCCCTGGCCGCGTCGCACGCATGCACGAGCGCGGGATTCGCGAAGAAACTGCCGTCGGCGATCGCGGCGTCGATGCGCGTGAGGTCCTGGTAGACGACGCGGCCCGAGCCGATGTTCATGTGGCCGACTTCGGAATTGCCCATCTGCCCGTCCGGCAGGCCGACGAACTCGCCGTGCGTCTGCACCAGCGTGTGCGGGTACTCACGCAGCATGCGCCGCCAGTTCGGCAGCTTCGCCTCGGCGATCGCGTTGTGCGCGGCGTCTTCGCGATGGCCCCAGCCATCGAGGATGAGCAGAAGGACGGGTTTGGGTCTGGCCACGTGCGGATCCGGCGCAGCGAAAACGCAATCGTAGCCGATGCGCGGCTTTAAACGCTTTCGCGCCGGCGCGCATCCCAGCCTTCGTCCCCAACCGGAGCCATGCCATGCAAAAACTCTTGCTGACCCTTTCCACCGCCGCTGCACTGTCGTTCACCGTACTCGCCTTCGCCGACGGCGGCAACGTGCACCGCGTCAACGGCTCGATCCATATTCAGGCCGGCCAGGACGCGGGCGACCTGCATGCCGTCAACGGTTCGGTCGATGTCGCCGACTCGGCGCACGCGCAGTCGATATCGACCGTCAACGGCGACATCGAACTCGGCAAGCAGGCCAGCGCCGAGTCGGTCAAGACCGTCAATGGCGACGTCGAACTCGAAGACGGCGCGCGCGTCGCAAAGAACGCGCAATCGGTGAACGGCGCGATCAGCCTCGGCAAGGGCGCGGACGTCGCCGGCTCGGCCGGCAACGTCAACGGCCGCATCACGCTGGTCGCGGCGCACGTCGGCGGCGGCATCCGCACCGTGGCCGGCGACATCGACATCGGCGCCGATTCACGCGTCGAAGGCGGCATCCTCGTCGACGAACCGCACGGCCATTCGTCCGAATCGCGCGCGCCGCGCGTCGTCATCGGCCCGCGAGCCGTCGTCGACGGCACGCTCGAATTCCGCCGCGAAGTCGAGTTGTTCGTGAGCAGGAGCGCGAAGGTCGGAACGATCAAGGGCGCGACGGCGAAGACGTTTGACGGCGACAAGCCGTAGCGCCCAAAAAGCCGGGCGCTTTTCGATGTCGCGCCGGAACGGCGCGATGGATGGCGGTACCAAAAAACGGCGGCGCCGCAAGGGCGCCGCCAACGACGGAGGATGCTCCGTCCGTGGAGCGCGCGATGCTTCCGTTGCGCAAGCAGTCTGCGCAACACGCGTCGCATATGCCGAGACGGCGCGCACGCGGCTTGGCCGGAGCGCCTGTCCGGTGCGAGCCGCTACTTCGCCTTCTTCGCCAGCGCCTTCTCGACGCTGGCCTGCGTCATCGGGTGATAGCCGGACCTGGCCTTGGCGTAGACCTGCTTCGCAAACGCGAGGCCGTTCGGCGTCTTCGCCAGTTCCTCGTAGATCGGCACGATGAGGTAGCGACGGCCGATGCGCGTCATGTACTTCGCCATTTCCGTGCGCGCCGGGCGATAGTCCGAACGCGCGGCGGCGAGATACCAGCGCCGCGCGATCTCCGCGTTCGGCGAGCCGTTGAGGTGCCACGCGGCATCGAGCCCGGCGAGCTGCTTCGCGGTGAGCGTGGGCGGCAGTCCGTCGAGGAAGAACATCCACTCGTGCGTGTTCCAGTCCTTCGCGCCGAGGTCGATCGGCTTGCGCGTGCCGGCGAGCCATTCCTTGCGCGCGGCGTCGATCGCGACGAGGCGCGGCGAGGTCGGCATCGGCGCATCGGCCGGAATGCCGCCTTGGTAGATCCATGCCTTGACCTCGTCCAGGCTCATCTTGCCCGGGTACTTGTCGAGCAGGTTCGGCTTGAGCCAGTCGAGCATCTGCTCGGTGGTGATGCTCTGGAACGCGAAATGGTCGAAGTAGCCGCGCAGGTACGCATCGAACGCCTCGCGACCGAAGCGTGCCTCGAGCGTGCGCAGCAGCCACGCGCCCTTGACGTAGGCGAAGTCGGAACCGGCGTCGTCGGCGTCCTCGACATCGGGCACGAGGCGCTGCGCAGCGGGTTTGGTTTCCTTGATTTCGCGGCGCAGGTCGTCGGCGGCAGTAATGAATTCCTCGTCGGCCTGCGCCTTGCCGTAGACGGCTTCGACGATGCGATTCTCGACGTAGCTGGTGAAGCCCTCGTTGAGCCACATGTGCTTCCACGCGGCATTGGTGACGAGGTTGCCCGACCACGAGTGCGCGAGCTCGTGCGCGACGAGCGAGACGAGGCTCTTGTCGCCGACGAGCACGGTCGGCGTGGCGAAGGTCAGGCGCGGATTTTCCATGCCGCCGAACGGGAAACTCGGCGGCAGCACGAGGATGTCGTAGCGGCCCCAGCGGTATGGACCGTAGAGTTTCTCGGTCGTCTCGATCATCTTCTCGGTGTCGGAAAACTCCTTCGCCGCCTTCTCGACGACGGAAGGTTCCGCGTACACCGCGCTGCGCGGACCGGTTTCGCGCACGGCGAGATCGCCGACCGCGATCGCGAGCAGATACGACGGGATCGGCTGCTCCATCGCGAAGCGGAAATCGCCGTCGAGCGGATGCTTGACGTCGTTGTTCGCGCTCATCACGACGCGCAGCGCCTTCGGCCCGGTGACGTGCGCGGCGTAGGTGAAACGCACCGCGGGCGTGTCCTGCAGCGGCACCCAACTGCGCGCGTGGATCGATTCGGATTGCGAGTACATGAACGGCTGCTTCTTGCCCGCGGTCTGCGCCGGCGTCATCCATTGCAGGCCGGACGCTTCGGGCGACGTGCGATAGCGGACGCGCACCTTCGGTACTTGTGCGTCGAGCGCGATGTGCAGCGCCGAACCGAGGATCGCGTTGCGCGGATCGAGCGTCCACTTCGCCGCATGCGCGGCGCCTTCGGCGTCGATCGCCTCGACGTTCTCGATGGCGAGGTCGCGCGTATCGAGCACGAGTTCGCGCGCCTTCGGATCGTGCCAGTCGAGCGCGAGCTCGGCCGTGCCGGCGAGTTCGCGCTTGCCGAAATCGACGGCGAGGTCGAGCGCGAGTGATTTCTGCGTGACCCTGGCCGGCTCGGCGTAGCTGTGCGGGTCGCGCTCGGCGGCACTGGCGGACGCGGCGAGCACGAGCAGGGCCGCTGTGGCGATGCGCATCATCATGCGGGTTTTCCTCGGGAAGCGGAACGGATCGCGGATTGTCGCCGATCGGGCGAGACTTGTACTTGAGCCCTCCCCTTCAAGGGGAGGTTGGGTGGGGATGGTGTTGATTCGACATTGCTACATGCGAACACCATCCCCCTCCAAACCTCCCCCTTGAAGGGGGAGGCTTCAAAGCGAGACCGCATCAATTCAGCGCACCGCGCCGTCGTAGAACGCGTCGAGGTCGCCCTTGAACTGCTTGAGCGCATCGACGTTGAGATAGACCATGTGCCCCGAAGGGTAGTAGACGAAATGCAGGTTGCCGCGCAGCGACGGATCGAGCTGCATGTGCGAAAGGTCGTATTCGGTCGCGAAGAACGGCGTGGCGAGATCGAAGTAGCCGTTCGCGGAGAGCACCTGCAGTTTCGGATTCGTGCGCATCGCGTGGGCAAGGTCGCCCGCGACGTAGGGCACGCGCTGCGGCTGGCGCGAACCCGCGCTCGCATGCTTCCAGTCCCATTCGCGAATGATGTCGTGGCCGGTCGTGTGATAGGGCGTGTCGCCCGCCCACTTCAGGGTGTCCTGCGCGTAGCCGTTGAACGCAGCCGTGAACGCGCCGCCGATCGCGGCATCGGAGGCGTCGTACTCGGGATTTTCGCCTGCGGCATCGAGGTCGATGCCTTCGTAACGGCCGTCGTAGCGGCCAACCGTGCGGCGCTGGTCGCGCAGCAGTTCCTTGCGGAAACGGCTCTGGCTCACGCGCAGGTTCGATTCCTTGAGGTATTGCGGCGACAGGCCGGTGAAATACGCGAGCTTGTTCGCGACCGCATCGAGTTCGGCGGCGGAAAGGTTCTGCCCTTTCCCGAGCGCGCTCGCGTAGTCGCCGACAGCGAACGCGCGCGCTTCGTTGAGGAAACCCTGCAGGTCGGCGGGCTTGTTGGCGACGCGATCGTGGTACCACGCAATTGCGGCGTAGGTCGGCAGCGCGCCGATCGCGCTCTGGTCCAGGCCCGGCGAATTCGCGCCGTAGTTGAGGATCGATGACAGCAGCACGACGCCGTTGAAGGCCATGCCCTGCCCCTGCAGCCTGTCGACCAGCGCAGCCGAGCGCGTCGTGCCGTACGACTCGCCGAACAGGAACTTCGGCGAGTTCCAGCGCCGGTTGATCGTGACGTAGCGCGTGATCGCCTTGGCGAACGCGGCGAGGTCTTCGTCGACGCCCCAGAAATCCTTGCCCGCGCCCTTGCCGACGGGCTTCGACCAGCCGGTGCCGACCGCGTCGATGAAGACGAGATCGCTGCGATCGATGAGGCTGTATTGGTTCGGCGCAAGATGGTACGGCGGCGGCGGCGTCGCTTCCGCGCTCGCCGACTCCACGCGCACGGGCGCGAACGAACCCATGTGCAGCCACACGCTCGAGGAACCGGGTCCGCCGTTGTAGAAGAAGGTGACGGGCCGCTCGCGATCGCCGCGCCCGCGCTCGGCCGTGTAGGCCACGTAGAACACGCTCGCGTTCGGCTTGTCGTCCTTGTCGCCCTCGATCAGCAACGTGCCCGCGGTCGCGGTGTAGGCGACACGCTTTCCGCCGACTTCGACGCTGCCGTGGGAAACAGACGTTTTCTCGGGTGGAATCGGCTTCTCGTCCTTCTTCGCCGCCTTGGCGTCCTTGCCGGCCGCATCGGCGGCGTCCTTGTCGTCGTCGGCCGCATGGGCGGCGACGGAAACGGCGAGAACCAGCGAGGCGACGAGAGCCCCGATCGTTTGCTTGCGCATGGCGACCTCCGCAGGAAAAGAGCGGGTCAGCGTGCGACGCGCCGATGCGCGCGTCCCGTGACGAAAGTTCGGGTCGCGCGTAAACGCGATGCAAAGACGCGTGAAGCTGATCGCTTCAGACGCGGTAGCCGCGATGGATCGCGACGATGCCGGCGGAGAGGTTGCGCACGTCGACGCGCGCGAAGCCGGCCGTTTCCATCATCGCCTTGAGCGTGTCCTGGTCGGGATGCTTGCGGATCGACTCGGCGAGATAGCGGTAGCTCGCCTTGTCGCCGGCGACCAGCGCACCGATGCGCGGCAATACCTGGAACGAGTGGAAATCATAGAGCGGCTTGAGCAGCTCGGACTTCACCGCCGAAAACTCGAGCACGAGCGCGCGGCCGCCGATCTTGAGTACGCGATGGATTTCGGCGAGCGCCTTGTCCTTGTGCGTGACGTTGCGCAGGCCGAAGGCCATCGTCACGCAGTCGAAGCTCCTGTCCGGAAACGGCAGCGCTTCGGCGTCCATCTGCGACCAGTCGAGTCCGCGAACGAGACCGCGGTCGAGCAGGCGGTCGCGGCCGACGCGCAGCATGTCGCCATTGATGTCGCCAACGACGACACGGCCTTTCGCGCCGACCTTCGGCAACAGCAGTGCGGCGATGTCGCCGGTGCCGCCGGCAAGGTCGAGGACCGCGTCGCCCTCGCGTACGCCGCTGGTGCCGACGAAATAGCGCTTCCACAAGCGATGCACGCCGAGCGACATGAGATCGTTCATGACGTCGTACTTGCGCGCGACCGAGGTGAACACCTCGCCAACGAGCTTGGCCTTGTCGGCCTCGGGGACGTCGCGGTAGCCGAAATGGGTGATGGGCGTTTCGCTCATGCGGGCAATGCTACCGCAACGGCCTGTATCGATCCCGGCTCAATCGCGATCGAGGTCGCGGAGCAGGCGCTGCGCGTCCGCGCGGCGGCGGCGCAGGCGCGGCACGTGCCACGCCGTCCATGCGGCGAACGCGATCGCGATCGGAACCTGCGCGAGCGCGCTGATTTCCATCGCATGGTCGAGCCGGGACTGCGCCGCGGCGTCGAGCGAAGGCCGAACCCACGCATACCACGCCGCGAACACGGCCACGACGGTGCCGAAACCGATCCATTGCGCGACGATCAGCCGCACGCCGTTGTTGGCCCGGCGGATTGTCAATCGCAACAAGTCGACCGGCGCCGCGCTGTTGCCGCGCCAGGTGCCGCGGCGCAATGCCAGCATCAGGACTTGACTGGCGACGACGAGGCCGACGCCGCACAAGATCAGCACGCGCCAAGGCGATCCTTCGGCCGCCGCGTCATACCGCCAAGCCAGATGCGCGAGCACGAGCAGCGAAACCAGCACTTCCACCGCGACGAACCAGCGCATGCGCCGGTGCTTGCCGTCCACGTGGCAGCGCAGGCGCTCGACGTCGATGGGTGGCGTGTCGCGCCATGCGTCCTTCCACTCGTTCCAGGGCTCGCGGCTCATGTTTCGTCTCCAAGCAGCTCGCGCAGTCGTCGGCGCGCGCGCGACAGGCGCGCGTCGACGGCGTTGGCTTCGACATCGAGAACGCCGGCAATCTCGACGTTGGAAAAACCCTCGAGCGCGAGCGTCACGACCTGCCGCATGCCCAGCGGCAAGCGCCGGATCGCCGCGACGAGCCGCGCCTGGCGCTCGCCTGCCTCGACGCGCTGCGCCGGCTCGGGCAACGGATCGGGGCAATCGTCGGCGAGCGGCGCGCCACCGGAATCGCGTTGCCGCGCGAGCATGTGGTCGACGCCGCGATTGTGCGCGATGCGTGCGATGAAGGTCGCCATCGACGCCTCGCCTCGAAACGCCGGCAACGCGCGCCACAACGCGAATGAAACCTCCTGGCGCAGTTCCTCGCAGCGCGTCGCGTCGGCCTCGTAAGTCCGGGCGATGCGCGCAATGAGCCCCGCGTGATCGCGCAGCGCGTCGGCAAAGCGGCTTTCGCGCTCGCTGCGGCTCATCCGGCGGCGAGCGCCTTCGTTGCCGCCGGAGTGGGTTCGGGCGAATCGCTCAGGTCGAGCCACGCTGCGAAATTCGCCGCGGCAAGCCAGGGCAGCAACAGGAATGCCAATACGCCCCAGGCCGAGATCAATGCCGCGAAGAGAATACCGATTGTCACCAACGCGAGAATGGCGAATGGCAACGGCGCCGCGAGCACGCGGCGGGCGCCCAGCACGACCGCACGGGTCGGCGTCACATCGGCGAGCAGGGCGAGCGGCGGAGCGAGCGTCAACAGCGTGGCCAGCGGGATCCCCGGCAGAATGAGCCAGAGCGAAAAGGCATGCGTCAGGAATTCCGGATGCTGGCGCAGATGGCCAAGGACGACCGCATCGAGCGCCGCGGGCCCATAGGCGATCGCCACGACCGCGAACTGCAACGCCGGCACGAGCATCGTCCACAAAGAAAGGCGCGCAGCCACGGGAAAGCGTCCGTCACGGAACGCCGCGAACAGATGCGACAGGCGCAGACGATCACCGCGCGCGAGCGCGTCGAGGCCGATCACCAGGCCGAACGAAAACAGCGGCGCGATGAACTTGGACAGCACCATGCCGGCCAGCGGAATGAGCTGCACGAGGCCTTCGACGACCAATGGCGCGAAAGCAAGCACGAACAGCATGACCGGCGCGCGCCGCCACATTCGCGCACCGCGCGCAAACCAGTGCAGTGCGCGCGCGGCCGGCAATGCGCGAAAATCGACGAACGGTATTGCGGACATCGTCATCTCCTCTGGAGTTCCGATGCCGTCGATAGTCGGACGTTGGCGAAAAACCTGACGCGCGATTTCAGCGCGCCGCGCCGGCCGCCGCGAGCGCGTCAAGGTACTCCTGCCAGTTGCGCGCGCGGTCACGGCCGAGTGCGTGGAGTGTGTCCCACCCGAAAATGCCGCTGGCGTGGCCGTCGGAGAAGCGCAGCAGCACGGCGTAGTTTCCGACCGGCTCGATGGCGTCGATGGCGACCGCGCGCTTGCCGGTGACGAGCACCTTCTGGCCCGGGCCGTGGCCCTGCACTTCCGCGCTTGGCGAGTTCACGCGCAGGTATTCTGCGGGCAGCTCGAAATGCGCGCCGTCGTCGAACGTGATTTCGAGCACGCGCGAGACGCGATGCAGGGTGATGCCCGTGGGAATCGGATGAGTCATCGAGACGGAGCCCAACTCAGAAGCAAGCGCTCACCTGCGCGTCGACGAAGCGTGCTGTCCATTGAAAGTGCGGCCATGGATGGCCGCTTTTGAACCTCGCCCGAACCCGACCATCGTGGCCGCATGAATTGCGGCGCTTCGAAGCGGCGATCAGGGACGATCGCAAGAGCTACTGGACGCCTTCGGTCGCTGCGGATCGCCGGGCGAACCCGCGACCTGCCAGAGCGCATCGAGATAGCCTGTGCCGAAGCCGATCGAACCGAGCGCTTCATATTCATAGGCGCCGGTGTCGGGATACCACTGCGCGTTCGGGTCGAGTTCGCGCATAACGAGCGCGTCGGATTCGACGCCCGCGAGCTGGCCGACGTAGCTGATCTCGCCCTCGTCGTCCTCGACCATGTTGAGCGAAATCAGCGGCGCATGCGTCATCGCCGAGCGCGCGATTGCGGCCCAGTCATCGAGGTGGAACGGCTGCGGCATGGCAAGTGTCTCGCCGCGCAGGGCGAGCGCTTTCTCGACGAATTCCTTGGCGGGGTCGGGCTCGAGCGCGCTGACGTCGACGATCGCGATCGCGACATAACCGTCGAAACGCAACGTGTCGCCGATTTCCGCGACGAGGCAGAAATCGCGCGACATGGCGACGACGTAGCCGTGGATCGCGCCCGGCTGCAGGCGGTCGCGGCGGATGCGCAGCGGGATGCGTTGCTCGAAAGCTTCGCGCAATTCGGCGCGCAGGCCGCGCGCCTTGAAGGGAACCACCGTGTTCATGGCGTTAATGGTCCGGTCTTTGGACGCGCGGCGCAAGCGCGCCGCGCGATTCGTTCACAGAATGTAGCGGGACAGGTCTTCGTCCTTGACGAGCGTGCCCAGATGCGCGTCGACGTAGGCCGCATCGATGCAGTAGTGCTGGCCGCCGCGGTCGGACGCCTCGTAGGAAATCTCGTCGAGCAGGCGTTCGAGCACGGTGTGCAGGCGCCGCGCGCCGATGTTTTCCGTGCGTTCGTTGACCTGGAACGCGACCTCGGCGAGCCGCGCGACGCCGTCGCCGGTGAATTCGACGCTGACGCCTTCGGTGCCTAGCAGCGCCGTGTACTGCTTGGTCAGCGCGTGCTGCGGCTCGGCGAGGATGCGCTTGAAGTCATCGGCCGTAAGGGCGGCGAGTTCGACGCGGATCGGGAAGCGGCCCTGCAGCTCCGGCACGAGGTCGGACGGCTTGGCCAGCGAAAACGCGCCCGAGGCGATGAACAGGATGTGGTCGGTCTTGACGATGCCGTATTTGGTCGACACCGCCGAGCCTTCGACGAGCGGCAGCAGGTCGCGCTGCACGCCCTCGCGCGAGACGCCGGCGCCGCTGAATTCGCCGCGCTGCGCGATCTTGTCGATCTCGTCGATGAAGACGATGCCGTTCTGCTCGGCGTTGGCGATCGCGCTGGCCTTGATCTCCTCGTCGTTGACGAGCTTGCCGGCTTCCTCCTCCACGAGCATCGGCCGCGCCTGCGCGACGGAGAGCTTGCGCGTCTGCGTCTTGCCGCCCTGCAGCGACTGGAACATGCCGCGCAGCTGGCTGGTCATTTCCTCCATGCCCGGCGGCGCCATGATTTCCACGCCGACATTCATCGCGAAATCGAGTTCGATCTCGCGTGCGTCGAGCGCGCCTTCGCGCAGCTGCTTGCGCAATTTCTGGCGCGTTTCGGCATCACGCGAATCGCTCACGGCCGGTTCGTTGGCGAAACCGACGCCGTGGCGGCGCGGCAACAGCGCATCGAGAATGCGTTCCTCGGCGCGATCCTCGGCCTGCGAGCGCACGCGCGACTTGGCCTGCTCGCGCGCCATCTTCACGGCGGCGTCGGCGAGGTCGCGCACGATCTGTTCGACGTCCTTGCCGACGTAGCCGACTTCGGTGAACTTGGTCGCCTCGACCTTGATGAACGGCGCATTCGCGAGCGCGGCGAGGCGGCGCGCGATCTCGGTCTTGCCGACGCCGGTCGGGCCGATCATGAGGATGTTCTTGGGTGTGACTTCCTCGCGCAGCCCCGGCTCGAGCTGCATGCGCCGCCAGCGGTTGCGCAGCGCGATCGCGACGGCGCGCTTCGCGGCGTTCTGGCCGATGATGTAGCGGTCGAGTTCGTTGACGATTTCGCGGGGCGTGAGTTCGGACATGGCGGGCCGGATGGAGGTTTCGGAATGCGCTGGAATCCAGCGTTCATGATTGCTGCTGCGCAAAGGTCACCGTGGATTCCCGCCTTCGCGGGAATGACGGCGACGGGCTACAGCTCTTCGATCGTGGTGTTGTGATTGGTATAGATGCAGATGTCGCCCGCGATCTTCAACGCGCGCTCGACGATCGCGCGCGCGTCGAGCTCGCTGTTCTCGAGCAGCGCCTTCGCTGCCGCGAGTGCGTACGGCCCGCCGGACCCGATCGCGATGAGCCCGTGTTCGGGTTCGAGCACGTCACCGTTGCCGGAAATGAGCAGGGACGCGTCCTTGTCGGCGACGGCGAGCATCGCTTCGAGGCGGCCCAGGCGCCGGTCGGTGCGCCAGTCCTTGGCCATTTCGACGGCCGCGCGCGTGAGGTTGCCGCCGTGCTTGTCGAGCTTGGCCTCGAACAGCTCGAACAGCGTGAACGCATCCGCCGTCGCGCCCGCGAAGCCGGCAAGCACGTCGCCCTTGCCGAGGCGGCGGATCTTGCGCGCGTTCGCCTTCATCACGGTATTGCCGAGCGTGACCTGCCCGTCGCCGCCAATGACGATGCGGCCGTCGCGGCGGACGGAGACGATGGTGGTGGCGTGGAAGGATTCGGACATGGGCAAATACCGCGAGAGATAGACGGAAGTAAGGCAAGGCTCCGGAATTTCAATGGTTGACAGCGCGTGTCATGATCGAAACAGCCCTTCGAATGGACCTCGCCGCCCGATGTCTCACAGGCAGACCAGATTTTGGCTCGCAACGAGCGCTTTGGCGCTTTCCATCACAGCATCTGCGACCGACATCATCCAATGCCCAATCGGCACAAACTACCTCGCGCCAGCGAACGCCAGCGCGCGGATTCGTTTGGAAACCTGCGTCGATGCGCTCGGACGCAAACAAGGGCCGTTCCGCCTTTGGCGTAACAACAATGGAACGCTATCTGCCGAGGGCACGTATCGTGATGGATTCTTCGACGGCGTACTACGTGACTACAACGATTCGGGCGTGCTGCTGGGCGAAACCCTATACGCAGGCGGCGCGCTGATTGCACAAGTACCGACACTTGCAACACTTCAGGCGGCGCTCGACGAAGAAAACATCAAAGCTAACACTGAGGGAAAACAGCAAACCCTCACGATGCTTGATCGGCATACGCTCGGCATCGACTACGTCAAGAATTTTCCTCTCTCGATCCTCTTTGCAGCCGTCTCAGGGAAAGAATTGAACGAAGAGATTCGTCACAAGCTGGCGTCGAACCCCGCTTTTTGCCAAGCGTTCAAACTACCGGAAAATCCGATTCTTCGGGTCCGCGCGCGCTGGTTCGACGGACAAGGCAAGCTGCTTGGCGAGACGTGGATTCGAAAGGAAGAGTGTCGCGATCAATCTGCGCCGTAGCTGCCCCGAATCACTGTCCCGCCTTTCTGCGCGCCCGCGGATGCGCCGCATCGTAAACCTTCGCCAGATGCTGGAAATCCAGGTGCGTGTAGACCTGCGTCGTCGCGATGTCGGCGTGGCCGAGCAGTTCCTGCACGGCGCGCAGGTCGCCGGAGGATTCGAGCAGGTGGCTCGCGCAAGAATGGCGCATGAGGTGCGGGTAGACGCGCTTCCAGATGCCCTGCTCGTTCGCGCGACGCTTGAGCCGCGCGCGCACGCCGTTGGGCGTGAGCGGCCGGCCGCGCGCGCCGCGCACGAGCGGATCGTCGGCGCCGCAGGCGTCCTGATCGCGCAACGCGGCGAGCGCTTCGAGCGCCTTCGCGCCGACCGGCACGATGCGCATCTTGCTGCCTTTGCCGGTGACGCGCAGCGTGCCGTCGGCGAGGTCGAAATCGCGCCAGCGCACGCCGCACAGTTCGGACACGCGCAGGCCGCTGGAATACAGCAGTTCGAGCAGCGCGCGGTCGCGCACGGCATCGGGATCGTCGCCGGGCACTTCGACGAGCTGCGTCATCTCGTCGGCGTCGAGCACCTCGGGCAATTTGCGACGCAGTTTCGGCGAGCGCAGGCCGAGCGCGGGATTGACCGCGACTTCGCCTTCGCCGGCGAGGAACTTGAAGAAGCCGCGCCACGCGGACGCGGTATGGCGCAGCGTACCGGCGGTCAGGTGTTGTCGATGCAGGTCGGCGAGCAGCGCCTGCGCCTGCTCGGCGCGCAGTTGCGACCACGCGGAAAGACCGAGGTTTTCGGCGCGCTCGGCGAGCCGCGCCAGCGAACGCGCGTAGTTGTCGAGCGTGCCGTGCGCGTAGCCGCGCTCGACGCGCAGCTTTTCTAGGTAACGATCGACCGCAGCGCGTAGCGCCCCCACGTCACGCCGCCGGGAAACGCGCGACCGCGGTCGAGATCGCCTCGCCGATGAGCTTGAGGAACACCGTGCCCATGCCGGGGTGGAAGCGGTTCGCGTCCGCGCTGCCAATCGCGAGCAGGCCGGCGCCGATCGGCATGAGCACGGCCGACTGGACTTCCGTCGCCTGCGCGCCGAACAACGCGTCGAGCTTGTCCTGCTGCAACCGTCCGCACAGCGGTTCGGCGCGCTTGAAGAATTCCGCGAGCGAAGGAAACGCGACGGCGCCGGCCGGTTCGGCGATGAGCCATTCGGCGGCAGGCAGGTCGGGATCGGCGCGGAACAGCACGAGCCGCACGAACACCGGCGCGCCCGCCTGCGCACCGGCGTAAGCGGGCGGATCGCGAAAATCCTCGCCGAGCGCGGCGACGATCGCATTCGCCGTTTCCGGCAGCGTGCGTGCGCGCATCAGCGCGAGCGTGAGCGTATGCACGCGCACCATGAGCGCCTCGTTCTCGTGCGCGATCTCGATGAGCTCGTGCAGGCGACGGCTCAGTTCGCGGTTCTTGTCGCGCAACACGTCGAGCTGGTAACTCGCCAGCGACGCTGCCTTGCCCTGCTCGCGCGGCAGTGTGAGCGCGAGCGCGATGTCGGGGAAACCGCTCAGGAATTCCGGATGCCGACGCAGGTAGCTCGCGACGTCCATCGCGTTGAGACCGTCCTTGACGCTGAGTTCGCTCATGGGTTCCTCGTGGATGCCGGCGTTGCGGCGAATCATAGGGGATGCGGCGCGGCCTGTTCGCGCGCAAGCGCAAACTCAGGCCAGGTCGATCTCGCCCTCGAACACGAACGCCGCCGGCCCGGTCATGCGCAGCGGTTCGCCAATGCCGCTCCAGTGGATGTCGAGTTCGCCGCCGGGCAGGTGGACGCGCACGTCGGCGTCGACGCGGCCGCGCTTGCGCAACATTGCGACCGCCGCGCAGGCGCCGCTGCCGCAGGCGAGCGTTTCGCCGACGCCGCGCTCCCAGACGCGCAAGGAAATCGCGTCGCGCGCGAGCACCTGCGCGAAGCCGACGTTGCAACCTTGCGGGAATGCGTCGGCGTGTTCGATCTGCGGGCCGAGTACGGCGACGGGCGCGCCGGCGACGTCATCGACTTCGAGGACGGCGTGCGGATTGCCCATCGACAACGCGCCGATCTCGACCTTGCGGCCGATGACGTCGATCTCGTAGACGTCGGCCTGCGCTTCCGCGTGCAAGGGGATATCGGAAGGCAAGAAACGCGGCACGCCCATGTCGGCGGCGACGCGGCCATCGGCGAGTACTTCGACCGCGACCACGCCGGACGGGCTCTGCAACTGTGCCTTGCCGACGCCGACGAGTCCGCCGCGTTCGAGCCAGCGCGCGACGCAGCGCAGGCCGTTGCCGCATTGGCCCGACGGCGTTCCATCGGCATTCCAGATGCCGTAGGCGAACGCGCAACCGGGATCGCTTGCGCGCTCGATCGTCAGCAACTGGTCGAACCCCACGCCGAAATGACGGTCGGCGAGGCGGCGCATCTGCGCAGCGTCGAGATCGAGCCGACGCTCGCGGCAATCGACGATGACGAAGTCGTTGCCGGCGCCGTGCATCTTCGAAAAACGCAGACCCATGCGCGGCGCTCAGTGCGTCTCGGGCGTCGCCGAAGAAGGCGCGGGCTGCGTCGAGGACGGCTGCGCTTGCGCGGGCTTGTTCGTGTCCGGATGCACGAGCGGGCCCTTGTTGCCACAGGCGCCGAGCAGCGCGAATGCAAGAGACATCGCAGCGAGGCGACAGGTGTTTCGGATCGTCATGGAAGAGGCCTGCTGCGGAGAACCCGTGCAGTATAGGGGTCGCGAAAAAGCCGCGCATGGCGAGACCCGGGACGTGTTGCAGCGAGCGTTCATGGCCTGAACGGGTATGCTCGGCGCATGCCCCTGCTGCCTTTCGTCATTGCGCTGTATGCGGTCGCCATGCTGTTCGCCTTGGGCGCGCTCGCGCACACGGGCGCGGCGCGCGCGCGCTGGCGCGTGCGAAAGCGCTTTTCGGCCGGACATCGCCTGCTCTGGGCGCTCGTGTTCCTGCTCATCGGGCTGCTCGCGGCGTTCGCGGCGACGGCGCTGCTCGGCTACCGGCGCCTGACGGCGGAAACGCCGATCGCGCGCCTCGACGCCACGCGGCTCGCGCCGCAGCGCTGGTCGCTCACCGTCGAAACCCCGGACGGCGAGCGGCGCAGCTTCGAGATCGCCGGCGACCAGTGGCAACTCGATGCGCGCGTCATCAAATGGAAGCCGGGCGCGATCGTCGCCGGCGCGCCGACGCTGTACCAGCTCGATCGGGTCAGCGGGCGCTACGTCGATCTCGCGCAGGAGCGCGAAGGCGCGCGCAGCGCCTACGCGCTGTCGTCGCCGCAACCGTTCGACCTGTGGCATCTCAAGCGGCAATTCCCGCGCTGGCTGCCGTGGATCGACGCGGACTTCGGCAGCGGCGCCTACCTGCCGCTCGTCGAGAACGGCCACTACGACATCACGCTCGCCGCCGCGGGCGGACTCGTCGCGCGTCCCGCCGACGAGCAAACCCGGGCGCGCATCGAACAGGCGCGGTTCTGACGGTCGCGCGATCGCCGCGGCAGGGACTTCGACGCTGCGCGTCCGCGCCGTCGACAATGCAATCAGCCCGCGTGCGCGGCGACCGCGACCGGATGCAGCCGATGCAGCGCCTTCTCGTAGCGGCGCGCGTTCGCGCCGTCTTCGTAGTAGCCGCGCCGTTCGCCGATCGAGCGGTAGCCGTTGCGCTCATAGAGGCGCTGCGCGGCGGCGTTGTCGGCGCGCACTTCCAGACGCAGCGCGCGGCTTTCGCGGCGTGCGGCGGCGAGTTCGGCCGCGTGCAGCAGGCGCTCGCCGATGCGGCGGCCGCGTTCGCTGGCGGCGACGGCGATCGAATACAGCCGCGCGACGCGATGCCGGCGATGGAACAAGAGCATTGCCGCGCCGACGACGCGGCGGTCGCGGATCGCAAGCAGGACGTCCGCGCTGAGGCTTTCCAGGTGATGCCGCCACTGCCGCACGCTGACGCGATCGCTCGCGAAAGAGGCATTCTCGAGGGCGACGATGTCGTCGAGGTCGTTGATCGTCGCGCGGCGCACGTGCACCTCGTCGGAGGCGCTTTCAGCGGCGAGGATGGACGAGGCGGCGGCGAGCACGGCGCGCAGCCTAGTCGCCGCGATGCGGGTTCGCAACGCGAACGCGGCCACCGTTCATTGTCGCTTCATCGGCGCGCGCCCGCGCTTGTGGCACACTGCGCGCCGCGCAATCCGCGCCCACCCTGCCCGGCCATCAAAATCCGTCCGCTGATCGCATGAGCCGGCTCGTCATCGTCGTCGAGAAAGCCTCGGACTGGGGCTCGTACTACCCGTCCGACAACGTCGTCACCGCGCAGGACTACCTCAAGGAGCCGCTCGGCGCCGACGACGAGCGCACGCAGGTCATCAACCTGTGCCGCAGCTACAAGTACCTCGGCACGGGATACTACGTCTCGCTGCTCGCCGAGGCGCGCGGGCACAAGGTGATCCCGTCGGTGCGCGCGATCAACGACCTGCGCCGGCGCTCGCTGTACGGCCTGGACATCGAGGACCTCAACCAGAAGCTCGCGAAATTCCTGCCCGACGGCGGCCGCGACACGACCGACTTCGGCGTGCTCGTCTACTTCGGCGAAACCGCGTCCGAGAGCCTCGAGGACATCGCGCGCCAGGTGTTCGAGACCTTCCCCTGCCCGATCCTGCGCATCGAATTCGAGCGCGACCGCGTCTGGCAGATCGCCGCGATCAAGCCGACCGGACTGCACACGCTCTCGGATGCACAGGAAGATGCGTTTGCGCAGTCGCTCGACAAGTTCTCCAAGAAGCTCTGGCGCAAGCCGCGCGCGCGCAGGAAGTTCCGCTACGACCTCGCCATGCTCGCCGGCGCGAACGAATCGATTCCGCCGTCGAACAAGCGCGCGCTCAAGGCGTTTGCGGAAGCCGGAGCGGAACTTGGCATAGACGTCGACCCGATCACGCGCAACGACTACGCGCGCCTGGCCGAGTACGACGCGCTGTTCATCCGCGAAACGACCGCGCTCGACAACCACACCTATCGTTTCGCGAACCGCGCGGAAAAAGAGGACATGGTCGTCATCGACGACCCGTCGTCGATCCTCAAATGCACGAACAAGATCTACCTGCACGACCTGCTCAAGTCTCGCAAGCTGGCCACGCCGCGCACCGAAATCCTCTACCGCGACGAGCCCAGGAAGCTCGCCGAACTGCCCGACGTGCTCGGCTTCCCGATCGTGCTGAAGATTCCCGACGGCTCGTTCTCGCGCGGCATCGTCAAGGTCGAAAACGCCGAACAACTGAAGAAGGCCGCCGACGACCTGTTCCAGCACACCGCGCTCGTGCTCGCGCAGGAATTCATGTTCACCGAGTTCGACTGGCGCATCGGCGTGCTCAACCGCGAGCCGCTGTATGCATGCAAGTACTTCATGTCACGTGGCCACTGGCAGATCTACAACCACGGCGCGAAAGGCACGGCGAAGTCGGGCGGCTTCGAAACGCTGCCGGTGCGCGCGGTGCCGGCCGACGTGCTCAAGCTCGCGCAGAAGGCGACCGCACCGATCGGCGACGGCCTCTACGGCGTCGACCTCAAGCAGGCCGGCGATCGCCTCGTCGTCATCGAGGTCAACGACAATCCGTCGATCGACGCCGGCGTCGAGGATGCGTATCTCGGCGACGACCTCTACCGCCGTATCATGGACGAATTCCTGCGCCGCATGGAGCGCAAGCGGATGGGACTGCGTGGCTGAAAACATCGAGACGACTCGTCGCGGCGCAGCGCAGACAACCGCCTGCGCAGCAATCGTGGCCACCGCCGCTGCGTTCATCGTCATTCCCGCGTGGCAATTGATTGGCCCCGGCCCCTTCGATTGGCACGTGCGCCAACCCGCTTTCTGGCAAGGCGGCATCGAGGCGCTCGTGCTCGCCGCCGTGCTCGCCGGCGGTTTCGCGATCAATCGCGGCGCCGCGCTGGTCGGTCTGGTGGCTTTGCCGACCGCGGTTTACCTGCGCCGGCACGCGGTCGACGCGGGCGTGCTGGTCGACGTGCTGCAAATGGAAATCACGGTCGGATTGGGCATGGCGCTGCGGCGCGCGTTGCGCTTGCCGCCGGCGCGCGTCGCGCTGGATTACGTGCAGGCGTTCGTCGCCGGCTTCGCGCTGTGGAGCGTATGCGCATGGAGCCTGCAGGCGCTGGCGCTCGGTTCGCCGCGCTCCATGGCATGGCTTGCCATCGTCCTGGCGATACCGGCCTGCTGCGGCGGCCATCGCCCCCTGCTCGTGTTCGGGTGGCGCCGCGTGCGCGGATCCTGCGTCGCCGACCGCATCTGGTGCGGCGTGCTCGCGGCTTGGCTGCTGGTGATGTTCGCGCACGCACGCACGGCCATCGGTTTCGACACGCAGTGGTACGGCCTGCGCAGTCCGTTCGTTCTCGTGCCCGGGCACTCGGCCTACGAAGCGCTGGGCCTGGTTTAGCCGGTGCACTATTTCCCGAAGATATACGAAGTCTTTTCGCTGTCGCTGTACGCACTCAAGGACCACGTCGCGATCAACGGCTTCTCGATCATCCTGCTGTTGCCGTTGCTCCTGTGCTGCACCGAGCTGATGCGCCAATGGAATACGCCGCGGCGAGCGCGCATGCCGCTGCTGGCGCTTGTCGCGACGCTGCCGGCGCTGGCCGACAGCGTCTCGGCCAAGCCGGATGTCCTGGCCACGCTGCTGGTGCTGGCCGCTGCCGTGTTCGGCTTCGAAGCGGTGCGCCTCCGCTCGCTGCCCGCGCTGGCCTGGCAGATGGCCTGCATCGCGCTGGCTTGCAGTGCCAAGATCACCGCGATTCCCTACGCCGGCATGCTGCTGCTGGCGACGCTGGCGGCGTGGCCGCGAACCTCGCCCGTGCCGTCGAGCGGTGGCGGATCCGGGTTGTCGACGTGGCACGCATGGCTCGTGTTCGCGCTGTCCGCCGTCGCCGCCCTGTTCGTTGCCGCGCGCACCCTGCTGCTGGCCGGCGTGCCGACGATTGGACCCGATCCGCTGATCAAGCTCTGGCATGGGCTCGGCATGGACCTGACAGCGCCGGCAGGAACGCTGTCGTGGACGAACCGGCAGGACTGGAGCGACGTGCCCGCGCTGCTCGTCGACCTCTTGTTCCGCCCGCAGCGCCTGGAGCACATCGTCATCGGCTGGGTCGGCAATGTCTGGTTGTGGCTGTGGGCGATCGCGGGCGTTGCCGCGATCGCCACGTCACGCCGCATCGTCACGGCGCCGGCCCGCACCCGTGTGCCGGTGTGGGTGCTGATCGCGACCGGTTTCGCGCTGGCGATCGGCAACCGCTATCAGGTGCGCGGCGGCGACGGCAACTATTTCCTGTTTTCGCTGCTGCCGGCGATCCTCTGCGCCGGCACCGCCGCGTTCCGGAGCCTGGAGGCACGACCGCGCGTGTTCGCGGTCGCGCTGGCGTGTTTGCCGGCCTTCGTCGCCTTCCAGGCTTCCTACGGCTTGGCCAGTGCGGCATGGACGCCGGGCACGCGCGCGTTCGACCTGGACTTTTCGCAATCGCCACGCAGCATGCGCCGATTGCGCGTGAGGATGCTCGAAAGCGCCGGGATGTCTCGCATCGCCGCCTTCCTGCGCGACCTGCCCCGAACGACGCGCGTCTCCGGCATCGTCGAAACGCCGGCGCAGTTCTGGCTGCCCGCGCGCTTCGAGGATTTGCCGACCGTTTCCTATTCGCACCCCGAATACGTCGCCGATCCGAGCGCAATCCGCCGGTTCCTGCGCGAAGACGGAATTGCCTATTTCGTGATGCCGCGCGAAGACGTCAAACCGTCGCGCTTCGCGGTCGTGGCGCCGGTCGTCGCCGAGACAGCGCGGCAACTGGCCGCGCTGCCCGGCGTGCGGCGCATCGACGACGACCGTTACTACCTGCTCGACCTCAGCGCGGTCGACGCCGGGACGCTCGCGCCGGAGCGCGGCTGGCCGCAGTAGAAAGCCTCGCAATTCAGGGCGCTCGCGCCACGCAAAATGCGGTGAGACCGGCGAGCCGATTGAACGCGAGCAGCGGCAATTCGGCGCGGCAAACGACGCTCAACGCGGCATTGACGAAGGAATTGTGCTTCTTCAGCTGCGAACGCGGTACCGCATCACGCGGCGAGAGCCATCTGCCGGCGACACGGCTGGCAAGCGCCAGCGGAAACACCAGGCCGAAATAGTAGGCCCCGCGCTCCACGACCAGGCCGCCGCGTTCGACGACCTCGACAATCTGCCCGAGCGTGTAGCGGCGCTTGTGTTCGAGGAACTCGTCATGCCCGCTCCAAAGCAACTGGAATGCGGGCACCGAAATCAGGAACCGCGTCCCGCGCGGCACGACGCCAACGCACTGCCGGAGCAGGCCCACGTCATCGTCAACGTGCTCGAGCACGTCCATCAGCAGTGCGAGCGAAACATCCACCGGCGTCAGATCGCGGCGATAGTGCAGCGGCTTGCCCGCTTCGCGCGCGTCGTCGTCGTGCGCATAGCTGACGTCCACGCACCAGGCCCCCGCCGCCTGCGAGTGTCGCAACAAGTGCCTGGAAAAGACGGCCGAGCCAGCGCCGACGTCGAGAATCGTCACGCCGCGCAGATCGCCGAGCAGGCGCGAAATCGCCGCCGCCTTGGATCGGTAGTACCAATGGCCGTGGATGTCCCCGTCGAGGACCTCCGCTTCTTTCAATCCATGGAAATGGCCTGCCCGTTGGACACCGCAGCCATTTTCCGACATCGATCGAGACGGATCGTTCGATCGTGTTTCGGCGACCGTCGCCGTTACGCGTATCGCCGCGCACCACGGCGGCGCGACACCGCGCCGCGCCGGCGGTGACGTTGCGCTCGCCACACGTCGCGCAGTGCCGCGGCGATGGTGCGCCGTTTCCACCACAGCAAGTCGATTGCGGGTGCGCCGACCAGCCAGAATGGCAGCGTCGCCCCCAGCGACCGGTCAGTACCAGACAAAGGCGCCAGCACCAGAAGCACGGCGCCCAGCACGATCCAGACGCCGAGCACGACAGGAATCGTCCCTGCGCTTTGCGAGCGCGCGCGGCCGCGGATGGGCGCGACACAACGCACGATCGGCACGACAGCGACACGGTCAGGTTTCGCGATCGATTCGGGCAGGGGAAGGGGCGAGAGCAGCATGGGTGGGGTTCCGGTGACTACGAGGTTCGCAGCGTGCATCGCTGCGGTCTCACGCGCTGCGACCCCATGCGATACTTGGCGTGGAATGGAGCGCGCCTTGGAAAACCACGGATTCCTGCCCTACGCCCTGATCCTGCTGCTGGCCACGGTCGTTCTCGTGCCGCTGGCCAAGCGCTGGCGGCTCGGCGCCGTCCTCGGCTATCTCGGCGCGGGGCTGCTGATCGGTCCGTCGGGCATGCACCTCGTCGGCAATACCGAACAGATTTCCCAGATCTCCGAACTCGGCATCGTGCTCATGCTGTTCGTGATCGGCATGGAGCTGTCGCCGCAACGCCTGTGGGTCATGCGCCGCAGCGTGTTCGGCACCGGCTCGTTGCAGATGGCGATCACGGCGCTCGCTCTGGGCGGCATCGCCGCCGCGCTTGGCCTTGGCTGGAAGGCCGCGCTCGTCGTCGGCCTCGGCCTTGCGTTGAGTTCGACCGCGATCGACCTGCAGCTGCTTGCCGAACGCAAGGAGCTGACCAGCCCGCACGGCCGGCTCGGCTTTGCGATCCTGCTGTTCCAGGACGTCGCGGCGATCCCGCTGCTCGCGTTGATCCCGATCCTCGGCAGCGCGCATGAGAGCACGCACGGCAGCGACGCCGCGATCGCCGCGCTGCGCGTGATCGCGACGATTGCGCTGGTCGTCGGTGGCGGCCGTTACCTGCTGCGGCCGATGTTCCGCGTCGCCTCGCAGCAGTCGGGCACGCCGGAAGTGTTCACCGCAACCGCGCTGCTCGTCGTCATCGGCACCGGCTGGCTCATGCAGGTCGCCGGCATCTCGATGTCGCTCGGCGCCTTCCTGGCCGGCGTGCTGCTAGCCGATTCGGAATACCGCCACGAGATCGAGGCGCAGATCGAGCCGTTCCGCGGCCTGCTGCTTGGCCTGTTCTTCGTCAGCATCGGCATGTCGCTCGACCTGCGCGCCGCGCTCGCGCAGCCACAGCTCATCGGCGAACTGCTGCTCGCTCTGATCGCGATCAAGGCGATTGTCCTGTACGTCGTCGCGCGCATCGGCACGCGTCTGGGCAACGGACAGTCGCTCGCGCTCGCGGCGCTGCTCGCGCAGGGCGGCGAATTCGCGTTCGTCGTGTTCGGAATGGCCACCGACAATGGCCTGCTCAGCCAGGCGCAGCGCGATCTCGCCGTCATTGTCATCACGCTGTCGATGGCGGCGACGCCGCTGCTCGTGCGCCTGCGCGCGGAAATCACGCCGGACGACAAGGAGAAGAAGGCCGTGCGCGAATTCGACCGCATCGATGCGGCGACGCCACGCGTCATCATCGCCGGCATGGGCCGGTTCGGCCAGATCGTCGCGCGCATGCTCAACGCCAACCGCATCCCGTTCACCGCGCTCGAAGCCGACCCCGATCAGGTCGACTTCATGCGCCACTTCGGCAATACCGTTTATTTCGGCGACGCGTCGCGGCTCGACCTGTTGCGCGCAGCGCAGGCCGACAAGGCCGAGATCTTCGTCATTGCAACGGAAAACCCCGAATCCACGCTGCGCACCGCGCGCCTGCTCAAGCGCCATTTCCCGCACCTGAAGGTATTTTCTCGCGCGCGCAACCGCCAGCACGTGTTCAAGCTGATGGACCTGGGCATCGACGACGTCGTGCGCGAGACGTTCTTCTCGAGCCTGGAGGTCGCGCGCGGCGTCCTCGAATCGCTCGGCTACGACGCGGCGACCGCGGAAGACCGTGTGCAGCGCTTCCGCGCGCACGACGAACGCGTGCTCGCCAACCAGTATCCGGTCTACGACGACGACGCAGCCTTGCTGCAGACCGCGCAGGAAGCGCGCGACGACCTCATGCACCTGTTCGAAGCCGATGTCGGCGAGGAAGCCGTCGAGGAAGGCGATGGCGCCCGCTGATCCGCGCGGTTTCGCGTTGGCGCGCGCGCGACTGACGAGCTTCGACCGCCAGTTCGGCGCCGACGTGCGCGTGCAGCGCCCCGACCGCTATCGCCTGCTCGATGCATTGCCCGCGGACGAGCCGCGCATCGCGCGCGGTGGCGGCGTGTCCTACGTCGCCGCGAGCTTCGGCGCCGACGCGACGACCCTCGACATGCGCGCGTTCGACCGCCTGCTCGCGTTCGACGCGCGCACCGGCCTGCTCTGCGTCGAAGCCGGCGCAAGCGTCGGCGACGTGCAGCGCTTCCTGCTGGCCCGCGGCTGGTACCTGCCCGTTGCACCCGGACACCCGCGCGCGACGATCGGCGGCTGCATCGCGGCCGACGTGCATGGCAAGAATCCGGCGCGCGACGGCACGTTCCGCGCGCTCGTGGAGGAATTGCAATTGCACGTGCCCGGCCGCGGCCTGCTCAGCCTCGACGCTCAGCACGAAGCCGCGCTGTTCGACGCGACCATCGGCGGCTTCGGCCTGACCGGCACGATCACGCGCGCCACGCTGCGCCTCGCGCGCCCGCCGCGCGCGATCGCGCTGCGCCGCATGCCCGTCGACGACCTCGCGCAAGCCGCGCGCGTGCTGCGCGAAGCAGCCAATGCGCACCTGCTCTACGGCTGGCACGACGGACGTCCTGAACATTTCGGCCGCGGCGTCATCCGCGTCGGCCTGTCGGACGACGAAGCCGCTCCGCGCGACTACGCGCCGTCCGCGCGCGAAGACCTGCCGGCCGCGATCGCACCGCTGCCGGTGTCGCTGTGGAGCCGCAGCGGCATCGCGCTCGCGAATACGTGGTTGAGCCGACGCTGGTGTAGCCCCGGCCTCGAACCGATCGCGCTCACGCGTGCGCTGTTCCCGCTCAACGACGCGCGCCGGTATTTCGCCGGCTACGGCAAGGCCGGCCTCGTCGAATTGCAGTGGCTGGTCCCGCATCCGCGCTTCGAGGCGTTCGCGGCCGCGCTCGGCGAATGCGTCGCGCGCGAGCGGCCGCGCATCGCGCTCATCTCGAGCAAATCGTTCGACGGCGTCGCGCGTGGATTCGCGTTCGACGGCAAGGGCGTCGCGCTCGCGCTGCACCTGCCATCGCCCATGCAACCGACGCAACGCGCCTTCTGCGAGCGCGTCGCCGAACTCGCGATCGAACACGGCGGCCGGCCGAATCCGATCAAGGATTCCACGCTCGATGCGAGTGTCATGCGCCGTGCTTTTTCCGGCTTCGATGCGATGCGCGAAGCGCTCGCCGCGCACAACCGCAGCGGCTGCTTCGGCTCGGAAATGACGCGGAGACTCGGCCTGTGAGCGCGAACGTATCTGCTTCGACCGCAGTCGTCGTCGGCGCGTCGAGCGGGCTCGGCCGCGCGCTCGCGACCGAACTGGCGCAACGTGGTCACGCGTTGTTGCTCGTCGCCTCCGACGCGCGCGACCTGCAGGCGATCGCCGCCGATCTCGAACTGCGCTTCGACGCCAGGGTCGCGACGCTCGCGCTCGATCTCGCGCGCGAAGCCGATCCGGGCGCGCGCATCCTCGCCGCGCTCGCGAAACTGCCGCCGCTGTCGGCACTGCTGCTCGTCGCCGGCGTTTCGTACGACGATGACGACTTTTCGCTGTCCGCCGCGCGCATCGGCGAACTGCTTTCGATCAACCTGCACGCGCCGCACGCGATCGTCCACGCGCTGCTGCCGAAATTGCGCGCGACGCGCGGCACGATCGTCTTGTGCGGCAGCATCGCCGCCGCGCGCGGGCGCGGTCGCAACGTCGTCTACGCCAGCGCCAAGCGCGCGCTCGAATCGCTCCACGAGAGCCTGCGCCAGGCGCACGCACCGAACGAGCTGCGCGCGCAGCTGTACCGCCTCGGCTTCCTCGCCACGAACCTCACCTATGGCATCAAGCTGCCGATGACGGCAGGCGACCCTGACGTCGTCGCGCGCACCATCGCCGCGCGGCTTGGCAAAGGTTCGTTCGCGCGCTACCTGCCGCGCCGCTTCGCGCTCGTCGCGGCGATCGCACGCGCTTTGCCCTGGTTCGCATTCCGTCGCATGCGCGGGTGAGCGGAAACGTGATGGCTTGCCGCCCAGGCGACGACTGTTTCATGAGCAAATTTCGACGCAGCGCCGCTGTCCCGGCGGTGGCCCCACTCGTCTTTTATTCCATTTCGGATGGGAGACGTTCCGGTCGAAAGACCGGATAGCGGTCGCTGGCGTAGCCCCAGGAAGACAGCGCCGAGGTTAATCCGGCGCGCGCGCCGGACGGCGCAAGGTCTGGCGCACGCCGGGCATGGCCACGTCGCCGACGCGCAGGCCGAGTTCGGCGGCGACATCGACGTAGCCCACGAGCGCGGCGACGTCGGCGGCGCTGCGGCCGAACGCGTCGACGAGGTCGAGCGGTGCACCGTGCGCCTTGAGCAGGCGCGCGCAGCCGATGAGTCCGTGCAGGGCGCAAGCGTGCAGCACGCCGACGCCACGCTCGTCCTGCGTGTCGATGGGAGCGCCGTGGTCGACGAGCCATTCGCAGAGCATGCGCAATTGTTCGGCGTCGCAATGCGCGCCGGGCGCCTCGCGCGCACCAAGCAGGATCAGCAGCGTGTCCTGGCCGCCACGGTTGCGACGCGCTATCTGCGCGCCGGCGCGCAACAGGCGCTCGAACACGGCGCGCGCGGCGTCGGCGTCGCCGCGCGAAAATGCGTATTGCGCGACGGCGTGCAGCGGCGTGCCGCCGTGGCCGTCGACCGCGTTGGCGTCGGCGCCGGCTTCGAGCAGCGCGTCGACGATGCGCGATTCGCCGAGCGCGCAGGCCAGCGTGAGCGCGGTGCCACCGCCGGCGATGCGCGCGTCCGGCGACACCTGGTGGTTGAGCAGCGTGCGCACGACGGCTTCGCGCCGCGCGGCGACGGCGGCGGCAAGGACATGCACGCCGCTGTGCGTGACGTGCGCAGCGTTGGCGCCCGCGTCGAGCAATTGCACGAGAAGCGCGGCATGGCCGGCGCCGGCGGCGCGAATGAGCGCGGTCGCGCCTTGTGCGTCTTCGCTGTCGATCGGAAAACCGAGTTCGGACAGGCGCGCGAGCGCGTCGGCATCGCCGCGTGCGGCGGCATCGGGAAGGTCGGAGGCGCGCAGTCGCCGCGATGGCAGTGGCCAATTTGGCCAAGCAAGCCACCGCGAATGCGTGCTGCGACGTGCGAGTGACGCACCGAGCGCGGTTTCGCCGCAGGCGTTGGCGATGCCGGGATTGGCGCCGGCGGCGATGAGCTGGCGCACGATCGCATCCGATTCACAGGCGACGGCGAGATGCAGTGGCGTTTCGCCGCGCGCGTTGCGCGTGTTCGGATCGCAGCCGCGCTCGAGCAACGCTTCCACGAGCGCTTCGTCGCCGAGCGCGATCGCCGGATGCAATGCCGATGGCGCGTTCGCCGTCGCGCCGAACGCATCGGCGCCACGCCCAAGCAGCTCGTGGGCAAGCGCGCGCACGGCTTGGGCGTGCGCGCCGCTGGCGGCTTCGAGCACGCGTGCGAGCAGTCCGGCGCCGCCAATCGCCGCACCGCGCGTGACGAGATCGCGGCAGGCGGGGACGCTTTCCGGCAATCTTGCGATGAGTTCCTCGAACAGCGTGGTGTCGGGGTCGATCCGCGTCGGACCGCCGAGGCCGTGGTTGAGCAACCATGCGCGCGCGGCGTCGGTCGATTCGCCATCGGCCGCGAGGTCGAGGTAGATCTCGGCGAGGCTTGCCGCCGGCCAATCGCGGACGAGGCCGGCGAATCCGACGACGACGTTCCAGTGGCCGAATCGCAGCGCGTCGAGCAAATGGCCGGGCTGGTTCTCCGAGGCGGCCGGCGAAGCACCGCCGAAGTCGCCCGGCACGGGATAGGCGGGATCGAGCAGCGCAACGATCGGCCAGCGGCCGGCGGCGGCGGCGAGATCGACCGGGCGTTGCCCTTGTGGCGTCGCCAGGCTGCGATCCGCGCCGAGCGCGAGCAATGCGCGCACGGCATCTTCGCCGGCCTGGCGCGATTGGCAGGCGTGCATGAGTGCACTGCGGCCGCTGGCGTCGAGCGTGTCGATGGCGATTTTGCGCTTGCCGAGCGCGTGGATCGCGCCGACGGCGCCGGCGCGTGCGGCTTCCATGAGCGCGGTCGTGCCGCGTTGGTCGGCGAGTTCGGGATTTGCGCCGGCGGCAAGCAGCGCATCGACGATGCGCGCGTGGCCGGCGAGCGCGGCGGCCATCAATGCGGTGCGATCGAGCGACGCGGTCGCGTCGACCCTGGCGCGGTGCTTGAGCAGGAGCCGCACGCCGGTCGGATCGTCTTCGGCGATGCCGGCCGCGCAAGACAGCGCGGGAACGGCATCGGCGACGTCCGTTGCGGCGCGGTGTTCGAGGAGGAATTGGGTGAGCGGCCAGTTCGCGTTGCTACAGGCAATGCCGAGCGCAGTGTGGCCGTCGGTGTTGACGACGTTGATGTCGACCTTCGTGTCGAGCAGCAGCGCGGCAATGATGGGATTTTCGCAGCGCGCGGCGTGATGGAGCGGCGTGTTGCCGGCGGCATCGGCCACGTTGGCGTCCGCGCCATTGGCAATCAGCGTCGTCACGGCGTCGGGCCGGCCCTCGTAGCTGTCACGGGTGGCCGCGATGAGCGGCGTGATGCCGCCCTGCGTCGTATTGACGTCGGCGCCCTTGGCAATGAGCGCGCGCAGCGGGCGCAAATCCGGCAGCGTCACGGCGATCATCAGCGGCGTCCGCTGGTCGCGCGAGTCAGGCACGGGTGGGGCGTGTGCGGCGGCGCCGCGCTCGATGGCGTCCAATGCGAGCTGGACCTGGGCCGAGCGCAATGCGCGCAGCAGGGTTTCATCGAGTTCAGCTTTGGGGATCTCGGCCGGAAGCGATGGCTCGCCGGCTTCTCCGACCGAGCCGGCATTGATGCGTTGCGCGTCATCGGCGATTTCGCTGGCGCCCGAACGTGCCTGCGCGAGCCAGGCACGCAGCGTGCAGCGCAGGATGAGCGCGTTTGCGACGGGTGCGATCAGCAAGGCATGAACGGCAACCAGGAATGTCCGATCGTCGGCGGAAAGATCGAAACCGACGCCGGCTATCGCAATCGCGCTGACCGCAAGCAGCGCCGCCATGAATGCGGAGGGCAGTCCATACCGAAAGAAGATGTCCGGCTCTTCGGTGATTTCGCGTGCCCGCATGATCAGCGCGCCGACTTTCGGCGATGACGGCGGGTCGCGGAGCGAAGGCCGCATCGGCAGGTCGCGGGCAATGAATGACAGGGCGAAGATTGGCCAGCTTCGGTAGAGACAGAAGATCGCGACGACGAAGGCCACAGAAAGGAGCAGCGCCGCCGATAGCGAACCGCTGCCCTGCAGCTGGCGGATCGGCCAGGCGACGAGCAGCGCGACGAGCGCTCCGTATCCCGCCGCGAACGCGCAATAGCGCATCACGGCGCCGGGAATGCCCGGGCGTTCGGCAAAACCGAGCCGGCTGCAGAAAGCCAGCATCACCAAGGCATTGGCGACCACCAGCGCGATCAGCGTCGCCGGATGGTCGACCAAGGCGGTCAGGACACCGAGGACGCCCGCCGCAAGCAGCGCCGCGATCACTGTTGGCGACGCAATTTGCCGATGGCCGGGCCGTCTGCGCATTTCGTCCTGTAGCGGGTGGGTTATGGCGAGTATACGGGCGCTTCGCCAAGGCGAAGCAGGCCGGTCAATCGACGGGAGGCATCTGCAGATAGTAGCCGTGCGCGTGCAGCGCAGACATGACCTCCGAAGCATCCGCTCTTGCAAGCTTGCGGTCCGGCGTGAGTTGCAGGTCCATGATCTTGATGAAATGCCCCAGCGCCTCACGCAGCGATGAGGGGATCACGTCGAATGCGCCTTCCGAGCTCAGGAAAATGTAGGTGTCGGGCTTGAGCGCGCATTTGTAGATGAAGCACTGCATGGGATCCATCCGTCGAATCGCACAAAAGAAAACGCCTCCCCGCTGGCGGGGAGGCGTTTGGATGAAGCCCCTGGCGATGACCTACTCTTGCATGGCTTAAGCCACACTACCATCGGCGCAACTGCGTTTCACTTCCGAGTTCGAGATGGGATCGGGTGGGACCACAGCGCTAATGTCACCAGGGAACTGGTGCGAGTCGCGCATGATGCGCGGACTCGGCATGGGGACTTGGGACGTAAACAAGCGTTCGATTCTGTTTCGCCAAACCTCTCGTTGAGGCCAGCTGTTGAAGCAACTTGGAGTTATATGATCAAGCCGCACGGATCATTAGTATCAGTTAGCTCGGCATTACTGCGATATACACCTGACCTATCAACCACGTAGTCTTCATGGATCCTTTAGGGGGCTTGTGCCCCGGGAGATCTCATCTTGAGGCGCGCTTCCCGCTTAGATGCTTTCAGCGGTTATCGCTTCCGATCGTAGCTACCCGGCAGTGCCACTGGCGTGACAACCGGAACACCAGGGGATCGTCCACTCCGGTCCTCTCGTACTAGGAGCAGCCCCTCTCAAATCTCCAACGCCCACGACAGATAGGGACCGAACTGTCTCACGACGTTCTGAACCCAGCTCGCGTACCACTTTAAATGGCGAACAGCCATACCCTTGGGACCGGCTACAGCCCCAGGATGTGATGAGCCGACATCGAGGTGCCAAACACTGCCGTCGATATGAACTCTTGGGCAGTATCAGCCTGTTATCCCCGGAGTACCTTTTATCCGTTGAGCGATGGCCCTTCCATACAGAACCACCGGATCACTAAGTCCTACTTTCGTACCTGCTTGATCCGTCGATCTTGCAGTCAAGCACGCTTATGCCTTTGCACACAGTGCGCGATGTCCGACCGCGCTGAGCGTACCTTCGAGCTCCTCCGTTACTCTTTGGGAGGAGACCGCCCCAGTCAAACTACCCACCATACATGGTCCCCGACCCGGATTACGGGCCCAGGTTAGAACGTCAAGCACTTCAGGGTGGTATTTCAAGGATGGCTCCATGCAAGCTAGCGCCTGCACTTCGTAGCCTCCCACCTATCCTACACAGAAGAACTCAACGTTCAATGTAAAGCTATAGTAAAGGTTCACGGGGTCTTTCCGTCTTGCCGCGGGAACGCTGCATCTTCACAGCGATTTCAATTTCACTGAGTCTCGGGTGGAGACAGCGCCGCTGTCGTTACACCATTCGTGCAGGTCGGAACTTACCCGACAAGGAATTTCGCTACCTTAGGACCGTTATAGTTACGGCCGCCGTTTACCGGGGCTTCGATCAAGAGCTTCGCCTTGCGGCTGACCCCATCAATTAACCTTCCGGCACCGGGCAGGTGTCACACCCTATACGTCCACTTTCGTGTTTGCAGAGTGCTGTGTTTTTGATAAACAGTCGCAGCGGCCTGGTCACTGCGGCCCAGTCCCGCTCAGCTACGCATGTAGCCACGGATCTGGGCGCACCTTCTCCCGAAGTTACGGTGCTATGTTGCCTAGTTCCTTCACCCGAGTTCTCTCAAGCGCCTTGGGATTCTCACCCTGCCTACCTGTGTCGGTTTACGGTACGGTCCTCGCGATCTGAAGCTTAGAAGTTTTTCCTGGAAGCGTGGTATCAGTGACTTCGTCCATAAGGACTCGTCTCGGTGCTCGGTGTAGAGGATCCCGGATTTGCCAAAGATCCACACCTACCGCCTTTCCCCGGGACAACCAACGCCCGGTACACCTAACCTTCTCCGTCACTCCATCGCAATCACGAGCGGTTCTGGAATATTAACCAGATTCCCATCGACTACGCGTTTCCGCCTCGCCTTAGGGACCGACTAACCCTGCGCCGATGAACGTTGCGCTAGGAAACCTTGGGCTTTCGGCGAGGGGGCTTTTCACCCCCTTTATCGTTACTCATGTCAGCATTCGCACTTCCGATACCTCCAGCAGACCTTACGATCCACCTTCGCAGGCGTACGGAACGCTCCTCTACCGCTCACACTTGCGTGTGAACCCCGAGCTTCGGTGCATGGCTTAGCCCCGTTAAATCTTCCGCGCAGGCCGACTCGACCAGTGAGCTATTACGCTTTCTTTAAAGGATGGCTGCTTCTAAGCCAACCTCCTGGCTGTCTATGCCTTCCCACATCGTTTCCCACTTAGCCATGACTTTGGGACCTTAGCTGCAGGTCTGGGTTGTTTCCCTTTTCACGACGGACGTTCGCACCCGCCGTGTGTCTCCCAAGCTTGCACTTGTTGGTATTCGGAGTTTGCCATGGTTTGGTAAGTCGCGATGACCCCCTAGCCATAACAGTGCTCTACCCCCAACAGTGATACCTGAGGCGCTACCTAAATAGCTTTCGAGGAGAACCAGCTATCTCCGGGTTCGATTAGCTTTTCACTCCTAGCCACACCTCATCCCCTACTTTTGCAACAGGAGTGGGTTCGGGCCTCCAGTGCGTGTTACCGCACCTTCACCCTGGGCATGGCTAGATCACCCGGTTTCGGGTCTACGCCTTGCGACTATGCGCCCTATTCAGACTCGGTTTCCCTTCGCCTCCCCTATACGGTTAAGCTTGCCACAAAACGTAAGTCGCTGACCCATTATACAAAAGGTACGCAGTCACCCCGAAGGGCTCCTACTGCTTGTACGCATACGGTTTCAGGTTCTATTTCACTCCCCTCTCCGGGGTTCTTTTCGCCTTTCCCTCACGGTACTGGTTCACTATCGGTCGGTCAGGAGTATTTAGCCTTGGAGGATGGTCCCCCCATGTTCAGACAGGGTTTCACGTGCCCCGCCCTACTCAATTTCATCGCACAAGCCCTTTTACATACCGGGCTATCACCGTCTATGGCCGGACTTTCCAGACCGTTCCGCTAGAACTTGCACGACTTTTGGGCTGATCCCCGTTCGCTCGTCGCTACTGGGGGAATCTCGGTTGATTTCTTTTCCTTCAGGTACTGAGATATTTCAGTTCCCTGAGTTCGCCTCCTGATCCTATAGATTCAGATCAGGATACCGCTTGCGCGGTGGGTTTCCCCATTCGGACATTCCCGGGTCGGAGCTTGTTGCCAGCTAACCGGGACTTTTCGCAGGCTGCCACGTCCTTCATCGCCTCTGACCGCCAAGGCATCCACCGTATGCGCTTATTCGCTTGACCATATAACTCCAAGTCGCCTCGGAATTAACGTCTCGCTTCGCTTACTTGCCTCAACGACACGTTTGGTTCGACAGAACCAAAACGCTTGTTTACGTCCCAAGTTTTCAAAGAACACGATGCGCACTACAACGTCGCATCGCAATCAATTCTTTAGTGTGCGATCCAGAGGAATGGTGGGTCTGGGAGGACTCGAACCACCGGCCTCACCCTTATCAGGGGTGCGCTCTAACCACCTGAGCTACAGACCCAATGTTGCGAGCGCCAGATGGTGGAGCCAGTCGGGATCGAACCGACGACCCCCTGCTTGCAAAGCAGGTGCTCTCCCAGCTGAGCTATGGCCCCTTGAAGGGACTCGCGGCCAAGCCGCGTTCTCTGGATGCAGGTATCTTGTGTGGGCACCTTGGGGTGGTGAAGTCATACTCGAAAGGAGGTGATCCAGCCGCACCTTCCGATACGGCTACCTTGTTACGACTTCACCCCAGTCATTGACCACTCCGTGGCAAGCGTCCCCCTTGCGGTTAGACTACCTGCTTCTGGAGCAACCAACTCCCATGGTGTGACGGGCGGTGTGTACAAGGCCCGGGAACGTATTCACCGCAGCAATGCTGATCTGCGATTACTAGCGATTCCGACTTCATGGAGTCGAGTTGCAGACTCCAATCCGGACTGAG